>Ga0315304_1000027_pt1 | contig 12012 bp, 10 predicted proteins | sample CBN3_1000m_313_M_FD_204536 | JGI IMG/M metagenome (GOLD analysis project Ga0315304, IMG submission 204536) | Metatranscriptome of marine microbial communities from Western Arctic Ocean, Canada - CBN3_1000m_313 (Metagenome Metatranscriptome) | ecosystem: Environmental > Aquatic > Marine > Oceanic...
CAGCTAGCCCCCTCCGATATTAAAACACCCTGAGTGGAAGTTTCGGACATCTTCCCTCTACTATTGCGAGCCGTATTTGATCCGCGGATCAATAAAGGCGTAAAGGATGTCCACAATGAGGTTGATGATGATAAAGAAGCTCCCGAATACGATGACTACCCCCTGCACTACCGGGAAATCCCTACCCAACACACTGTGCAACGCGACTCGCCCAATGCCAGGCCAGGCAAACACCGATTCAACTACCACTGAGCCATTCATAAATGCGCCTAGAATGAGGCTGGCATAAGTGATGACGGGGATTAAGGCGTTTCGGAGAGCATGCTTGCCGATGACGATTACCTCAGGAAGTCCCTTCGCTCGGGCCATTGTAACGTAGTCACTGTCCAAGACATCTAACATGCTGGATCTCATCAAACGGACGATACCAGCCATTGCTGCCCAGCCTAAGGTGAACCCTGGCAATATATAAGACGGTATACCTAGACGACCAGCGGGCGCCACCCAACCCAGCAACACGGCGAAGACGAGAATAAGCATTAGGCCAAGCCAGAAAGAAGGCATGGACTGTCCCAAGAATGACACCACTTTGGCTACCCAATCGATAGGTCCGTCCCTGTATATAGCGCTCAGAACCCCCAATGGAATTGAAACAATTACTGCTATTAAAATTGATATCAATGCCAGAGAGAACGTTGCTGGCATTCGTTCCTTCAAAATTTGGACAACTGGCACTGAGCTTCTGGCAGATGTTCCCAAGTCACCCTGAATTAGCTGGCCCATATAGATTACGTACTGCTTGTACAGTGGTTGGTCCAGACCCAACCTTTCCCGCATCATCTGTTCGGCCTCTGGGGCAGCCAAGTTAGCAGTAAACAACTCTGCAGGGTCACCGGCGGCCCGGGACAACACAAAAACCAGACTGGCAATAAACCAGAGAGCAAGAATCGCCTGGAAAATACGGCTTGCTATGTAGCCAAACACTGGACTCCTTTCGAAACCAGACGCATCTGGCGGAGAGCGCGCGCTCCGCCAGCGCTAAGGGGTGACTTGCCGTATTAATCCATGCTTGACTTACCTTGGAGGGCGAATAGACCAATGGTTGTGAGGAAAGGGCCGCCCATTTACGGTATGCCAAGTACCAACTTTGTCCCTGTCCACGCCAAATACGGCTACAGCAGCGAGGAGAGGAGCGTGCCAGTATTCCTCATTCATGTGCAGTTGGTATGCGGCCAACGCTTCATGTTGCTTGTCTAAGTCGAAAGCCGCCCCAGCTTTGTCCAGCAACGCGTCAGCTATGTTGGGGTCCTGATTGTACCCAAACTTCCCCTTGGAGTGATTCCAGATATAGCTGGTCCGGAAAGTGTGGTACCTAGTGTCGCTTCCGCGTACTCCTAGAATGTACGGCGGCTCTTTAGCCAGGCTTTCTTGCAAGGCCTTAGGGTCCTTGTTCGACCCGGAGAACACTGCTTTGAATGCCTGCCCATCGACAACCCTCACGGTAGCCTTTAGTCCTATGACTTGCAGATAACCGGCTATAGCTTCAGTCAAACCCGGCAGGTCAGCCCAGTCAGCGTCTCCTACATAAGTATAAACATCGACCTCGAAGCCTTTGTCGTATCCGGCCTCTTTCAAGAGTTCTTTAGCTCTGTCTGGATCGTAAGGGTGGGGTATTCCGTCGGCGGGATAGCCGATGTTTCCGGGGACGGCGTAGGCGCAGCAGTTGGGTTTGGCCTGACCGGCATAAAGACCGTCTCCTATGCCCTGTCTGTCAATAGCAATAGAGAGAGCCTCTCTGACACGCTTATCGTTAAATAGATGGCCTTCTTTCCAATGGTGGTTGTACCACATCCACGATATGTTAGCACCAGGAACCTGACGGACTCCAAAGCCGGATTCCTCTAACTCTTTAACGCTACGCACCGAAGCTGCTATTAAGTCCGCATGACCGGTTTTCAACATAGAGACTCGAGTCGTAAGCTCGGCTACGTCCCAAATCTGTAAGTTTTTGTACCCAGGGAATTTCTCGTAGTGGTCTTCAAAGGCGGTCAATTCCATATATTGTCCGGGGACCCGCCGCACGAACTTATATGGTCCCGTCCCAATCGGATTTTCAGTAAAGCCAGCCACACCCTTGGACTCAAAATAGGCTTGCGGAAAGATGGTGGACCGGCTTGGGGACACCGCAGTAAAATTCATAATCACTGTCGACGAGGGTTTTTGGGTGGTGAACTTGACGGTGTCACCAACGGCGGAGAAGCCTCCAGCCGCTGGGTCGAGCAACGGAGCGACCTCGAGGCCAAATCCGCCCAAAGTGTCGGGTGACACTGAGCGATTCCAACCCCATGCGGCATTTTCGGCGGTCAATTTGGTCCCATCGTGGAAATACACATCATCCCGGATTGTGAGCGTCCAGGTCCGTTGATCAGGGGATACTTCCCATTTGGTAACGAATCCAGGCTTCAGACTTCCATCCAGATTCTGGTCGATGGGGTATTCAAATAACTCGTTAATGTAAATCTTGGTGGAGCTATCTTCTGAGATATTGGTATCAACACCCATGAAACCCCAATAGTCACCGACTGAAATCAAGGTTCCGGCCGGCGTCACTTTAGGGGGGGGATAAATAAAAGGGTTGGGGGTTGGAGTAGCCATCACAATCACTTGTTTCTCCACTTCCTTGACCACCTCTTTTTCCACCACTATTTCCTTGACTACCTCTTTGATTACCTCTTTCACCACCGGTATCTCTTTTACCACCTCTTTGATGACTTCCTTTTCAACCACCAGCGGTTCAGAAGATGCTCCACCACAGGCCGCGATTAGCGACATAACTGTCAAGGTTACGATTAACAGATATCTTCTGAGATTCACCAACTCAAAATGCGGCAAGTTGTTTCCTCCAAATATTCTTTGTTCTGTCGTATGGATGCGCAGAGTGAGCAACAATATTATACGCCAAAGGATAATGTCCCAGGTCTTCCCATTTGGCCCGGCTGTTCGCATCTCCTCTGTTAGGAGCTTAATGATCAACTATTCTGGCCCCCAAACGGGTCCTCGTTTAAAGATTTATTGGTGCCTCCTGATAGTCTTTCAACTTGTTGTATATCTGAACACGATGACGTGGACGTTCGGATACTAAGAAGCGCGAATTTGATGGGTCAAAAACTATTCCGGTTGGTAACGCGAATCGCCATTGCGGCTCCAGGCTGGGTACAATGCGGCGGGCTTTTTCGGTGTCAGGATTGGCATCCACTTGGGCCTGAGCCCACTTGGAGAGGTCTACACAATCTCCCATGAGATGGGCGATGAAATTCCCCTCGAAGTCGTAGATCTGGACCCGGCCCGGGTTCACACCATTGGAGCCCCAGTCAGTCACGTACACATCTCCCTCTGGGTCCACCGCTACATCCGTAGGCCGGAACAGGGTCGCCGCTTCCGAGCCAGAGTTCCCAAACTGAGTTACCCATTCCCCCGCAGATGAAAACTTTTGTATCCGATGGTTCTTGAAATCGGCGACGTATACATATCCTTGACAGTCGCAAGTTATCCCCCACGGACCGTCAAATTCCCCGATACCGTTGCCGTAGCCACCCCAACTATTTAGAAGTCTACCGTCTTTGGTGAACTTCCGGATTTGGTGACTACGGCCGTCCGATATATACACGTTGTCCTCGCCGTCAATTGCAAGACTAGTGGCACCATGAGGTCCGTAGTCATCTTTCGCCAAGGTGCTCCACTGGCTCAGGAACCCGCCGTCACTATAACTTCCTATATATTCATGGCCTCTAAGCCTACCCGCGCCAGGGCTTCGTCCAGGTGTCCCCCTGGATAGCCGCCAACACCGATGCCGCCCATGATCACGCCGCCCTGGGAGCGAACCACAACGCCACCTCCGCCTGGAGTCAGTTGCGGGTCACCCATGTCACTGATGGTAGCACCACGATCTTTGAGCCCTTCTCCATGCGCGGCCGTGTCCGCGCCGACAATCGCCGCAGTGTAAGCCTTCCTGACGCAGTGGCGCCGCGCGAACATCCGCAGATTGTCCATCTGGGAGTAGGCCACCATGTTTCCTGCTTCGTCGACTATAGCCATGGCGACGCCCTGGTCCGGAGTCTCGGCGGCCTTCTCGGTCATTGCCTTAATCGCTGCCTGCGCTTGCGCTGAACTGATCACGGGTCTCTCGGCCATTGTATTCACCTCTTTTTATTTTGGTTCCGATTCGCTGGCGGCCCATTCGGCTATGGAGCCGCGCCAAGCATTACCTTTGCCTTAGTCTAGGGTCCAGGGTGTCCCGTAGCGCATCACCCAGCAGGTTGAAAGCGAAGACAGCCAGGGCGATGGCCAATCCCGGACCCAAAGCCAGTCCCAAGCCACCGGAGAACAACTCCTTAGACGCTGTATTGATTATGGCGCCCCAGGAAGGTGCGTCGGGCGGTGCTCCCATTCCCAGGAAGCTAAGGGAGGCCTCGGTGATGATGGCGCCGCCAATGCTCACGCTGATGAGGATGATGTAAGGGGCAATGGTATTAGGGAAGATATGGCGGAACATGATACGCAAATTGGTACAACCCACCGCCCGGGCGGCGTCGACATAGGTCTGCTCTTTGATGCTCAGGACGGATCCCCGGATGATGCGGGCCCCACCAGGAATGAGTAGGATAGAAATAGCGAAAATCACGTTGTTAACCGACTGACCCAAGGTCACCATGATTGCCATAGCTAGAATCAGGCCTGGAAAGGCCATGACGGCGTCCACGAAGCGTTGCACTACGAGGTCAACTACTCCCCCCAAAAAGCCAGTGACGATTCCGATCATGGCGCCTAGGGTTACACCTACAAGCACCGATACAACGCCTACGTACATTGATATGCGAGAGCCCATAATCACCCGGCTGAATACGTCGCGGCCCAGCGGGTCAGTGCCCAGCCAATGATCGCTGCTCGCTGGCAAACTGCGTAGGTAAGAGGCATCCAATGGGTCGTAAGGCGCCAATAACGGCGCGATAATGGTGACCACACCCATTATTATTATGGTAACCGCTCCGGCCATCCCTAGCGGTTTCTTGCGGGTAAACCGTCCCAAGGTCCGGGCCGTCACTCCCAGTCGATCGCGTGCTCTAGCCCAAGGGAGGGTGTCTTTTTTTTCTACGATGGCCACGTAAACGCCTCCTTAGGTGTACCGGATTCGCGGATCAAGGTAGCCGTACATGACGTCTACCACTAGGTTTATTAACAGCATAATCATCACATTGATCAAGACCAGCCCCTGGATTACAGCGAAATCCCGGTTGGCAATGGCCTGCACGAATAGGCTCCCCATGCCTGGTATCACGAATATGACCTCTATAAGCACCGCGCCATTGACCAAACGCCCCAGGTCCCACGCCAGCATGGTGAAAATGGGGATCACGGAGTTGCGTAAAGCATGCTGATAAATGACAACCGCCTCCGACATCCCCTTGGCGCGGGCAGTACGTACGTAGTCCTCACGCAGCACCTCCATCATCTGCGCCCGGGTCAGCCGTACGAGGGGCGCACCCTGGCTATAGGAGAGGATCAATACGGGAATGAACATCTTCTTGATGTTCATCCACGGATCGTCAACAATGCTGGCCCAACCTATAGGCGGTGACCAGCCAAGCCATTGGGCCAAGAATATCAACGCCAGCGTGGCTACCCAGAAGTTGGGTACGCTGAGCCCGCCGAGGCTGAGGACCTGGATGGTGCGGTCAACCCAGGTGTCTGCTTTGGTCGCGGCTAGGACCCCCAGAGGGATGGACCAAACAAAGGTGAGAATGATGGTGGCCAAGGCTAGTTCCAGGGTCCGCGGAAACCGTTCGCCAATAACGGTGATCGAGCTTCGGCCGCGCTGGGCAAAGGACTCCCCCAGGTCGCCTTGGGCCAGCTTTTTGATCCAGTCGGAAAATTGGACCACAAGAGGCCGGTTAAACCCGAACTCCTCTCGTAGCTTATCTTCCAGAGCCTGGGACTCGGACAAGGGGCCGGAGCCCCCCTCTTCGCCGTAAACCAGGATGGTAACGATGTCCCCTGGGGCCGCCTTCATTATCAAGAAAATAATGAAAACAGCTATCAGGGCCGTCGGGGCGAAGAGTAGGACCCTCTTGACCAAGTAACGGTACAACCCTAGCTCCCTTTATCAATCCAAACGCGGTCCATGCGGTTGTGGTCAAACCACGGCCCCAGGGAGTGCCATCCCTTGACTTCGCTTCGGACCATGGTCATGGCTAGCCGCCACGTCATCGGTATGTGGCCTGTGTCCACTTCGTAGACGAAACGTTGCATCTGTTCGTGGAGTTCCCGTCGGCGCGCCGGATCGGTGGAGGTAAGTTGCTCATCATACATCTTGGTGAAATCTGGGTGCTCCCACTTGCCCCAGTTGCGGCCGGCGTCCGGAGCCAAGAGCAGGCCAAACATCGAATCAGGATCCTTGAACTGGATGCCCGAGCCGTGCCCGTACAGGCTAAAGTCGCCCTTGGCTATCCGGGCGAAGACTGCGGGACGGTCTTGCAGAACAATCTTGCAGTCAATATTCAGGACCTGCCTCAACTGGGCAATGGGTACCTCGACGTAGAGCCTACCATCGGAGGTGTTCTGGCCCAGACACTCGTTGTCGTCCAGGGTAAAGCCGTCTGGAAAGCCCGCTTCCGTCATAAGTCTTTTAGCTTCGGCAATGTCCGCATCTTTGGGCTGGCGTACCCCCGGCATCTGGTTGACCTGATCCAAGGTCAGGGCAACGTCGCCGTAGATCGACGGGTCCAACATGGCACCGGCGATTCCCTGGCCACGCCAGACCTTCTCAAGATAGTCTTGCCGGTCCAAGGCCAAGAAGATGGCACGGCGGACCCGGATGTCATCGAAGGGCTCTCGCTTGGTATTGAATATAAAGGTATTGTTGACGCCAGTTGGGAACGGTATGGCGGTTATTTTATCGCCGAGCTGCTGCTCCAGCCTCTCAATGTCATTAGGCCGGGCGTTCGTGCTGATCCACATGTTCAACTGGTCCGAAACCATTGCGCCGATGAGGGTCGCCCGGTCGTTAACCTGAATGATCCGAACCCGGTCCAGGAATGGTAATCCCGCCTCGAAATAGTCGGAATTCCGCTCGTAGGTAACGTCTACATCACGGCTCCACTTTACAAATTTGAAAGCCCCTGTGCCGATGGACTCCTCGCCCATGGCCCCCTGGTCAAGGGCCCCCTTCGATACGATCATCATCCAGTTCGAGGCCAGGGTGGGTATCAGCAAAAGGCCGGGCGATTTCTGGACTATTCGAACCGTATTTTCGTCGATGATGTCAACCTGTTTTATGAGACTCTTTATGTGCCTCTCAACGCGGGTGCTGTGGAACTCAGGGTCCAGCGACCGATCAAAAGTGGCCTTCACGTCGGCGGCGGAAAACGGCGAACCGTTATGATATTTGATACCTTCCCGTAGATGAAAGATAAAGGATAGGCCGTCGTCGCCTGGCTCCCAGGTGCTGGCCAGGTCGCCGATTATCTCATTGGTGTTCTCCGGGTTGATTCTCACCAGAGTGTTGTAGACTGGAGCGGCGAACCTGATGCATGAACCTGGCCCGCAGGTCATGAAGTCCAGGTCGCGGGGCTCGCCCGGGTTGCTGTTGAGGACCAACTCACCGCCAAACTTCCCGCCGGCGGGCGGTGGCGCCAGTTTCCCGGTGGCGACGGCGACAGGTGTGGCCGCGACGATCTTTATTACTTCCTTGACTACCTCTACGATGACCTCTTTCTCTACTATAACTTCTTTGGGAACCTCTTTAATCACTTCCTTGATTACCGGGACTTCCTTGATTACCTCCCTGACAACTTCCTTCTCCACCACCACGGGCTCGGCGGGTGCCGAACCTCCGCAAGCCACGATGACTGATAAGAGTAGCATCAGTGAAAAAAGCACGAACAACCTTTGTATCCGCCGGTAATTTACCATTCCGACCCTCCAAGCCCAAATTTCAGCCGAGGTTTCTTTTAATTGCGCCTATTCAATAATGGCGCATGTGTACGGAGTCCAGCAGACTCTTAGTAGCTTGATGTGCCGACCGATAGTACTGGTCTGGTCCCGGCGCAGCCGCTCCCGTCCCAAGATAGTCTTCAACTCCATCGGTTGAAGCGTTGGGTCTACCACGGGTAGAGTTACAGTCGGACGTTGTTATTTGTTTGGTCCGCCTTTGATTTACTGCGTGACGATCTACTTCATTTCACAGGTTAGGGCTTAGTTAAAGATTTATCGGCGCCTCTTGATAGTCTTTCAACTTGTTGTATATCTGAACGCGATGACGGGGACGTTCAGATACCAAGAGCCGTGAGTTTGCCGCGTCGAATATTATCCCCGTTGGTAGAGCGAACCGCCATTGGGGCTCAAGGGTGGGTACGAGGCGGCGGGCTTTTTGGGTGTCTGGGTTGGCATCCACTTGAATCTGGGCCCACTTGGATAGGTCCACACAATCTCCGATTAGTCCGGCAATAAAACCGCCCTCAGAGTCGTAGATCTGGACCCGGCCCGGGTTGACCCCATTGGAGCCCCAGTCAGTCACATACACATCCCCATCTGGGTCCACCGCTACGTCGGTGGGACGGAACATTGTGGCTCCTTCCGAGCCAGAGTTACCAAACTGAGCCAACCATTCCCCCGCCGGTGAGAACTTTTGTACCCGATGGTTCTTAAAATCGGCAACATAGACGTTTCCCTGCTCATCGCAAGTGATACCCCATGGCCCATCAAACTGCCCCTTGCCACTGCCGTAACTGCCCCAACTGGACAGAAACCTACCGTCTTTGGTGAATTTCCGGATCTGGTGGCTACGGCCGTCGGACACGTACACATTGTCCTCGCCATCTATAGCGATGCTCGCGGCGCCGTGGGGCTTGCCATCGTCTCCGTCCAAGGTACTCCACTGGCTCAGGAACTCGCCGTCCCGGTCAAAACGGGTGACCACGTTCACCCATTCATCACAGACATAAACGTTTCCCTGGTGGTCAAGGGCGATCCCCGAAGGCCAGACGGCGGTTTCCCCGCCATTGGTAAACCCAGCACTGAGGAAATCTCCCAGAAATTCCTCGTCCCTTATGGTGAGCATAGTCACTCGGAGCCCCGTATTGGGACCCGAGGCATCGTCAGCTCCCCGGCTCAAGACATACAGCCTATCGTCCTCGCCCAAGGCTATGTCTGTGGGTACCTGAAACCCCAGACCTCCACCTTGAGAGAATCGACCAACGTTGTTGCTGTAATCGTAGACTCGGCCTGCCGCTACGGTGGTAAGCATCTTTAGATTTCCTCACTTATTTACGAAAATACCCGATACGGAGAGCATGCCACCGGCTTCCTCTCCACCATGCGGACGCGCCTAGAGGAAGGCCAATTGTTCGAACGAGCCTCCAACGATGGGCCTTGCATCAACACTCATCCACTTTTCTAGGATTGTGGAGTAGAAGCCCCGGAAGTCGTGGTTAACTGCCAGGTCGCCTAGCTGCTGATCTTCCGGTTTGAGAGAGGGGTATTCGCTGTGGTGGCCTCCCTTAACCGCGTCGCCGATGACGAAGGCTGCTCCGCCACCGCCATGATCGGTCCCCGAGCCGTTGTCCACGACCCTGCGGCCAAACTCGGTGAACATCATCAAGATCACGTTATCCGCGGCATTATGCTCCCGCAGGTCTTCGAAGAAGTCCTCCACGGCCTCTGATACGTCGCTCCAGAGCATGGGATGGTCCCGGAGCTCGCTGGAATGAGTGTCAAAGCCGTACAGGTCCGTGTAGAAGACACGGGTCCCTAGGCCGGCAACATGTATCTGGGCGATGTCCCTTAGTTTGCGGGCGATAGAGCTATCGGCGTACTCCACGGCAGAGGAATACCTTTGGGGTGCTACCTTCAAGATGTCTGCGCCCATCATGGCATCCAGCCCAGTACTCCCCAAGTAATCCATCACCGCGCCCCTGCCAATGGCCGGGGAGTACACATGAGCGAAGGTCTCCAGCATCTGTGTTCGGTCCTGCTCCGCCTCGGCGGAGAACAGACCATAGGTGGCTAGGTCGGCCACTGAGGCCACGGGTACACCGCGCAGGACCATGGCCCGGGGTAGTCCCTGGCCAACGTAGACGCCGGTAGCAACGTTCTCCTTGTTCGGATCAAGGTCTCGAATGGCGGCGCCCAGCCAGCCTTCGGTTCCCTGCTTTTCTGGCTCGCAAGTGTGCCAGATGTCCATGGATCGGAAGTGGGACCGCGACGAGTTGGGATAGCCTATGCCATGGATAATGGCCAACTTTCCCTGGTCGTAGATCCTCTTGAGGGGGGCCATGCTGGGGTGCAGCCCAACCTGGGCGTCCAGCTTGATGATCTGGTCTTCCGGGACGCCAATGTTGGGGCGGTAATCCCGGTATAGCGGGTCGGCGTAGGGAATAACGGTATTCATGTAGTCGTTTCCGCCCGCAAGTTGCAATACCACAAGGACCGGGTCGTTTTTGGTTGTTGTCACGGCTCCTCCGTATTAGATTAAAATTAGCCGTAATCCTGTCTATGCGAACTGGAACTCACGTGTGGCAACAATCGACTTCACCATCGAGCTGACGCGTTGTTCGGCATCGGGAGAGTGCCAAAGCAGAGTACCGGCGAGGCTGGTCTGGTCGATGAACTTCTGGCGCGTCCCATCCTCCACTGTGAGTGGTCCTAGAAGGTCCAGGCAGCTGTCCACGAATGCCTCCGGCGAGAGGTCCCCTTGAACCCTGAGCCGGTCGACAATGTCGCGGATGCCGGGGAGGCTGGTATCGCCAAGTCTCTCGCACATGAAGTTAATGCGTGTCATGAGGGAACCACTATTGACCCACTCTTCACCGGTGTGCCACCCCTCGACGCTGGCAGGATTGAGAAGGTCCTGCCCCATGAATCCAGTCTCTCTAGCCAAGGGGAGGAAGAATGGTCCGGCGAATTCCTGGCCCCCTGTCAGCCGTAAAGTGCCCGCTACCACCTCGGCCGGGGATCGTACTTTAAGAAATCTGGCATCCTTGAAGAAGTCTGAGTTGAACAGGGTGCGCATCACCGCCTTCATCTCCAGGCCCGAGTCGGAGAGAGCGGCGGCCAGTATGTCAATGGCCTGAGAGTCTTTGGGGGGAGTTATCTGCCAGGCTGGCACCTGCACCTCATCAGCTACGAAGAAGCTGTAAAGGTGACGGGCGATGAACCGGTGGCAGGCTGGCTGCTGCACGATGATGTCGATGATTTCCTCCCCGTTAAACTGGCCCGTGTGGCCCAGGAAGGTCTTCTCTCCGTCGTCGTGGTCACCGGGGCGATACTCAAAGGTCCAGTCATTTCTCTGGTAGGGAATCCTCGGGATATGCGATGCAATTGTCCAACCGGTGAAGGCTCGAGCTGCGTCCCGCACGTCGTCCTCCGTATAGTTACCGACCCCCATGCTGAAAAGCTCTAGCAACTCCCTGCCCCAGTTCTCATTGATGGAACGGGCACGGTTCTCATTCTGGTCCAACCAGTAGATCATGGCAGGGTTCTTGGCCACCGCCATCAGAAGGTCACGGTAGTTGCCCAGTCCTTGCTCGCGGAACAGATCGATCATGTAATTCAATTCATGATAATGGTCCACTTTGGAAACACCCGTGGCGAAAATCTGGTGCCAGAAGACGGTCATCTTCTCTTCCAGATGTCGCTTGGTGTTAATCATGTAAAACAACCATTCGGCGGAGCCTTCACCAGCCTGGGTTCCGGGTTTAAACATCCCAGGGTGATACCGGAATAAATCAAGCCTATCCACCGCTTCTTGTGCCTCGGGGTTTAGTAACTCTTCTACCGTTGCTTCGTAACCCTTGGCGGCGTAGGCCTCCAACTCTTCCCGGGTTGCCCCAAACCCGGCACGACGCATCAGGTGGGCTATTAGAGCGATATTTTCGTGAGCCATTCCCTCTCCTTAGCTATTTAACCAACATTCTGAACTGACATTCCCCTATGAAATTCTATGGATGTTAATCCCAG
>Ga0315304_1000028_pt1 | contig 11710 bp, 12 predicted proteins | sample CBN3_1000m_313_M_FD_204536 | JGI IMG/M metagenome (GOLD analysis project Ga0315304, IMG submission 204536) | Metatranscriptome of marine microbial communities from Western Arctic Ocean, Canada - CBN3_1000m_313 (Metagenome Metatranscriptome) | ecosystem: Environmental > Aquatic > Marine > Oceanic...
GATAATTAGCTTTCTTCAGTTTAGCACAGGGGTATCCCCATTCAGGCTGAAGAAGAAACTTTGCCCTTGCTAGGAATCCGCGCCGGTGCTAGCCTTGGCATACCTGACCCTCTACTTTCCGGCTATTTGGAGCAGCTATGCCCAGACTCTGGGCCCAAACAGTAACCTTCGATTCAGTATCGGTGGGCGACACGCTACCCATCCTGGTCAAGCTGGGAACCGAAGATGCCATCTGTAGCGTCGGCACCCTGCTGAAACCAGGGACAGAGCCGGAAATCTCTACGCCCGACGACGACCTACAACTTCCCGCCCCCGACCTATCTGTCTACGTCTTGGAGCTATTAGGAAAGGGGTTCCCGATAGAAAACATCCAAGCGGAAGGCAGCAGCTTGAATGTCGAGTCCTTGCATCCAGTCAGCGCAGGAGACACCATTTCTTTGACCGGCAGCGTGGTGGATAAAAGGCGGGAAGGTGGGCGAAACGTGGTGGCTTGCCGCATGATAGTCGAAAACCAGGACGGCCAGATATTGGCGGAAGCCATGTCTGAGGTTTGCATGCCGTAACGGCGGTTCCCACCGTCAACACCGCATCAAGCGCAGTGGATGGCCTGTGGCTTCGATATTCCTGACTTTTAGAAAGGATGGCGGGAAGATCGTCCGGGCCGTGACCCCCGCCTTCGTTGCCGCCGCACCTGCCTCGGTGCCCTGATTCGGGAAGGCCTTCGGTCTTCACCTGCCCCTTCCTCATTATTCGCATTCCCAGTCGGGTCGAACTTCTTCCGGTCCCTAGTCCAAAAAAATTGAGTTATCGCTGCAAGTGTCAACCCTGGCGCGATTATGACCGCCGTGAACAAGGGATGCATCTCATCCCCATAGAACTGGGTTATGACTAAGAAGCCTCCGGACATCAACATCGCCCAGGCCGTGGTGCCAGTGATGAATTTCCTGTGCCAGGGGGAGCGCAGGATGAGGATGGACCACACGGGCCAAAGAAGGGGGACCGGCAAGAGAAGTATGAACTGGAGCACCGGCCAGCCAAGGATGAAAGTGGCCGCCAAGAACCAAGTACTGTAGTACCAGGGGCGTTTTAATTCTTGAGGTGCGGACTGTTCTTGGGCCATTCTGTCTATCCGGGGTGGGTGGTTTAATATGGCGGACGGTGGGCTTCAGAGCGAACCCGAGCCTGAATCATCGAAGGTTGATGATGCTTTAATCGCCGGTTAGGTCAGTTGCGGACCAGTAACAGGTGGAATTCCAACATTTCGATGGGACGCTGCTTCCTGATGGACTCCACCGCGTATTCGACGCACATGCGAGCGAAACCAGAGTACTCAAAGATATTGGAACCCAAAACGACCAATGGAATTCCCTGTTCCAACTCCACCCGAAGCTGGCTGCCGTCTTCTTGATCGATCTCCAGATCGATCCGGCCCTCAGTTAGCCTTTCGATCTTATCGTGCAAACGCTGCACGAACTGTTGGTTTTCCATATAGGTAGTTCCCGTGCCTGGAGAAGTATTATCGCCGAAGCCAAATAAGTCTAACACACGCCGACGCCCATTCCGGTCTAGCCCAAGCCTCGCCAACTATGTCACTGTCAATGATATCTAGTGTTAATTATTGTGTCTTGACACCCTTTTGAGGCTTAACGATAATTGACGAAGCATTCTGGAGACCCATTCCCAACCTGCCCATGTGTGATAGAAGGGGTTGACGCCGGACTCTCTGGAGAAGATAGACGTCATCCTGCGCAAGAAGGCCGTGACTACTTGCATATGATATGCGATAGATTCACCAACGAGACAACACCTGCTCGGCGTATGGCGTTGTTGACCACCGGCAACTCCTCCCAAGGCTTCAATGGCCAGAACCCAGAGAGCCGATGGTAAACCTCAACGAAACTCCAACAGCGGGCCGCCTCAGTTCCTTCCACCATTATGGTTGGGCGATCGTGGGCATGGCCACTGCCCTTCAACTTTCTACGAATTTTATTTCTCAGGCGTTCTCCATTCTGATTGTAGTCTTGCGAGAAGACTACGGTTGGAGCCTAGCTGCCATCGGTTTCGCCTACGTTTTACGAAGTCTGGTTAGCGCTGTGCTGGCTCCCGTGGTTGGCTGGATCGGCGATAGGCACGGCACCCGCCGCTCCCTGTTGCTTGCGGGCGGTTTGTATGTCACCGGCCTGCTCCTTTTGAGCACTATGGATTCGTTGTGGCAACTGTACCTCTATTACAGCGTAATACTCGGTCTAGCCCAGGCCATATTCAGAGTGAACGTACCAACCACCGTGGCCGCCTGGTTTAAGAAGCGACTGGGTTTGGCAGTGGGGATCCAACAGTCGGCCGGCGGTATGGGTTCGTCGGTGATGGCCCCCGCTCTGGCCCTTTTGCTATCCAGGACCGATTGGCAGACGGCGTTCTGGATCCTGCCGGCAGTGATGGGGACCATCGTATTAACCACGATTATGTTCTTCAAAGGCGACCCCTCCGAGCGAGGTCAAACCCCTTACGGCGCAACCGAAAACGACCCTCCTCCTCCACCCACAAGCAATCCTGAAGTGACCAAGCTACGCAGTCAAGTATTCCTGAGACAAGCCCGGCGCACATCGGAGTTCTGGAACCTGATTGCTATCCACCACTTGGGATGTATCGGCCACTCCATAATCATGGTATGGGCTGTGCCCCACGCCAAGGACGTGGGAGTATCCCTGCAGGCGGCAGCGTTCATAATCAGCATATACGCATTGACCAGTGCGGCCAGCCGGTTCGCTACTCCGGTGCTCGCCGATATATGGGGCGCCAAGTGGGTTATGGCACTGGCCTACGCGATACAAGGCCTCACCGTTATTTTACTGTTTTGGGCCCAGGAGCCCTGGCAGTTCTACGTCTTCGCAGCGTTGTTCGGAATAGGCTTGGGCGGCGAGATGTCGGCTTTCATGGTCATTGACCGCCAATACTACGGCATGGGACCCATTCGAACCATATTCGGCTTTCAGACCATGAGTTCCGGACTGGGAATGGCCCTGGGGGCACAGCTTGGTGGCGTTATTCACGATATATTCGATAGCTATAACATCGCTTGGATCATATCCATCGCCACCAGCCTGGGTGGAGCGTCTTGCATCCTGCTGCTGCGGTCTACGACACGGGTACTTATCCCCGACTGGGAGGAATCCCTGCCTCCGGAGGCCCGGACTCCGGACCCGGTGGCATCGGGCTGACGGCCCTCACCCCGAGCCCCTCTCCTTCTGGCAAAGGGGTGACTAAGATAGCATCAAGCGTAATATCCGGATACCCACTCTCTAGGGAGGTGAATCGACCATGGTGAAGAAAATCGCAGCGGCAGACCTGAGTTCTTTGCTGGAGGGAAACAGCCAGTTCGCGTTGATCGACGTGCGAGAGGCCGGGGAGTACAACAGCACCCACATAACCGACTCCAGCCTGATTCCCCGCAGGCACCTGGAATCGCAGATGTCCTCAGCGGTGCCGGTTAAGGGCTGTCATGTGGTCATCTGCGATGACGACTGCCGCCGGGCCGGACTGGCCGCCGCCACCCTGGAAGGCATGGGCTACAGCAATGTCTCCGTGTTGGACGGGGGCATCAACCAGTGGTCCACCCGAGACTTCCCCACCGAGTGGGGCAGCAACGTCATCAGCAAGGTGTTCGGCGAAAAGATGGAAGTCGTCCACCATGTTCCCGAGATTGAGGCCACCGACCTGCACGAACGCATAGAACGTGGCGACAAGCTGGTTATTCTAGACACACGCACGCCGGAAGAGTACCAGCGGTTCTGCATCCCCGGTGGCCGGAGCGTTCCCGGCGGTGAGTTGGCGCTACGGGTAACCGACATCACCAAAGACTTGGACAAGGACACTACAGTCATCGTCAACTGCGCCGGACGCACCCGCAGCATCATCGGAACCAGGGTGCTGCAGCGGATGGGGTTCACTAACCTCTTCGGATTGAAGAATGGCACCTCGGGCTGGGTATTAGCCGGATACGAACTGGAAACCGGGGCCGACCGGCTTGACCTGCCCGATCCTTCCTCCGAAGGGCTAGCCGCCGCCGAAGCCTACGCCGACAAGCTCGCCGACGAAGATGGCGTCCGCTACTTGGACATCGCCAAACTGCAATCCATGCTGGCGAATCGGGAGAAAGAAGCCGCGTTTTTCGTGGACGTCCGAACCGTTCAAGAATACGAGGATGGCCACATCCCCGGCTTCCGCTGGTTCCCCGGCGGCCAAGTCGTGCAACGGTCCGACGACGTTTTGGTGATAAAGAACTGCCCCGTCGTCTTCGCCTGCGACCAGAAAGCCCGCGCCACTTTCATAGCCTCCTGGTACCGCCAGTTTGGCTTTGAGGAAGTTTACGCCGTGGAAGGCGGAACCTCCGCTTGGGCTGCCGCCGGGTTGGACCTGGAGAAGGGTACGACAGAAGACGCGCCTTATGGACTAGCCCAAGCCAGAGAGCGGGTTCGGCCCCTGTCACCCCAAGACCTACAGGCCGCGTCGCCTCAGGTCACTCTGTTCGTAGATACCAGCCAGGACTTCGCCCGAGGCCATGTCCCCGGAGCCCGGTGGGCGCCCCGGGGTTGGTTGGAATTCCACATCGCGGGATTGGCCCCGGACAAGAAGGCAAGCATCGCAGTCACCGGCAACGACGGCAACAACGCCGCCCTCGCCGGTGCCACCCTGTTAGACCTGGGATACGAAAACGTTTCGGTCCTCGAAGGCGGTATGAGCGCTTGGAATAAGGCCGGAATGGCTGTGGAAACCGGATTGTCCGGCGTGATGAACCCGCCCACCGACATGGTCCTCTCGGGACCGGACCGTAACTACGCCGACATGATGACTTACCTGCGCTGGGAAACCGCTTTAGGAGAGCAATTCGCGGGCTAGTAGCCGTACCAAATCTCGCCTAGCTGACCCTTCGACAGGCTCAGGGCGAACGGGAACCGGCCACAGCCGTTCGTGGTGACCTGCGCCCCGTTCGTGGTGATGTACGCCACCGTTCGTGGTGAGCTTGTCGAACCACCCGCTACAGCCGCTTCCAGCGACAAGCGGCCAGTCCATAATCATGGTAGCAAGGACGACAGGATGACGTACTTCCCTTTGACCAAAGACCAGGAAGAGTGGAGAGACCGGGCGGCAGCAGTTGCCGCCAAGGAACTGGCTCCCAGAGCCGAGGAAACCGACCGGTTGGGGCAGTATCCCCGAGAATCCCTCGATGCTTTGAAACGGGAAGGCCTGTTCGGTCTACGTGTCTCAAAGGAACACGGGGGGATCGGCGCGGACATGGTAACCACTTCTTTGGTAATCGAAGAACTGGCTAAGAAATGTCCGTCCACCTGCATGTGCTACAAGATGCACTTGGAGGCGGCGGAAATCATATGCCAGATACCCACCGATTACCAGGTCGAGAAATTCGTCAAACCCATGGCTAAAGGAGAGGTGTTCACGACCATCGCCGGTAGCGAGTCCCAGGGCGACGGCGATAACTGGACCTCTGCCCAGACTGCTTCCGCCGTGACCAAGGTGCCAGGGGGATACCAGATCGATGACATACGGAAGTCCTACGTCACTTCGGCAGGCCACGCCACCCACTACCAATTCCATTGCGTTATCGGCAAAGACACTCCCCAAAGTTCCGGCAGCCGCCTATTCGTCGCTGCGGATGACATCGAATGGGAGATTCTGGAGCCCTGGAATGGTCTGGGAATGAGAGGCAACTCCAGTTCTCCGGTAAGGTTCAACGGGTTCGTGCCGGAGGAGAACCGGCTGGGAGAAGAACACACCGTCGGCGCAGCGACAACCCACTTTGCCCGCCCGGTGGTCGCCCTCACCTACGCCGCCGCCTACCTGGGCATCGCCTCCGGCGCATTTGAACTGGCAGTGGAAGGGATGTCCCGCCGCTACCCCAGCGGCGCCCGGCGGCTGGACAGTCCGATCAACCAGCGCCGCATGGCCGAGATGGGAACCCAGATCGAAGCGGCTCGGGCCCTGCTTCTGTCGGCGTCTTCGTCCTTCGACCAGGGACGGGCCGCCAACCACCTGCTTTACATGCAGGCTAAAGTTGCTTGTTCCGAAGCCGGAGTACGGGTCACTCAGGATCTGATGACGTCTTTCGGGGGAACGGCTTTTGCCGGGCGGTTGCCCTTCGAGCGCTACTTCCGCGATGCCCGGGCCGGCATGGTCATGGGCATGGCCAACGACCTGGCTTACCAAAATATGATTCCCATCATGTTTCCGGAGAACTAAGCCCATTATTCACGCTTGGGAAAAGCGTAGTACAATGGGGCGAGTACCTAGGTGACGTCCCTTTATTAGGAAACACCATGCCACTTATTGAGCACAGCGAAATCCGAATGCCCGCAGCGGTGGATAATCACCGTGAGCGGGCACTCGTCTCCAAGGAACAGGGAGCGGTTTCGCTCACCATCAAAGAGGTCGAGCTTCACCCAGGGTGGGAAGGCCGCCTCCACACCCACACCACCGACATCGCCATAATGGTGATGGCCGGAGCGGTGCAACTGATTCTAGGAGAAGAAGTCTCCACCATCAGAGCCGGCACAACCATGTTCGCGCCCCCCGGAGTACCGCACAAACTGGTCAACCAACTGTGGATTCCCGTCCGAATGCTGGTAACCTATCCAACCACCGACCTGGAAACCGACTACTTGGAATAGAGTTTCAGTAAAACTAAGCCCAGGAGTCTATGATGGCCCAGATAACCCAGACCGCCTTAAAACCTCAGATAATTCCCACGAACGCAGGACTACGCACCTTCGCCGCGCCGCCGACGGCGTTGCAGGAAGACATCGTGCCCAATGATTTGTTTTACATCAGAAATCATTGGAAGGACTGCCCGGAGATTGACATAGCCACATATAAACTCGCGGTTGACGGCCAGGTGAATAGCCCCCTGAGCCTCAGCTACGAAGATTTGAAGCAGTTGCCGCAAAAGAGGTTCCAAGTCACTTTCGAGTGCTGCGGGAACAGCCCGGTGCCCGATTACTGGTCCAAAGCCCTGCGCATCAGCACGGTGATGGAGGGAATCAAGGGGCACGGCATCATGGGCAACGCCGAGTGGGCCGGAGTCTCTTTGCGGGACGTGCTGGAAAAAGCTGGCGTTAAGGACTCTGCTGTCGAGGTGATGTTCGAGGGCGCCGACCACGGCCCGGACGAGACGGTCGGGGACCCGCCGGAAGTTACCTACGAGCGCAGTCTCCCCATCGCCAAAGCCATGCACCCAGATACCCTACTGGCCTACGAGATGAACGGAGAGCCCCTACCTCTGAACCACGGAGCCCCGCTACGCCTGTTGGTTTCGGGCTGGTACGGCATGAACTCGGTCAAGTGGCTGGTGGGCATCCACGTTCTGGACCACGAGTTCAAAGGCTTCTACATGACCGATAGGTACATCACCACCAATGAGCCGGGCTCGGCGGTACCATATACCTACTACACCAAGTTGAAGGTCAAGTCGATAATCACCAACCCAGCTCCCGGTGAGATTGTCCCTGCGTCGGGATACACCTTGGCCGGGGCGGCTTGGTCCGGTGAGGACCAAATAACCAAGGTGGAGATCAGCACCGATGCCGGCGCAACTTGGGGCCTGGTGGACATTGTTCGGCCTCGTAGCGATTATTCCTGGAACCGGTGGGAACACCAATGGACCCCGCCGGGACCGGGCAAATATACCCTGATGTGCCGGGCCACCAACGACAAGGGCGATATTCAGCCCATGGAGTTCCCCAACATCTATGACGGCCGTGGTTACGGCAACAACATGGTGTTCCCCCACGAGGTTGAGGTTCGTTAAAGTGAAAGCAATCCCACTTCCCATCTCATTTATCCTGGTGCTTGCCATGACCGTCGCCCTGATGATTTTCTTCGGGGCGTGGGCAGTTTCGGCCGACGTATCTGAACGTGACAGGGTGTTTGCCTTCGCCGTTCCCGGCGGCACGTCCGTCCTGACCTCAAACTCCGACGCCACCGGGCAACTGGCCCTGGGAGGATCAAGGATCTCGGAGGGCAACCAAGCCGCTGACACCTGGTGGGGGAACGGTCTGCTAAGAGCTTGCCCGCTGCACTAAGCACCCTAACAGAATCCGGAAGATCGGCGAATCGCCAATCTCAGTGATACGGCATTTTCCCCGTTCGTGGTGAGCCCTTCGGCAGGCTCAGGACAGGCTTGCCGAACCACCCCGTTACGATTACAAACAAACACGAAGATTCACTGTTTTATGCTTAACCTAAGCGCCTCCAGGCTACCCTGGGGCCTCCACTACAGTTGGGTCATAGTGGCCATCTTGGCCACTGTGCAGATACTTGCCACCTCCGTAAGTATGGCCGCCGGGATCCTTGTGCCACCCTTGACCGACCCCGATGGACAGTTCGGCTGGAGTGTCGGCACCATCGTCATGGGGCTGGCAACCTACTATTTGGTCGGAGCAATGTTCGCCCCCATCGCCGGTTGGCTGGGAGACCGCTACGGGGCCCGCCGCATGATGTTCGCTGGCGCCGTTTTGTACGGGACCAGCATGGTCCTGATGGGCTTTGTACAAGAGTTGTGGCAATTCTTCGTCGTCTTCGGAGTTATGCTGTCGCTGACTCAATCCATCTCCATGGTGCCCTTGATGGCATCCGTAAGCGGTTGGTTTCGACGGCGTTTGGGATTAGGGACCGGGATCCTGTGGGCCGCGGGCGGTGTAGGCACGGCCATCATCGCGCCGCTGACCGGCTACCTATTAGAGACCTACGGTTGGCAGATCACGTTCTGGAGTCTTGGCATCGGCGGAGGCGGACTGTTACTTGTCCTGAACACGTTTCTCCGAAACCGTCCCGAAGACATCGGCATAAGACCCTATGGGGCCACCGACAATGACCCACTGCCCGCCGCCCGTAGCACTGAGTCGGAGAAGCTTCGGGTCAAAGTGTTCAACCAGCACGTGCGGCGCACCAGAGCATTCTGGAACCTGCCAGCCATCCACGGCTTGGGGTGTGCAGGACACGGCATAATACTGATATTCGCCATCCCCTTCGCCGTTGCGCAAGGCATCGGCCTTACCCAGGCGGCGGTGATTCTTACGATAATCTCTCTGGTGAGCATCTCCAGCCGGCTCCTGACTCCGGTGCTGGCGGAACGGTACGGCTCCAAGCGAATCATGGCCAGCTGCTTGTTCGTTCAGGGAATCACGGTAATCATCCTCTTCTGGGCCCACGACCTATGGGCCTTTTATCTCTTCGGAGCCTTGTTTGGTGTAGGATTCGGCGGCGAGTGGACCGGATACTTGGTGATAAACCGGCAATACTTCGGCAACGGACCCATGGGCACCCTTTACGGCTCGCAGATGACCGGTGCGCTGTTGGGACACGCGATAACCACGGCCCTTGGCGGAGTGGTGTATCAGGTCACCGGCGGCAACTATGACGTAATTTTCGCCTTGTCCGTCGCCTTTAGCCTGGCCGGAGCGGCAATCATCCTTACGCTGGAACCCACTACCAAAACGCTAATCTCCGACTGGGAGATGTCCTTGCCCGAGGAAGCCCGTTCCGGAGGCGGAGGACTTCCCGGCACTCGAACCATATCGCCTGAACCGGCGTCCGGAGACGGGTAAAGCTCGCGAACATCCAATGCGAACAGTCCCGCCATTTCGCTATGATATTATGAGGCTAGCTCCCGAATTGGAGCCAGCCTCGATTGTTGTAGAAGAGGCACCGTCGAATGATTAGCAGAGTAGCCATAACCAACTTCAAGAGTATCGGCGATCCAGGCGTAGACTTGGAACTAAAGCCTCTCACCCTGCTCGTCGGTCCTAATGGCGGTGGCAAGTCAAGCATTCTGGAGGCTATCGCTGTCGCGAGCCAGCTGAATCTCTCCGGTAAGTTAACGTCTTTTCCCTCCCGTGATTCGATAGTCCATAAGCCCAACGAGCCTCCCGGAATCATAGAGATCTACTTCCCACTGGGTGAGCCAGGCACAAGACCCGGGATTAGTGTTACATATGATTCCAACTCGGGACCCGCGATTGACCTTCTGTTAGAAGGACCCGGGCCATTGGTTCCCGTGGATTTTTCCAAGTCCTTTCAGGAAGATGTTTTCCTCCTCTCCTCCATCAGGGGTGACGTACCTTATTCTGTTGGCGTCGGTGTCACCCCGCGATGGGTAGGTATCCATGGCCAAGAACTTTTGTTGGCCCTCACTATTATTTTCAGCCAAGGAGTACTAAAAGAGGTTAGCGATAACATTCTCAAGTGGGCCGACAGATTCGGAATAGGTGAACTTCATGCGGGAATAAGGGAAGGATTTGAGTCGGGCTCTGACTACACGGATAGCCAGTTGAAGCAGGTACTCAACCTTGCTCTCTCTAGCTCCGGAGCTAGGCAGATTTTGACCGTCATCACTCAGCTATTCTGGGCCGCTGAGGGCAGCCTATTGATGATTGAAGAACCCGAAATAAGCCTGCACCCACAAGCTCAAATCGATGTCCTGGAGATGTTCGCAGAAGCAATCAGACAAAGTGATAAGCAAATCATCGCAACCACTCATAGCCACATTTTGTTGCAGTCCTTGGGATATGCTGTAAATAAGGGATGGCTAAATCCAGACGACATCACTGTGTACCACATCGAGAAGAAAAAGCATGGCACAAGTGCGAAGAAGTTGCCTCTAGGTAAGCAGGGATACATCCGTGGTTGGGTACCGTCATACAGCAAGGTAGAGAAACAACTGCTCCAAGAGTGGGCCAAGACCCTGCCTAGAGGATGAGGGTTGATCGATCGCCAAGCTTGTTAGTGTTCAACGCTCTCATGATGAGAGCGCTGGTAATAAACGACCAGGATATTTTTCGAGATGAGTTAGCCGCTTTCCGTGTTGCATTTCGCGGGCGGCGTTTCAGGATACTTATCACCCGAGGGATAATAGCCGAATACCAGAATGACGTCAAAGAAACGTTCCCTATCCAACTGCAACCAGCTCTGGACAATCAATTGAGAAGTGGTAGAGCTATTTACTTGGAGGACTCGCAGCTTCCCCTCCCACAAGTAGCGACAATCGATCTACCAAAGGAGCATGAATCTTTTGTCCTAGATGCGATTGCTGGTAAAGCCAGCTATCTGGTTACCAGCCGAAGGCGTTGGTTAGGTCTGTCTGACCGACTCGAAGAGAACCACGGCCTGCGCGTCGTGACGCCTGGAAGGTTTGTCGAACTGGAAGGATAAATGCTAATGGAGCAAAAACCATGCCCAAACTAATCGACCTGACTCTAACCCTGGGGAGCCCCCGGGTTTCCGCCGTTCCCGGCCTCATCGGGGTGACGATGAAGCCGCTGCAGACCCATGAATCGCACACCCGCTCCAACACCAAGCTGACACTGGCAACCCACATCGGCACCCACGTCGACGCTCCGTACCACTTCCATCCCGATGGCACGACCGTGGACAATATGCCCCTTGAGCGGTATTCGGGACCCGCCTTGTTGCTGGACTTACGCCAGTCGTCCCAGAGCAAGACACCCATCTCCGTGGAGGACTTGGAGCAAGCCGGAGCAACGCCCGCCGCTGTGAAGGACAACATAGTTGTTCTATTCACCGCCTGGGCCCACAACGAGTCGGGTAACCAGTGCTTCTACTCCGACGGGCCATACCTGAGCACCGAAGGCGCGGCCTACCTGGCTCGGCACAACGTCAACGCCGTGGCCGTAGATTTCCC
>Ga0315304_1000029_pt1 | contig 11641 bp, 12 predicted proteins | sample CBN3_1000m_313_M_FD_204536 | JGI IMG/M metagenome (GOLD analysis project Ga0315304, IMG submission 204536) | Metatranscriptome of marine microbial communities from Western Arctic Ocean, Canada - CBN3_1000m_313 (Metagenome Metatranscriptome) | ecosystem: Environmental > Aquatic > Marine > Oceanic...
CGCCGGGATTTCATGGTTATAATATCATCCACCAGGCGGTCCCCCTAAGGGTAACCATAGGTTCAGACGTTGTGTGGATAGAGGAGGTGCTGCTACGACAGAAGGGAAGTTGCCTAGAGGCCGGAGGGTGGCAACCAGCGACGACCTGGAAGTCTCCGCATATCTTGAGATTGCCGATGGCCGGTCTTCCGAAGCGGAAAGTGACCCCCAGTCGGTCAACGAAGGCATCGTCGTTATCGACTTCGGCTCCCAATATAGCCACCTGATTGCCCGCAGGATCAGAGAACTCAAAGTATATTCCGAGATTTTTACCGCTTCCAGCACCTGGGAGACGGTTCGCCACATCAACCCCAAGGGTGTCATCCTCTCCGGCGGCCCCGCCAGCGTTTATGACCCCGGTGCCCCCCGCATACCCGACTGGGTATTTGAGCGAGATTTGCCGGTGCTTGGCATCTGTTACGGGATGCAGGCCTTGGTGCACCAGTTGGGCGGCGAGGTTGTCCCGGGCCAAGCGCAGGAATACGGCTCCGCAGTGCTCCACCAGAACGGGGGAGACCCTTCCTTATTTCAGGAATTGCCGCCGACGTTCCAGGTGTGGATGAGCCACGGAGACCGGATAGCGTCTTTGCCCCCCGGGTTTACCAGTCTAGCCTATACCGAAAATTCTCCGATTGCCGCACTGGGAGACGGGAAGAAAATCTTCGGGCTCCAGTTCCATCCGGAAGTCAATCACACCCCATTGGGCAAGTCGATCTTAGAGAACTTCCTGGTTCAGACTTGCCAATGCCGGGAGTCCTGGACGCCCGGAAACTTCGTGAACGACGCCATCAAACGTATCCAAGAGCAGGTGGGAGATGGTGAGGTAATCTGCGCTTTATCCGGAGGCGTCGATTCGGCAGTTACCGCCATGCTGCTCCACAAGGCCATCGGCGAACAACTGACCTGCATTTTCGTTAACAACGGATTGCTGAGACTGGAGGAGGCCGAACGGGTTCAGGACACCTTCAAACGCGGCATGGGATTGAATCTGGTTTACGCTGAGGCCAGCGAAAGGTTTCTTGGGAAGCTTGCCGGTGTCATCGACCCGGAGCAGAAGCGCAAGGTTATCGGCGAAGAATTCATCCGCGTGTTCGAAGAGGCAGCTTCAGACTTAGGCGAAACGGACTTCCTGGCCCAAGGAACCCTGTATCCTGACGTCATCGAAAGCGAGACCCCGGAGAACCGCGCCTCGGCCCGCATAAAGACCCACCACAACGTGGGCGGTCTGCCGGAAAACATGAAACTCAAGCTGGTCGAACCTCTGCGTTACCTCTTCAAAGACGAAGTGCGAGAGGTCGGCTTGGAGCTAGGCCTGCCCGACGAGATGGTCTACCGTCAGCCCTTCCCCGGACCGGGGTTGGCCATCAGGATAATCGGCGAGGTCACTGAAGAACGGTGTGACATGTTGCGGGCCTGTGACTGGATCGTCATCGACGAGATTAAGGCAGCCGGACTGTACGGACAGATCTGGCAGAGCTTTGCCGTCCTCACCGACAATCGCACGGTGGGGGTGATGGGAGACTACCGCACCTACGGCTACGTATGCGCCATCCGCGCCGTGAGCAGCGAGGACGCCATGACCGCCGATTGGGTGCGCCTTCCTTACGAAGTGCTCGCCCGCATGTCCAACCGCATGGTGAACGAGGTGCCCGGAGTAACCAGGGTGGTCTACGACATCACCAGCAAGCCTCCCGGCACCATCGAGTGGGAATAGCAGGATGAAGGTCCTTATCGTCGGCTCCGGCGCAAGGGAGCACGCCCTGGCGTGGCGGTTGCGGCAGAGCCCCGCAGTGACTGCCTTGTGGGTCGCCTCCGGTAACGGCGGTACCGCGCAGGTCGCCACTAATCTTAACGTTTCTCCGGAAGACGTGGAGGCGATTCCCAAATACGCCAGGGGCTTGGGGATCGATCTGGTAGTGGTAGGGCCGGAGCAGCCCTTGGCCGCCGGGTTGGTCGACATGTTGGACTCCCAGGGCATACCCGCTTTTGGCCCAACCAAAGCGGCCGCCCAGATCGAAGCCAGCAAAAGCTTCGCCCTGTATATCATGCGTGAAGCCGGAGTGCCCTGCCCTGAGTTCCACTCGTTCCAAGATGAAACTCTGGCCTTGGACTTTCTCCAGAAGCACTCCGAGCCGTCGGTCATCAAGGCCGATGGCTTGGCCGCCGGGAAAGGCGTTTTCATGTGTCGAACGGCGGACGAGGCGGCGGCGGCGGTGCGGGCCTGCATGAGCCAACGGGTCTTTGGCGGCGCCGGCGACACCGTGGTAATAGAGGAATCCCTGGAGGGACCCGAAGTCAGTGTCTTCGCTTTCAGCGATGGAGAGCATCTCTCGGCTCCGGTAGCCGCATGTGACTATAAACGGCGGCACGACGGCGACGAAGGTCCCAACACCGGGGGGATGGGCAGCTTCGCTCTACCGGACTTCTGGAATGAGGAATTGGCCGGCGAGATAACCCACACCATAATGGAGCCGGTGATACAAGCCATGGCCCGGCGAGGGACCCCCTACCGTGGGATTCTGTACGCAGGCATTATGTTGACCAAGCAGGGACCCAAGGTGCTGGAGTTCAACTGCCGGTTAGGAGACCCGGAAACCCAGGTGATAATGCCGTTGCTGGTCAGTGACCCGCTGGATATTATGACCGCTTGTATAGAAGGCCAGTTGGCAGACACGCCAGTGGAATGGAGCAGGCGGAACTACGCCGGGGTTGTAATGGTTTCGGATGGCTACCCAGACAAGTACGAAACCGGATTCGAGATTACCGGCTTGGATAATGAAGTAAAGAATACCAACATCTTCCATGCGGCCACCCGGTTAGAGTCCGGCAGAGTGGTGACCAGCGGAGGCCGCGTGCTTACCGTGGTCGGTAGCGGCGAATCCTTGGCAGAGGCTCGGGATGCGGCGTATCATATGGTCCGGAACATCGGTTTTCAGGGAGCCGCTTACCGTAGCGACATCGCTGCCGTCGAAGGAAGGAAAACTCTGTGGTTACCGGATCCGGCCGCGCCGACTGGGTAGGATCTTTACAAGCATATCAGCAAGCCCTTATCGATGGGCGGCTGGATGCCTATCGAAACCGGCGTTGGCAGAAGGCACCGGAGTTTGCCGGGTGGTTGGACGAACAGAATATTCCGTCCTTAACGGTAGAGCAAGCACAGGCGATCTACCGGGCTTCGGGTGGAAGAAAAACGAAGGAATTCACGGCAATCCCGATCGAGGAAGTCAGGGATTCCTTGGATTTCCTTCTCTTTGATACTCTGGGGCTAGAGAAAAGGTTCGACGAATCGGCTTCGGTCGAAGGGGCTTACAACCTGGCAGGGTCCGGCAAGGAGTTCGTCTCCTACGTCCTCTGTGTGCGGGATTCCGGCCTATTCGCCCTTTGGAGCGCTCACGGAGAGCGGGCCCTACGCAAGCTCGGCATCTACCCGAAAGACCTAAACAGGGGAAACCTGGGGTTGGGCTACATGGACCTTCTGGAAGCGATGAATGTGGTACGCGGCAGGACGGGACTGTCCGATTTCCGAGCGGTGGACGAGTTCGCTTACTCGGTGACCCAAAAATCTACCAGTGACTGATGGAGTGTAAGAATGGCGTGGCAAGACTCTTTATCCGAACTGAAAGAAGAATTGGCCGATGTCCGGGCTGAACGGATAAGTCAGGCCTCGGATGATGAAGCCGAGATTGAGAAAGAGCGGGAAGAGTTGACCCAGCTGGCCGACTCCTTGGGAGTTTTCCAGTTGTTGTCCGACATGAATCGCACCTTGCTGGATGGCCATGGTTCCGTTGAGAGAATCGTCTCCTGGGAGACCGGCGAGGACGACGAAGAAGAAGACCCCACGGCGGAAGAAGAAGAAGACGCTGATGTGATTGCTCTGATTCTCACCTGGGAAGAAAGAGGCGAGCGGGAATTGGCGATAGATCTGGGCGTGACCGACGACGGCGTCTATGTGCAGATAAACGGCATCGAGATCCGCGCCGAGCGGGAAGCGCTGGAACCGGCGCTGATACAGGCGTTCCGGGACGAGTTGGAGCTATAACGTAATGTTGCTTATGAAGTCCGGCGTATCGCCTATTAAGTCTTAAAGGAGTTTGTTTTGCCTTTAGTTGGTGTTGTCATGGGGAGTGCTAGTGATGAGGCGGTCGTCCAGGAGACGGTGAAAACCCTGGAGCAACTGGAGATTGACTACGAAGTACGGGTAATGTCGGCCCACCGCACACCCGAGCGGGTCCAGGAATACGCGACCACCGCCCGCGACCGGGGGATAGAGGTTCTGATATCCGCCGCCGGAGGCTCCGCGGCTTTGGGTGGCGTTCTGGCGTCTTGGACAACCATCCCGGTTATCGGCATACCACTTGCTTCCAGCGAATTGAAGGGTATGGATGCCCTTTTAGCTACCGCCCAGATGCCGCCGGGTATACCGGTGGCCTGCATGGCGGTGGGAGTATGGGGCGCCCGCAATGCCGCCTTTTTCGCAGCGGAGATTTTGGGGCTTAAGTATGAAGCGATCCGGGAAGCTTACGAGAAATACCGGAGAGGGCTTCGTGACTAGCAGTTCCCGCCCGGCCGTGCTAACCGACTTTGATGATACCGCCGCCGTCCAAAACGTAGCGGAGATGCTTCTAACCCGTTTCGGCGACCCAACCTGGCAAGCCGTTCGCCAACGGTTTAGGGACAAGGAACTAACGCTCAACGAATATCAAGAGATTACCTTCCGTAATATCCAGGCCGACCGGGCAACGATGCAGGATTATGTAAAGAAGAATGCCAACCTTCGTCCCTATTTCAAGGAGATGTGGGATTATTGCCAAGAACACCAGGTACCTATGGCGGTGGTTAGCCAGGGGTTGGACTTTTACATAGAAGCCCTTTTAGAAAAGGAAGGCTGCGGCCCGGTTCCGATCCATGCCGTAAACACACGGTTCACATCCCAGGGCATAGATTACGAGTACCGGTACGCCGTGCCGGGAAAAGAGCACCTGGGCAACTCCAAGGGAATCGTGGTGGACAGCTACCGGGAGCAGGGACACTACATCGTATATATCGGTGACGGCCAGTCGGACTTTGAAGCTGCTACCAGAGCCGACCTGGTGTTTGCCCACCGGGTATTAGCGGACGAATGCCAACGCCAAGAGATTCCATTCCGTCCATTCACCGACTTCGGCGACGTACTAAAAGCCGTCGAAGAAATGACCGTCGGCCTGTCCAAGAATGGGAGAGGTCCGAACGCAAGTTAAGTCTCAACCGGCTGCCGTTCAGGCAGCTGGTTGGTTGATTCCAGTGATGTTGAGGAGGCCCGATAGTGATCGACCGGTATTCCCGGCCCGCGATGAAGAAAGTCTGGTCGGACGAAAATAAGTCCCAGCTTTGGCTAAAGGTCGAACTGGCCGTGTGTGAGGCTTGGACTCAGGAAGGGGTAATACCTCAGGAAGATATGGAACTCCTGCGGGGCGCCAAGTACAACCATGCCCGGATGATGGAGATTCTGGCGGTCGTACGCCACGAAACCAACGCCTTCCTGTCATCGATTACCGAGGGACTGGGTCCCGAGGGCCGGTGGCTCCACCTGGGATTGACCTCATCTGACAAGCTGGACACTGCGTTGGGTCTTCAACTCGGAGAGGCCGGGGCCATATTGCTACAGGACATGGACGATGCCATCTCCGCCTTGGAGACCCAGGCGGTCAAGCACAAAGACACCATCATGATGGGCCGAACCCACGGCGTGCATGCCGAACCGATTACTTTCGGATTGAAGGCGGCGTTGTGGTGGGAAGAGATGCGGCGTCAGCGGGCCCGCTTGGTCCTGGCCTTGGACGACGTTCGGGTTGGAAAGATTTCCGGTGCCGTCGGCACCCACGCCACGGTCCCGCCCTCGGTTGAAGACCGGGTGTGCCAGGAATTGGGACTGGAAGTCGCGGCGGTTTCCAACCAGATAATTCAACGGGACCGGTACGCCCACTTCATCTCTACCCTTGCCCTGATAGCGGCCACCCTGGAGAAGATAGCAACGGAGATTCGGTCTCTGCAGCGTACTGAGATTCACGAACTTGAGGAGCCGTTCGACGAAGGGCAGAAAGGCTCTTCGTCGATGCCCCACAAGCGCAATCCCGAGTTGTCCGAGCGGATCTGCGGTCTGGCCCGGTTGATTCGGGGCCACAGCGTCACGGCGTTGGAAAACGTGGCGCTTTGGGGAGAACGGGACATCAGCCATTCGTCGGCAGAACGCATCATATTGCCCGACGCTTGCTTGGCTCTGGATTACATCCTCAGCATCTTTACCCGGGTGATGGGGGATCTAAGAGTCTATCCCCAGCGTATGTGGGAAAACATCGAAAGCTCCCGTGGTCTTATCTTCAGCCAGCGGGTATTGCTGGAACTGGTGGACAAAGGTTTGGCCCGGGAAGATGCTTATGCCATTGTGCAGCGAAATGCCGCTACTGGGTGGGACGAGGGGGGAGACTTCCGCGAGCTCATCAAATCCGACAAAGAAGCCGCAACGTACCTTTCTGAGGGTGAGTTGAACCAATTGTTCGACTATGGGTATTACACCCGGTACGTAGATGAAACTTTCCAGCGGTTGGGACTGTTGCCCGCCAAGATTTCTGTCTAAAATAGAAGTAGATGGTCCGGGAGCGTACCGGGCCGCTGCTGATCCAACGAAGGTCCAGAACAAATCCAACGTCAACGGCTTGGGAGGGGTGAGAATGTCTCTTGGGCGAATGAGGGATGCCGAATGTTAATCGAGACCGAGCTACCCAATCGTCTACATCGGGGAAAGGTGCGGGATACCTACCGCATCAACGATGAGCTACTTCTGATGGTTACCACCGACCGCATCTCCGCCTACGATGTGGTTCTGCCTACGGGTATTCCCGACAAAGGCCGGGTGCTGAATAAGATATCCGCATTCTGGTTCGATCGGACCAAGCACATCATACCGAACCACCTGGTAGCGTTGGCTGACGCTCCTGATGCCCCTGATCTAAGCAGCACCGGTAGCCTGATGGCGAGTCTTCCTCCGGAAGTAGCCCGGCAATCCATGATTGCGAAAGAAGCCGAGCGCATCGACATAGAATGCGTGATTAGAGGGTACATCACCGGCTCCGCCTGGTCTGAGTACCAGCGCCACGGAACGGTGTCCGGCAAGCCGATGCCTTCGGGAATGGTGGAGGGAGATCCCTTCCCTGAACTGTTATTCACGCCTACGACCAAGGCTGAAGTAGGCCATGACGAGAACCTGTCCGATGAGGAAGTGATTGCCATGGTGGGCGCCGATCTAGCCCGGCGCCTGGAGGACGTTAGCAAAGCCGTTTTCCAATTCGGTCACGACTTCGCTCACGAGAGAGGGGTCATATTGGCCGACACCAAGATGGAGTTTGGTTTCTTGGATGGGCAGTTGATTCTTATCGACGAACTATTTACTCCGGATTCCAGCAGGTTTTGGGACATGGACGGTTATTCGCCGGGACAGTCGCAACCCAGTTTCGACAAGCAGTTCGTTCGCGATTATCTAACGGAGCAGGGCTGGGACCGGAATCCACCGGCCCCGGAATTGCCAGACGACATCGTAGCCAAAACTGCGGAGAGGTATCTTGAAGCGTACCGCCTTCTCACTGGCGAGCCGCTGTAGTCGACTAGCCATAGACCACATCAACGGAGGTCAATCCAGTGCCCGAATCTAAGAATCGCCGCCGCCGTGGACGCCCGGTAAGCCGGGGCCAGCGGGCGGCGGCAACTCACGTCCCCATCGCCAGGCCCCAAAGAAAGAAAGCCAATAAACTGTACGTAGCAGCGTCGGCTATCATCGCCTTGTTGGTCATTGGAGGCTTCGCAGTGGGAGGCGCTAACTTTCAAAGACCGCCAGACACTGGCAGCAGTACCGGAGAATACGTGGATGGCGTGGGTGTACGGCAAGAACTGATGGCCACCGGCCCCAGGGGCCTCAACGCCCACGTGCAACCTCGAACCGTGGACTATAACACGCTGCCCCCAACCTCAGGCGACCACTGGGATAGGCCCGCCAGTTGCGGGTTTTACGAGGAAGGGTTGCCCGACGAGCAAATTGTGCATAATCTGGAGCACAGCAACATCGTGGTCAGCTTCAACCTGTCGACAGAAGAAGTGGACCAACTTAAGGACGCTTTGAGCGGTATCGGCCTGAGCGATATCTGGGGAGTGACTCGTTCCTACGATAAAATACCTGCTGGAACGGTGTCCTTAGCGGCATGGGGGGTGCTTGATACCATGCAGGGCATCGACAAGGAGCGGATAAAGACCTTCTTCGAAACCTACGCAGGAAGTAATATAGGCCCGGAGAACTTCCTTTGTTAGTCATCCAGCAGTACAACCGGTAAGAGGATGCGGACGTAGGTTCCGCATTGATGCTGTTGATTTCGTTAATAACGGCAGTTCGTTCGATTGCCCCACCCCAAGACTGTGTCTGTAGATGGACATCGCTTGAACCTTGCGAAAAGATTAAGGCGGATAACGTTTGTATCTGGCTAAGGTGTACGTAACCCTTAAACCCACGGTCAACGACCCACAGGGACTGACCGTGCTAGCTACTTTGCGGAATCTGGGATTCACTGCCGCCTCCGACGTTCGTGTCGGCAAGTACCTGGAGCTATATATCGACAGCCCGGACCGGTCCCAAGCAGAGTCTCAAGTTCATGAGATGTGCCGGGAACTGCTGTCAAACCCGGTTATTGAGGAGTACCGCTTCGACCTGGAAGAAGCAAACCAAGCCACGGAGACACAGAGACACTGAGTTCTTGAAAGTAATTCTCTGTGTCTCTGTGGCCGATTAAAGTCGTAGGAGATAATGTTCATGACAACCACTGCAAATAATACCTACGTATATGTTGGCGCCGAGTCCAGCGGCCTCTACCGTTTGTCCCCTGGCTCTTCCCAATGGGATGAGCTTACCAACGGACTGCCGGCTGATCCTGTCGTTCCCGGCGTAACCATCCATCCCGATAATCCGGAAATAATCTATGCCGGGACCCAGAACGGCCCCTATCGCAGCACCGACCGGGGAAACCATTGGGAGCGGCTGGATTACCCGGACTCCGGAGCGCCGGTATGGACCTTCATGTTTCGGCCCGGCGACCCTAACGTGATGTATTTGGGCACCGCGCCGGGAGAGATTTATCGCAGCGTCAACGGCGGCGATTCCTGGCAGAATTTGAACGCTACCATGGGCTCCAACGAATGTATTATGGGCTTTCCCACACGGGTAATTGCCCTGGCCGCTGACCCCAACCATCCCGATGAGATGTACGCTGCCCTGGAGGTGGCCGGTGTTATCCGCAGCGCCGATGGCGGCGATACTTGGGACGAGATAACCGGTTCTCTGGCCCCCAGCGAAGATACCCTGGACCTGCACGGTGTTCAGTGCAGCGCCGCCACTCCTCATACGGTGTACATCACCACCCGCCAAGGGCCTTTCATCGGTCCGGACCGGGGCCGGGAATGGATACCGGTGGAGTTCAGCCAATTCTCGCCAATCACCTACACACGGGATCTCAGGGCATCCCCCACTGATCCCAATTCCATGTACGTCTCCATCGGAGCGTCAGCTCGCAGTTCGCAAGGGGCTTTGTACCGCAGTCGCGACCTGTTCAAGACCTTTGAGCGGGTAGATAAGGGCATCAATGCCAACGCCACCATGATGGCGGTATCGGTAGATCCCCGAGCGCCCAGCCACATCTACTGCATCGCAAGAGACGGCCAAGTCTTTGGCACGTTGGACGACGGAGCCACTTGGACAACCCATCAACTGCCCGGCAAAGCCAAAGAACTGCGAGGCCTAGCCGCCGGCTAACTCCCTCTAATATCTGGGCAACGATAATCGCCGCCCCATCATCCCCAGCGGTAGCCCCCCTTTCGTAAAGGGGGGTTGGGGGGATTCCCCCCGCACCCCCATCAACACTGCCCCACTTTTCCGTCCGGCATCTGCTTAGGCCATGTCCTATGTTAGAATCTGACCACTGGCAGCCCATTTCTGACCCATCGCCGTTCGTAGGGAAGAAATCTTTATGCCTGTTTGCCCCGGTTGCAGCAAGGAAACCCAAGCGGAATGGAGATTCTGCCGGTCTTGCGGCCATGCTTTGGCCTCCGATGCTTCGCCAGGCCTGACCACTGTCGACGAGTTCGTCGCCTCCGGTGTTCCTCCTGCCCTGGCCACCGTCGATGAGTTCGTCGCCTCCGAGGTGATAGCCCGCCGGATCCCTTCTAACGAACTACCTGGTCTGTTGAATAAGTCTCTGGAAGTCCAGGAAGGTCAATCGGCCTTGCTCTTCCTGAACGGACGCCACGACACAACTCTTCCTCCCGGCAAGCACTCTTTGGGCAACGTCCTCACGGGCCGGGGCAGGGATGCCAGTGTGGTCCTGTTCCGGACTGCGGACGTAGCCATCAACCTGTCCTTGCCCGGTTTGCTCACCGCCGACCCACTGCCCCTAACTGTGGACCTGCGCTTAACCGTAAAGATTGACCAACCTCTCTTTCTTTGGACTAACCTAGCATCTGGAGCCGATGCCTACACCGATGGCAACCTGACCGGCTCCCTCTATCCGTTGGTTGAAGAAGTATGCGAGCATTTCTTTAAATCCCGGCCCGTCCGGGACCTGGAACAAGGCAGCGCTATCGGACGGGAGTTGCAATTTGCCTTGGCCTCTCACTTGGACCAGCAATTATCCCGGTGGGGTGTCCGCTTGGTGTCGGTCCAAGGGGTGAACGTTGGCTGCGCGGCCTGGGATGAGATTACCCGGTCCCGCACCCAATATTTCGTCACGGCTTCCGAAGAGTGGACCGACCTGGAGGGACGCAAACGTCTCTTCGACGTGCGTCAGGAATCGGAACTTCAGACCATGGCCCAGGAAACCGCCGAAGTGGCTGGAGTTGAAAAGCGGGTCTCCCTGTGGGCTCGCATGCGCCAAGCCATCCAATCCAACGCCCGGGGCGAGATACAGTCCCAGAGTGAGATGGAAGACCTGGTGCGGCAGGCGGACAAGGACCGCTTGCTGAAGGACTCCGAGCGAGCCGACCTGATGCGGTCTCTGAGCGAGGTCGGAGACGACCATCAGAAAACAAGGGAATTCGCTCTGCGGCGGGTTGAGTCGGAAGGGGAGTTTGAACTCCAGAAGTTGGGTATCTGGCATCGGTTCGGTTTGGAGCAGGAGCGTTTGACTCTGGAGACCAACCAGGCCAGGCAGGAGATGGAAGGCCGGTGGGAGATGGATCTGCGCCGGCTTGATCTGGACATAGAGAAGAAGCGACGCCAGGAAGCGTTTCGCCGTGAGCAGGAAGATGCCTCCCGGGAGGCATCTTCCCAATCCCGAATAAGAGACGCGCAGACAACTGCAACGGTAGATGACTATGAGCGGGAACAGGATCGAGCCGACATAGGAATGGCGATGGACATCTTCGATCGCTTCAAGCGGGAGAAGTTGGAACGCGAGTGGCTGCAAAGGCTTCATACGCTCGAAGCCGAAGAGCGGCGGTTGGCTATGGATCTGGACGCTGAAACGCAGAGGTTGGAGCTAAGGCTGAGGGAAAAAAGAGATCAGCATGTCCAGGACTTGGAGCGAATCCAGAC
>Ga0315304_1000030_pt1 | contig 11621 bp, 8 predicted proteins | sample CBN3_1000m_313_M_FD_204536 | JGI IMG/M metagenome (GOLD analysis project Ga0315304, IMG submission 204536) | Metatranscriptome of marine microbial communities from Western Arctic Ocean, Canada - CBN3_1000m_313 (Metagenome Metatranscriptome) | ecosystem: Environmental > Aquatic > Marine > Oceanic ...
GCCGTATCTTGGTCACGATATGCCCCCACTGTCGGATTGCGGCTCATACCTGTAGAATGGGGATCGCGGACGTGCCATCCACACAAAGCAAAATCATCTATATCAGGTCGGGCGCACGCTCCGTTCATTAAAGAGAGGGGAGCTGCGATCCAAAGATGTCTAGGAAGCTAACGCGTACCCTGCTCGTGCTACTATCGGTCGCCGCACTCATCACCGCGATGGCCTGCGGCTCAGACGAGGATGCTACATCCGCCCCGGCCGCGGAGCCCACACGCCGCCCGATCCCGAAGCCTGTGTTCGCTTCACCTCCGGCGGCCATTAATCCGGGCGGAACGTTCGACGAGTCCACAACCCAAGAACAAGCAGGTTTCGCGAAGACGACGGGTACGAAATCATACGACGCACCGCCACCGATGACGATAGACCCGGATAAGCGCTACGTCGCCAAACTAGTGATGGAGAAGGGCGGCGAGATCGTCATTGAGCTGTTCGCCAAAGGCGCTCCACGGACGGTAAACAACTTCGTCTTCCTCGCGAGGGACGGCTTCTACGACGGAGTGACTTTCCACAGGGTGATAGCGAACTTCATGGCCCAGACAGGCGACCCTACGGGCCTGGGCAGCGGCGGGCCGGGCTATCAGTTCAAAAACGAGCCAAACCGTGAGCTTCGCCATGACGTGCCCGGCATAGTATCGATGGCAAATAGGGGCGGGGCTGCGACCAATGGCAGCCAGTTTTTTATTACGTTTTCCCCACAGCCCAACCTCGACGGGTTCAGGGCCGACGGCTCGCCAAAGGACTGCACCAAGGCGGGCGTGTCTTGCCACTCGGTGTTCGGCAAAGTCATCGAAGGGATGGACGTGCTGAAAGATGTCAGCTATCGGAACCCTCAAGGCGCCCCGCCGCCGGGCGATGAGATTACGACCATCATCATCGAGGAGGGCGACTAGGCCCTATACGCGACCGCACGGCGGAGCGTTTGTAGCACCCGCCAGTCGCTTGCGGGCGAATACCGTGGCACGTGCGCGGTTCGTGGCCACGAACGGGCCAGCGGGCTGAGGCCGTCGGGGTGCGACCCGTGGGATCACTCCGGGAGCCTCTTTGCCACGCCTCGCCCTGTGCCCGCCCAGAAGACCTGATCCCCACCTCTGCCGGACATCCCTTCGACTCTTCCGTGGGCAAGGCATCCTGCCAACTGCCGAGGGGTTCGTCACTCCGAACACCCCTCTCCTTGGGCTATCCCGCCTGTGCTCGCACTGGCAGAAGGTGCTCTCCCACAACGCTATCCCATCTGCCTCAGACGTGGGTCCAGCGTGTCTCTCAGCCAATCTCCGAACAGGTTGAACGCGATCACCGTGATGAAGATGGCAATCCCTGGGAAGAACGCGATCCACCATGAGCTGGCAAGGTAGTTACGGCCGTCGGATACCATCGCGCCCCACGTCGCTGTAGGAGGTGGGATTCCTGCTCCGAGGAAGCTGAGGATCGATTCAGTCAGAATCAAGTAGCCAACGTTCAGGGTCGAGATCACAATGATGGTGTTTACGACTCCGGGTAGTATATGGCGAAGGAGTATTCGAGGCGTCGAGGCCCCTGCCACGCGAGCCAAGGCCACATAGTCCAGCGCCTTTAATTGAAGCGTCTCGGCGCGCACCTGCCGGGCGAACGGGACCCAGCTGAATAAGACCAGCACCCCCACCACTGTCATGAACCCCTTACCGACGACAAGGGTCACCACAAGCGCTACCATGATCAGCGGTATGGACAAGAATATGTCCACCACGCGCATCATGATCTCGTCGACCCAGCCGCCGGAGTAGCCGCTCACCAGCCCAAACACGGTACCAAAGGTCATGCCCAGGACGATAGCCAGACCCGCTACCGCCAGTGACACACGGGACCCGTGAATCATCCGGCTCAGCAAATCTCTGCCCTGCTGGTCCGTCCCCAGGATAAACTTGCTGGTCCCCTCTTCCTGCCAGACGGGCGGCGAGCGCCGGTCTTGAAGTTTGCCCAGGGTGGGATCGTGCGGCGCAAGCAAATCGGCGAAGATAGCCATCAGGAATAGGCCGATCAGGACCGATACGGGCAAAACGGGAAGCCTGCCCAATGTATGGCGGAACTTGGCGAGGCCGCTTCTTTCCTTCACCGCGGCGAATGCCCGGTCTAAATCGCGCGTTTGACTCTCTATATCATCCATCAGGTAAGTTGCACCCGTCGATCAATGTAAACGTGGAGCAAGTCCACCAGCAGGTTGGCACCGATGAACATTGCCGTGAAGATCATCGTCAATGCGGACAGCACGGGGAAGTCGTTTTGAAGGACGGCGTCAATGGTAAGGCGTCCAACCCCCGGCCAGCCGAATACCGCCTCGGTCACGACGGCTCCAACGAAGATTCCTCCCAGCAGCAGTCCACCGTACGTGAGGGGAACTATCACAGCGTTCTTGAACGCGTGCTTCCAGATGATGGCCTGGCGAGAGACGCCCTTCGCTCGGGCCAGCTTAATGTACTCTTCATCCAGCACATCGAGCATGCTCGACCGGACAAGTCGAACGAGTCCCGCCGCTCCAAACCAGCCCAGAGTAATAGTCGGCATGATAAAGCTCAGTGCACCGGATTTCTTAGCGGCCGGGAGCCAGTCCAGCTGGACAGAGAACATGAGTATCATTACCAGCCCGATCCAAAACGGGGGCAGCGCCTGCCCCATGATGGCAAAGACACGTCCCACGTAGTCCATCGCCGAGCCTCGCCGCACGGCGGAAAGCACGCCCAGCGGCACGCCGATTAACGCGAATATGGTGGATGTGATTCCGAGCTGGATTGTGGCCGGAAGCCTCTCCATGATGATGTCCAATACCGGTCTGTGCTGCATGATGCCAACGCCAAAATCTCCTCGGAGTACCTTGCCGGCCCATACCAGATATTGGACGGGTAGCGGCTTGTCCAGGCCCATCTCCCTGCCCCAAGCCTCGAACTGCTCGACCGTGACTCCGGGGCGCATCATCATCGCCCGCGGGTCTCCGGAGTACCGCGACGCCGCGAAGATCATTACCGACACTATCACCAGCGTGATGAGCATCAGAATGAACCGTCTCAGCAGATAGACAGCCATATTACCTTCCTACGCCCCCTCCCACCACAATGGCCAGCAACCGTTGTGGTCTCCTCAAGAATAACCTATATCCATAGCAACCGATACCTCTGGACCAGATCCTAGTCATTAAGGAGATTCTCCCAGGTGATTAACACTGGACCGTCTTCAACGGACAGTTTTCCGGGCGCCCAGCCAGATTCGTCGCGTCCGATCTTGAATACCCCTGTGGCAATATCCAGGTCGCCATCGCCATCGAAGTCTTCGAGCGTCAGGGTGGGGCAGTCGACATTCAGGACCTCGATGGCATGACGCCTGAAGTCCATCCCGTCGAGCTGCTCAAACCAAATCACTGCGTCCAGCTTCATATCGCGGCGCTCTTCTGCAAACAGGAACGGATGAAAAGCGCACGCGACAATATCCATGTCACCATCGCCGTCCATGTCGCCGGCCTCAGCGCGATAGACACCGCGAAAGGGCAATCTCGGCTCCGGTCTGAACTGTCCATTGCCCTCGTTCAACAGAATCTGGACTCCATGGAACGGCTGAAGTATTCCGCCCGCGTCGAACCCGTCACCGTTGGTAAGCAGCAGGTCGAAGTCGCCGTCAGCATCGAAGTCGATCATTTGCATCCCAGTATAGCCCCACGCCGGGTGCGGCGCCTGATAGATGACGCGATGCTCAAAATCCAGGTCGCCGCGATTGAGGAAAACGGACACCTCTTCATAATGCTCGGCCTGCAATACAACGATATCTTCCGCCCCGTCGCCATCGACATCGCCGATCGCCGTATGAATCGCGCCGCCACGATCATCTAGAAGTTCGCGCTCGAACCGCGGCTCCGTCCAATCCTCGGTACGATTCTCTAGCAGCCACACGCCGCCGTGGCTCATGATGCCAAACTCTGCGACAACGACATCGACGTCGCCATCGCCATCGAAGTCGGCGGCCTCCACGTCGGCCACCCGGCCAAACCCATCTCCGAGGACGTGCTTCTCGAAGCTCCCGCCGCCGGCAGCACGTAGCCAGACAGCCTGACCCTTCTCATGCTTACCCGGTCCAAAGGAGCCAAGATCGGCCACCAGGAGATCGAGGCGACCATCCTGGTCCAGATCGATCAGGGAGGTACGCGCAGGATGAGGCACGCTCGCTACCGCCACGAAGCCCGTCGCAAGGTCAGTCAAGTCAGCCATCATGACCAGCCCATTGGCCATATCCGTTGCAACGAACTGCAAATCTCCCTCTGCTCCGAAATCGTGAATTTGTATGTTAGAGATAGAGCCGGCCAGGCCATCACTTCCTGATCTGTTGACCTCTCCTTGTACCAGGTCCAGTCCGACCTCTCCACTGCCCGCCGCGCGCTCCAACACCCCAACCTCGGTCGGCGCCCTATCTGTGTACCATGGGATGGTATCTCGCAGACGAAGTTTGGCAAGCGCTTCCCGGCCATCTATGTCGAACATCCTCGCGAGAATTCCTGCCCAGGCTCGTTTCGGTAATACGCTGGGCTCCGTATACGCGTGGCAGCTCGCACACTGGGCTCGTATTATGTCCTCAATGGGAGGTTCCGGCGTGACTTGCGGAGGAGTTGCCACTGCCACGACTACCTGCGACACAGTGGGGGCCGCGACCGCTCCGGCGGGCGCAAGTCCTGAATCATCATCCGATGAACATGCTACGCCGAAGACGACACCTGTGAGCAGTATTGCCAGGATGCGCAGGTCAGTCATGTAATGCGGGGATTTGCATTGCGACGTAGCCGTTACTGCTGGCAACGTGGATGTGCCACCAGAAGTCCTGTAACACCAGGCTGAAGGCCTGATCGGTCTCTCAGGCGCGGCAGCCACCCTGGGGGACATGACACGGCAGCCGGCAAGTTGCCGGCTGCCGTGTGTCACTTACCAGTGCGCCGAGGCATCCGCGCGTTAGCTTATCAGCTACGGTAGCGCGGGCATCATCGTCTCAAGCTCTGGAATGTTCGGAGAGTGCATGCTCATGTTGACGCTGGCTACATTGGGCCCAATTACCCAAGGGTCAAACCAGGAGAGCGTACCGAATGCTCCCATCTCGCCGGTGTAGGACGCGAAATCGCCGTAGTCATGCAGGACGCCCGTCCAGGCCTCCGCCGCACCCAGGGTTACCTGGAGGCGTGCAATAAGCTCGTTGGCGTAGTCGTAGCTCCATCCGGCGTTCCAGCTATAGTCCTCCGACCACTCAGGTATCGTGTCGGTAAATGCGTCCGGAGAAACCGTGTTGCCGCCCCAAGCTGCGACCCAGATGTCTTTCATGCCTCCCTTTGCCCTCAAGGCAATCTCCGGCCTGCGGACCGAGTAGAGGGAGTTGTCGATGTTGGCTTCAAGTCCAATTTCCTGCCACATGCCCGCCATGGCGAGCTCGATCTCGATCGCTGTGTCGCTGATGCCCTCTGGCGTCCAGTACTCGAACTCGAATCCGCCGCCGAAACCGGCCGCCTCCAGGAGAGCCACAGCTCCATCGGGATCGTAACCGTTGGTCTCGGGATCGTGGATCCAAGCATCGTCGTGGTACGCGTTGCAGGTTGAGATGCGGTCTACGAAGACTATGCAGCCCTGTCCAAATAGGATCTCTGCGTTAATTGCATCCCGATCGACCGCCTTGGAGAATGCGAGCCGCACGTTCCTGGCTTGCTCCATATCTCCGGCTATGCTGGGATCACCTACCCATGGGAACTCGGTATGCAGGATGTTGTCGACAGGGGTGCCATCCAGCAGGAACCGCTGCTGCCAGTTCCCACCGAAGTTGACGGCGGCGCCGGTCGTGTTGGCGATCGTACCGTATGCCAGCTGTATGCCGGGCAGGTCTATCACCTGGTCAAGCAACGGCATGGCTACATCGAGCACATCGACCTGGCCGCTCTTCAGCATGGCGATGCGTGTGGCTTGCTCCGGGACCTCGAATAGGAATATCCTCTCGAACCCTGGGTTCAGCCGCCAGTGGTTCTGGACGCCCTCGAGCATGATTGTGTCATCGGCCACGTGCTCTATTACCCGATAGTTTCCAGTCTGGACTGGGTTCTGGTTGACCGCCTCCTCGCCGACCTCATCATAGTACGCTTTACTCATGATGGGGGCTCCGGCAGTGTCGTCCTTGGCCGCCCATGGCCAGCGGACGGTGGGGCCTGCCTTCCAGGGCCAGAACATGGTGTGTGAATCAATAATTTCAATAGGCTCAAAGTCGAAGTTGAAGTACCCACCGTTCGGCACGCGCGAGCCTTCGCGGGCGTTCTCAAGGTACGTGAACTCAACGTCCGTGGCCTTCACAGTTCCGTACTTGGAATCATGGAATGGGATGCCGCGCTGTATCTGGAATGTGATTCCGTCTTCTCCGAGTGACCAGCTAGCTGCCACCTTAGGAATCAGTGTGCTGCCATCGGAGGCGACATCGATTAACGTTTCCCCGATTCCCAGCCAGCTGGCATACGGGTAATACGGGAACGTCGAGTTAGGCCTGTGGTAGACAGCAGGTCCAACGTCCTTAAGGGCGACATTTAGCTGACTGCCCGGTAGGGGATACGTCACCGCTGCTATCGCCTCGCTCGGCACTTCAACCTCGACGATCTCTGTTACTACGACCGTGACCGTCTCGCCCGGCACCTCAACTACCTCCGTTACCGTTTCGGTAACGACTACAGTCTCGCCCGGCACTTCCACGATCTCCGTTACCGTGATCGTCTGGCCCGGTACCTCCAAGATCTCGGTCACCACGACGGTCTCGCCCGGCACCTCAACTACCTCCGTTACCGTCTCGGTAACGACTACAGTCTCGCCCGGTACTTCAATCTCTTTGACGACCTCTGTTGTGCCACAGGCCGCGGTCAGACCTAATGCCGCGATAGCGGCGACTCCCACCAGCAATCTCAAGCTGGCGATGCGCGTAAACATATCTCCTCCTTCGTATCCGTGTCGAAACTACCCTTATAGGGCTCTGCACTCGACAATAGCCATTTGCGCAGACTGACGCATTGTAGCGGCGGCCAATTTGGTTGTCAACCACCGCACCCGAGGGTCACAGGGAAGAAGAAAGGTGTCCCTGTAGGACGCTGTCAGACTCCACCCAAAGAAGAGGCAGCGCCCCGTTGGACACCCATTCTTCATCAGCCTGCAGGCCCGTCAATGATTCTGAAGTGTCACTCCAGTTGCCTCAAACGCGGGTCCAGGAAATCTCGTATCCAGTCGCCCAGGAAGTTGAATCCGACGACGGTCACAAAGATGGCTATACCCGGGAAGAAGGCGATTCCCCAGGAGCTAGCCAGGTAGTTCCGGCCGTCGGCCACCATGGCGCCCCAGGCAGGCGTCGGCGGCGGGATGCCGACGCCTAGGTAGCTGAGCACGGACTCGGTTAGGATCAGGCTCCCCACGTGGAGAGTCGCGACAACGACGACCGTGTTAGTGACGCCCGGGAGGATATGACGAATCAAAATCCGCGGAGTCGAAGCGCCCGCCACACGGGCCAGCGCGACGTAGTCCAACTCCTTCAGGGCCAACGTTTCCGCGCGGATCTGCCGGGCGAACGACACCCAGCTAAATAGTACGAGGACACCTATCACGCTAACGTAGCTGGCGCCGAACACCACCAGGATGACCAGCGCAGCCATGATCAAGGGAAAGGCCAAGAAGACGTCGACGATACGCATCAAAATCTCGTCGATCCACCCCCCAAAGTAGCCGCTAATGAGCCCGTAGCCGGTGCCAAACACCATCCCTATCACTATGGCCGAGCCCGCGACCGTCAGTGAGACCCTGGAGCCATGAATAATCCGGCTCAGGATGTCTCTGCCCTGAAGGTCTGCACCCAGTATGTACGTGCTGCTGCCCCCCTCTTGCCACATAGGCGGCGCTCTCCTGGCGCTCAGCGTCGCCTTTGTGGGGGAATGGGGCGCCATCAGCTCCGCAAATACTCCCATCAGAAGGAGCATGGCCAGGATAAAGACGGGAAAAATGGGCCATCGACGCAGTCCATTCCGCAGGCGTCCCCATCGGCCGGCGGCAGGCCTTAGCAACTGTGCAAAGTCGGGTGCCTCGGCGTCGACTCTTTGCACTATGAGTACCTGATCCTGGGATCGATAAGGGCGTAAATAATGTCGACCAGCAGGCTGGCGGCAATGAACAGCACCGTGAAGAATAGCACAATGCCCGCTAGCAGAGGAAAATCGTTCTGGAGAACGGCTTCAATGGCGAGGCGTCCGATACCCGGCCAACCGAAGACCGTCTCTGTCACCACGGTTCCTGTGAAAAGCGCTGCCAGAAGTATGCCGCTGTACGTAAGGGGGGCGGCGATAGCATTCTTCAAAGCATGTTTCCAGATGATCGAGGCTCGGGACACGCCCTTGGCGCTCGCCAGCTTGATGTACTCCTCGTCCAACACGCTCAACATGCTTGAACGGACGAGGCGTAGGATGCTGGCCGAGAACACCCATCCCAGGGTTATGGTGGGCAGGACGAACGAATCTATGCCGCCCTTTTTGGCAGCCGGCAGCCACCCTAGCCAAACTGAGAAGATTAGTATCATGACCAGTCCTATCCAGAAAGGCGGCAACGCCTGGCCCATGATAGCGAAGAGGCGGCCGAGGTAGTCGGCCACCGTTCCCCGGCGCACCGCCGACAACACACCGAGAGGGATACCTATCATCGAGAAAATAAAGGTCGTTAGTCCGAGTTGCAGCGTCGCCGGGACCTTCGACAATACGGCCGTGACCACCGGCCTCCTCTCCCAGAGGCTGTCGCCCAGGTCTCCGCGCGCCGCCTTTGCAGCCCATACCAGGTACTGGAGCGGCAAGGGTTTGTCCAGTCCCATCTCCCTGCCCCAGGCGTCCCACATCTCCTCTGTCACACCCGGTACCATGTACATGGCCCTTGGGTCACCGGTGATCCGCGACATCGAAAACACCAGGAGAGACACCACCCATAGCGTGATGACCATCAGGAGCAGCCGTCTGAGGAGGAACTGAACCATGCTTAACGTCCGTTCATTCCATGGCGGTGAATTGCATGGACCCAGCCGTTGCTGAGCTTCGGAGGCGCGTCACAGCCGTGCCTGGGGTTACCCTCAAGCGAGCCTAGCGGAGATGGATAACCCATGCTCGCCTGAAGACGGGGTGTCGTTGCTACCGGAGCGCGCCTCAAATGGACGAATTGGAGCGGGATGCCTACGCCGGACGCTTCGTGCGACGTTGCGAACCAATCCGAGAATGACCGATGCCCGAACCGCATCACGCCCCAAGTCCAAGAGGTCCCACCCCGATCACGGGTCTTGCCGACGGCTAAGCCGGTACGTGTCGCGGCCGCCGTCGGCAAGAAGGAAATCCCATGGGCTTTACAGCTTTCCCAACCGTTATTCAGTCGCGAAATGCAAACTCTCTATCTCTGGCATGGACTGGTAGCCGTGCTCTATCATGTTGATGTCTCCTATCCTACCTCCGACGACCCAGGGGGTTACAAAGTCCACCGAAGAGACCACGGGGATCTCACCCAGGTGCGAGTGGAGATCCCAGTACACTTCGAGGGTCTTCCAGGCCGCCGCTGTGTCGCTGTAGTGTACAGCGAAGGCGTCCCAGATCTCGTAGCCCTCCGGGTAGTCGTAGCCGCTGTTCCAGAGGGTCACGCCTTCGATCAGGTCTCCCAGGTAGTCGGTGAAGGTTTCGGCATCTCCAAGGTTACCACCAAAGAAAGCCGCCATAACGTCAGTCAGCCTGGGCTCGTCTCTGAAGAGCTCGGCTCGTCTGGAGGAGTACACGCTCCTGTCCATGCTGATGTTGATTCCCAACTCCTCCCACATCGGGACAACCGCCTCCGCTATCTCGTTGGACGTATCGCTGAGGCCGGTGGGAATCCAGAGCGGCATATCAAACCCGTCTGGGAACCCACCCAGAGCCAAAAACTCTTTGGCCTTCTCCATGTCGTACGGGTGGGCCCACTTTTCCTGCCAGTAAGGACTGCACGTGTCAATGGTGTAGACGTACTGAGTGCAGCCCGCCCCTCCCAGAACGAACTCGTTCAGGGCCTCGCGGTCGATGGCGTATGAAAGCGCCAGCCGAATGTTCTTGGCCCTTTCCAGGTCACCGGGCACGTCGGGATCGCCGACCCATGGGTTTTCCAAAGCCAGCGGCGGCCCGGGGGTACCATCCTCCCAGGTTCTGATCTGCCAGTTTCCGCCCATCAAGAAGTTAGTGCCGCGCTTGGTTACGATTGCGCCGTACACGAGCCTGATTCCCGGTTCATCCACGATCTGATCAAGCATGGGTATGCCAACGTCGGTAATGTCCCCCTGGCCGGTCCTCATGAGGGCGATGCGCGTGCTCTGCTCGGGGACCTCGATCACCCGGACGGTCTCCCAGTCCGAGGTGTTCCGCCAGTGGTTTCTCACGGCCTCCAGGGTGATGATGTCGTCGCCCACGTGGGATATGAGCCTGAAAGGCCCGGTCCCCATGGGCATCCTGGAAGCCTCATCCTCTCCAACATCATCAAAGTAGTCCTTGTTCTCTATCGTGGTGCCACTGGTGAAATTGCGGACCGTCAGGCCGTAGCGCATAGTGGGGCCACCCTCTCCCCAGTCCCACTTGACGGTTGTATTGTCTATGATCTGCGGGTTCTGGAAGTCCTCCGCATACCAGCCCGTGAAGTGCGCTACCGTACCCTCTCGCGACCCGTTCTCAAAGGACCAGAACACATCCTCCGCATCCACGGTCCCGTAGTCGGAATCGTGCCACGGTACCCCAGGAGTGATGCTCCAGGTTATCCCCGCTTCATCGATCACCCACTCCCGGGCGATCATGGGCAGATAGGTCCCGTTGGGAGCAACGTCCAGCAGGTTCTCCTGGACGCCCAGCATAACGTCGAAGCTATTGTACGGGGCCGGTGTTGTCGGCGTATGCCAACCCGGAGGGCCCACGTCCTTCGACACCACCGTCAGCACGGCACCCGGCACGGGGCGTACCGTCGGCCTCTCCACCTCCACGAACACCGTCTCCCCCGGTACCTCTACAATCTCCGTCACCACCACCGTCTCCCCCGGTACCTCTACAATCTCCGTCACCACCACCGTCTCACCGGGCACTTCCACGATCTCTGTCACCGTTTCGGTGACGATCACCGTCTCACCGGGCACTTCCACGATCTCCGTTACCGTGATCGTCGCGCCAGGTACCTCCACGATCTCTGTCACCGTTTCGGTGACGATCACCGCCTCGCCAGGTACCTCAATCTCCTTTACGACTTCCGTGGTGCCGCAGGCCGCAGTCAGGCCTAACGCCGCGATAGCGGCGACTCCCATCAGCAACCTCAAGCTGGCGACACGTGTAAACATATCTCCTCCTCTGTGTGTGTCGAAATCTCCCGTGTAGGGCTCTGAACTCGACGATAGTCAGTTGCGCTGACTTGTGCATTTTAGCGACGGTCAATTTGGTTGTCAACCTCCGCATCCGAGAATCTCGACGGCAAATGATTTCGGTTATCGTTGCCGGTCTAACCTAGAGAGAGAAATGATTAAGTGCA
>Ga0315304_1000034_pt1 | contig 11384 bp, 10 predicted proteins | sample CBN3_1000m_313_M_FD_204536 | JGI IMG/M metagenome (GOLD analysis project Ga0315304, IMG submission 204536) | Metatranscriptome of marine microbial communities from Western Arctic Ocean, Canada - CBN3_1000m_313 (Metagenome Metatranscriptome) | ecosystem: Environmental > Aquatic > Marine > Oceanic...
GGAGGGTTCAACCTTCGTATGGGAAGGTATTCTCAGGAGGACTCGGATGGCCACCACCAGCCAACTAAAACTAAAGCACCGCAGTAGAGAGATAACAGAAGGCCCGGATCGGGCTCCCGCCCGCGCCATGCTGAGGGCCATGGGCCTAACCTCGGACGACATGGATAAGCCCTTCATCGCCATCGCCAACCTGGCCAGCGATGTGACTCCATGCAACGTTCATCTAGACCGGTTGGCCGATGCCGCCAAGGAAGGGGTCCGCCAAGCCGACGGAGTGCCATTTAAGTTCGGCACTATCACCATAAGCGATGGTATCTCCATGGGGACTGAAGGAATGAAGGCCTCCCTGGTGAGCCGGGAAGTCATCGCCGACTCCATCGAGGTCGTCACCTTCGGCGAGCGCATGGACGGGCTCATCACAGTGGCCGGATGCGACAAGAACATGCCCGGCTGCATGATGGCCATTGCTCGTCTCAACGTGCCTTCCCTATTCGTCTATGGCGGCTCCATCATGCCCGGTAGCTACCAGGGCAAGGACGTGAACATCCAAGACGTCTTCGAGGCCGTGGGGGCCTACGCCAACGGCGATATGACCCGGGACCAACTCCACGACCTGGAATGCGTGGCTTGCCCCGGAGAAGGCTCGTGCGCCGGTCTCTTCACCGCCAACACCATGTCCACGGCCATAGAGGTAATGGGCATGTCGCTACCCGGCGACGCCTCCATCCCGGCCATCGACCCACGTAAAGACGAGAAAACCCGCTTGGCGGGGCGAACCCTGATGCGGCTCTTGGAAGAAGACCTAAGGCCCAGGGACATCCTCACCCGTCAGGCATTCGAGAACGCCATCACCGTGGTTGTAGCCATGGGCGGTTCCACAAACGCCGTGTTGCACCTGATGGCCATCGCCAAAGAGGCCCAGGTCGAACTGAACTTGCAAGACTTCGATCGCATCAGCCGTAGTACGCCCTACATCGCGAACATGCGCCCGGCCGGCCAGTTCGTCATGGCCGACTTGGACCGGTTCGGCGGGGTTCCGTTGGTAGTGAAACGGTTGCTCCAAGGCGGACTGCTGCACGGCGACGCAATGACCATCACCGGCAAAACTCTGCGACAGAACGTTGAGGCATTTGAGACCGTGGACGACCAATCCATAGTGGTGCCTATAGAACAACCCAGAAGCCCCACCGGAGGCCTGGCCATACTCTACGGGAACCTGGCCCCGGAAGGTGCGGTGATCAAGGTAGCCGGGCACCAGGAAAAGGTCTATCAGGGGCCGGCCCGTGTCTTTAACCAAGAGCAAGCCGCCTTCCAGTCCATCCAGCGGAAGGAGATCAAGCCCGGCGACATCGTAATCATCCGCTATGAAGGACCCAAAGGCGGTCCGGGTATGCAAGAGATGTTGGGGGTTACCGGCGCGTTGATCGGCCAAGGACTGGGTGACGAGGTGGCACTCGTTACCGACGGGCGGTTCTCCGGAGCTTCCCACGGCCCCATGGTGGGTCACGTTACTCCTGAAGCGGCGGTGGGCGGCCCCATCGGCTTGCTGGAAGAAGGGGACATCGTCACGCTAGACATTCCGGCCCGGCAACTCAACGTTAAGCTTACCGAAGAAGAGTTCTTCGACCGTCGGGCAAGATTCCAACCGATTCCCCCGAACTACACGACCGGGGTACTTGCCAAGTACGCTAAACTGGTTTCTTCCGCATCTGAAGGCGCGGTTACCAGTTAGTCTCGATAAATCTCGTTAGGTTCCAGTTAAACTCCGGCAAAGTGAGGCGCCCCACGGGGTTCCCATAAAAGCTCCGCCGGCCAAAGTGAGGAAAAATGGACTACAACTCTGAAGCAATCAGGCGTCACCGGGAGAGCCGGGGGAAAATCAGCATCGCATCGAAGATGAAAGTGGAAACAGCGGACGACCTGTCCGTCGCCTACACACCGGGCGTCGCCGCAGTGAGCATGGCCATCGCCAACGACAAGTCGGAATCCTACAACCTAACCAACCGGGCCAACATGGTGGCCGTGGTTAGCGACGGATCAGCAGTGCTTGGCTTGGGAAACGTGGGACCAGAAGCGGCCATGCCGGTGATGGAAGGCAAATCCATCCTGTTCAAAGGCTTGGCCGACATTGACGCCTTCCCGATATGTTTGGGCACTCAGGACGCTAAGGAAATCATACAGACTGTCCGTTTCCTGGCTCCCACCTTCGGCGGCATCAACTTGGAAGACATCGCCGCGCCCCGTTGCTTCGAGATTGAAGACAGCCTACAGGATCTAGGCATCCCTGTTTTCCATGACGACCAACACGGCACATCCATCGCCGTGCTGGCGGCCATCATCAACGCCGTCGAATTGACCGGCAAAAAGATTGCCGACGCCAAGTTTGTATTTTGCGGGGCTGGCGCCGGTGGTATCGCCAGCACGAAGCTTCTACTGGACCACGGAGCAAAGAACGTTATCCTAGTTGACAGTACCGGGATAATCCACCGAGGCCGAACCGACCTCACCCCCGTTAAGTTGTCCATGTTGTCCGTGACCAATCCGGACGACGTCCAGGGCGGCCTTGCCGAAGCTATGCGGGGCGCCGACGTTTTCGTAGGGCTCGCGGTTGCCGATACAGTGACGCCTCAGATGGTCAGCTCCATGAACAAAGACGCCATCGTTTTCGCCATGGCCAACCCGATCCCAGAGATAATGCCCGACCTAGCCCTCGCCGCCGGAGCAGCGGTGGTGGGCACCGGGCGCAGCGACTTCCCGAATCAAATCAACAACAGCCTGGTCTTCCCCGGCGTCTTTAGAGGCGCGCTGGACATCAAGGCCACCCGGGTGACCACTTCCATGAAATTGTCCGCCGCCAAGGCACTGGCGGCCCTGATAACGGAACCCACCTCCGAGTGCGTCCTGCCCTATTCTCTGGACCGCAACGTAAGCCAAGCAGTAGCCCAGGCCACTGCCGCCGCTTGGACCGCCGAGAATCCCGCCTAACTGGTTTTCAAGGCAATCCTAGAAAAACAGTCTCCGTTAAACGGAGGCTGTTTTGTTTTGCAATAAGCGATTGACGCAAGGTGGGCAGCGGACATTGTCTCATTGAATCCTTTCCGGAGATTTGTCATACTATGGTATGAAATCAGTATGACCACAAGGTAGCATCATGGCTAAAATAGCAATCAGCCTCCCCGATGAAACCCTTCAAGCGGTTGAGAAAGAGCGCCTGGCAAACGGCCTGAGCCGCAGCGAGTTTTTCCGCCGGGCGGTGGAAGAACACCTGCGCCGGGTCAAAGAACGAGAAGATGTAGAGCAGTACATACAAGGCTATCTAAAGTATCCGGAAACGGCAGAGGAGATTGCCTTGGCAGAGGCCACACAGCACTACGCATTCGACGGTGAATCTTGGGAAGATGATTGGAAAGAGGCTTCTAAAAATTGAAGCGGGGAGAGATCTGGTGGGCTGACCTGCCTCCTCCGACAGGACACCGGCCGGTGGTTCTAATTTCGAGAGACGACGCCTATATCTATCGTGATTTCATTACAGTTGCCCCGGTGTCAAGACGCATTAGGTCCATTAGAGCGGAAGTGGCTCTAGGACAAGAAGACGGATTACCCAGGAATTGCGCGGTTAATCTCGACAGTATGACCACTATTCCCAAGAATACGCTTCAACGGTATATTACAGACTTGGGCCTTGAGAAGATGCAAGCGGTGGACTCTGCTATCCACTTCTCCCTGGGGTTGGAAAACTGAAAGGTTGCTGCCCACGCCCTGGGTAGCAGCCTAGAGGAGGGGAGGATGGACGCTGATCCATTCGAGTACGCAAGTTTCGGACGAAGATTGGCGGCGTTCTTCATCGACGCAGTTATCCAGTTCGTTATCTTCTTCCTCTGGGCCGGTGTCGCCTTGGCCATCTTCCCTACACCACCAGCCGAGTCCGTTGTGATACTCCATGGAACCGATTTCCGATACTCCCGAATATCCGAGTCAGACTTGCAAGACCTGCGGGAGCAACTCGGTAAAGATACCGGTGCCCAAAGACTAAGGCGTATACAGATTGGCGGTGGGCTCAGTCTCCTGGTTCTGTACACCGTGGGGTTTTGGGTTTGGCGGGGGCAAACCCCAGGGAAAATTGCCCTTAGAATACGAATCGTAGGAGTCGATGGACGTCCGATCGGCATTGGCAGAGCCATCGGGCGATATAGCGGTTACATCGCCTCTGCGGTGTTCATATTTATCGGGTACTTGATGATTGGCTTCGACCGTAGAAAGCAAGGACTCCATGATAAGATCGCCCGCACCTACGTGGTGAGAATGAAGGCGCGTTGAGCCGGCAAAGATTCCGCGACATCTGAGTCTTGCATTAGACGTCTCTTGGATGTACTTTGAGTATGTATTCAATATACACATATATAAGGTGTATCTATGAGACGTACAGTTGTAATTGACGATGACCTGTTGCAGGAAGCGCGCCAAGTTCTGGGTACCAGTGGCGTACGCGAGACCGTCGAAGCGGGTTTGCGAGAGGCCGTAAGACGCTATCGCATCGAGCAGTTGCGCCGTTCGCTGGGCAAGATAGAATTTGACCTGACCGGAGAGGAGCTAACGAGGCTTCGGAATGAGGAGTGACCTCTTTATTCTGGATACTTCAGTCTGGCTAGAGGTCCTTCCAGCCGGGCGAGGCACACCACAACTCCGCGAACGGGTCGATGCTTTGCTATCGGCGGATCTGGTGGCCACTACGGGCATGGTTAAGCTGGAATTATTGGGTGGAGTGCGGTACCAAGAAGAGTGGACTCGCCTCAGCGAGTTGTTGTCAGCCTTGCACAACCTACCGATGGTGGAGGAAGATTGGCAAGGAGCAGCATCCACAGCCTTTCGTCTTCGTAGGGAAGGAATCACAATACCATTTACCGACCTGCTCATCGGTGAGGTCGCTTTGCGATCGGAGTCAATATTGATCCACCGAGACCGGCACTTCGATTTATTGGCTTCTCGCGTGCCTCTTCAAGTCGAGAGTTACATTTCTGATTCTTAGGTCTTGGAGCCAGGTTAATCAATAGCCGCAACTCCATAACACCCAGCATTGCCCCAGCTGGATAGGCCAGGATAATCTCTAGACCGGAGGGATCATTTGGACACAGCGATTTTCGGCTTGCTGGTAGTGGTCATAATCCTTCTTCTGGGATTGACCGTTCTGATGTTGCGCCGAGGCAAGATTGAGCCAAAAGACATAGAGCCGGCGGTCACAAAGGCTTGGATGGAGTCTGGGCTGAACCAGAGCGTCGGCCAGATTGCGACCTACGCCAAAGATATTCAGGAAACCCATCGGTCAGTGGACCAGATGCTGCGGGTGCCAAAGGAACGCGCATCGATGGGAGAGCTTAGCTTGGAGACGATTCTCTCGGACCAGCTTCCCCCGGAAATGTTCGGTATACGGGAAAGGATTTTAGACGGCAAAGTCCCTGACGCCCACATCAAGTCCACCGTGGGACTGATATGTATAGATTCCAAGTTTCCCTTGGACAACTACCGGGCCCTAGTGGAAGCGCCTGAAGGCTCCGAAACTGAGGGTATCAAACGGCTATTCATAAGGGACGTTCGTGGACATCTCACCAAGATTCAAGAAGATTACGTGTGTCCGGAAAAGGGCTCTGCCGAGTTCTCTTTCGCCTACATACCCTCCGAGGGAGTTTATTACTTTTTACTCTCCGACCGAGACGCCTACGGCATGCTCAGCGATTACACAAAGAAAGGGGTACAGGTGGTATCACCGCTGACCCTGTCTCACAAAGTAGAACTCATCAAGACTGGCGTGCACGCCCTGAAGCTTTCGGAGCAGGCGCACAAAGTGCGAGATGACCTGGCCAGGCTGGCACAGAGTTTCAAAAAAGTGGATGAAGAGTGGAGAGTCTTGTACGGGACCCACCTCAAACGGGCCAGTGGAAAAGCAGACGACCTCGACCAGGCCTACGGCAAATTACGGGATGAGTTTGACCGTATAGAAAGTCTCACGGAGGAGACCTCATCAAGGAGCGCGGCCTGATTCCGGCGGCGTTCACGCCTGATCCACGTTAACCGGAGGTAACCAATGGACTCTGAACTCGTAATGTTCTCCCAACAAGACGGCGTGGGGAAAATCACTTTGAACCGGCCTGAAGCCCGCAATGCCCTATCGCCTGACATGTTTGCCGAACTGGGCCAAGCCGTCAATTCTTGTCAAAACTCCGAAGTTCGGGCGGTGATAATCACCGGCTCCGGCGGCTCCTTCTGCGCCGGGGCCGACGTGAAAGACTTCGTTAACCGATTGGAAAGTGGCGGCCCGGAAGGGATACACCAGCATCTGAAAGACCTGGCCGATAAGTTCCATCGGGAAATCATTCTTCAGATCAGGCAGCTCGCCAAGCCGGTGATTGCCAGCATCGAAGGCGTGGCCGCCGGAGGCGGGTTGAGTCTCGCCCTCGCCTGCGACATGCGCCTAGCCTCCGACAGCGCCAGGTTTCTGATGGCATATGCCAACATCGGGGCAACCGCCGATGGCGGATCAACTTACTTGCTTCCCCGGCTGGTTGGCGCAGGCAGAGCGATGGAAATGTACCTGGCAGATCAGCCGATCAGCGCCGAACAAGCATTGGAGGCCGGCCTGGTAAACCGGGTGTTCCCGGCAGCGGAACTTGAACGATCTACTCTGGAGTTCGCCTCTCGGCTGGCCCAAGGTCCGACGGTAGCCTTCGGTCGCGTCAAGGCCATGTTCGACAATTCTTGGGACGCCAGCCTTGCCAGTCAGTTGGACGCGGAAACTGAAGCTATCAGCGGCATCACCCTGACATCCGACTTCCAAGAGGGCATTAAAGCCTTCGTCGAGAAGCGCAGTCCCCAATTTCAAGGCCGTTGATGACATATTAGATATCGCCGTTTGACATTGCACGTCCCGGTGGGGATACTTTGAAGTGCCTCTGGTTATTTAATCGGTTTGATGATGTGATGATGTATGGCTGAGGACGCGGGGAACAACCAAGGTACCGATCCAGGGTCCACCCCTCCCAGGGCAACTGCGCCCAATATCACCCCAGACCAAGCTCGGGCTTTGGCGCTCCGTACCGCCGATGTGGCTCGGGGCTCCATCGGTCGCACATATAGCCGGTCCCCCCTTGTATTCTCTATCGAATATGAAGAGGAAACCGAGACCCAATACCTAATCACGGTCCTCTTTCAGCCGGAGGGCGAATTTGCGGGAGCCGCAGGGCTGGAAGAGTTCTCCATCGGCAAAGATGGGGTGATTGAATCCCGAAGAGTTCTCCGTCGGCCCATACCAGATAAAGCTGGACTGCCCATCTTGCCGATCGTAGGCAGCTTTGTGGGCGCCGGGGTCTTGGCCATAGTGATTATCATTCTGGTGGCGACTGGAGCGTTCGGTTCGGACTCTTCGGACGAACCACCGATAGTAGTAGCAACCACCACTCCGCAAGACATAGCCCTCTCCACAAAGACACCCATACCAGTGGTTATCGTCGACCCCACCGCGACAGTCGCGGCGGCTTCTACTCCAGAACAGACTCCAACAGTGGCGCCGACGCCAGAGGCAACGACGCCTCCCACCCTCGCCCCGACAGCAACTGCCGAGCCCCCGCCAACCGCAGCACCGACGCCCACGGCAGAGCCGACCGCGACCGCTGTCCCTCCACCTACGCCGACTCCTGCGCCGACTGCGACACCGACACCAGTTCCAACGGCGACACCGGTTCCAACCGCAACGCCAGTACCGGTGGCCACGGCGACTCCGGCTCCCACCGCGACACCGAAGCCTACGCCTTCACCGACGGCGCCGGGAGGGAATGTCCGAACCGGAAATCCCAGCGACATTGCCGTAGATAGTGAAAACAGATGGCTGTTTACGGTGAATGCGGTGGATAACCAAGTGCGGCGGTTCGACAGCAGAGGTGGTCTCATAAATACGTGGGGAACCCGGGGAAGCGGGGACGGCGAGTTCCTTCGTCCCAGCAACATAGCAGTCAACGTGGCCGATGGCTGGGTGTACATAGTCGACGCCGGAAATCAACGGGTTCAAAGGTTCGATGTCCGTGGCCGGTTCCTTGGTAGCTGGGGTGGCTGGGGCGTCGGGGACGGCCAATTCAACGATCCGAATCAAATCGTATTTGACTCAGTCAATGAGTGGATATACGTCGTCGATAAGGAAAATAACCGGATCCAAACTTTTACCGCTACAGGCGGGTTCCTCCGTGACTGGGGTACCAACGGCGCCGGGAACGGTCAGTTCAATGGGCCGACCAATCTGGCCTTGGACCAAAATTCCGGTTGGCTCTATGTAGTGGATACAGGAAATCATCGAGTTCAATGGTTCGACTTTCGCGGCAGGTATCTAGGTGTTAAGGGAAGCCTTGGAACTGGAAACGAGCAATTCGACAATCCCAATAACATCGCGGTAGACAAGGTAAATGGCTGGGTATACGTAGTCGACCAAGGAAACAACCGAATCCAGAAGTTCGACAACCGTCTTAGGTTCCTGCTGTCCTGGGGATCAAAGGGCAGCGCACCGGGCCAATTCCAAACTCCCGGGGACATCGCCATTGATCCTGAGGGCGATTGGATCTACGTGCTGGACAAAGGAAACCGCCGGGTTCAGCGGTTCGGCACCAAGGGTGAGTTCTCGCGAGAATGGGGCGTCCAAGGTGACGCCGCTGGAGAGTTCCAAGCGCCCAGTACTGTTGTTACCGACGACTCAGGATTCATCTATGTGGGAGACATCGAAGGGCGCCGAGTCCAGAAATTCGACGACCGAGGCAGATTCCAATGGGAGTCGGTGACCGCCGTACCCTGACGGTAGCTAGAGCGTTCGTCTCCGTCTGATGCTTCCGTGTTGGTGATGGATCTATTTCAACTCCACCACGGTCACCCCATCACCGCCATTTCCTTCGCCGGAGGCGATGCTTTCGGCCAGGGAATGCCCCGTCAGGTATTCTCGTATTGACCGCCGCAGAACCCCGGTACCCTTGCCGTGAATAATCCGCACCGAATCCACCCCTTGCAGGGCGGCATCGTTCAGCAACCCATCGACTCTGGATATGGCCTCGTCCACGCGCAAACCCCTTAGATCAACCTCAGTGTCGATATGGCGCGGCGTCGGGCGGCTGAAGTAGACGCCTTGGTTTGCGGCGGGTTGGTGAGCCGCCGCCGGACGCTCTAATTGATATGAGGGAACCTTGGCCCGCATGGTCCCCAGTAAAACTTCGACCTGCCCTTCGTCGTCCGGCGGAGAAATAACCTCCACCGGACGAGGGATACCCCGGATAAACACCCGGTCGCCGCTGCCGAGCTTTTCCTGCCAGGGAGTCCGTTTAACCTCGATGGGTTGCCAGCGAACTGACCGAACCTCCCGAGCCGCTTCCTGCAACTGGGACCGTTGCTGTTGCAGCGCCCCACGGGTGTCCGGCTGGTCCATCGCCCGCTCCGCCCGCTGCAACCGATCCAGCAGGTCCGCGATCCGGATCTGTAGCTCCTGGCGCGATTCCTCAAGCATCTCTGCCTTGGCGGCTTCAACGGTTGCCAACCGGGACTCCGTCTCGGCCTGCTGCTGGCGGGACTGGGCCAGAGCGGCCTCGGCGTCTTGCCGCAGTTGTTCCACCACTCGGCGCTCTTCTTGCAATTCTCCCAGCAAGCTCTCCGTGTCTCGTTCCACTGGAGACATGGATGTCCGGGCGTGTTCGATTACTTCCGGCGGCAGCCCAAGCCGAGCGGCGATGGTCAAGGCGTAGCTGCGCCCCGGCAGGCCGAGAGTCACTCTGTAAGTCGGCCCCAAGGTCTGCGGATCCAAGTCCACGCTGGCGTTAATCATCCCCGGTGTTTCTTGTACGTATCGAGCTACTCCCCGGTGATGAGTGGTCGCCACCACCAGCGGCCCCAAGCTCTGAAAATGACCCAAAATGGCGGAAGCCAAGGCCGAACCCTCTTCAGGGTCGGTGCTGGTGCCCAACTCGTCCACCAGAACCAGGGAGTTGGCAGTGGCCTGGCCCATGATAGAAAGCAGGTTTTGAACATGGGAACTGAAGGTGGACAGGGCCTGCTCTATGCTCTGCTGATCGCCGATGTCGGCATAAACTCCATCCAACAACGGGAAGTGGGCTTCTTCGGCGGGAACGTGCAATCCGGCATGAGCCATCAAGGCCAGCAGCCCTACAGTTTTGAGGGTAACTGTCTTGCCTCCCGCATTCGGACCCGTAATCAACATTACGGAGAACTCAGCCCCCAGGTCTAGGCTAACCGGGACTACATCGCCGGTAAGCAGGGGATGCCGCGCACTGGTTAACCGCAGGTTGCGCTCTGGGTCGTCCTCGCCGGCCCTCCGGTCTGACACCCAAGGTGGAGTGGCTTTCAACGATATGGAGTAGCGCCCTTTGGCCATCCCCAGATCCAACCGGGCCAGCAAGTCCAGGGTCAGCAAAAGATCCTGACCTGCTTCACCGACCAGGCTGGAGAGTTGCCGCAGCACCCGCTCCACTTCTCGCTCCTCGGCCAAACGGGCTTCCCGCCACCGGTTGCCCTGTTCCACGGCGGCCATTGGTTCGACGAAGACCGTGGCCCCGCTGTCGGACACATCGTGGACGATACCGGCCACTCTGGGCCGCATCTCCGCTTTGATCAACAGCACCAACCGTCCGTTGCGCTGGGTGATGATAGCCTCTTGCAACAACTCCTGACGCTGGAACCGTCGCAAGCTGCGCTCCATCACTTCGTTCAAGTTGTGCTGGATGCGTCGAGATTCTTGCCTCAGCTCTCGAAGGGATGGACTAGCGTCGTCCAATACCTCCCCCGCCGGGCTGATGGCGGCGCTGATGGCCCGTTGTAGGGAAGAAAGGTCGGGTATATTCTCCGCATAGGAAGATAGCAGAGGCAGCTCCTCGTGGCGGGAAAGGTGCGTCCGGTCGTACCCGGCTGCCTTCGCTAGGTCTTGGATGGGATAAAGCTCTTCACCCCTCAGTACGCCGCCCAACAATGCCCTTTGGACAAACTCCTGAAAGTCTTCTTGGGGTCCGAACTCCAGGGAACCTCCCTGCTCAAGGAATTGGCGTGATTCAGTAGTCTCCTGCTGGCGGGTGGCGATCTCCAAGAGGTCTCGGTCCGGAATCAAGGCGTGGGCAGCTTCCTGGCCCATCAAAGTTCGGGCGTAGGACGCTACTTGTTGGCGTATCTGGTTGAACTCCAGAAGCTCTACCGACCGGGAGAATCCACCCAACACATGGGACTGATTAACAGTATCGGATGTCGACTGGTCGAATACCATGCTTTCGTAGAAAATATCCTCGTAAACTGATGATTTACGTTGAATCTAAGGGGTTTTCACCATTGAAACTGGTAAACCCTGCTCTCGTGCAGCATCC
>Ga0315304_1000035_pt1 | contig 11271 bp, 1 predicted proteins | sample CBN3_1000m_313_M_FD_204536 | JGI IMG/M metagenome (GOLD analysis project Ga0315304, IMG submission 204536) | Metatranscriptome of marine microbial communities from Western Arctic Ocean, Canada - CBN3_1000m_313 (Metagenome Metatranscriptome) | ecosystem: Environmental > Aquatic > Marine > Oceanic ...
AACTGGTCAGCGGTCCGTATCGATAGAACGGTAGTTTTAGAGAACAACGTTATATTAGAATATCTTATATCTAGAATCTGATAATCTGATACCTAGAAGAGAAGACGATCATTTTTGTGGAGAACGAACATCAATATTTCTTGAAAAAAAACAATACTAATAGTCACAGGGAGTGTGACAGAGGTAATAGAGAATTTCTGAGAGAGAGAGTAGGATTTAGATCGGAGTACATAGTGGTTGGTGTACTACTGTAATAATACAACAGGAGAGAGTGTGCTGTAAACGAGACACTGTAAACGAGACCACACTTATCCATAAGTGGTATTTTTTACAGTAATCTTCTGTGAGAAGAGATCGAAGATTTCGATCTTAGTTCCCATTCCGATTTAGTCTTTTAGTTTAGTTCCCCTAACTAAACACCGCCCAAAATGCCGATCGACGGCGATGGGATAGATCCCATGAAGCTCGATGCCCCGCTCTGGCTGAAGCAATCTCTCCAGAAGTTAGACATCGACGGTGACGGGATCGACCAGGATGAGGTCAACGAGATGATGGACACCCTGCGCGCCATGAAGGCTGCTGCTAACGCGAACAGTGCTGATTTGGATTATACCAAATTCCCGCAAAAGGTCCAGGACGTGCTCAAGGTCTGGGATGGCGACGAGTCCGGCTCAGTGTCTGTCTCCGAGCTGGCTCTCGCGGCGGAGTCCCAGAAGAAGATGATGAAAGAGATCAAGTTTATGAAGCAAATGCTGTTTGGCGCCTGCATCGTCATCGTCATCCTCACCGCGCTCGCTTTCGCTATGGGATTCGCCGCGAACGAGACGGCGAAAGACTTTAGGCCGGCCAGTGCTGACGAAACGAGGCGTCGCTTGACGAGGTACAGCTCGACCTATTTCGGCGATTTTGTTGCGGAGGAAAACACAATTTCTGATTCGATGATGAGGCGAATTCTGGGCGAAGGCGTTGGTGCCAGCCCGGAGGACACCAAGGCAGCAAAGGGCACTATCACCACTTCTGATGGTACTCGTGTGGGTACCGCGAAGGCCGGCGCCAAGGTTGATGGTGGTGCTATGCCGGATACGATGATGCGCATGGCCCCTACTGAGGCGAAGAAAGTGAAGACGATCTCGCTGCCCGGTTCCACTGGTATGTTTGAGTTTGAGCCGCTGGACGTCAAGGTCGAGAAGAAGAAAGACAAAGGCATCAACAAGAAGACCTTTACGGATAAGGATGGCGTGAAAGTGGTCTTCTCCGAGACCGACATTGCCGGCGTGCACGAGATCAACGTGCATATGGAGTATCCCGGGCCGAAGGGGAAGCCGATGTATTACGCGGTCGACCCTGACCATCTGGCGGGCGGTCGTCGCCGCATGCAAGAATCCTTCGATAGTTGGGGTAACTCCACTTGCGCTTACGCCGAATGCGACGCTGGCGAACCCGGGATGTGGCAGGAACATGCTCCCGAAGATGTCCCTCCCGACAGTTACATGTCAGACCCGGCTCCCTGGGACTATGCTTTAAACGCGAACGCGACAGCCGATAACTTCATGATGGATGCCGACGGCATGCATGACGCATTCCCGACCCAGGCGCCGGCCGATGTCGATATGTTCAGGGATTATCTCGACTGTAACGGCGATGCGATGATTTCAAGGGAGGAAATGAACGGCGGCGGCCAGTGCTTCGAGAGCTTTTTCAATGCCACGCACGAGCACAACCCCCAGAAGAAGAAGATGATGGACAACGGCATCTCCGAGGCGAAGGCCGACAAACTCCTCAACCACGAGCACCACTATCACGGCGAGTACGTCCATGTTGATGTTTTCGTCGATAAGATGTGCAACGAGACCGTCCCGCTGATGTGCGGCGACGATATGGGGAAGAACGCCGTCCGCGATATGGCGAGGGCGAGTTCTGGGGACGGTAGCGGGTGGTTGACGCCAACTGATTTTACTGCGGCCGTCCAGTCCGTCATGCCCACCGAGCAAAATACCCAGAAGAAGAAGAAGGAGAAAAAGGGCGCGGGCGTCGCGCCGGCGCCGAAAGTGTTGGCTGTTGGGCAAACTTATGCTGCTAGTCCCGCGGATTTGATGATGACCTCCGAGATGGAACACGCCGATAAGGATATTATTTTCGCCGAGATGGACCACGACCATAATGGGTATGTGATGGACTATGAAGCCGATCCGGCATACGGCCAGGCCGGCGCGCAGATGGCATATGATGAGGGCTGCGGCATTGGCTGTGATCCAGCGGGCATGGGACCTGATCAATATTCGTCGATGATGGAGGGCATGGCCGGCGACACCTCGTTCGAGTTTATTTTTACGATGCAGGACGCGAATGGGGATTTGCATGTGGATGAATATGAATTAGGCGCGACGGATTACTGGGGCGAGACGTTTAATGGCGAGATGGCGACTTCTATTCGGTTATTGCGGGAGACGTTTGTTGACGCGCCACGCAGGAGAATGAGCGACAAGAGGGACGCCAGGAGGGAGAGGCGTTTGAGGGCGAGTCACAAGAGAAAATTGGGGAGCGGTGGTGAATATCACAGCTGGATGGAGAAGAGGAGATTGAGGGCTAAGCCGGTTGAGGAGGCGAAGAAGAGGAAGCTGAAGGGACTTCAGGAGGATATCGATAGGAGGCGTCGGTTGGAAGTCGAAGCCTGGGAGAAGGAGAATCCCGGGCGTCGATTGGACGCGGCGGCCGAGGCGGCAATGACTGCAGAGTGGATTACGACGTTGAACACTAATTACGCCGACGTCCCGGACTACATGATCGAGGAGATGGTCAACACCGAAGTTTCCTTTGAGCACGCCGAAGCCATGACGAAGCAACTGGACGACATCATGGGGATTGCCAACACCGGGTGCTATATGAGGAAGCGAATTCTGCTCTCCGACACCGACGCTGGCGACCACTGGTCCCACGGGTTTGGCACGAAGAACGCGATCGCAATCCACGAGGTGAAGCACGCGCGGAACACAGCTGCGTGCGCCGGTCCGGAGGACAAGAAGAAGGCGGATAAGGGGATGAAGCTGATGAAGGCGTTGTATAAGGCGCCGCCCGCGCATAGGAAGAGCTGTATGGACAATATGCACAACAGCATGCCGGACACGGACGCCGCCGCCGCGGTTATGGCGCAGACGGGTGGCGCGATTTTATCCCCTGCTCATCAGTGCAATACGGATGGGAAGACGTTGGGCGAGATGAAGGGCCCCATGGGCGATGCGCACAGAAGGATGCGCTTTCTCAGGCAGAGCGAGACCTTGAGGGTCCGGCGGTTGGATGAGAAGAAGGGGGCTGATGCTGCTGCTGATGCTGAACCTACACGCCGCGAACTGACCGCCCGTTCTCTCGGAACGATGCCCGACGCGACCAACAACCTGGTGCTTACCGGCAAAGAGATCTCCTGTTTTATGGAGAAAACCCTCGGCGTCACGGACAAGGACCAGATGAAAAAGAAGATGGTGGGCATTAACACCATGCAAACGGAGCAAGCCGCGAAAGTCGAGAAGCGGATCCGCCGGTTTTTGAGGGAAAATGAAGTCTACGACGAAATCGAAGGCCGCCGACTGATGGGCGACTGGGGCACTGTGGATGAGTACGACTACGAGCAGGACATGTTTATGAGTGAGTGTGATATGCTGTACATGGCAGACCCTATGGACTATGAGATGCGCCTCGGGAACTACTGGATGTACGATGCCTGGATGGACGGCGTCCCGCACTGGTGCATGATCGAAGAGCCGCATTGGGAGGACACCTCGTATACGTATGGTGTTGAGCCGTGGCATGAGCCGTATCCGGTCGCCGATGAAATGATCCTCTACATGGATAGTGTGCCGCAGGATGCCGCTGGCAATTTCCACGTCCACATGAACGCCACCTCCAAGGTCTCCTTCGCGCAATTCGCTCGCAAGACCATGGATGACCCGAACGCGCCTTGGGAGTGTGCCATGCTCCCGTACGAGGAGAAAATCCTCCCGATGAACGAGACCTCGAAGGAGTTCGACTTCTCCAACAACTACTGGGCCAATCTTTATGCTTGGGAGATGGGCCCTGGGTGCAGTAACGAGTGCAGTTGTTATGACGAGAGCTGGAATTATATCTGCAGCTGGGAGCATTCGACGCAGTGCGCATGTTTAGATTACAAGGCGATGTGCCATCAGATCATCATCGATATGTACATTGAGAAGGGCGGCGCGATCGAGCAGATGGACGACTGGGACTACTCGACTACTCGGCGCAAGCTTCAAGCCAGTAATAAGAAGACTGGCAGCAAAAACAGGAAAAAACAAAAGAGGAAGAATTTCGCGAAGTCCGTCCATAAGAGGCGACTGGAGAGGAAGGACGTTTTGAAGCTGCTAAAACACCAGGCGAGACCCGCTAATAAGGAGAGGAGACTCGAAGGCGATAGGAAGCGGGCTTTGCGCGCGCACTACAGGAGATTATTGGATAAGGAATTTCCAACAAAGGATCACGCTACAGGAGAAGAATTTACGGGGCGAAAGTTGGAGGAAACGAAGCAGAATCGTAGGCGCGCGCTGCAGACGTACAATGCGACGGAGCATTTCACCGCAGACACCTGGGCTATGGAGCACCAGTGCGGCGACAGTCCCGAGGACATCTGTCCGTGTAATGCGGCGACTGACTCGAATTGTATCGGTGGTTTGACGCTCCCCGTCTACGCGCAGCACTCGAAAGACGAAGGCACGACTTCTCCAGCCGAGGCGTGCCACCCTGCCGGCGATATGACGGATATGAAGGACCAGATGCGCCACGCCGCCAGGAGGCGCATGCGACGCCGACTCGCGAGGCTCCCATCGAAGACTCCGGAATTCTCGAAGGAAATGCACAGGAAGCTGTTGACGGAAGAAGAAACTTGGGACAACGAGTCGATTGACATGTGCTATAGCTACGATCCGCCAGCGTATGAGTATCTGTCTGATAACATGCAAGACGAGTTCTACGACATGTACTCCGAGCCGACCATGGTCGATGAGTCCTGGTACAGCGATTATGAGTCCACTCTCACGCTCCACTACTTCCCCGCCGATTTGTCCGAGGCCCACTGGGAATTGAACTCTTCGCTGAAGCCGTTTTTGAACTCTTACGAGGCGAATTCTCCTTCTTTTGTGGATGAACTCTGGGACATGGTTCCGCCGGAAATCATGTACGAGAACCCGATGACCGACGCTATCCCTCCAGAGGCGATGGACATGTACGTCTCGAGCTGCGACGACCCGATGATGCCCACCAAGCCGGAGCGCTGCGAGATGGCGCGCGAATTCCAGATGGACATGGTGTTCCAGGAGAGTGATGGGCCGGAGGCTGGGTGCGGAGGAGCGATGGGGGGAAGTTCCATGGACAATCCGGAAGCAGCTGCTGCTGACCCCCCGATCCGCCCCCCGATCAAACCCGAGGATTTGGCCCCTGCCGAAGAGTCCTTCTTCGACATGGCGGCTGGCCCGGACGGGGAGGTTTCGAGAGGCCAGTATGTGTGCGTTGCGGCCACGATGGATGGGATGAGTGTTGAGCAGGCCACTCAGAAGTACGATGAGTTGACCTCCGGTGAATCCATGAGCATGATGGACGCGACCATGCCTTCCATGACGGAAACGCTGAAGAAGAAGGGCAAGGGAAAGAAGGGGAAGACCGAGAAGAAAAAGGAAAAAAAGAAGGCCAACGAAAAGAAAAAGAAGAAGAGGAAAGTCGAGAAGAAGCTGAAGAACCAGGAACGCGGAATGGACTTCATGGACGGATTGGTGCGGGAAGGTCAGTGGGAGGTTAGAAGACGGTTGTTAGGCGAGCTGAGAGAGGTGGAGCAAGAGGAGAGACGGTTGATGGTAAACGGCTTGAAGGATCTGGAGAAGTCGGCGTTGGAGTCGCGTCCTCGTCGGCTTAGAGAGCTTTCGTCCTCGAAAGAGGGTGTCCACCGAAAGTTGGCCGAGTTGATGACGGACGAAGTGTCCTACGGAGAAATGCACGACTACATGGGCTCGATGAACATGGAGTGCGGGCACATGGACTATATGTATGAGATGGCCTACGAGATGTATGACGACGCCCAGTACATTTATAATCAGACCGAGACGTTTTTGGAATCCGGCCATACGAATTTTACCGCCAACGAAACACTCTATCACCCGATGGAGGAAGTCTACGACTTCCAGCAAGAGATGATGGACCGCGCAGAAGAGGTATATGGCTTCATCGAGACGCATATGAATACCGCCAACGCCACGCTCGAAACGGATAAAGGGAGTGGGACCGCATTCGCTGGGGGATATACTCGTCCCACGGAAACGTTCACAAGTGGAGAGGCGGAAAAGGTAGCTGACTTGTGGTACGACTATATGCACAACATGCCCGACGAGCCGGTTGCGAGCAATGAAGACCAGATCACGTTCCAGGACTTTATGGGACACGAGGAAATGTGCGCGCCGGATCGATCCATGGAGGATGTGCAAGACGAGTGGTACTCGATGACCGCCGAATCTGGGTACCCCGTGGACCACGACTGCGTCTCCTCGGAGGCGTTTGACCACGCGGCCGGTCCCATGGACCTCGGATCCCAGATGATGTACTACGATATGTCCCACCACGATGAGGGTATGATGATCGGGATGTACAGCCGGAAGCGAAAGTTATTCGCCCTCCCCGACCTCCGCATCGACTGGCCTAAATTAAACGCAAGACGTCAGTTGGGAGCCAAGGATGTGATCTCGGCGATGCACGAAGATCCGGATGGAAACTTGGTGAAGAAGGCCAAGGGCACCCCGTGGCTCAACGAGAATGACGCGAAGCTGGCGTCGACTTCTTGTCTCCCCTGGCAACCTTCCATGCAGGAGTCTGCCGCCGGTCTGGCCGAGGCTATGACGTCTGGCGCCGATAAGGGCAAGTTCGTGAAGAATACGGTTGCTGGATTGGTCAAGAGCGCTGCGCAATCCGCGCACGCTGCGAAGCCGATGACGAAGGAGGCTGAGGCTGCGTCCACAAAGAAACTGAAGAACATTATTGGCGCCATTGCGGGCCAGTGTGAAGACGGCGAGAAGTGTGATGACAACAGGGCCCAGACCGGGAAGCTCCAGGATGACGACTACTTGAAGATTGCCAGCAAAATGGACCACAACGGCGACGGCTGCATCGAGGTTCCCCTCCCGGAAACCTACAGCTGCGACGGGTTCGGGCCGTCCGAGATGGGCATGATCGAGGACGACAACAACGACGGCACGGCTGACGGTGGCGTCCTCTACCCGCTTGATTACCATAAGCTCTGCGTGGAGGCCAAGAACAAGCAAATCAACGAGAAGAAGGCCCAGACAATGTTGAAGAACCACGCCAAGAAGAAGGCGACCGTCGCTGCGGTGGCCGCGGGGCGGAGGCGATTGGCGATGGTCGAGGCCGAGGGGAAGACTGTGAACCCCCATCTGAGGAAGCTGATGGGCAAGCCCGTGGAGTTTTTGGACAACCAGGGGAGAAGGCTGGAGTGGTTTGAAGATGAGGCGCCGATGACCTATGCCGCCACGGAAACCGCCGTAGACGCGCTTTTTTCCAATAGCGGAGCGAACATCGAGACCTACGACGATATGATGGACATGATGTATATGCCGATGGACGGTGACAATAAGGAAATCCTCAACGACATGATCGACGCGTACGATGAAGAGCAAAAAATGGTCGAGGAAGATATGTATGCTGATGAGACGAAATGTCAGGGACACTTGGAGGAAATGGACGATTGGGAAATGGCGGAATTAGGAGATATGATCAGCTGGATGGCGCCGGATGACGCGGAGTGCAAGAACCCCACTATGCCGCAGTACACCGCCGCGTATTCCGCCGCCGGTGACGGCAACTCCAACGGCTACCCCGATGCCACCGAGCTCGCGCACTGCGTGCAGAAACATTTGATTGGCGAGGCCAACGATGACGTCATGCACAAGGTCAACGATTTGGCGCATGGCCAGAGCACTATGGCCGAGACCTTCGGTCATGTCCATCACGATATGACCAACTCCACGAGAAAAGCCGAAGTTGCCACGGCCAGTATGACCGTCGACAGCAAGTGCTACCAGGAGTGTGCGTGGAATGAGGTGCCAGGCTGCAAAGATGACACCGGCTCCGCCTGCGCCTATTCCGCCGCCTGTTCCGGTAACGCCAACTTTGAGGGGATGACGACTTGCGACTTCCTCCAGGAGCACGGCAGTCCAATCTACCTCCTCGATGCTATGCACGCCGCGGGCGATGCGAGAAGAAGATTGGCCATCAACAAGAGGAGAGTTTTATTAGAAGAGGAAAAAACCCGTCGCCTGGAGGCCGCTGGTGGCGTGAACCTGGACAAGTGCATGACGGTTAATGGGAAGGAGTTCTGTAGGGAGTTGAACGAGAACGAGAGACGGCTGCAGGAAGAGTATCCGGGATTCTCCGCGAAGCTGACGCCGTTCCAGGAGGAACTGTTCTTGAACGGCATCGAATATCTAGTGCCCGCCGCGACCAATGCCGCCGCTCCACGGCGGGTGTCGGCCGCACCTAGTTCTGGTGCTCGCAAGCTCGGTGCTGGGAGCAACTCGCGCAAGCTCAAGCGCGGGCGGTCGCTGAGAGCGGGAAAAGTCACTGGGAAGTTCCACAGGATGGGTGCGAACGGCACCACTAGGGCTAAGAGGAACTCCGCGTGGACTTTGAAGAAGAGGCGCCAGCTCAAGAGGAAGGGGCACTAAATTGTTTGCTTTGCTATGGATTTGTTTTGGCTAATGCATCGAGGAGGCAGACTAGATAAGTATTATTGTTTAGTGCTATTACTCGAATGCGGAGACAACGGAGACAACGGCTAAGTCAACGGCTAAGTTATTATGCTCTTGCGGTCAGGAAACCCCGGTCTGTATTGAGTGTTAATAACTAAGCTAGTTATATCTAGGTTAGAGCTAGATTGGATGCAGCTAGATTGGATGGAGCTTTAGGTATTATATAGTCGTCAGTCGATAGTGTCAGTCGATAGTAGTCGTCGGTCGATGTCTGTGACGCTGTTGTGATATTGCGGCCTGCAGTGGATAGTGTAACATCGCCGATATTCCACCGATATTCCATCGTTTGGACCACGGGCATCAACCATTCTCAACCCTCCCCCCCCGAATTCGTCGAGTTCAGTTTAACTTCAGTCTGAGTGTCAAATATTTTTTCTTGGTCAATAGGACGGTCAATAGATAGGAGGTGATGTGCTCTCACTTGGAGCAGGAAGTTGGAGCAGGAAGTTGGAGCAAGAAGGACAAGCAGGAAGGAGTTGAAAGGAGCATTAAGTTATCTAAAAATGCAGAATTACGAGCGACAAAATGCAGAAAAATGCAGAAGAATTGAGAATCTGATATTTATTAGCTGAATAGTTGAATAATAGTCATAATTTTACAATATACTTTGATAATAGTAGCAATTTTTAATATAACAGTCAGAATTTCACTCGGCCTTTTTGTACAGAAATTTCACTCGGCCTTGTCTAATATGGGGTCTAGACTTGGTGTTCGGTCCTTGGGGGCTGTTTGGGCTGCTTGGGGGCTGACGCAGTTAAGATTTTTTCGTTAATTTTTTCAATATTCGTATTATAAGAGGGGTGTTCGCTCATTTCTGGACGGATTGCGAATGATGATCCAGTTTAGAGGTGGGATTTCGCCTGGGATGCAGTAGAAAATGATGGCAAACGAATACAGTGTGCAAAAAGTTGTGGGGAAATTCTGGCGACACTTATACTAGAATACAAGAATAGTTTTATTAGAATACTCGAATAGTTTTATACTAGGATACTAGCGTTTTTAATTTTATATAGGAGTTTTATATAGGGTAGTATTATATATGGGATACTAGAATACGAGTGGTACTAGTGGTCCAGTTGGGAAACCCAGAGTACTTTATTATTACGCGTTTATGTGAGTTCTTTTACAGAGCCTTTTACAGAGCAAACGTATGTGGAGATAAGGCAGAATGTTACTAGGAGCACGAATATCTGCCTCCTAACTTCTGTCAATACTGAAGAATGGTGTTTGCCAAACGCGCAACTGGGGTGTTCGAGTGAGCATCCAGCGAACTCTACCTATGATGAAGATATGATGACGATATGATGAAGAACGTATTATTACTATTTAATTTCGGATAAGGTGTTTTAACAACGCGCAAAGTACGAGTCGCAGTACGATTGATAATATATTAACGGTTGAAGGTAGATCTCTAGCATTAACACATGATATGGTAGATCTCCGGAGCATTTTTAACTATTGAATTGATCGTATAATATGATCGTATAATAATTTATGGATTTTGGGACTTTCTAGTTCAGGGATGAAACTTTCTTTATATTTGGATACTTACTGATACATTGATTGACTGATACATTGATTGACTGATACATTATATTTGGATACTTATTCGCCCACTATATAGATTTCGCCCGCTATATAGATTGACTGCATATAATACTAATAGTTTGGCGGTATTAAGTTGATAACGATCTGACTAACCACTTGATAATGATCTGACTAACGATCAACGACCAACGAGGCGTAGGTGGATTTAGACCAACGACCAACTCAGACATGACAACTCGAATAATACTCGAATAATACTCGAATAATACTCGCTAATAATCTAGGAACCGAATAAGAGCTAACAGCTACAAGGCCGAAACTAGGGAGGCAATTTCAACGTAAAGCAGGAGGGCTAATTGATTTAACCCGCACTCTAACCTGCGCTTGCTCGGAATGATGATCGATGCAGCGATTAAAAACTGTAGTGTTAGCAAAATGACGATGATAATATTGCAACTATAATATTGCAACTGATAATAGATAATTTGTCAGATCATAAAATAATTTCATAAAATGATTTAACTTCTCAGAATAACGTACTAAAATAACGCACTAATAAGCATTTAAATAACTCGTACTAATATTACTTATATCTCTACTTATATCATTCATCGTACTGACGACGGTCGGTATAATAATAATAGTCATTTCAATTTGATTTCAATTCCATCAGGAATCAGGACAGGTCATCAGGACATCAAAGTCGAAAACTCTCGCTTCTGGCGGAGGAGACTCGCGCATTGAGGCGCGGTGGCAGAATACAGAGATACTCGGGCAGAGAATCGGAACAGCAGACTTTCGGAGCAATTGACCAGTTGGAACAGTTGGAACAGTGGGAACTGCTTGAGTATAATTCTGGTTCTGCTTGCCAAGAAACATTGACAGAATGCGAGTTTTTCTCGATGCAATT
>Ga0315304_1000037_pt1 | contig 11098 bp, 9 predicted proteins | sample CBN3_1000m_313_M_FD_204536 | JGI IMG/M metagenome (GOLD analysis project Ga0315304, IMG submission 204536) | Metatranscriptome of marine microbial communities from Western Arctic Ocean, Canada - CBN3_1000m_313 (Metagenome Metatranscriptome) | ecosystem: Environmental > Aquatic > Marine > Oceanic ...
GTGGTATATCACGGTTGCGTCCCGGCATAATAAGCGAACGCTTTCGGCGTGGGCGGCGTCGCCGATAATGATATCAGCTGTCGGAGGCAAGACTCTAAGGGCACGGTCCAAGTCACGCACGACTGCCCGTACGCTCCTGCCCTTTGCGGCAAGGAAAGCGACTATCGCCGACCCAAGCGCTCCCCCAGCGCCTATGACGACGTGCTTTTCTTCCATAGACCTCTCTGTTGACCGCCCGGAAAAACGGCGGATGAAATCACTGATCTAGAAGTTCTCATCACATGAAGGCCGGAGCCACGCGATCTAAGAATATCTCCAATTGCCGCTGCGGTTGAAAAGAAGCGAACCGCACTACCAGAGTCTCCGCCCCGGCCTCAACGTACTCGGACATCCGCTGGGATACCTGTTCGGGGCCACCGAAGGGACCCCAACGAGTCCCCCAGATATCTGAGCCATAATAGCGGGTCAGCCAGTCTTCGGCTTCCGCCTTGGCCTGTGTCGTATCTTCGTTCATGTTAACCGTCAGGTAGAACACTTTTTCCAACTGAGACGGCTCCCGGCCTAAGTCGGCAGCCATGCTGACGACCTGCTCCACCACCTGCTTGTACTCATCCGGAGTGTCAGATATCGAGATTATGCCGTCACTAAACCGGGCGGCGCGCAGAAATTGGGCTTCTCTTGCCTGGGACCGCCAGTGGCAGGCTATCAAGAATGGCGTCCCTCCCGATCTTACGGGAGGAGGACCTATCTCCACATGGTCCAATTGGAAGTGCTTACCGGAGAACGTTGCCGGTCGACCGGCGCTTAATTCTTGAACTATCTGAACTATCTCTTCAAATCTGGATGCCCGCCGCCGGGGATCTATTCCAGCCGCTTGCCATTCCCGTTGCTGATCTTCGTTGAACGCCCCTCCGACCCCCGCTGCGACAATCAACCGGCCTTGAGAGATTAGATCGACGGTGGCCATGGTCTGGGCCAACAACACGGGTTGGCGCAGAGCAGCTAAAAGCACCGCCGTCCCTAAACGGACCCGCTGGGTCACTGCCGCTATGGATGCCAGGGCGGCCAGTGGTTCCAATCTGGGTTTTGCGGTAAGGCTGTCCCCGACCCAAACTGAATCAAGGCCGGCCGACTCGGCCTGTTTTGCCAGATTGAGCACGGTTTCGGCGGTGTGGGGTGGTTGTTTCCCCAACAAGATACCGCGGGTCGGCAACAACATTCCCAGTTTTACTTTGCCGTTCGACATGTTCACTTAGTTGATATGCTCAAAAAGAAGACTTCAGAAGTGTTTTAGATACGTGAGCTTCGCCAGATGCGAATCACTTATCCTTGGCCTGAGGCTTGCCCACCAGGCGCTCAATGAGTCCTGGCTCCATGTGCTGGAAGGTCTCCAAATCATCGGATATATCCAGGTCAAAACCCAACCCGGGGCTGTAGCAGATAGCCACGGAGACTTCCAAGGACGCCGCCGTGGAAAGATGCTTGCTGAAACTTCTTGGACCCAATTCGGGCCGGAACGGAAGCCCGGCCGGAACCAGTATCGCGTTGGTGCCGCCGTCCCGCCGGGCTGGCGCCAGCGTAATGTTGGTATTTCGTCGGGAAGACCGCATCATACTGTGTAAATCACTCGGTTTGAGAAAGGGAAGATCACCGGCGATATATAAGGCGGCGGCATTGCGAGCAGCTACTTGATCAAAGGCCTGGCCCAGAGTGTCATTCAGATTCCGGCCCAATTCTTCGATCCAGACAGCGTCGAAGTTGCGGGCCACGAATTTGATTCTTTCGTCTCCTCCCACAACCCAGTACGTCCCTATGGACGCTCCCCGTACGGCTCCTAGGACTCTTCGTAGCATTCCTACTACCAGGGCGTAGCGTTGTTCCTCAGTCATATGAGGAGCTAGCCTTGTCTTACTCTTAGACAAGGGTTTCATCGGAATTATTGCTACGAGATCGGACGACTCTTCTATCATGATTTACTGGCCGCCATCCCCAAGATCTGATCTGCCAAAGCCATCTTATCGGCTTCAGTTTCCATGATTATCGATGCAGGCACTGCGGTGATGCCCATCGCCTCTATATCCGCAGCCAAACTGGCATCCTGATGGTCTATCAGGAAGGCATCCATGATTCCTTGGTACTGCCGGGCGATGCCGAGGCTGGAAACATCATCCCCCAACTCGCCCATCATTTTCGCGGCCGGACCTCTCAGAGCCGAACCTCCTACGATCGGACTGACCGCAACTCGTAGACCTTTGAACGACTCCAATCCTTCCCTGACTCCGGGAATCGCCAGGATCGGACCTACGCTCAAGTAGGGATTGGATGGGCAAAGCACGAGGAGTTTGGCTTGTTCCATCGCTGAAAGCAGTGTAGGCGAAGGCGAGGCTGCTTCAGCTCCAGCGTACTTGACGCCGGTAACACTGGGCTCAGAACGTTGGCGAACGAAATAATCCTGCATGGCGAGGTCTCCGGCTTGGGTGGTCAACAATGTACGTACCGGTTGGTCGCTCATGGGCGCTATGCAGTGATCCACTCCTACTCCCGAGCATAACGATGCCGTAACTTCAGACAGTGTCGTTCCCTGTCGCAATAGATGCGTGCGATGGATATGGGTTGCAAGATCCCGGTCTCCCAAGTTGAACCAGGTATCTACGCCGTACCGGCCTAGCATCTCCAGGGCGCCGAAGGTATCCCCGGCTAGCCCCCATCCGGTATCCGGGTTGGATAAGCCGGCCAGAGTATACATCACGGTGTCCAAGTCCGGGGAGACATGCAACCCATAGAAACACTCGTCGTCGCCGGTGTTTACCACGATTGCCAGCTTACCGGGGGCCAATATCCTGGCCAATCCCAACGCCAATTTGGCGCCTCCCACACCCCCCGCTAACGCCAGAACCTCTACCGCCATCGCAACCGGTGGGACCAAGATGCTGGTCCTGAAGACAACTCCGAATGCTTGTTAGGAGGTCGCATGTTCCTGCTTGGCGTCCTTACCGATCCGGTTGGGATGTTCGAATCTAAAGGTATCCATTTCCACCAGCCGCCGGTAGGAACCGAATATCTCTTCCACGTTGTCTCCCACCAAGTCCAACGGATCGAGAGCTTCGTCAGCGTCACTAAATATGCGGCGGTGCCCGTAGGTGGTGTATCTTTCGACGGGGATCCGGCCCGCTTGGCGAATCATCTCGCGGAACTCAGCCGGCCGCATCAACTGGCCGTGTTGCGCACCGGCGGATGTGGAGATGCTTTCGTTGATCAGGGTGCCTCCCAGATCGTTAACCCCGGCGTTAAGCAATAGCTGGGATACCCGGGACCCCTCTTTCACCCAGGATACTTGTATGTTGGGTATCCAGTTGTTCAGCATGATGCGCGCTATGGCGTGTACTTTCACCACGTCCATCCCAGTGGGCCCGGTGCGAACGCTATCTTCCAGCGATTTGATGAACATGGGGGCTTCAGAATGCACGAAGCTCAAGGGCACAAACTCGGTGATGCCGCCGGTTTGTTGCTGGATGCCCCGCAGCAGGTCTATATGCCGGACGATATGCTCGTTGGTCTCCAAGTGACCAAACATTATGGTCGAAGTGGTGGGGATACCTAACTCGTGGGCGGTGGTTATCACCTCCGTCCACTGGTCCACCCGGATCCGTCCGGGAGAGATACGATCGCGAAGATCCTGATCCAGAATCTCTGCCGAAGTACCCGGCAGGCTGCCTACACCAGCGGCTTTCAATCCCTCTAGGTATTCTCTTATGGAGCAGCTAGACCGGATGGACCCATACAGCACTTCCTCGGGAGAGAACCCGTGGATGTGTATGTCGGGCAACTCCTCTTTGATTGCTTCGCACAACCGGATGTACAGGTCGCCTTCCATCTGAGGAGGGAGACCGGCCTGGATGCAAACTTCAGTGGCTCCGTAATCCCAGGCCTCTTTGGCCCTGCGGACGATTTCGTTTACCGGGAGGAAATATCCCTCCTCTTGCCGGAAGTCCCTACTGAATGCGCAAAAACCGCATCGCTTGATACACACGTTGGTGAAATTGATGTTGCGGTTAACAACATATGTAACTGCGTCTCCCACGGTCCGGCGACGGAGTTCATCGGCGACCATGGTCATGGCAGTATATTCCAGTCCGGTTGTTCCGAAAAGGGTCAGGGCGTCCTCGGCGGAAATATCCTTGCCTTCAAGGGCAAGGTCCAGCACCCTGGCAACGCCAGGGTCCACCAGACTTACCAGAGCTTCAACGTCCACGACGTGGGCGCGGTCTTCCTTATTGGCCGTCATAACGCTGAATTCCCCCTATTACGTAACCCTTATCATCCGTCAAGCCATTAACTTTGTCTTTGATGGACGGATCCAGGTAGTTTTCCGTGTTCATGAAATACTCCGGGTATATGGGCAATCTGGGTTTGAGTTCGTATCCCTCTGCGCCGGTGCGTTCTCGCAGTTGAGCCAATCCCGGCCAAGGAGCCTCGGGATTGACGAAGTCTATGGTCAATGGAGAGACACCACCCCAATCGTTGATACCCGCTCCGATATAGGCCTGGTAGTCATCCGAGTTCAGATTGGGCGGAACCTGAACGTTCATGTCCGGTCCCAAGATCAGCCGGGCGACGGCCACCGTCCACAACAGTTCACCCGATGGGGCATCCGGCGCATCTCTCATGGGCGTTTCCGGTTTGGCCCGGAAGTTCTGGATTATCACCTCTTGGATATGTCCATGGGCGGCATGAAGCTTCCGGATGGCCAAGAGAGCGTCTATACGCTCCATCCGGGTCTCACCGATCCCAATCAGAATCCCGGTGGTGAACGGAACGCCCAACTCCCCGGCAATCTTGATGGTCCGGAGCCGCACCCTTGGGCGCTTGCTGGGCGCGAATTCGTGGGGGCCACCTTCCTCGTACAAACGAGGGCTGGTGCTTTCCAACATCAAGCCCATTGACGGGTTGTAAGGACGCAGGGCTGCCATCTCTTGGCGGCTCATCGTCCCCGGATTGGCGTGGGGTAAAAGGGCAGTCTCCTCCACGACCAGCTTGCACATGGCCGTGAGGTATTCCAGCGTGGTTCGGTAGCCCCTACCGGCAAGCCATTCCTTGGCTTCGGGATAACGGACTTCCGGGCGCTCCCCTAAGGTGAATAGAGCTTCAGTGCAGCCCAACCGCTGTCCGGCCCGGGCTACTTCCAGCACCTCTTCCGGCGTCATGTAAAGCTGGCTGCCAGCCTCGGCGGGATTTTGGCGGAAGGTGCAATAGGAGCAAAAATCACGGCACAAACGAGTCAAGGGAATGAACACCTTGGGGGAAAAAGTAACTGTCTTACCTTTACCGGCGTCCCGTAGGTGAGCTGCGGCGTCGCAGAGGTCGTTCAGGCTTGAGCCATCGGCACGGGCAAAGGCGGATGCCGATTCCTCAGTCAACTCCTCACCGGACCTGGCCCGGTGGAGAATTTCTTCAATAGAAACGCTTGAGGCGCTCATCCATGGTGCTCTCGGTGTAACTGTTGAAATGTTCAACTCTCTCTAACTCGCTGAATACAACAAGTCTGGTGAGGATTCAAGCATTGGGTTGATAGTTCAGGGGTTGTGTCGGCATTTAAGCCGCTACCCGCTACCAGGGCGGGCACGGGACTATTGTAGCTTTTCAGTCTGACCCAAGCAACTATTGCCGTATCTAGCAGCATGAACAACAGGAAGAGGCCAGCGAAGAATCTTAATCATCGTACGGCTGTAACTTGGGTAAACTAAATCCGGGGGGCTAGAGCCCATCAAGCCGAGCCTGGTCCGGTGGATCTACCCGCTGATAAGTCTTGCCCAGATACTCATAAGCGTTCCTGGTAGCCACCCGTCCTCTAGGAGTCCGGTCTAGGAAACCAAGTTGCAGCAGGTAGGGCTCCAGGACATCCATTATTGTATCCGAGTCTTCGTTGATCGATGCAGCCAGGGTTTCAAGTCCCACGGGTCCGCCGTCGAACTTGTCGATGAGGCTGGACAGCAGACGGCGGTCCGACTGGTCCAAGCCCTTTTGGTCCACGCTTAGTTGCTGTAATCCCGCCCGGGCCACGTCTCCGGTGACCCGGTTATCCGCCATGACTAACGCATAATCCCGGGTGCGTTTCAGCAGGCGGTTAGCGATACGCGGAGTGCCCCGGGAGCGGGATGCGATCTCGTCCAGTCCGTCCTTATCTGCTTCCATTTCCAGGATACGGGCAGACCTGGATACAATAATCTCCATATCCGAAGGCTCATAATATTCTAACCGGAACACCGAGCCGAACCGGTCACGCAATGGCGCGCTTAGCAATGAGAACCGAGTAGTTGCCCCGACCAATGTGAAGGGACTGATACGGAGGTTGACGCTTCGGGCCGCCAATCCCTTCCCCACCATCCACGATAGGAAGAAATCTTCCATGGCCGAGTAAAGCACTTCTTCTACAACACGGTGCAACCGGTGAATCTCATCGATGAATAGCACGGAGCCCGGTTGAAGACCGGTGAGAATCGCCGCCATATCCCCGGCGCGCTCGATGGCCGGACCCGAAGTTACGCGGATCTCGGCATCCATCTCCTGGGCGATAATGTGAGCTAAAGTAGTTTTGCCTAGGCCGGGGGGGCCATAAATGATGACGTGGTCTAGAGGTTCGCTGCGCATCTTGGCGGCCCGTATGGCGATGTCCAGGTTGCCCTTTACGTGGCCCTGCCCAACAAAATCGTCCAAACGGCGGGGCCGTAGAGACAGGTCTATATCGTCGGGCTGGCTTTCACCGGAGATTACCCGTTGCGCCATGTCGTCCCCCTACACAAAACCCCATCAACGACGCTGCGGCCAAGTTCTCGACGGTTGAGGCCTGGAACGCAGGGAAGGGAGCGGTCCTTTCGGCCTAATTCTAGGTTAGGGCTGAAACAGCGTCAAGGAACAGTTGGCGCAGGGTTAACGCGGAATGGCGTTATGTAACCTTGGCTATTTAACCAGTTGGCCGTAAACCTCGATCTCCACGGCTCCCGTGTTTCCCCCGCTGCTATCCACGGTTTCAAAACGAAGTCTCTTGGCGGTCATATCAACATCAAAGTAGTGAACCGCAGAAGCATCGGCCAAGTCAAAAGGTCCAAACGTCTCGCCCCGGTCCGTTATCACTCGGAAGGATGCGATCTGAGCGGAGGTTCCCATGGTCCGGGTCCAGAAACCCAACGAATTTACATGGGATTCTTGGGCCAGCTCTATCTCCATCCAAGCGCCGTTGCCGTCTCCCTGAGAAGACCACTGTGTTGATGGATTACCATCCAGAGCATTGTTGGCGCCGAAAGACGAATCCATAGATGGGCTACCGTAATTTGAGCTTACACGGGTGACTCGGCCGCCGTTCTTAGCCAAAGCCAGGTTTTCACCCTGCGATTTTGACACGGGTTCGGCATCGGCAGGTTTCGTCCGGAAAGTCAGGTCTTTGTAGCCGTAGACCGTGCCATCTGGGCCGATGCCGCCGAAGGTTAAGTGATACTCTGTGTCCGGTTCGAGGCCAGTCAGTTGAGGTCCATGGTTGCTGTGTCCGGTCCCACCCATGTCGGAATCGACGGCCAACCGGCCGTAGTCCGTGATAGTTCCAAAGGCGACGGCGCAGGCCACTTCGATGCTTGTAATGGCTGTTACCCTGGCGGAGTTCGATGTAATGTCCACGACCTGAGGTTCTACAGCCAAGATGTCTGCCAGATCGCCCTGGGAGATTTTGGTGGGCGAAGATACTTTCCCTGCACAGGCGAGCGATAGCATCGCTACAATAACGGCCAGCGCGACGACCGAATACGCAATCGGACCGTTCCATAACGGGAATCGGTGTCGACGAGAAACCGGGTTTGGCAAATCTGACAACGGGCGATGCATTGTTTCTGCGAGCATCGATGACCTACTGTTATTCTTCGAACTTTCGGAACACTAAGCAGGCGTTTTGGCCACCGAAGCCAAAGGCGTTTGACAGGGCTACTCGAACGTCCAGCCGGCGGGCCTGGTTAGGCACGTAGTCCAAGTCGCAGGCCGGGTCCGGATTTTGGTAATTGATCGTGGGGTGAACCATCCCATCGCTGATGGTTCTCAGGCAGGCCACTGCCTCTAATGACCCCGACGCGCCCAGGGAATGACCAATCATCGACTTGGTGGAACTGACTGGGATTTTATACGCCAAGTCGCCGAATAGACGCTTGATGGCGACCGTCTCAAGAGCGTCGTTAAGAGGGGTGGAAGTTCCGTGGGCATTGATGTAGTCCACCTGGTCCAGTTCCAATCCTGCGTCGGCTAAGGCCAGGCTCATGGCCCGAGCTGCGCTGGCGCCGGTCTCCTCGGGTTGCACCAAGTGTCCGGCGTCAGATGTGCAACCGAACCCGGCTATCTCACCGTAGATTGTCGCATTCCGCCCCCTGGCATGTTCCAAACTCTCCAGAATCAGGATCGCCGAACCTTCGCTGGGAACGAAGCCATCCCGGTTAGCGTCGAAAGGGCGGCTGGCCTTCTCAGGTTCATCGTTGTTAGTGCTCAAAGCCCGCATCACTGCGAACCCGGCCAATCCCAGTTGACTGATACCCGCCTCCGTTCCGCCGGCTAGAACCACGTCCGCCGCTCCCCGTCGAATCACGTCCAGTGCTTGGCCGATGGCCTGGTTAGAAGCGGAGCATGCGGTGGTGGCCGTTGAGTTATAACCGTGGGCACCCACAAACCGGCTGAGGTTGGCGGCGGCCATGTTGGGCAGAACCATGGGGAAGAAGAAGGGAGTTATGCGCATACCGCCCCGTTCCGCCAACACGCGGCAGTTATCTTCCAGTGTTGGAAATCCGCCGTTGCCGTTTCCCAACACCACCCCAACCCGGTAAGGGTCTTCTTGGGAGATGTCAAGGTTGGCCGACTCCACCGCCGTCAAACCGGCGGCTACGGCCAGCTGAGAGAAACGAGCCATTCTCCTCGCTTCTTTACCGTCCATGTATTGGACGGGATCGAAATCACGTACCTCGCCGGAGATACGGCAGGGGTAGTCTGTGGCGTCGCATAAAGTCATCGGGCCGATGCCCGGCTTTCCGGCCACCAAGTTGGCCCAGAAAGAGTCGGGGGTTTGCCCCAATGGGGTGATTGCCCCCATACCGGTAACTACAACCCTGATCCGTTCAATGGTCACGCCTAATTCTCCTTGGTGATTACGGGGTAGATCCTAGTTCGTCCTCAGATCGGCTGGTAATAGGTCCGGGTAAAGCTCCGGCTCGATGCCCAAAAGCTTCTCCCGCACTTCAGCGGCCACGAAGAGCGAACCCGTAGCCAGAACCAGATCTCCTTCGCCGGCCTCATTCATCGCCAATGTCATTGCCTCCGCCGAGGAAGCGGTCACTGTTGCTTGGATGCCGTTCTCGTTAAATAGGGACACAATTTGCGCGGGAGTCGTGGATCTGGGATGGCGAGACCTGGATGCGAAAACCACCGGATTCATCTCCGCCAACCGGCGTACCATATTGGCGACGCTCTTGTCACGAGAAAACCCTACAACCAGAATCAATCGCCGGAAACTCATATACGACGGCAAGGATTCCAGCAAGGAATCCATGGAATATTCGTTGTGAGCTCCGTCCGCCATGATGATGGGGTCCCGGCCCAAGACCTCCATGCGGCAGGGCCACGTCACATCCGCGAAACCCCGCTGTATCCCGTTCTCGGGAATCGAGTGGCCTTGCTCTTGAAGCGCCTCTATAACGGCCACTGCGGTTGCGGTGTTTTCCATCTGATATTTGCCTAACAGGGGGATTTTCAGATCGTAGGACTTGGTTCGGCCTGCAACGATCAATTCCTGTCCGTCCATGGAAGCAGGTCCCGGTGACCAGGTTACATCTTTTCCGACTTGGATAGGGATGGCCGACAGCGACTCGCAAACATCCAAGATGACCGATAACGCCTCGGGTTTCTGGGGAGCAATCACCACCGTACCACCTGATTTAATGATGCCAGCTTTTTCCCGTGCGATCTCGCCAATGGTGTCACCCAAGATGGCGGTGTGGTCCAAACTTATGGACGTGATGACAGACACATCGGCTTTGACGACGTTGGTGGCGTCTAAGCGGCCACCCAAACCAACCTCGATGACCTGGAAGTCGGTTTTGTTTTCGGCGAAGCATTGAAAGGCCATGCCGGTCATGAATTCGAAGAGAGTGACCGGACCCAGACCGTCGTTCTGTCCGACCCACTCTTGATGGGGCCAAAGTTCCTCCACCAACCCGCTAAATTCGTCTTTGGATATCGGGTTCGTGTCTCTGCGGATGCGCTCTCGAAAGCTGTGTAGATGGGGCGATGAGTAAAACCCGGTGTGGTATCCGGCGGCATGTAACGCAGAGTCGCAAAGCGCCGCAGTGCTGCCTTTGCCCTTGGTGCCGGCCACGTGGACGACAGGGGAGGCATTATGGGGGCCGCCCAGCCTTTGGAGCAGACGCTCCATCCGGCCCAGGTCGAAGATTGCCTTCTGACGGGGACCCGTAGGCTGACTGCGCTCGTGGTCGACCATGGATAGCAGGAGGTCGATGGCGTCGGGATATGTCAAAAGATGCCCCTCACTGCCCAGCTACCGGTAGCCCGACTAATGGTCACGCAGATGGGCGGGCATGGATCCCATAGCAATCTTGATGCCGTCCCAGAAGCCCACCGATCTGACAAATTCTATGTTACCCTCAAGCGCCCTCGGGGTAAACCCAAAGGTTTCCTCGACGATACCAAGTTCGGCCACATTCCGAATGGAAATCATCTTCAGTTGGTCGGTGGTTATGGGCGGCCTAGCCACCAATCTCTGTACTATCGCAGTGGCCAAGTACATCATCCAGACCGGTACATGGAAGCGCAATCGGCGCTTTCCCAGCGTTCGGGCAATCATGGCAATCAACTCGTTATAGCTTAATTGATCGGGTCCGCCAATCTCCACGGTTTTGCCTTTCAAGTCCCCCCGGTCTACCGCCAGGGCCAGGCATCGGGCCATATCGGACACCTCTATGGGCTGGAAACGGTTTCTGCCCGATCCGGCCACCGGGATTATCGGGGTCGTTTTCAACAGCCCAGCTAAAGTGTTGAGGAACTCGTCTCCGGCCCCGAA
>Ga0315304_1000038_pt1 | contig 11062 bp, 4 predicted proteins | sample CBN3_1000m_313_M_FD_204536 | JGI IMG/M metagenome (GOLD analysis project Ga0315304, IMG submission 204536) | Metatranscriptome of marine microbial communities from Western Arctic Ocean, Canada - CBN3_1000m_313 (Metagenome Metatranscriptome) | ecosystem: Environmental > Aquatic > Marine > Oceanic ...
ACCCTCGAGGACTGGGAAGATGTTCTTCCTGGCACATCCCTCGATCACAATTCCTTCCTCCCGCTGAACGTTGGCGACGGCGCAGGTATCAATCCTGAGGACTTGGCATATCGGGTCTTCCTTACGTGGCACAGTGCTTCCCAGACCCTGGCCGCTGCCATCGAGCGCGTTGACGATGTTTATATCAACACGTACGAAGGTGGTGACTTGACCGGTCTCTGGCGTTTCGACTCGATCGAGTTCATGGTCGATGGTGACCACACTGGTGGTTCGTACAACGGCTTCTCTGGTGACGAGTACACCGCTGACGAGCTCAAGTTGCTCACCAACTTCCAGGCTCAACAGTATGTCGCAGTCGCCGAGTCGCCCGATGGCCGCACCCTGGGTTACCAGGGTTCGGGTCAAGGCTGGGTCACCCTGCCTCCGTATGCGGATGCAGGTGGTTACGCGGAAGGCGAATCGCCGAACACCTCCGTCATCGAGTTGTCGGTGACCGCTTGGGACGAGTTGAACTGGCAGGGCCCGGAGTTGTCCCGTCGTTCAAACCTTGTCGCTGGTGGCGCCATCGGCTTCCAGTTCTCGATTCCTGACTTTGACACCGAGGCTGGTGCCTATCACGGTTTCCACACGCTGTCCGGTCAGCCCAACACGTGGCGTATGGCTGAGAACTTTGTCGACGGCGAGCTCGTGCCGTGCGACACCGGTGATTGTGGTTCGGCTGCGATTCCGACCGCCGTCGCCGAAAACAGCTGGGGTCGTATCAAGGCCACCTTCCGATAGTTCAGATCTCGGAAGCAAACTTTGATGTTACCTGGAGCCGTTGGCTCCGTCTAGCAGTATTATGATGAAAGAAGGGGGGGCTTTTTCCCCCCTTCTTTCGTTACCAAAATAATTTTGGAAATTGCAAAGGATTGGACTCGTGCCCGTCGATCCTGGTCTTCCAAGGGCGCTTGCCGCCGTAGAGAGGGGAGTCACACCCAGATGCCATTCCGCGGTCGCCGAAACCTCCTTCGCCATGGTCGATTCTTCGCGCCATCCAATCGGCCGCTAGCAAAAGCTGCCTGGATCGGTTTTGGGGTACTGTTTGCGACGGTGCTGGTAGTCGCTCCGGTTTCAGCGCAACTCACGACACTGCAGATCCCGGGGGATATCACCTGGAAAGAGGCCCAACAGGCGCCTTTCAACCCCGTGAATTTTTTTGAGAGTGTCGATTTCAAGATCGATTCCGGCATCGCGCCCATCGACACCACGAAGTGGATCGCCCTACCTGATATCCCCGAGGAGATTCAGGTTGCCGATGACTTTAGTTTTTTCGACCGACAGACCTTCGACGTCTTCACGCGCCACGTTTCGCGAGACAGCGTGTTCGCCTCGGTCGCGGTGGTCGATGAGGAAGGCGGCGCTCTGGTTCCTGAAGGGGGACTGCTGCTGACACCTCATGCCGACTTTCCGTACACCGTCAGAGCGATCCGCCAGTTCCGTGCCGCTGGCATCGACAGCCTGAAGGCGATGGTCAACCTGGGTAGCGCCGTCCTCGGGGGGCGAGATCCGCAGGTCCGTTTCGAGAACTGGCTGCGGTCGCCGACGATCTATGAGCGCCAACTCAACAACCGGCAGAAACGCGACCTGCTCGAGGCCCTCATCGACGAGGATCCGTTCAATTCCTTCCGTCGAGTCGATGGCCAGAACCGCCCGGTGGAGAAGCGGGCGGTGGTCATTATCATGGACCTCACACGACAATTTCCAGTCGGCCTCATCCGGTTCTATCCGCGTCCCGAAGACTACCCGCTGCGGATCGCCGGCTACAAGCTCGAAGTCCATGATGGCATAACCTTCAAGCGAGGACAGGAAGAGGAGGTTTCCCAGGCGCGTGTCGGATCCAACTATCTTGGCCTCGGTGGCGAGATCACCGTCAAGGAGGGCTCGGTGCCTGTTTTTCGGCAGTTGCTTCTCGAACAGAGCAATACGGTCGATACCGTGGTGGTCGATCTCGATCCACCCGAGTACATGCAGCAGTTCAAGTTCCGCTCGCTCACGGGGATCGACTACGACATCGCCGAGTTCGAGGTGTTCAACGAGGGCTTCCCTCCGGTAGCGGTGTTCCTGAGCAAGCCTCTGCCTCTCGATCCAGATGGCATCGACGCCATTCAAGACTATCTGGACGGCGATCTTTCCCGTCGGGTGGAACTTGACCAGTTGCAAGGTGGTACCCTCGGACGGATCTCGTGGGACGAGGAGAAGATCGGCGATCCCGCCGCATCTTCTATGACGGTCAGTATCCAGACGGGGTTTACCCCGGAACCGCTCGTCCTGATCCGTCTCAATGCCAACGGCGACCAGGTCGAGTGGCGACCGAATGCCAGTGTCGTCGATCATCGCGAGGGTAGCACGACGGAGGGTGAGACCATCAACCTGGACAATCCTCTGCTGCGTGCTGCAGCGCGGGATATCTGGAACGCCCTGTCCGACCACGAGCGTGCGTCGGCGCAGACGACCTTTCCCGAATACAGCGATCCCAACACGGTGCCTGCGGCTAACAAACGAGATCGGCAGAGCAATGACCTGCCGCGTCTGCCGGATCCCGTTTTCTGGAGTGGTTTCCAACCTGTGGAAAATGGGCAGCGGATCAACGTCCCCGGCGAACGGCCTTTCTTCCAGCTCCGCATTGGTTTTTCCAGCACTGACCGGAGGTCAGCGACGTCGATTCGCAATCTGCGGATCGAGCAGTTGTTCCCACCGATTCTGCAGCAGATCGTAGCCGAAATTGTCCCCGCCGCAGAGATTGTGGCCGGACGTGACACGCTCTTCACATATGCTCTGCGACCTAATTTCCGCGCTGATGACTCCGGTTTCAACCGCATCCGGATTCCGACGCCGGCCATCGTTTCCGAGGTGCTCGATGTTGAGTTCGCTTATGGACGCCAGAGTCTCGAGCGTTCCGAGTCCGTGGCATTTGAGACCGTGGCACGCACGGAGAATCTCTTCGTCCTTGGTATTCCCAAGGTCGAGCCCTCCATGTCGCATGACGACTCCCTGGTAGTCCTGGTGAAGTTTCGCGGCCGCGTTCTCGATGTGAAGACGAATTTTAACGGTCATGTCTTCCTCGATACGGTCGGGCTCGGATCTGAGGTCGATTACAGCAACATTATCTTTCTGACCGAACCCACCGACGACGGTGGCCTCGACACGGTGGCCACGATTCTGCCGCAACGGATTCTCGAAGGTGATGTGTTGTCCTTTACCGAGGACATGTCCGATCGCAATACACTGGACGTGGTGACCAGTGTGGCCTTGGCCATCGAAGATGTTGTCGCGAGGGTGAGCATCGAGCCAAACCCGTTCACCCCCAATGGGGATGGCATCAACGACGCGACGACGATTACATACGACGTTCTGAGAGTCGTTGAGAGTGTCCCAGTCGTTGTCGAGGTCTATGATCTGTCTGGTCGTGTGATCCGGCATTGGACCAACGAACGAAGTGTGGGCAGTTTCACCGAGGCCTGGGATGGCACCAATGACGATGACAATCTTGTGCCCCCGGGACTATATCTGATCAAACTGACGGGAGATACCGACGACGGGGATTTTGTCTCGACTCGTGTCGTGTCGGTCGTGTATTAACGTTTCGTGTTCGGTTTACGCCACACAACCGCTTGGCCACCATGGGGCAGAAGTCCGCAGTTCCCGCTGAGAGTGAGTTTCAGCGGTTCGGTGCATTAACTGCAGGAGATGTGGATCATGAAGAGGCTTCTTTCAGCGGTTGTCCTCGCCGGTGCTTTTGTCGGTATCTCTGAGGCGCAGTCTGCGTTTCGATTCAACGCCGCTGGTGACGAGATCATCGTAAATCGCGAATCTCACTGGCGTAACTGGGTTTATCAGAACAACCTGGTGCGTGAGGTGCAGTCGCCGATGGATTCCACGGGCCTCTTTGATTTCACCTTCCGTGGCATCAAACCGAAATACTTCCCCGACTTGCAGAACTACGTCCTTAACCGTGACGAGTTCAGCTATGTCGACGATGTCCGTTTTCGCGGCCAGAATGCCACCATCGTGGGGCAGGTGCAGGCGCTGTCAAACGACGCAGCTGCCAGCCGTGTCGGGGATGGCGATGTCAATACGTACTGGCAGCCGGCGGAGTCAGACTTCAACTCGGAGGGCCTGCGAAACTGGCAGGTCCTGATCGATCTCGGCCGCACCGTGTTCTCTGACAGTATCGTCGTTCAGTTCCCGCCCTTAGAATCGGGTGGCAGTCAAATCGTGCCTGTCGTCCCGGCCGATGCGGATGCTATGTCGAATTTGACAGCGGAGCTCCAGGCTGCCATCGCCGCTTTCTCACGACTCAACACCTTGACCGGCGTCATCGCCCCTGTCGACTTGCTGGACGACGAAGGTACCGTCATCGTCGCCGTCGGTGATACCGTAGTCGGCGCGGGGCAATCGCTACCCGGTTCCATATCTGGCGTACGACGTCTCAACGAACTTGGCATCTCAGCCGTCGAGGTAGAGGGGGCGGAGGACGCGGGTGACGCGCCGAAGTTGTTCGCCGTCGAGGTGTCCATGGGCAAGCAGGCAGGTGATACGTCCTCCAAGAACTATCGCTTCGATGTCGTTGGCAGGGCTTCGGTTTCCGGCAATCAACGTCGTTTCGTCTTCCCTTTGGTACCACTCGACTGGGCGGACGCCAACCTCGACGGTTCCCCGGACTTTCCCGGTACTTTCGTCCATTTCGTAAGAGTGACGATCTTCGACAGTGATTTTGACACCAAGGAGTTGCTCGGCGAGGGGGAGCTCGGTCAGATTGCGTACGACAGCCTGCCATTGGAACGGCGTGGCCTCCGTGTCTACCAACGCTTGACCGCAGGGGGATTCGTCAAGCGCATCAGCCCGGTGGTAGACGATTTGGGCGATACACTGCTGACTGCCGAGAGGGTCCACACGGACTTGCCCGCCTCCGAGCAGGGGCCCATCAGATTTTTCAAACGTGAATTGCCTCGCATCTCCGAAGTTGAGGTCTGGGGTCCAGGGACCAATGTCGCCTACCGCCCAGAACGACATGGTGGTGCCGCATATGAAGATGGTGGCAACGGTACGCCGCTGCTGTCGGTGGATGGTGTCTACCTGACCAAGTGGTATGGCAACGCCTGGGATCTGAAGTACTCCAGCGGCTACGCTGGTCATGATCAACTGGTCTGTTGTACCATGTGGCTCGATCTGGGGGTCACATTCTGGATCGATCACGTCGTTCTGGGTATGGTGACAACCCGCGAGACCAGCACCGAGGGTTCGATCTTCGGTTGGCACTTGCAGGGCTCTGACGGCACCGTTCTGCGGGCCCTTGATATGCAGACGCCAGAGGACTATATCCAACTCGAGAGTGGGTTGGCCTGGACCGACCTCGTCAGCGAGTTGTACAAGGATAACAACACGCCCCGCGTGCGCATGATGGAGGAGAATTTTGCGCTGCGCAAGCTCCGCTTCTTCCAGCAGCGCAACGACGATCCCACCGGCGCCAGATCGGGTGCCTACAGCGCTCCGGGTCACTTCAACGAAGTGCAGATGTTTGGTCGCGGTTATCCGGCGGAGATCAACTTCACATCACCTGAAATCGTCATGCTGCCCGGGGTGAGTAGTGCCGAGGCGGCCGATGTCCGAGAACGTCGGGTTCTGTCCCAGATCCATTGGGAGGCCGAGGCCATCGTGCGCGAGGTCGATGATTTCACCGGTCAGGTAATAGAACGTGCTGAACCGCTGTCCCAACATCCTGAGGTGGAACTGCAGATTCAGACCCGCTCAAGTGACACGATCGACTCCTTGTTCACCTACTACTTGATCACCGGTCTCGGCACGAGCAATGAAAAAAGTTTCCTCATCGATCTTGTCGAGTACGAAGGCATTCTGCAATTGTGGGAAAATTACAACGCCTGGAATAGCCTGGAGGAGACGGAAATTTTCACCCTGCGCGCCCACAGCAATGGGGACGACGACGGTGATCGCCTTATCAACGAGGATCCGATCGATGGCATCGACAACGACGGGGATCGACGCATTGATGAAGATGGTGTGGCTGGCGACATCGGCGGCCCGCAGCTGCTGCGGGGCCCGGGCCTGGTGACGATCACAAAACATAAACGCAAGCGGGATGACGATGGCGATGGCGCCCAGGACGAGGACCCCATCGACGGGATCGACAACGATGGCGATAACCTCATTGACGAGGACGGCAAGAAGGTCGCCAAGCCGCGTCAGGAGTCGAGTGAATTGATCACGCCCTTCTTCGCCGGCTGGAGTGCCTGGAGCGAGCCCTACACACCGACATCAGGAGAGAATCGGGCGAGCATCACCTCTCCGAGTCCACGCAAATTCCTCCAGATTCGACTGTCGATTGTATCCGAAGATCCAGAGGTCACGGTTCGTGTGAGTGCCTTACGTGTCGAGCTGGCACCCCCGATCAGTACCGATCTAGCGGGGGAACTCGCCTTGCTCACCGATGAAGGCATGACTCGACCGTTGTCAGATCTCATCCCAACACGCCTTGATTACGGTCCGCCTCTGGGCATCGAACCCTTACGGCAGACACCGTACGTATTTTTCCTGCGCGCCGCGGGTCCGGATCCGAATGCGCCAGAGGCGTCGGGGGGATTTGACCAACTGCTGCTGTTGACGCCATCGCGGGCACGGCCGACGGGGGTCCGTCTCGGTCGAGTCACCGTCGAAGATCCTTCCGGTTCCACCAGTGCCGCCGACCGCCTGGCGGTGACGACCACATTTGACCGAGCCTATCTGCCGGTTTCGGGGGATAGCCTGTTCGCCGATAGCGACGGCAATCAGATCCTTGTGCGGGCCACAGTCGACTCGTTACAGGTGTCGTTTCCACAGGCCGTAAATATCGGATTTCCCGGGGCCGAGAATGCCCTCATCGAGTTACAGTTTGAGACGAAGACGCTGAAGGCAGGCAGTGAATTTCTCGCCCTCGTGCGCAACTCGACATCGACAGGCTTGTTCCAACGAGTCGAATCCGAGGGTCGTGATGCCACCGAATTGGTGGACAGTGGGACCGCTCGTCCGACGGTGTTGGCCGTAAACCGCCTCATCGACGAGATCAACATACCTGCTGTTTTTACCCCGAATGGGGATGGTGTCAATGATCGTCTCGATATCGAGTTCACCGTACTCACAATCAGGGATGATCGCCCCGTTGAGGTCACGATCTTTGACCTATCCGGTCGGCGCGTTGCCAATGCCAGTGCCGCGAGTGGAATGGATCAGACGCAGAGTGGCACCGTCAATTTCTCGTGGGACGGTGCCAGCAGCACAGGTGACTTGGTGCCTCCCGGGATTTACATTGCCCGGGTCAAGTTGGAGACCGACAGCGAAGATATCGAGGTCGTGCAGGTCGTAAACGTGGTTTATTAATCGCATGACCCGGCAAAAGAGCGATGGGATTCAGACTGGCCATCGCTTCCGGGGATGGCATACAAATACGAATGAGTAAGACAATGAAAAGGGAGGGTTAGCGTGAACAGACGAGCCTGGGTGCTCCTCGTTTTCTGCGCTGTGGCAGCTGCCATCCCGGCAGTGGCCCAGGACGATGTCGGAACCCGACTCGGCGTGCGGCGAGGTGGGGAGGTTAGCTTCGAGCCGTATGGGCCGGGTGTACTTTTCGGCGCCCTCGATCCGGCGGTGAAGAAGTGGTACGTACCACAGGAACTCTTCAACGACTACGGTTGGAATCAGTGGGAGTACAGCAACTACGCTCGAGAAAAGTATGAACGGTATGTACGCACCGAGATCGAGGGTGACTACTTCTACGATGTGTACGGTCGGTTCATCACCAAGGGTTGGCTCGTGTTCAACTGGACGGTGTCAGAGCCAGAGGCAGCCGGTAGTCGCTTGCTGAAGACGGGGCAATTCGGCCAGTTTTTCAGCAACCTCGTCGTCGCCTCCGACTCAAAGGGGCAATATCATGCCTCCATCACCGTTGGCAATGAGATCCGCACCACGCTGACACCTCTGACCTTCGCCAAACCTCTGTTCGACGGGATTCAGGTCGATCTCGCCTCGGATAAATACGAGGCGACCGTCATCGCCTCGCGTCCCAGTGGTTTCCGCAGTCAACCGACGGAGCCGAACGAAAAGTCGAATGTGACGAATCTGCTCGGTGGTCGGACGACGGCTCAGATTGGCGACTTCGTCAAGATCGGTGCCACTTATGTAAACACCTTCAACGCGCGCACCCGTGGCCAGGCCTTCCAGGGCAATCCTCTGAAAGGTTCGCTGACGGAAGCGCAGAATGCGGATATCACCGAAGTACAGATCCGCCTCAGCGACGACTCGCCGCAAGATCTCGTCGGCGGCGCTGCCTTCTTTCTTGAAGAAGTGATCATTACCGACAACGATGGCGACAAGATCTCGAATCGCCGGCGTCTGAAGCAGAAAGATGGTAGCGAGAGCACCATTCTCGAGTATGAGCCTGTCGTCGAAGGCGGTTTTCAACGCGAGGGTTTCCGCACCGCGGATGGCCGCGAGACGATCACTCTTCGTTACGAGTTCGACGGCCCCGAGTACAAGGCTGCCGCCGTGGGTCCACAGCCGGCGGATATCGCCGCGGTTGAGTTTCGTCTGCTGGTGGCCAACGACTATCGAATCGATATCACCTCGAATAACCAGACCAACCAGTTGAATCAGTCCGTCTTTCTCTCCGAGGGTATGCCGGAGCGTACCATTCGTGCTCCGGGCAACGTCAAGGACGGTTCCAACCAGCGCTTCGTCCGCATCGAATATGGTCTGCCTACGGCGAACGAGATTTTCGGTTTCACCGTCGAGGCGCGTGATGCCTTCGGTTTCGATGTGATGGGTGAGTGGGACCGCAATCGTCAACACAAACGGTTCCCACGCTTCGCCGAGAACGACGCGACCAATCACGCACACGTCGTTGAGGAGGCCGATGCGTGGATGATCAACGTGTCGAGAAGACCGTATCCCTTCTATATCTTCGGCGAAGCATATAGTATGGACCCGGACTATAGCACCAGTTCGTATCTGGCCATGCAACGGGGTGACACAGGGCCTATCGACTACGACTCGCAAACGCTGGCGATCTTCGAGATGGTCGATGACAACGATGACCAGGATCGCTTCGTGGACTGGCAGCGTATCGGCTCTGGTGCCGCCGCTGATCGATTTGTCTTTCCAGGATGGGACGAAAACAACGACTTCATCGCCGATTACAACCAGAACAACGTCGAGTTGGTCCGACCAAACCTGAAGCCTGACTGGGAAGAGCCCTTTTTGCGCTACAATGTGGATCGACCGGAGTTTCTCTTCGGTGTCGACATGAACAACAACGGGATCTCGGATCGCTTTGAGAATGACGATCAGCCCGACTACCCCTACAAACGCGATCGACGTGGGTATAACATCTACGGCGGCGCTTTCATGGGCCCCTGGGCGAAGATCACGGTGGGCCGCCTCGACGAACGACAGTTGGCGGATGACCGAAACAATGAGTCCACCTACGCTCTGATTACCTACGAGCGGGACTTCGCCAAGTTGGGCAAGCTCCGTATCTACGAAAATCTCAGGCGAGTCCAGGACGATATCAAAGATGATCTGTTGATCTGGCGCATCGCTGACGGCATCGCCGGTGAGATCGTGCCGCGCGAGGATCCGCTGCCGATGCGGGATGCCTGGGCGAACACGGTCTATGCACAATTCGACTTCAAGCGCTGGGAGTCGGTGAATCTCATCAACAAGGTCAAATACGAGTTCATCAAGCAGATCGATTATGACGATCAGATCGCCAATCGCCGGGTCCTGCCCTCAGAGGATACCCGTGAGACAGCGAGCTTCATGGGCCTCATCAATAAGATCGATTACACGCACGAACTCGGTAGTCTGACGATTCAACCCCGTTGGAAGAGTGAATTTCAGCGACTTGTGCCGTCGTTGAGGGAGAGTCAGTTACAACGGCCCACATCGGAGTTGCGCGAGTCGGCCTTCCTCATCATGCGGTTTCCCTTCCTGTCCCGAAGTGCCATGCAGCTAGGCACCGAGTATCTGTGGACGAAACAGTTCCGGGACAGCGCCAAAGAGACGTTTGAGGGCTCGCCACGCACCGAGCTTGTCGGTGCGTTACAGATCATGAATCGCACAGCCTATCAAGGATATGAAGTCTTCACGGAATTCGGTCTGCGTGTGTCGCGGATCGACATCGACTTTCTCGATGATGTGCAGACCGAAACCTTCATTTTCTTCGCAATGTATGCCGGCTTCGGGAGCTTTTAGTCATGCAAGCGATCCAACGAGCGATGTCACTGACTGCGCTGGTAATGCTTTGCCTCGTCGCCAGTTGCGCCTGGCGGCCATACACGGGTGACGTCCGTCCCAGCATTGAAGAGCAGCAGGGACAGAACATGACCGTCGCCGATGACGGGACCATCACCTGGGTGCAGGACCGCCTCGAAGTTCGCATGCGACCTGTAACCGACGAGGAACTCAATCGCCAGTTCGGCGGCGACGATCTCGGTCCGCGCAGTGAAAATCCTTTCACCTATGGTGGCGTCGAGGACTTTTACACGAGCGACAAGAAGCAGCGGTTTGCCGTTTTTCTGCTGGGGATAAAGAACTACCAGTACCCGAAGGTCCGCGTTGTTGGCGACATCGTCATGGTAAGCAGCAATGAGCGCAAGTATTACGATCTGAATATGAGCCAACTGGACCGCTACTTTCGCGCCTACGCCCTCGGCTATCGAGGCAATGAGTACAACGTCTACAAGGAACGCCGAGCCATTTTACAGTCGTCGAGGTTTCGCCGTGAGGACATCTTCTCCGGGCAAGAACTGGAGGGGTATGTGCTCTTCGAGCCTTTCCATAGCGATGTCTCCAAGATGACGGTGATGGTCAAGGATCTTGTCATCCGTTTCGACTACCGGGGTGAGCCGGTCGAGGCCGTGGATATTCCCTTCAATTTCGAGCGGGAAGTGGGACGTGAGTTTCCTGACGGCACGGTAGAGGTGAGCGAACGCTAAGCCGATTCGGCGACTGGGTTCGACGAGTGGTTTCC
>Ga0315304_1000041_pt1 | contig 10975 bp, 20 predicted proteins | sample CBN3_1000m_313_M_FD_204536 | JGI IMG/M metagenome (GOLD analysis project Ga0315304, IMG submission 204536) | Metatranscriptome of marine microbial communities from Western Arctic Ocean, Canada - CBN3_1000m_313 (Metagenome Metatranscriptome) | ecosystem: Environmental > Aquatic > Marine > Oceanic...
CGCGCGAAGAAGTTGGTGCTCGACGGGTTCGCGAAGAACTGCGCCACCGTCCCCGGCAGCACCATGATGCTGAACGCGAAGATCAGCGGGATCATGCCCGCCGAGTTCACGCGGATGGGCAAATATGTCGCCCCGGATTGACGGTACATCCTCCCCCCCCGGAAGATACTCCGGCCGTATTGGACAGGAATTCGCCGATGTCCTTCGGTAAAGATCACGATCAGGGCAATGATGGCAAACCCGAGGACTATCAGCCATATAATCCCCAAAGCATTGGTCTGGTCTGAGAATTGCTGGAGTAGCCCAGGGAATCCGGCTACTATTCCGCTGAAAATTATCAGCGAAATACCGTTCCCGATCCCCTTTTCGGTGATCAGCTCTCCAATCCATACCAAAAACATGGTGCCAGCCACCAGGGATCCCAACATGGCGATGGTGGGCACAAGCTCTCCGCTGCTGCCCGGACCGGACCATATGCCGTCAATAACACCTGCTTGCTGAACCAGTTGAAGCTGACCATAACCCTGGGCCAAAGCTATCGGCACCGTAATGAAATGGGTTATCCGGTTTATCCGTTGCCTCCCCAGCTCTCCCTCTTTGGAAAGACGCTGAAGGCTTGGAACAACCGGCGTCAAGAACTGCATCACAATGGATGAGGTGATATAAGGGAACACGCCCAAGGCGGCCACGCTCATATTTCGCAGAGCGCCGCCGCTGAACAGGTCCAAGAAACCCAGTAGCTGATTTCTGTCAAACAGAGCACTAAGCTGGTCGTTGTTGATTCCGGGGATGGGCACCTGGGCCATCAGCCGGAACACTGCCAGCAACGCCAGGGTAAAGAGGATCTTGGATCGGAGGTCTGGAATACGGAAGGAGTCTATCGCCGCCTGAAATAGCCGGGGAGGTCCCTCCGCCTCCTGGGTCATCATGTTTAGAGCACCTCCACCCGGCCTCCGGCTGCTTCGATCTTTTCTATCGCCGAATGGGTGAATTTCTGGGCGGAAACTGTCAGGGACACCTGCAGCTCGCCATTACCCAGCACCTTGATCGGGTACCTGAGGTTTTTGATGAACCCCAACTGAACCAGCAACTCGGGGACAACTTCCGTACCTTCGGGAAGAAGGTTCAGATCTTCCAGTTTCACCAGAGTGTACTGAGTTTTGAAGATATTGGTGAACCCTCGTTTCATAGGCAAGCCCTTGATAAGGGGGAGCTGGCCCCCTTCATATCCGGGCCTAGGGCCGCTTCCCGAGCGAGACTTGGCCCCTTTCATACCCCGTCCGCAGTAGCTGCCATGACCGCTGGCATCGCCGCGACCCACGCGCTTTCTGCTTCTTCTAGCGCCCTTGGTAGGCACCACCTGGTGCTCCATCATGGTAGGTTTACCTCCAGAATCCTATCTTGCGCCCTCACCACTACGGTGGGGCGCATCATCCTCAGTGCCTATTTCGACGCTGACCATATGAATTACTTTGTTTACCATACCGATGATGGTCGGGCTGTCGTCGTGGACCACCGTCTGATGCAACCGGCGTAATCCCAGGGAACGGACAACCCGCCGCTGTCGCTCCGAGCAGCCCGCATAGCTTCTTCGTAAGGTGATTTTAAGGACTGCCATGTTGTTCTCCGACTAGCTGAGAATATTTAACGGGGGGGCCTTATCCCGGCTTTTCGACGAGCTATCTCTTGCGCAGGATCTTTCAGCTGTTTCAGCGCATCCAGCGTAGCATAAACCACGTTGATGGCGTTACGGGACCCCAGGGACTTGGCTACCACATCTTTGATTCCTGCCGCGTCCAGCACCGCTCTGATAACCCCTGAGGCGATGATACCGGTTCCCGGCGGTGCAGGCTTGATCAGAACGAGGGAGGCACCCTTCTTCAGCCTCGTTTCCTGGGGAATCGTGCTCCCTTTTAGTGGAACGCGAATCAGGTTCCTCTTGGCTACGGCATTCCCTTTCCTGACGGCATCGGGAATAGCCAGGGCCTTACCCAACCCTGCGCCCACGACCCCTTCCCCATCTCCAACAACCACCAGGGCGTTGAACCTAAGATGCCTTCCACCCTTGACCACCTTAGCGATCCGACGGGTGAAGACGACCTTTTCGGTCAGAACCAGCGAGGTGGAATCGATCTTTGAAATCAGTGGCTTGGTTAGCAAGGTTACCATTAGAAGGTCAGTCCTCCTTCACGTGCTGCATCGGCCAGCATTCTAACCCGACCGTGGTACTTGTACCCACCTCGGTCGAATACCACCTTTTCTACTCCCTTGGACTTAGCCCTCTGGGCAATGACTAAACCTACCATCTTGGAGCGTTCGCTCTTGACAGCTTTGGAGTCGGCAGGGACAATCTCCGCCTCCATGCTTGAAGCGGCAACGACGGTATGTCCGCTGGCGTCATCAATAACCTGGGCATATATATGCCTCAAACTACGGAAAATGCAAAGTCGAGGCCTCTCGGCAGTACCGATCACCTTGTTCCGAACACGGCGGTGCCTTACCACCCTCAGCTTACGCGCATCTTTATCTCTGGGCATCCTCTGCTCCCCTTGATCCTCTGCTTAACATCCCTACTTCTTTCTTGCTGCCGCTTTACCCGGCTTCAGCCGAAGAACTTCTCCAGCGTACTTGATTCCCTTTTCTTTATAGGCGTTAGGAGGCCTCACTTGCCGAATACGAGCGGCAACCTCTCCCACCTTCTGCTTGTCCATTCCAGTCACGTGAACCCGATTATTGCCTTCGACGACAAGGGTCACACCTTCCAAGGGGGAGACCTCCACCGAATGACTGTATCCAACATTCAAGGTGATCCCATCCCCGGTTTGCTGCACCCGGTACCCAACCCCCATCAGCTCCAAGGTCTTCTCATAACCTTGTGCCACCCCGGTTATTGCGTTGGCCACCAAGCTCCGGGTGAGCCCATGCAATGAGCGGTGAAATTTTCGACCTGAGTACCTTTCCACAAACACCTGGGAGTCTTCCACTCGAATGGTCACATCGGGGTGAACCGCTTGAACCAGGGTCCCTTTCGGACCTTTTACGGTAATTTGCCCATATTCCACAGTGATCTGGATGCCCGAAGGAACAGGTATGCTCTTGCGACCTATGCGGGAGAGAGTACGTTCTTCCCGTTGTGAAATCACTTCACCAGACATAGCAAAGCAGCTCCCCTCCGATTCCCTTGTGCCAGGCATCCTTGCCGGTCATAACGCCACTGGAAGTGGACAAAATGGCGATTCCTACACCACCGTACACTCGAGGGATCTCCCCCTTGCCTACATAAATCCTCAGCCCGGGCTTGCTGATCCGCTTGAGGCCGGTGATGGATGGCTCTCTGTTCTCCCGGTAAATCAGATGTACCCTCAGCGTGGGATGGGGCTGACCCCGCAGCATGTCAAAATCGCGGATAAACCCTTCGTCCTTCAAGATTCTTGCAATAGAAATCTTGGCCTTGGACACGGGCATGACCAGATGATCATGCTTCACCTGCTGGGCGTTTCTGATCCGGGTCAACATGTCGGCAATAGGATCTGTTACCGGCATAACGTTATCTGCTTCACCTGAATTTGCTCCTCTTCGGTCCCGGGTCGTTTCCGACCAAGGTCGTTACCCAAATATGGATTTGGTGCCTACCAGCTGGCCTTCCGTACCCCGGGTAGCTCGCCCACCAGGCTGAGCTGACGCATACAAATACGGCAAAGTCCAAAGTAACGGATATAGGCTCTAGGCCTGCCACATCGGTGGCACCGGTTGTGGCGACGCACCTCGAATTTGGGTTCCCGTTTCCATTTTTCGATTTTCGACTTTTTGGCCAATCCAACTACCTCAGTTCTGTCTAGCGAAGGGCATCCCCAATAGTGCAAGAAGCCGTGTCGCCTCTGCATCGGTATTGGCAGAGGTGTTAATGGTCACCTGTAACCCCCGGACGCGTTCAATCTGGCCGTAGTCAATCTCCGGGAAAATGATCTGTTCACGAATCCCGAAAGAGTAATTGCCCCGGCCATCGAAGCTGGTCGATGAGACACCTCGGAAATCTCGGATCCGGGGCAGCGCAGCATTTAGCAATCGATCCATGAACTGGTACATCCGAATGCCCCGGAGGGTAACACACATTCCGATGGGGTTTCCCTCTCTCAGCTTGAAGTTGGCAATGGATTTTCGCGCCCGAGTAATGATCGGCTTCTGGCCCGAAATAGCGCTCAGATCCCTGGCTGCGGTCTCCATCGCTTTGGGGTTTGTCAGGGCTTCTCCCATTCCGATGTTCAGGACCACTTTCTTCAGTCTGGGCACCTGGGACACATTCGGATATCCGAACTCTTGGACCATGGACGGAACCACTTCCGATCGGTACTGCTCCAACAGTCTCGGAGTAGATGGGACCGGCACAGGAACCGGTATCGGTGCTTCCCCGGACTCGGCTTCAACCGCGGCGGTTTCAGCAGCCTTGCTGGTCCGGCGAGTACGCGTAGTCGTCGTCCCCGCAGCACGGCTAGCTCGGGGTTTACGAGCTGGCGTCGCAGTCGCTTCTGTAGAATCGACCGTTGAAACATCACCTTCAGTGCCGCCCTCAGCGACAACCTCAGCTCTAACCTCAGCACCCACCTCAGCTGAAGAGGTGGCAGGTTCGGACGCTTCTTCTCCAGCGGGAGGAGGCATACCCTCCTCTAGTCGATCGTCTCCCTGCACCTCAGACATTCCCTTACCTTTCTACCATCTTCTAACCGACGGGTTTTTACCCGTGTGGGTTTACTGCATTTGTTACAAATCAGCATCACATTGGAAGAATCCAGGGGCGACTCTTTATGGATTCTGCCGGCTTGCCTTATCTGCCCTGAGGGACGCACATGACGTACAATCATGTTCAGACCTTCGATGGTAACCCTGTTTTTGTCGGCAAAGATCCGGTCTACTTTGCCCTGGCGGCCCTTTTCTTTGCCGCCGATCACCAGAACCGTATCGCCCTTGTGGATTTTCATCACACCACCTCCGGCGCCAGGGAAACGATGCGCATATAGCCCCGGTCTCTCAGCTCTCTGGCCACCGGTCCAAAAATCCGGGTGCCTCTAGGCGTGGTTCCAGTAACCAGCACCGCCGCATTATCATCAAAGCGAACGTAGGTTCCATCGAGCCGACGGTGGGGTTTCGCGGTCCGAACAATGACGGCCCGCACCACTTCGCCCTTTTTCACTGCGGCCATGGGGGCTGCTTCCTTTACCGCTGCGACGATAACATCTCCGATCGATGCATACCGACGCCGGCTTGAGCCGGGAATGTTAATGCACATTATCTCTTTAGCACCGCTGTTGTCGGCGACCACCAGACGGGAAAAGGTCTGAATCATCCTTCGTCCTCCATCTCCTCGGCCTGATCGTCACTGTCCACTTCATCTTTGTCCGTCTTGACTGTATCCATGTTTTCAGTCAGTGGTCCATCATCCAAATCCACCGGTTTGATCTCAGCTACCTCATGACGTTCCAGGATAGACATCACCCTCCAACGTTTTGTCCCAGAGATGGGCCGGGTTTCCTCTATGCGGACCGTATCCCCAGGCATACATTCGTTCTGCTCATCATGGGCATAGAACTTAGTCATCCGCCTAAGGCTCTTTTTATAAATAGGATGTCGTTGCTGCCAACGGACAGCCACCACGGCCGTCTTTTCCATCTTGTTACTGATAACGCGGCCCACGCGCACCTTACGAAGTTCCCTGGCCATTAAGATTCCCCCAGCTGTCGTTCATTCATTATCGTGCTCAATCGGGCAATATTCTTTTTGACAACCCGAATCTCGGAGGTGTTAGCCATCTGCTTGGTGGCCAGTCTGAACCGAATGTTCAACAGCTCCCGGTATGCACTTGCCAGGTTATCTTTAATTTCCTGATCACCCAGTTGTCTTATCTCATGGGCTCGCAACTTGTTCTGCTCCCATCATTTGTTTCGCCAACAACCCAGCAGTTAAATTAGCTAGGCTGTCGCCCCCTGTAGGGCACCAAGTCTCCGAACCATCTTGGTAGCTATGGGCAGTTTATGGGAGGCCAAGCGCATGGCTTCCACCGCCACCTCTTCCCTTACACCGCTAACCTCGAACATGATCCGCCCCGGCTTAACCACCGCCACCCAGTGATCCACAGCGGCCTTGCCACCGCCCATCCTGACCTCGGCTGGCTTCTTGCTCACGGACTTGTCCGAGAACAAACGCACCCAAACATTACCTCCCCGGCGCATATGCCGGGTTATGGCAATACGGGCAGCTTCAATCTGTCTAGCGGTAATCCACGCACATTCCATCGATTTAAGACCGTAGTCTCCAAAGTCAACTGAATTCCCGGTGGTGGCCACGCCGCGCCTGTGCCCCCGGTGCATTTTCCGGTATTTAACCCTCTTGGGTTGTAACATCAGCCAGCTCCTCGGTATGTACCGTGACCTCGATGGTTTCCATCTCTTCCACCGTTTCTTCGGGTGGTGGCGGCACTATATCGCCCTTGTAGATCCAAACCGAAACACCGATCCGACCCATCGGGGTCTTGGCTTCGGTGATGCTGAAGTCGATATCAGCCCTGAGGGTATGGAGGGGAACCCGCCCGTCCATCACCTTCTCACGCCGGGCGATTTCCGAACCGGTAATCCGCCCTTTGACGATGATCTTGATACCATGAGCCCCCGCCTGCATCGCCCGCTGGGCAGACTGCCTCATCGCCCTGCGGTAAGATACCCTCCGCTCCAGTTGGTCGGAGATGTTTCGGCTGACCAGAAAAGCATTAAGCTCCGGCTGAGAGATCTCAAGAATGTTCAGCTGGATCCGCCGGCTGGTGATGCCTTCAAGTCGGGCTCGTAGCTTCTTAACCCGCTCTCCATCCCTACCGATCAAAATGCCGGGCCTGGCAGAGTGCACGTTAACCACAATGTCCTGGGTTCCCCGGTCGATCTCCGTTCGGGCAATTCCGGCATTGGCAAAGCTTTCGTACTCCTTGGCAATCCCGCTTCGTATAGCCAAGTCTTCCAGAACCAGGGTCCTGTACGCTCTAGCCCGAGGGGCGAACCAGTGAGTCTGCCAATCCTTAACGATGCCCAGGCGGAAACCTATCGGATGGGTTTTGTGTCCCACTTAGGACACCTCCTCCTTAGCATTCACCACCACCGTGATATGGCTGGACCGCTTGGTGACGCGTCCCATCCGTCCTCTTGCCCGGGGCCTGAATCGCTTTAGAGGTTTGGCCCCATCGGTGACGATCTTTACGATGACCAGGGTGTCGGGATCCATCAAGAGATTATTTTCCGCATTGGCCGCCGCGGATCTCACCACCTTGTATACCTTCCGGGCCCACGGGGAAGGAAGCAGTTTCAATGTATCCAGTGCTTCTTCCACGGGCTTACCCCGCACCAGATCCACTATGGGCTTGAGCCTCTTGGGCGAAGCTCCCACGTTTTTTGATACAGCCTTTACCTCAGGCAACTAGATTTCCTCCCAGTGACCACAACATATCCATTAGCTACCGGCGAGCGCCGCCCCCTCTGGGCATCGTTGTTCTTTCTGAGCGGGCAACATGGCCCCGGAAAGTGCGGGTGGGAGCGAATTCTCCCAGCTTGTGGCCAACCGTATTCTCTGTTATAAAAACTGGCACATGCCGCCTGCCGTCATGCACGGCGATTGTAAGCCCAACCATCTCGGGCATAATCGTCGAAGACCGAGACCAAGTCCGAATAATCGTCTTGGCTCCGGAACGCTGGACGGTCATGACCTTCTTTGCCAGCTTAGGATGTATATAGGGACCCTTTTTAGTTGACCGGGACATCCCCTATTTCCTCCTTCGCACGATCAGGCTTCTGCTAGCTTTTTTCTTCCGGCGGGTCTTGTAACCCAACGTTGGTTTGCCCCAAGGTGTCTTAGGACCGGGCATACCGATGGGCGAACGGCCTTCACCACCGCCATGTGGATGGTCTCGTGGGTTCATAGCCACCCCACGAACCTGTGGTCTGCGACCCCGATAACGGGTTTTGCCCGCTTTACCAAGCTTTATGTTTTTGTGATCCGGGTTACCCAACTGGCCGATGCTAGCCTGGCATTCCACCAGCACTCGCCGGATTTCCCCCGAAGGAAGGCGAATCAGCACATAAGGTTCTTCTCGGGAAAGGACCTGGGCTGCCACTCCGGCGCTGCGAACCAGTTGCCCCCCCTTACCCGGAGTAATTTCCAGGTTATGCACCTGAGTGCCCGCAGGGATGTTTCTCAAGGGAAGGGTGTTGCCCGGTTTGATTTCAGACCGGGGGCCCGATTCGATCTTTGCGCCAATCTCCAGGCCAAGGGGAGCCAGGATGTAGCGTTTTTCGCCGTCTGCATAAAAGATCAGTGCGATTCGGGCGGTCCGGTTGGGATCGTATTCCACCGAAACAACTTTCCCTGGAATTCCAATCTTATCCCGCTTGAAGTCGATGATCCGATACATCTGCTTGGACCCGCCGCCCCGATGGCGGACAGTGATCCGGCCCTGATTGTTCCTACCGCTGCCTCTCAGTTGGGAACGCAGAAGGGACTTTTCAGGTTTCGTTCTGGTTATCTCCTCGAAAGAGGGAAGGGCGGCATCCCGAGTTCCCGGAGTTATCGGATTGGGTATCTTTAACGGCACGTCTTAAACCCCTTCGATAATCTGGATGCGGTCTCCTGGTCGGAGGGTAACCACAGCCTTTTTAATATCCGGAGTCCTCTTGAGCCGGGGTCCGAAGCGCTTCATTTTCCCCCGGTTCATGGTGATGTTTACATCCATCACCTTTACGCTGAACGTCTGCTCAATAGCCTGTTTAACTTCCACTTTATTGGCTCGATAGTCCACCTGGAAGACATACTTGCCCGACTCCTGGGCGATGGTGCTCTTCTCTGTAATCATCGGCTTGATGATCACGTTATTAAGCTTCATCGCCGACCTCACCTTCATCTGCGGCATTCTGAGAGTCATCGCCGTGCCCTCGGTCCGACGCCCACAACTCCTCAGCCCGCCGCAGGGCATCCAGGGTAATAACAACCTTCTCCCGCTTTAACAGCTGTTCGGCGTTTAGCAACCTCACGGGAAGGGTCCAGATCTTCTGCAGGTTATGGGCCGACAGGACTACATTTTGCTGAGATTCCCCGGTGACAATCAAGGCCGAGGCACTGATCCCCAGGTTGCTCAGCAACTCTATCATAGCTTTGCTGCGGGGAGCATCCATGGACAGATCATCGAGAATAATCAGCCTATTTCGCCGTATTTTCTCTGAAAGAACGCACTTGAGGGCCAAGCACCGCATTTTTTTGGGCATGTTCTTTCTGTGATCTCGTGGATGCGGGCCGAAGGTTGTTCCACCATGACGCCATTGGGGAGACCGGATGCTGCCCTGTCGGGCTCGGCCGGTGCCCTTCTGGGGCCAGGGTTTCCTGCCGCCACCCGACACGAAGGCTCTGGTTTTCGTGGAGTGGGTCCCCTGGCGCCGGTTTTGCTGATACATCACCATCGCCTGATGAACCAGCGACTGGTTCATGGGAACGGCAAAAAGGTCGTCGCTAACCTCGGCGGTGTCGACCACATCACCATTTTGATTTCTTACCGGCAGCTCCATGCTGAATCCCTATCTTTGGCTGGGAAAGTCCGTGAACCCAGCGCTTATTTTATCTTTCTAATCAGGAGCAACCCATTTGGCGCTCCTGGCAGACCACCCTTAAGCAGCAGCAGGTTTCTCTCCGTATCTACCTGAACCACTTCGATACGCTTCACCGTGATCCGGGTATTGCCCATATGACCTGCCATTTTTTTACCCTTGAGCACTCTCGCAGGATATGTGGTGGCTCCGATGGAGCCTGGAGCCCTTGCCCGGTCGGACTGACCATGGGTCCGGGGTCCGCCTGCGAAACCGTGACGTTTCATGACCCCCTGGAATCCCCGGCCCTTCGAGGTCCACACCACGTAGACCTTCTCGCCCACTTCAAATATCTCTGCATTTACCATTTGGCCAACCTGGAGGTCTTCGACAGAGTCCACGGGCAGTTCCCGAAGATGCCGAAACGAGCCAACCCGCCCAACGTGTCCGCGCTCGGGTTTGTTCATGTGTTTAACAGTCCTGAAACCCACCTGAGCGGCCTGGTAACCATCCCGACCATCGGTCTTAATCTGGGTGATGGTGCATGGTCCGGCCTGAACGACCGTCACCGGAACCACCCTTCCGCTTTCCAGGAAGATCTGGCTCATACCGATTTTGCTGGCCAACAACCCTTTAATCAAAACTGCGCCTCCAAAAGCGCGCCGAATTTACCAAACAACATACTGTCGCCTGCACCTAAAGTTTAATGGCGATATCAACGCCCGCCGGCAGGTTGAGCCGGGTCAGTGCGTCGATGGTCTTCGAGGTAGGATCTACGATATCCACCAGCCGTTTATGGGTCCTGATCTCAAAATGCTCTCGTGAGTCTTTGTCCACATGGGGTGACCGGATCACACAAAACCGGCGGATGTGGGTCGGCAACGGCACTGGTCCCAACACCACGGCCCCTGTGCGCTCCGCGGTGTCCACGATCTGCCCGGCCGACAAATCTAGCGACTTGTGGTCGAATGCTTTCAGAACGATTCTTATTTTTTGACGAGTTGTCACAATCACCTACCTATGCCAGACCACCGTGAATTATACCCTGAACCATGCCCTCTGGTACAGCCTCATAATCCCGGAATTCCATGGTGTAACTGGCCCTTCCTTGGGTTAACGAACGTAGGGTTGTCGTGTAAGCAAAGGTCTCTCCCAAAGGTATCAGGACCCGCACCACCTGTAATCCTTCATGGCCTTCGATATTTTTTATCTGTGCCCGCCTGGAGCTAAGATCTCCCAGAACATCCCCAAGGAACTCTCCGGGAGCGATGATCTCCATGTCCATCATCGGTTCCAGCAAGATCGGACGGGCTTTTCTGACCCCGTCTCTGAGGGCAATGGAACCGGCAGCCTTGAAGGCAAGCTCCGAG
>Ga0315304_1000042_pt1 | contig 10954 bp, 10 predicted proteins | sample CBN3_1000m_313_M_FD_204536 | JGI IMG/M metagenome (GOLD analysis project Ga0315304, IMG submission 204536) | Metatranscriptome of marine microbial communities from Western Arctic Ocean, Canada - CBN3_1000m_313 (Metagenome Metatranscriptome) | ecosystem: Environmental > Aquatic > Marine > Oceanic...
CAGGCTCGAGCGCTCGTCCCTGCGCACCGTACCCCTGACGGCGAAGGCAGACTCCTGGGTCAGTTCGCCGCACAGCCTGAAGACATCCTCGGGCAAATCGCCCTTGAAGGCGACGCACTGGATCACCCCCGTGCCATCGCGCAACTGCAGAAAGTGGAGCTTGCCGCTCGATCTTCTGTTGTAAAGCCAACCCCGCAGTTCCACTTCCTTCTCGTCGAAATTGGCGATGTCGGCTATTCTGACGTGTTTCATGCTGAATCTCGATTCACTCGTAAGAAGCCCCTCTGAACGATCTCGCACACTGATCGTTACAGGCAACTCCCGATCTCACCAAGTCCGCATGACAGGAGAGTAAGCGAATGCCCGATCCTGGAGGACCACCGTTGGGTCAGCCCTCCCAATAGGCGCCGGCCACCCAACGTGCCTTGCGTCTGTCGGTGGATACTGAAAAGACTACCGGCGATAACCGGCCGGTAGTCTTCCGCATCTGAAAACGCCGTGTAACTGTAAGCTTAATACTACCGAACCAGCTTCCTCAGCGGTTTTCCCCCTTGGGAAGCAAAACCTTGTGACTCAAGCGAATCTTTCCGGCGTTGTCGATCTCCAAGACCTTGACATCGATCTTCTGTCCCTCTTGGATCACGTCCTCCACCACCTTCACGTGTTCATGAGCTAGCTCGGAGATGTGGACGAGACCCTCCTTCCCCGGCAGAATCTCCACAAAGGCGCCAAAGGGCATGATCCGTTTTACCGTGCCAACGTATTGGGCGCCGATCTCGGCGTCGGCGGTGATCGATTGGATCATCGCCCGTGCCTGGTCAGCCGCTGCCGCCTCTACAGAGGAGATGGTGATGGTTCCGTCGTCGTCCACCGCTATGCTCGCCCCGGTCTTCTCGATCTCCCTGATCATCTTACCCCCCGGCCCGATGACGGCACCGATCTTGGAGGGATCGATTTTTATTGACTCAATGCGCGGCGCGAATGGCGAGAGCTCGTCGCGATGCTTGGATATGCACTGAGTCATGATATCCAGGATGTGAATGCGGCCAGTATGCGCCCTCTCGAACGCCGCCTCGAGGATCTCCATGGATATGCCTTGAATCTTGTTCTCCATCTGGATGGCGGTAATCCCTTCCCTCGTGCCAGCCACCTTCAGGTCCATGTCGCCGAGGAAGTCCTCCGCTCCCTGGATATCGGTCAGGACCTCCCAATCGTCACCTTCACTGATGAGGCCCACTCCGGAGGCGGTGACCGGAGCCTTTATCGGAACGCCGGCATCCATGAGTGAGAGAGTGGCGCCGCACACAGTCGCCATCGATGTAGATCCGTTGGACTCCTGGATATCGGCGACAATCCTGATGGTATACGGAAATGACTCGACTGTGGGGATGACGGGCTCCACGGCTATCTCCGCCAGGTGTCCGTGGCCGATCTCTCGGCGACCGGGTCCCCTGGGGAAGGAGACCTCCCCCGTGCTATAGGAGGGAAAGTTGTAGTCTAGGAAGTAGGATTTATAGGATTTGCCGGCGAGATCGTCGATCATCTTCTCGTCGAACTTGTTTCCCAGCGTTGTGACGCAGAGGGCCTGGGTCTGTCCGCGGGTGAAGAAGGCGGATCCGTGAGCTCTGGGTAACACCTGAGTCTCACAGGAGATGGCCCGGACTTCGTCGAGGCGGCGGCCGTCCATACGGACCTTCTCCGTCAGAACCATTCGCCTCATGTCGGCGCGGACGAGCTGGTTGACGATGTTGTCGATTGCTCCCTCGGAGTCGGGAAATCGCTCGGCAAGCGAGTCGAGGACATCTTGACGCAGGGCATCGAGGAGAGACTGTCTGGCGTCGCGGTCAAATGTGTGGTTGGCCTCGCCGACGCGGTCGGAGGCGATTTCGGAGACCGCCGACACCAGCTCTGGATCCGGCTTGGAGGGCTCGAAAGGCATCTTCTCCTTCCCCGCCGCATCAATCAGGTCGCCCTGCAGCTCAATGAGCTGCTTGATGTGCTCGTGCGCGAACTCGAGGGCTTCGAGCAGGGCAGCTTCCGAGATTTCGTGCGCCCCACCTTCGACCGCGCCGATTGAGTCCGCGGTACCGCCGACGATAATGTCCATGTCGCTCTCTTCGAGCTGGCTGGTGGTGGGGTTGACTATCAGGTCGCCGTCTACCCTAGCCACTCGCACTGCGGCGATTGGAGCTGCGAAGGGAATATCGGAGAGGCAAAGGGACACGCCCGATCCCAACATTCCCAACACATCGGCGTCGTTCTCCCCATCCGAGGACAATACGGTGATAAAAACCTGTACCTCGTGGCGAAACTCTTTGGGGAACATGGGCCGGATCAGGTGATCGGTGAGTCGGGCACTGAGGGTTTCCTTCTCACCCATACGGCCTTCCCGCTTGAAGAAATTTCCCGGAATACGCCCCCCGGCATAGGCCTTTTCGCGGTACTCGACCGTAAGCGGCAGAAAGTCACGGTCGCCGGCTCTGGTGGATCTACACGCGGTTACGAGCACGATCGTGTCGCCGTATCGAATCCACACGGATCCGTTGGCCTGCTTGGCCACCTTGCCCGTTTCCAATGAGAGGGTTCGACCTCCCAGCTCCATTTCAACTCGATGACTCATCTATTGATCTCTCTGTGTTTGTGTGAATGTCTTTCTGGAATGCCCGTGTGTCACCAGAGCCTCGCCTTAGCGCCGAAGCCCGAGGTCTCGTATGAGCTTTGAATACGCTTCAGGATCTTTCCTCTGCAGGTACACTTGAAGTCGGCGCCGCTTGCCGATCACCTTCAACAGGCCACGCCGCGTGGAGAAATCCCGTTTGTTCGCCTGCAGGTGAGTAGTCAGATCGCGTATTCGCTCTGTAAGAATGGCGATCTGGCTTGCCGTTGAACCCGTATTCGCCTCGCCCTCGCCGTACTTGGCAACGAGCTCTTTCTTTTTATCTACTGAGACTGTCAACTTCCTGCACCTCCAGTATTTGGTTGAAGGATATTGTCGGCCCGCTCACTCCAGAGCCGCCCTCGCCATCTCGACGTCCTGCTTTAGTTGGAAAACCAGCGATTCGACATTGGCAAATCGCCGTTCCTCCCGCAGTCGCTGTAAAACCCTAACCTCCAGATTTCCACCGTAAAGGTCACCGGAGAAGTCTAGAATATGTGCTTCAACCACTAACTGCCGCTCGGAGAATGTGGGGCGCACTCCGATATTGATCACGGCTCCGTAATCACGCCCTTCTCTCCCCCACCGCACTCGCGCCACGTGCACCCCCCTTGGGAGGGTGGCCGCCTGCTCCGGGGTTACACCCAGGTTGGCGGTCGGGAAACCCAGCTGACGACCTCGCCCGCACCCGTGTTCGACGATGGCGCTGAAGTGGAACTCAGAGCTGTTCGAAACATCCGAGGGCTCCTCAGACACAATCGTCACGCCCCACACACCCGTCGGCCCGCTCCAGCTCAGGTTGGCGCAAAACCTTCAACGGTTTGAGGGTGTTTCCACCGTCCTCCCACCTCGCCACTCCATACAGCTTCTCTCTCGCGTCGAAGACCGCACACTCGATGCGTCCTCCTCCCTGTCGAGCCTGTCGCGCCGTTTCCGCTGCCGCTTTCTCGAGCGGCACGAGCCCTCCGTGCTCGAAGACAGCCAGCTGTTCGGGCTCGAGCATCACTCGGGATAGATCACATAGAGCCCGTGCAGGTGAAACGAGACAACGCGCAAGCTCGCCAGTCTTCACAGCTTCCCTTATTTCGTCCAATTTGAGGGAGCAACTCAGATCGAGTCTTCCGACGCGGGTCCGCCTTAGTGTCTTCACGTAAGCCCCGCACCCGAGAAATGAGCCCAGATCGCAAGCGATGGAGCGAATGTAGGTACCCTTTGAGCAGACGACGCGCACCACGAGCTCGGGAAAATCATAGCGCCTCACTTCCAGCTCGGATACGAATACCGCCCGGGCCTGGTGCTGAATGGGCTGCTTTCGACGTGCTAAATCATGACTTCTCACGCCCTGCACCTTGATAGCGGAGAACGCGGGAGGCACTTGCTGGATCGCACCTTTGAATCGATCCAGCGCGGTCTTGATCTCCTCCGGTGACGGGACTCGCAAGTCAACGGTCTCGTCGATCTCGCCCTGTGCATCTCCGGTATCGCTGCTGGCGCCGAGACAGAAAACAGACTCGTACTCCTTCTCCTCTGCACTGATCCACTCACTGAGTCTGGTGTAAGGTCCGAAACAGAGAACGAGCACCCCGGTGGCCAGCGGGTCGAGGGTGCCGCAGTGGCCAATGCGGCGCATTTCTATAATGCGACGCATCGCCGATACCACGTCGTGAGAGGTGGGCCCTTCGTCCTTGTCGATGACTAGGATGCCCTCTCGCGGTGGCGCATCCGAGCTCAAGAGGGGGATTCGGCGTCTTCCACGGCTGTCGACTCTCCGGCATTGGCGCGATCGATGAGTAAGGTAAGCCGAGCAGCCCTCTCCGCGGTCTCGTCGTAGGTGACGCTGATTTCGGGGGCGTACCTCATGGGCAATCGCCTGGCCACCTCGCGTCGAATGTAGGCGGTTGCTCCCTGCAGTGCCTTGGTGGCGCCGATTCTTGCCTCCTCAGACCCTATTACACTGACGTACATCGTGGCGTAGCGCAGATCGGGTGACACATCCGTATCGACTACAGTCACGAAGCGAACGCGGGGGTCCTTCAGACCACGCACTATGTCGCTGAACTCCCGCATCAGCGTTTCTCGCACCCTACCCACTCTGTGTGAGGAAGCCATGGTCTCTACCGATCCTCGACAATGACATCAAGTACCTGCGCCCGCCCGTCTCGTTCGACAAAGTCGACGACCTTCGACATCACTTCCTCGGCGTGATCCATTGCCGAGCTGACAACGGCAATGCCAAGCGTGCTCCGTTGCCACAGTTCGTTGAAATCCACCTCTGCCACGGAGACGTTGAAACGGCTCCGGATACGCTCCTTGAGGCTCTTGATTACTTGCCTCTTGTCCTTGAGAGAGCTGCTCTCGGGCAGGTGTAGCTGAATTTCGCCGACCAGGACGACCATGACTGAAAACCTGGGAGGGCACCGGGAGAGATTGCCGACTCACTCGATCATACGGTGCGCGCGGATTCCACCGATTCAACCACCTCGAGAACATCCTCGGCCTGAATGCCGTCAAATCCCTCTAATGCCACGCCGCACTCGAAGCCCTCGAGAACCTCCCGAACGTCATCCTTGAATCGGCGCAAGGAGGCGACATCGCCCTGAAAAAGGCTCTCACCAGCGCGCATTACACGGATGCGATGATTTCGGGTTATTTTCCCCTTCTCAACGAAGCATCCGGCGATAGTACCCGCCCGTGAAGAGGAGAACACCTCCCTTACTTGCAGAGACCCGATGACTCGCTCCTCGACCTCGGGAGAGAGCAGACCGGACAGGGCGGATCTCAACTCCTCTATCACTTCATAAATGATGGAATACTGACGAATATCCACGCCACTCTGAACGGCCAGCTCTCGAACGGAGGAGTCGATACTGACCCCAAAGGCGACGATGACGGCGTTGGATGCCGAGGCGAGGAGGACATCAGACTCCGAGACAGAACCCACGCTGCTGTGAATGATGGCAATTCTGACCTCCTCGTGCGTAATCCCCCCCAATTCCTGGTTGATCGCTTCCACTGACCCGTCCACATCTCCCTTGACGACGACGTTGAGCTCTTTGATCTTGCCTTGCTGGATCTGGTACTGGAGATCACCCAGGGTGACGACGCGGCTGTGCCGGAAATCCTGCTCCCGTTTGAGTTGCTGTCGCCTCTGGGTTATCTCTCGCGCCTCGCGCTCTGAGGCGATTACTGCAAAACTGTCGCCAGCCTGTGGAACCCCCGACAAGCCCAGGACCTGGACGGGTACGGAGGGACCCGCTTCCTTCAGCCGGGTCATGTTCTCGCTGAAGAGAGCCCGCACGCGGCCACCGTGGACGCCTGTCACAAAGGGATCCCCCACTCGCAGGGTTCCAGACTGAACCAGGACCGTGGCCACCGGGCCTCGACCCTTGTCGAGCTGGGACTCTACAATAGTGCCTCTGGCGAGCCGAACCGGATCGGCTTTCAACTCCAGAAGCTCTGCCTCCAGCATCACCAGCTCGAGAAGCTTGTCAACACCAGCGCCCGTCTTGGCAGACATCTCTGCGCAGGACACGTTCCCTCCCCAATCCTCCAGCAGTACCCCGCGCTCGCTCAGCTCTCGTTTGATGCGCTCGGGATCGGACGTGGGCAGGTCGATCTTGTTTATGGCGACGATGATGCGAACCTGGGCCGCTTTGGCGTGATCGATGGCCTCTATGGTCTGGGGCATGACGCCATCGTCGGCTGCAACCACGACGATGACGAGGTCTGTCACCCGCGCGCCCCTGGCGCGCATGGCAGTGAAGGCGGCGTGACCCGGTGTGTCGAGGAAAGTGATGGCGTGGCTATCCGGCATTGGCACCACGTAGGCGCCGATGTGCTGAGTGATGCCGCCGGACTCACCTTCAGCTACATTGGTATTTCTCAGAAAGTCGAGAAGAGATGTCTTGCCGTGGTCGACATGGCCCATGACGGCAACCACGGGTGGGCGGAGCACGGGCTCTCCAATATCCCCCTCGTCCATCGGCTCCTCAAGCTCGTCCTCTTCTTCTTCCTCCAGCTTCTTGGCGTCGAAGCCGAACTCATCGGCCACCGTAGCGATGGTGTCCATGTCGAGGCGCTGATTGATCGTCACCACCACTCCCAGCTGCAGGCAAGCGGCCATCATCTCCGCCGGTCTGACTTCCATGAGCTCGGACAGCTCCCCTACGGTGGCAAATTCCCTAACCGTCAGCGGCTTGTTACCCTCCGCACCGATTGCCTCGTCGCCGTCACCTGTCTGGCCGCTGTCATAACGGCGCCTTGTGCGACCCTCCGAAAGCAGAGTCAGCGTTTTGCGCACATTGTCCTGGATACTCCGAGCATCCGTCGGTCGTCGTCCGCTTCTTCGACGACCGCCGCGAGTGCGGCTACCCGCATTTGCGGGCGGCTTGGCGGACGGTGTGCTCTTGGTGTCGGGCTCCCCCTCCGGCTTACTTTCCTCGGGGGGAGAAGTGGCGCCATCCTTCCTACTGCGACGCCTGAGGCGCCTCCTGTCGGCATCGTCTCCGGCTGGCAGAGAAGGAGGCAAGGCCCCCGGAGGACGGCTGCGGCCCACGGGCAAGTCGGTCCGCACTCTCGGAGGTCTCTCTGGCCTGGTGCGACTGGTATCCGGCTTCGTTTTCTCGGTCGCGGCCTCTCTTGCGGCTCGAACCTGCGCCCTTTTCTGGGTCTGCTCCTGGACCTTCTGCCGCTGTACGTCCTCGATGGAGGTCTTTTTCTCCTCCTCGATCTTGCGGGTGATAGAACCCATCATCTCCTCAGTCACCACGCTCATGTGGCTCTTAACCTCGTGGCCCATCGACATGAGGATAGAGATGAGTGCGTCGCTGGAGAGCTTCTTCTCTTTGGCTACCTGGTATACCCTGCGTTTTTCCAAACCTGTTTCCACCCGTTTACGTCATGTTATCAAAGGTTCTTGTGAATATCGGTTGTTGTGAATATCGCGGAGAGGACTCCCCCTGGGGTTGGTCCGGGTTATGTAGGTCTCAACCCACCACCTCCGGTCCCGACTCTCCCTCCTCGGCATCGTCCCCAACGGACGAAGTGGAACCAGCAGGCTCCTCGCCGACCGCCGCCGCGTCCACAGCACTGGTATCGACGGCGACATCATCTTCGGGTCGGCCGTGATCTCCAGAGATGCCGTCCTCGGCGGGATCATCCTGAACCGCCTCCCCCTCTTCTTCTTCCCCCGAGCCGGATGCTTCGACGGCAGAAGGTGACGCGAGCTCATCCCCGTCGGGGCCCGGAGACTCATCCTCCCCTACTTCAGCTGCCGCTGCTTCAGTCGCCGCTGCTTCAGTCGCCGCTGCTTCAGCTGCCGCTGCTTCAGCTGCCGCCTTGACCTCTGCCAGAGTGGCAGGCCTCATGATCTCGCCTCGCGCCTCGGCAGCGACTATGTACTCCTCAGCCACTTCCTTTAGCGAGGCCGCGGTAAGCTGTGGCTCTTCCACTCCACTCAAGTCCTCTTCCACTCCGGGCACTGTCTTCAGGGACTCTACATCGGCTGTGGCGATCGCCTTGATGGATATGAAACCGGAAGTAGCCAGGCTCAGAGCGATGAGCTCGCTCACTCCCTGCAGGCGCCGCAGTTCCTCCTGGCTCTCATCCATGAGCGCGCGGCGCGCCTGATGCTCCTGGTCGGTGATGACATCGAGTCCCCATCCCGTCAGCTGCACGGCAAGCCGCGAGTTCTGCCCGGACCTGCCGATCGCCAGTGACAGCTGGTCATCATCGACGATGACGGCCGCGTGCTTTCGCCTGCGATCGAGTATTACCCGAGATACGCTGGCCGGACTCAATGCGCGTGCGATGAACACCTCGGGCTCGTCGATCCAGGGGACGATGTCGATGCGCTCGCCGCTGAGCTCCCGAACGACGGCCTGTACTCGCGAGCCTTTGACACCAACGCAGGCCCCCACCGGGTCCACTCTCTCGTCGTTGGAGCTGACAGCGATCTTCGCCCTCTCGCCTGGTTCGCGGGCGACAGCATGTATTACGACAATACCATCGGAAATCTCGGGGACCTCTATGGAAAACAACTTCCTGAGGAGCTCGGGATGGGTCCTCGAGAGCAGGACCTGGGGCCCGCGAGTGGACTTCAGCACCTCGTATATGTATCCCCGAACGCTGTCCCCCTGACGGTATCGCTCGCGCCGTATCTGCTCCTTCAGCGGAATGGCAGCCTCGGCGCGGCCCAGGTTGAGGACGATGTCTCCATGGCTTATCTGCTGAACCGTGCCAGCCTCGATGCTCCCTAGGCGAATGCTGAACTGATCGTAGATCTTCTCTCTCTCCGCCTCGCGCACGCGCTGAACCAGTATCTGCTTGGCGGTCTGGATAGCATTCCGCCCGAAATCGGCCAGGTTCAGCCGTTCCAGCACTACCGCGCCCATCTGAGCCTGGTCGTCAATCAGTCGAGCGTCCTCCAGATCGATCTCCAGCTCCGGCTCATTTACTTCCTCCACCACGGTCTTGCGCGCCAGAACCGCCATGTGCCCGGTATCTGCGTCCAACTCGACCTCGAAGTTGTCGACATCGGGGAATCGTTTCTTCGCGGCAGAGACCAGAGCGTCATTGAGCGTCTGTACCACGAGCTCTCGATCCACATTCTTTTCTCGCGAGATCTGGCTGAGCGCCTCGACGATATTCAGGTTGTTCATGAGCTCCTACTGTGAGCGCGGGCGGGTGAACCCCATCGCCTCTTTCCAACTGACTGTAAAGGCAAGATCTCCATGACCAGGTCAAAATTCAACATCTATATTGGCCTTGGCGATATCGCCACGAGCTATGGCATGGCTACGCTTTGGGTCATCGAGGTGAATGTAACCCATGTCCCAAGCGGCCAGACGACCCGACAGGGATCTGCCAGACGTCAGAACCACCTTCAATTTCCGTCCCCGGGCTCGCTGGAAGTCGTCATCGGTCTCCAGCGGCCTGTCCAGTCCTGGCGAAGTCACTTCGAGGCGATACCGACCGCGCATCGGATCCTCTACATCGAGGATGTCGCCGATTTCGCGGCTGATGGCCTCGCACATTCGCACCATGACGCCCGGCTCTCTATGGACGAGAACGCGAATAACTCTGTAGTGGTCTGAGCCCGCCAGCTCCAGATCGACCACGATAGCTCCGTGATCCTCTACCACTGGCTTGATAAGATCCAGGAGTCTGGACCTCAACTCATCTGCTTCGACGCTCCGCGAGTCCGAACGATCTTCCCTTCGATCCGACACCATAGAAAAAAGCGGGCCTTCCCGTCCACTTCAGCCAGTAAAAAGTAGAGATTTATGAAGAAAATGGCAAGAGAGGGACACCCCAGGCGCTACTGACAGCTCATAATCGTCTTGATGGCAAGCTGTTACGTCAGTAAAGCGAGGACTTCCTCTAGGTCCTGCTTGACCCCCTGTAGGCACGCTTTCATCTGCTCGCTCATGCCCGACTCCGGCGTCTCTTCCGAAAGTTGGCCGAATGTGGCGTGAGGGACTGCAGATTCGGCACTTGGCAGTCGCACCGGAGAGGAAGGCGCGGGTGGCCTCTCTCCCCTGGTCAGGGCCGCCGCATCCCCGGCCGCAGCGGCGATGAGTCCGGGTTCATTCTTCAACTTCTGCCGAACTCCCCGGGTGGAGTAGCGCTCCTCGTGCAGCAGGCGCTTGATCAGGAGGATGATAGCGATATCCCGCTCGCGATAGGCCCGGTTCTTCCCTCTGACCCGCCGAGGACGCAGAGCGGAGAACTCCTTCTCCCACGCCCGCAAGGTATAGGGCTGGAGCTCTGTCAGTTCGGCCACCTCGCCAATGCTGTAGTAGAGTTTGGTTCCCCAGGATGATTTCACGCCTCGGCTCCAGTCTTTGCCCGAGAGTGGGTACTGGTGCGCCGTCGCCAGTGGATGCGAAGCGGCGTCCCTTCGAAGTCGAACTCTCGCCGCAGGTTGTTCTCGACATAACGCCTGTACGAAACGGAGACGAGATCTGGGCGGTTGGCAAAGATGACGAAGGTGGGAGGCCCGGTCGCGTTCTGAGTGGCGTACAGAAGTCGAATATCCTTGCCACCCGATGGAGGCAATCGTCCCCGCAAGGACGCAAGGCACTGGTTCAATCGCGCCGTACTTACCCGAGTCTGGCATCTGTCGAAGACGCGAGCCGTGCCAGCGAGGCACTGCAGGGCCTTCATCCCCGTGAGCGCGGACAGGAAGACGATGGGGTAGTGTGAGAGGAAGGGCAGGCGCCGGCGCAGGTCGTTGGCAAACTCTCCCTGGTGTCCCTCGCCAACCATCAGGTCCCATTTGTTGACCGCCACCACCAA
>Ga0315304_1000043_pt1 | contig 10950 bp, 9 predicted proteins | sample CBN3_1000m_313_M_FD_204536 | JGI IMG/M metagenome (GOLD analysis project Ga0315304, IMG submission 204536) | Metatranscriptome of marine microbial communities from Western Arctic Ocean, Canada - CBN3_1000m_313 (Metagenome Metatranscriptome) | ecosystem: Environmental > Aquatic > Marine > Oceanic ...
AGGCATGCTCGCCTGCCCAAAATCGACTTTACCATCTGTCGTTCCCAGCGCCTATGCACCGGCGCTTACAACATCAAATCAAAGGCTTCAGAACGATCGGACGGAGGCGGAATGACCACCATAGCTGAAAAGGACCCTGCGGTAGCGAAAGCCCTGCGGCAAGAAGACCAGCGCCAACGCGATAGCATCGTGTTGATTGCCTCCGAAAATTACGCCAGCCGGGCGGTGCTGGAAGTCCAGTCCAGCGTGATGAACAACAAATACGCGGAAGGGTACCCTGGCCGGCGCTATTACGGCGGTTGCCAATACGTGGACGTGGTAGAAACCCTGGCGTTGGAACGGGCCGGAGAGCTATTTGGAGCCGAACACGTTAACGTCCAGCCTCACAGCGGCGCCCAAGCCAATATGGCAGCGTATTTCGCCGTGCTTCAACCCGGCGACAAGGTCATGGGGATGCAATTGGACCACGGCGGGCACTTGACTCACGGGTCCGGAGTCAACTTCTCCGGCAAACTTTACGACTTCGCCGCCTATGGAGTAGACCGGGAGACGGAGACCATCGACTACGACGAAGTGGAACGGCTGGCCAAGGAACACCGGCCCGCGCTCATCGTCACCGGATGCAGCTCTTATTCCCGGACGATCGATTTCCCTCGCTTCCGGGCGATAGCCGATTCGGTGGGCGCCCAGCTGATGGTGGACATGGCCCACATCTCCGGATTGGTCGCGGGAGGGGTTCATCCGTCGCCAGTGCCCCATGCGCAGATAGTAACTTCCACCACCCAGAAAAGCCTACGGGGCCCCCGTGGCGGTTTCATATTATCCGATAGCTCATTGGCCAGAAAAATCAACTCGGCAGTATTCCCCAACGCCCAAGGCGGGCCTTTGATGCACATCATCGCTGCGAAAGCCGTTTGTTTCGGGGAAGCTCTAGCGCCCGGATTCAGCGAATACGCAGCGGCAGTCGTCGCCAATGCCCACATCCTGGCCCAAGAGCTTTCGGCGGCCGGATTGCGGTTGGTATCCGGTGGCACCGACAATCATCTGGTTCTGGTCGACCTGACTCCTTTGGATATCACGGGACAGACGGCGGAAACAGCTCTGGAGCAGGTTGGCATAGCGACTAACAAGAACGCCATTCCATTTGATACCAAGCCTCCCCGAGTTACCAGCGGTTTGCGCTTGGGCACTCCCGCCATCACTTCTCGTGGTTTTGACGAGGAGGCGGTCAAACAAGTGGCGAGTCTCATCGTAAAAGTACTCACCAATATGGAAGATTCATCAGTACAGCGAGAGGTTGCAGGTCAAGTAAAGGAGCTAACCTCACGTTTCCTCGTACCTGGATTAGACCTGTAGTTGAGCCGCCCAAGCCCCAATGCTATAATCCTTGTACAAATATAGTATCTGACTCATTTCTCGAGGAGTGTTCTTTGCGCCATTACGAGCTTGTTGTCATCTTAAGCCCCATGTTGAACCAGGAACAGGCGTCCGATACATGGGGACGAATCAAGGGATTCATAAACAATCGCGACGCCGAAATCTTCCATGAAGAAACTTGGGGTACCCGGCGACTAGCCTACTCCATCCGCAAAGGGTCCCACCATTTCCTGGAAGGAACCTACCACCTGACCCGGTTCAGCACCGAAACTCCTTTCAATAAAGAATTGGAGACCTTCCTCCGTCAGGACGAGCAGGTGTTACGGTCTATGGTGGTTGTCGGCGACCCTCCCAAACCCGAATCAGAAACAGTTGCCGTGGCAGCCCCTCCTGTCGTTGAAGCAGTACCGGTTCCGGCAGAGGAAACCCCAGAACCGCCCGCAGCCGTAGTTGAAGATGCGGTTGAGGAAACTCCAGCCGCAGCGGAAGAAGCTACGGCCGTTGTTGAAGAAGCGGTCGAAGAAACTCTAGCTGCGGCTGAGGAAACCTCGGAAGAGCCCACTGCCGTAGTTGAAGAGGTGGTCGAAGACACTCCCGCCGTGGCCGAAGAAACCTCGGAAGAGCCCGCTGCCGTAGTTGAAGAGGTGGCCGAAGACACTCCCGCCGTGGCCGAAGAAACCTCGGAAGAAGCCACGGACGTAGTTGAAGAAGTGGTGGAAGAATCTCCGGCGGAGTCAGAGGATACAACGGAAGACGCGCCGGAGGACGAGCCTACAAATACTTAGGCGTAAGGGGGGGCGGAGTTGAACAAGATTATTGTGATTGGTCACCTGGGACGAGATCCGGAGATGCGTTACACTCCCAACGGCCAAAGCGTAACTTCTTTTAGTATAGCCTCTAGCCGTAAGTACACCACTTCTGCCGGAGAGCAACGTGAAGAAACAGAGTGGTTCAACGTCAGCGCCTGGGGTAAGTTAGGTGAAACCTGCAACCAATTCCTGACCAAAGGGCGCCAAGTCTACGTGGAAGGGCGCCTGCATAGCCGAAGCTACGAAGGGCGGGATGGCCAGACACGTTTCGTGAACGAGATTAACCTGACCGATGTCCAATTTCTTGGCAGGGGATCCGATACCGGAGGAGACGCGAGCGGCTATGCTCCCGGCCCCGGTATGAACGATGAGGGTCCACCCATGGACGATGTTGACGACCTGCCGTTCTAATCAGCAAGTTCTTAATTACAAGCTCTTAAGTAAAGGAAGCAGACTTATATGACCACAGAAGCGCCACGCCCAGCCCCCGATGCTGCCCCCGCCGCAGCCCCTGCCCCCGCAGGCGCCCCAGCCGGGGCTCCTTCATTCGGAGGACCTCCGCGCGGTCCGGGTCGGCCCGGCGGCCCTGGTGGTCCCGGCGGACGTCCGGGTGGCCGCCCAGGCGGTGGACGCCCCCGTGGCAGGTATGCACCCCGCCGGAAGGTATGCTCCTTCTGTGTGGACCACGTCAAACACATCGACTACAAGGACGTAGACAAGATTCGCCGGTTCATTTCGGATCGAGCGAAGATCGAGCCCCGGCGCCGTTCCGGGGTCTGCGCCAAGCACCAGCGGGCCTTGCGGCTAGCCATTCAGCGTGCCCGGCACATCGCCTTGGTTCCCTTCGTTCCCTACGTTCCCACCGTCGGAGCCATGCGGCGCTAGATTAGGCAGGAACGCCTCTCCATAAGACAGAGTCATGATTACGGGATGGAGCCTCCGCGCACGCAGGCTCTCCCGTTATTCTATTTCCCGAACCCGTGAGGAATATTTATGGCCTTTCCCTGGAACCGCGGAGATGCTCAAAACCAGACTGCCCCAGCAGACGCCCGCCGCCGGGCAAGAGGACGCCGTGCGCGGCAAGAAGAGACTAAGGTTGAGCAAACCAACTTGACCCGGGATCAACGGCATCAAAGAGTGGCCTGGGGTGTTGGCGCCGGTCTGCTGATATTGGTTTTGGGGATAGTCGCCTTCGGCTTTTACAACGAATTTTACCGGCCGCCCCGGGTTTGGGCCGGCAGCGTCCGCGACCAAGAGTTCAAGATGGGAGACTTGGTAGAGCGCATCCGGGTGCTCCAAGGACTCAGCGGCCAGGTAGACCTCAGCACCGTTCCATTTGAGTATCTTCGCAACCTGATCAACGCCGAAGTATTGAGACAAGCCGCCCCAGAGTTGGGCTTTGACCTTAGTGATGAAGTTATCGAGGAAGCCATAAGGCTCCAGTTCTATCCCACTGTACCCGATGGCCAGGAGTCCAACCCAGGCCAACTGGAAGAGGAATACCAGAACAGCTACAACATATTCCTTGCACGCACCAGTTTGACCGACAAGGAATTCCGCGTGATTGTTCAGGAGCAGTTGGCCCTGCAACAACTCAGATTCAAGCTAGCCCAGGACATTCCTGCAACCACCGAATCGGTAGAGGTTGAATGGATCAGGTCGGACATCGACGGCCGGGTTGACGTCGCCGCCGTTAGGAGAAGACTTGGCGGCGAAGAAGCAGGAGACGGCGAGAATTTCTCTAGAGTGGCAGGGGAGGTTGGAACGAGCGCCGGATTCGCTGACCAATCCGGATATGTAGGGTGGGTCCCCAAAGGGGCATTTCCGGACTTGGACGACGCTTTTTTCGGCAATGAAGAGAGGGGTATAGAAGCCTTGGCAGTAGGGGAGATTAGCGGCCCGCTTTACACCCAGGATGGCGTTTACATCGTTCACATGCTCACCGGCCCCACAGACTGGCAGATCGCCAACCGGATGGGCGCCAAGATGATTATCGAATTGGTTAACAAATGGCAGAACGATCAGCAGGCCAAGGGATCCAAAGAAGGTTGGCTCAAGATGAACTTCAACAGTAAGTGGTACTCATGGGTAGCAGACCAGGTAGCGCTCAGCGCAACTAGGGTAGCTCCGGGACAACAGGGAGCCCCAGGGCAAGGATTCCCCGGCGGCCAAGGGCAACCTGGTGGCCAAGGATTTCCCGGCGGGCAAAGGTAGACGGGTGGTGGATGAACCCGGCGATATTAACGTTGGCTTGATGGGCCTCGGCGTAGTCGGAGGCGGCATCGCCACGGCCTTATTGGAACACTCGGATGATATTTCCGCAAAAGTCGGCCGCCGGGTCAACCTGAAGAAGATTCTCGTACGGGATGCCGGTAAACCCAGGAGCCCAGGCATCTCCGCCGACCTGATAACCACCAACCCGGAAGAGATTCTTGCCGATCCCGAGATTCACATCCTCACCGAAGTTATCGGCGGGACCGACCCAGCTACCCGTTTCCTGAAGGATGCTCTTTCCGCTGGCAAGCATGTCGTCACGGCCAATAAAGAAGTGCTGGCCAAGTCCGGCCCAGAGTTGATGTCCCTTGCGAAACAGAACGGTGTTAGTCTGTTATTTGAGGCCAGCGTCGGCGGTGGGATACCCATCGTCGGCTGCTTGATGAATCAACTTTTAGCCAACGACATCCAGTCCGTGCACGGCATCATCAACGGCACCACCAACTATATCCTAACCCGAATGGCCCAGGCCCACACCAGTTTTCCTCAAGCTCTCCAGGAAGCCCAGGAACTTGGCTACGCCGAGGCCGATCCCACCAACGACATAGAGGGCATCGACGCCGTATACAAGCTCACAATCTTGGCCTCGTTGTCATTCCACCGGCGCTTCAATCCGGAAGACATATTCCGGCAAGGCATCTCCTCGCTAGAGGCCAAGGACTTCCAGTACGCTCAAGAATTAGGATATGCGATCAAGCCTCTGGCCATCGCCGCCATTTCAGACGGAGCAGTACAGGCCAGGGTTCATCCAGCCTTGATTCCTCTGGACCATATGTTGGCTAAGGTGGATGGCGTATACAACGCGGTGGAAGTTACCGGGTCACTATGCGGTAACGTGCTGTTCCACGGTATGGGCGCCGGAAGGGAGCCCACGACAAGCGCCGTTTTGGGAGATTTGATCGAGGCCGCTCGAAAATTGTCGTCCCATCCCAACGGTTCATCTCCGCCCATGTCCTGGTCAACGGAGAATGGCTCTGCGGGAGAAGCCATCAGCGTGGCCTCCATCGACGGTCTTCAGAGCAAATATTACATGAGGATCAGCGTTGCCGACCGTTCTGGCGTGCTAGCCCAGATAGCCCAATATTTGGGGGACGGAAACATCAGCATAGCCTCGGTGATACAGAAAGACGCTGACCCTGAGAACCAGACAGCGGAGTTGGTCATCATCACCCACCCCGCCCAGGAAGCCTCGGTCCAAGAGGCGGTCCGCAAGGTGATTGAACTTAGCGTCGTTAAAGAAGTAAACAACCTGCTCAGAATCGAGGAATAGGCTCCCAGATTCGAAGAGATGTGTCCATGCATGTTGCCAGAACACGCTGGTAGCACCCGAGCAAGAACAGATATACTAACCATTTAAGATAAGCGGTGGAACGGATCAGATGGGTGTCGGGATCTTAGAGACCTACAAAGAATTTCTACCGGTGACGGACGCCACCCCCCTCATAACCATGGGGGAAGGGAACACACCACTGGTGAAATCCAACCGTCTTGGCAAGGAGATAGGCTGCGACGAGCTCTACTTTAAACTGGAAGGCTGCAATCCCACCGGCTCTTTCAAAGACCGGGGGATGGTGGTCGCCATGGCCAAGGCATTGGAAGAAGGCAGCAGAGCAGTCATGTGTGCCTCAACCGGCAACACCAGCGCCTCGGCCGCAGCTTATGGAGCCTATTGTGATTTACCGGTCTTCGTGTTGATTCCCAAAGGTGAGGTGGCCATGGGCAAACTAGCCCAGGCCATGGCCTATGGGGCAAGAATCTTGATGATTAACGGAAATTTCGACACTGCTCTGGACCTTGTCAGGTCCTTCACCAGCAAACATCCGATAACGCTGGTCAATTCGGTGAATCCTCACCGTCTTGAGGGACAGAAGACCGCCGCCTTCGAGATAGTCGAATCCTTGGGCGACGCTCCGGATTACCTATTCATCCCCGTTGGCAACGCTGGCAACATCACCGCCTATTGGCGGGGCTTTCGGGAGTACCATAGCGCGGAACGTAGTCACCAATTGCCGAAGATGATGGGGTTCCAAGCGGAAGGGGCGGCGCCCATCGTCCGGGGAGCGCCCGTCGCCAACCCTCAGACCATCGCGTCGGCGATACGCATCGGCAATCCTGCAAGTTGGGAAGGTGCCGTAGAAGCCCGGGACAGTTCGGGCGGGACCATCGACATGGTAAGTGACGACGAGATTCTCGATGCCTATAGACTCCTAGCCTCCAAGGAAGGCATCTTCTGCGAACCAGCATCCGCTGCTGCCTTCGCCGGATTGGTGAAGATGTGCCGGCAGGGTTTGAACCTGGAAGGGCAGCGGGTAGTATGTATATTCACAGGCAATGGCTTGAAAGACCCTGACCTGGCGGTCAGGAGCGTTGTCAGTCAGACCACCGAGATAGAACCAACACTCGAGGCCGTGGAAGAAGCAGCTCTGGTCACGGCCTCGTAACATCAAGGGGACAGGACATTCAGCCACAACTCATTAAGCAGGCAATCACCAACCTCTTGGACGGGGTTGGTGAGGATACCAAACGCGAAGGGTTACAGGACACACCGGACCGGGTAGCCCGGATGTACGAATGGCTACTGTCCGGCACTGGATCGGATCCCGCATCGGCCATAGATGCAGTGTTCGAAGCAGACCACGAAGACCCGGTGGTGTTGAGCAACATCACCTTTTATTCCCTGTGTGAGCATCACTTGTTGCCCTTCTATGGCACCGCTCAGGTTGCCTACATCCCCAATGGCAAGATTTCAGGAATCAGTAAACTTGCCCGCACCCTGGAAGTAGCCTCTCGCCGATTGCAAGTACAAGAACGCCTCACCGGCCAGGTGGCCGACGCGATATTCTCCGCATTGAACCCCCATGGGGTTGCCGTGGAGTTACAAGCGGAACACATGTGTATGTCGATGCGAGGGATTCAGAAACCTGGTAGCCGGGTAGTTACCACCGCCATCAGAGGCCGCTTCGAAAACAAAGGCCTTGGCGAAGAAGGGCTACTGGCCCTGTTACACCGGAGGTAGTAAATCAATGGCCCCCAAGCCCCTTACATCGTTTCAAGAGATAGAAGCCGAGTGGGAAGGTGTGCTCACATCCTGCCCGGTAAACACAGTATTTCTCACCCCCCAATGGCAAGAAGTGTGGTGGGATACATTCGGCGACGGCAAAGACATGGCCGGGTTTTACATCCCATCAAGCCACGGCCAGGGCGCCAGTGACAGCATCGACGGCGTGGCCTCACTGACCCTCTCGGGCGACGTCTTGTCCTTCGTCGGTAACCAAGAAACCGTCGACTATAACGACTTCATGGTCCGGCCGGGCCACGAAGCGGATTTCTACCAAACGCTAATAACCAGCTTGGAAGACCGTGAATGGGACGTCATGCGGCTGGATTCCCTGGTAGAAGATTCCCCTACCCTGGCTCACCTTCCGGAACTGGCACGCCAGCAGGGATATTCGGTGGAGATAGAGAAAGAGGACACCGCATCGGGCATTGAGCTACCGTCTTCATGGGACGAATATCTGGCGGTCCTTTCCAAAAAGGACAGGCATGAACTGCGCCGCAAATTCCGTAGATTAGAGGCTACGCCTGACTGGAAATGGTACGTGGTGACCGGTGAAGAACCGGTCATGTCACGCCTGGATGATTTCGTTAGATTGATGAGGCAGAGCAGCCAGGAAAAAAACGAGTACATGACCGAGGAACACCTGCGGTTCTTCCACAATATGGCCCGTAGAATGGCCCAGATGGGCCTATTGCGGCTGTATTTCTTGGAGTTAGAGGGCAAGCCGGTAGCAACAAGCCTTTGCTTCGACTACGCCTCTTCCAGGTTGTTGTACAATAGCGGCTACGACCTTGAATACGGCTACTACAGCGTTGGGCTTTTGCTTAACGCTCTGTGCCTCCGGGAAGCCATTGAGCAGGGAATCGAATACTTCGATTTCCTGCGGGGTTCCGAAACCTACAAGCAACACTTGGGCGGACAGCCCCATGACATTTACCAGATGGTGGTAAGGCGAAGTTGAACGAAAATAGCGTAGACCGGGTAGCATTCATAACCTTCCATGCCTGTCCTCTCGCTTCTCCGGGAGAGGGTAAATCCGGTGGTATGAACGTATATGCCAGGCAGCTTGCGATAGCTCTAGGCAACAGCGGCGTGAATGTAGACATATACACCCGCGACCATGGCGATGCCGAATCCAAGATAACCGAGATTGCGCCGCGGGTGCGAGTGATTCACCTGCCCGGAGGCCCTGTCGAAACCCCGGTGGATGGTCTTTTCCCCCACTTGCCGGAATTCAGCCAAGCCTTGCTGGAATTCCAGATAGAGAACGGGCTAACCTACCAGGCGATCCACTCCCACTATTGGCTTTCCGGTTGGGTCGGGCAACAGATGACCTCCCATTGGAAGGCCCCTCATGTCCTAACTTTCCACACTCTGTCGCTGATAAAGATGCAGTCCCGGGCCGGTGAATCGGAACCGGAGGCCCGTCAGCAAGTGGAGCAAGACCTCATAGCGTCGGTGGACCGTATCGTCGCCTTCAGCCCTCACGAGAGGGACGCCATGGTGCGGCTATACCATGCCGACGCATCTAACATCGAGTTGATACCTTGCGGCGTCGACCTGTCCTTGTTCCGCCCATTAGACCAACAAGAAGTACGGCAAAGATTGGGACTGAACGGCGAGAAAGTGCTTCTATATGTCGGCCGGATCGAACCGCTGAAGGGACTTGAATTGTTGTTGTACACCGCCGCCCAACTCCAAACCTGCGAGCAGATCAGGGTACTGGTCGTTGGGGGAGGCGCAGGTCGTGACGAAGAGATAGACCGATTACGCGAACTAGCCAAGACCCTGAACGTTGACGAGGTAATCGATTTCGTTGGCAGAGTAGACCAGCAGGACTTGCCCCTTTACTACAATGCCGCCGACGTTTGCGTGGTGCCTTCCTTCTATGAAAGCTTCGGCCTCGCCGCCCTTGAGTCCATGGCTTGCGGCACCCCGGTGGTGGCCACCAGGGCCGGAGGCCTCTCCACGATTATCCAGCACGGGCGCACCGGTTACTTGAAAGCTTGGCGATGTCCGGAGGCTTTCGCGAGTTCCTTGGAAATGATAATATCGAGCAGGAATCTGCAACACAGCATGGGCCTGGCAGCACGCCGCCGAGCCGAAGGGTTGAGCTGGGACAATGTTGCGGTTCAGATTGCCAGTGTCTACGACTCACTTATCGCCGAAGGACGCTAAGACTCAACGGAGGAACACTTGGCCGAGCCACCCCCGCCTCCGTACGGTCCGCCACGACGCTCCCGCTTCAGTCTCTTCCGCAGGATACTAGTCCACATTCAGCGGACTTTAGGCGCAGGCATCCTGGTGATGCTGCCCATCGGCATCACCGCACTGGTCCTAAAATTCCTGTTTGACTTGTTGGACGGGATCCTCAAAGACCCGCTAGGCTTGCTCCCCGGCCCCGAGATCCCTGGAATCGGCCTAGCAGTATTGATACTAGGCGTGTACATCGTGGGAATCATCGCCGCCCACGTCGTAGGTCGGCGTCTCATCGGATTTGGCCATCGGGTGCTGGAGGTCATTCCCTTCGTAAAGAGCATCTATGGCACCACCCGGTCCGCAGTAGAACTGCTTTCCAACAACAACGATTCGCGCTACAGCGGTGTGGTTCTCATCGACTGGCCCCGCCCGGGAATCCAATCCATCGGTCTCGTCACCTCACGGATGATTGATACCAACGGTCAAGAAATCCTGGCGGTCTATATACCTACGACGCCGATCCCCTCGTCAGGCTTTCTGGTCATGGTCGCGGCGAAGGACGTTACCCATACCGAGATGTCGGTGGACGACGCCATGAAAGTGGTGATATCCGGAGGGATACTCGCGGGGCGGGTGTTCCAGCAGTTTGGGGTTATGGCTCAGGACAACTCTAGCTCGAACCAGTGAAGCTCCCCCACCTTCTCGAACCCCACCGACGTGTACAAACGGGTGGCCGGGGTGTTGGAGCCATCCACCTGTAGTCCTATGTCGGCAACATCCAAGGACTTCAGATGCTCCATTGACGCTAGGAGTATGGTCCGGCTGATTCCCTGGCCCCGGTAGTCGGGAACAACCCCAATCATCCCTATCACGCCCCTGACGTTTTCTTGCATCGGACTTAAGCAAGTCCAGCAATATCCAGCGGTTTTATCCCCATTGTTCAGTATGATTATGCCTTGATTGGACGTGTTGGGCATCTGGCTGCGGTATTCTATCTGGTCCACCGTGTTTGGACAAAATCCCCAACTGCCTTCAAAGGCTGAGTTTTGCGCCGCCGTCAATGATGCGGCGTCCCCCGGCTGGTATGAACGAACGCTGAAGCCGGAGGGAACGTCCTGATCCTGCAACCGGTCTTGGCTCCAAACCATGTCCCAGTAAACGCGCACGTGGGAGAAACCCTCAGCCTCCAGTATCTTGGCCCTGGAAGAATCACTGGCCACGCAGATGTGTGCG
>Ga0315304_1000044_pt1 | contig 10945 bp, 1 predicted proteins | sample CBN3_1000m_313_M_FD_204536 | JGI IMG/M metagenome (GOLD analysis project Ga0315304, IMG submission 204536) | Metatranscriptome of marine microbial communities from Western Arctic Ocean, Canada - CBN3_1000m_313 (Metagenome Metatranscriptome) | ecosystem: Environmental > Aquatic > Marine > Oceanic ...
ACCGGGTCGACGCGCAGACCGGGTCGATGCGCAATTTAGGGAGGCGACGCAGAATAGGCAGCCGAACGTACAAGTCGGAAGCTGCGGGAGAAAAGCGGAATGAATTCGTGCGGAGAAAGTCCTTCGGCGTTTTTCATAGGATTCAACAGCGACACCAGGTTGCGTGCGAGTATGAGGCGATCCTGTCGTCTGTGGGTTGCCTGCCATACCTGTTATTCTGGTGCCGTTCAGTTTAGACACATCGGCCAGATGACGGCCGGTTTTAGATGCTTGGTTTGGAACAAGGTTGGCTCACGGAGCCAACGGAAGGATTTGAGATAGCGTGAGGGAAGGTTTCGAGAACACCATCTCGTACGGGACAGCACGGTGTGTACCTAAAGCAGTACGCGCCTTTAACCACGGGGATTTTCAGGAGTAATTGACCATGGCTTCCAGCAAAAACATTCTCAAGAGACGTCGGCGCAAGTTAGCACAGCAGGTGTCGGCCCGGGGTAAGAATCGCCGTGCGGCACTGTCCGACAGTTTCGAGCGTATCGAAACGCTGGAGCCGAGGGTTCTTTTGAGCGCCACCTTCACGGTGGACGATAGCGGGGGCGCTGACTTCCTCGAGATCCAAGACGCGGTCGACGCTGCCAGCGACGGTGACACCATCAACGTCCTGGCCGGCAGCTACGGAGGGGTCGTCATCGACAGCAAAAACCTGTTGATTGACGGTATCGTTTCCAATCCAGCGGACGTGACGATCAACGGAGCTTCGCCAGCCCTGCACCTGGTGGGCACCGCCCAGGTATTCCTCCGTGACGTAAGCCTGACGACCACCACCGCGTCCCATACGGTCCAGGTCAGCAACACTGCCAGCCTCAACCTGAGGCGCAGTATCGTCACGGAATCGAATACTGACTCGCAGCACGCTTTCCAGGTCTCGGACACTGCGTCTCTTGACCTGGGCACGGCGGGTGATATGGGTCTGAACGTCATCGACGTCAACGGCCCGCTGAACCTGATCCGAAACGACTCACCCAACGATATCCCGGCCCTGGGCAACACGTTCACCAACGGCGGCTCGGTGCTAGATAATTTCGAGATCGAAGGCAGGGTCCGCCACGGTATGGACGTCCCGGGCACGGGGCTGGTGACCTGGAATGCGGGCAACGTGTACGTGACGACTTCGACGCTGGGCGTAGAGGACGCGGTCAGGCTGCTGGGCAACGCAACCGCCGCGGCCGGCCCCACCCCAGGGGCGACGGTCAACGTATCCGCCGGGCAACACGACATCGCGGGCATGATCGTCACCACTGACACCAACATTGTCGGTGCGGGCAAGGGCACCACGACGCTCAATGCGATAGCAAACACCGGAACCGTCGGCTCCGCTCGTGGATTCTGGCAGGTAGAGCCCGGGATAGAGTTCAACGTCAGCGACCTGACTTTTGACGGCCGCGAGAGCGGCGGCACACAGCACGACATCTACCACCTGATCCGCACCGAGGGCTTCGGCACCATCGAGCGGGTGGGCTTCACCCACATCCTGCACCCACTGGACCACGCCGGCTTCGGCGTCATCGCCTTCGGCGGCGCCGGTTCCGGCGGTTCCGTCGACGTGCTGGATTCGATGTTCGGCAACATCGGCACCGCCGGCGTCCTGTACTTCGGTACCGGCACCTCGGGCGAGTTCTCGCGCAACATGTACACGGGTAAAGGTGCCGGCGATCAACTGGATATCGCGGTGGAGGTCGGCGGCGGCGCCGAAGCCGTGATCAGCCAGAACACCATCACGGGCAACACGGGCATCTTGACATCCGATGGATCGACTTCGTCGGGCGTGCTGGTCACCAGCGTGGAGCCGCTCGTCGTGGGCGTGGCCCCGATTTCGAAGGCCACTATCACGAACAACTTCATCAATGGCAACGCCGTGGGCATTCTGATCGGCATCGACGCCGATGACGTCAGCGACGTAACGGCGACGGAAAATAATCTCAGTGGCAACGTTCTGTCGGGCCTGGACACGATCGGCGCCAGCAACATTGTTGATGCTTCGGCCAACTGGTGGGGCACCCGCACCGAAGAGGGTGTGTTCCTCGAAATCGCGGGGGCCGACAACGTCGACCGCACACCGTGGTTGGAGGTCGGAGACGACACCAGTGGGGACGCTGGCTTCCAAGGCGACTTCTCGACCCTCAACGCAACCATCCTGGGAGCGCAGGTCGGCGACGTCGGACGCGTACAAGAGGCGATCAACCTGGTTACCGACCAGGAGGTGATCCTGCACGACGGGTTCTACGAGGAAGACATTCTGTTCAACAAGGACGTGAAGCTGACCTCGGAGAACGGCTTCGCGGTGACGACCCTCATGGGCATCGCCAACGACGACCCCAACATCGACGTCACCGCCAATGGTGCTCGGATCATTGATATGACGATCGCCATGAACCCCGGCGACGTCGGCATCAACGTCAACGGCTTCCTCTTCCGCCTCCTGAATAGCCTCGTCGAGACCGTGGCCGGCACCACGACCGCCGGCGCCGCCGGCGCCACGATCGGCCTCCTTACCGGCGACGCAGACATCAACCCGCTGCGCATCGAAGGCAACACGTTCCGGGGTATCGACGGAGATGGCCCGGCGATCAGCCTCAGCGGCACTGGGGACCCGGAAACCCTGATCACCAAGAACCGCTTCGAAGGCGGCTACTCCGCGGCCCTGGAAGTGCTCGGGGGCACCGGCGCGGTGGTATTTACCAACAACGCGGTGGTCACCACCGGCGCACTGGCGATCAATAACGAAACCGCTATGACCCTCGACGCCTCGGCCAACTACTGGGACTCGGCCGATCCCGTGGCCATCAACGATCGGATGGGCGGACCCGTGGACTTTACGCCCTTCTTGATGGCCGACGTGACCAATGGCCTCGGCTTCTGCGGTGATTTCTCCTTGCTTGGGGTGACCATCCTGGGCGAGCAAATCCAGCCCGACGGCCGGATCCAGGAAGGGATCGACAGGGTCGATGACCCCGGCACGGTACGGGTGTTTGCCGGGACGTACAACGAGCAGTTCATCGTTCCCCGCAACAAGGACCGAACTCTTGACCTGATCGGCGACCCGGGCCCTGACGACGACCTTGGCGCCGGTCCGGACGCCCCCATCGTGGACGGCACCGGCATTGCGGGCTTCGGCGGCACCACGGAAGAGAACGTGGACCTGCTTATTTCGGGCTTCCGCTTCCAGAACTGGACCAGCAGCGGTGGCGGCGGTGCCGGCGCCATTGACGTGGGTGACTCTGATGGCGACGTGGACGTGGAAGACACCGACATCGACAACGTGGACGTCGGTGTCTTGGTTGAAAGAAGCGACGTTCGTCTCCTCCGCAGCACCATCACCAACGCCGGGGTGTTCGGCTTGGAGGTGTCCAACAACGCCAACGTATTCGTAGACAACAGCCGGATCGAAGGCGCCGGCACCGCAGGCATTGTCGTCGACGACAATGGCGACCTGGACGTGGAAGAAAGCATCATCACCGGCAACGCGACGGGCATCCTGGTCACGTCGATCGGCGATAGGGTCCGCGTCTTCAACAGTAACCTCGCGGGCAATACCGGCCAGGCCATCTCCAGCACCGACAGCCAGATTGTCGAGGCCTCCGGCAACTGGTGGGGCACGACGGATGAAGCTGCGGTCGACGCCGCCGTGACCGGTCCGATTGACTTTACGCCCTTCCTGAACACGGGTGACGACGCCGACGCCGGGAAGGCCGTATTCCAGGGCGATTTCTCGTTCCTGAATGTCACCACCCTCGGCGAGCAGGAAGGCGGCGGCGACCGGATTCAAGAGGGTATCGACCTGGTTGAAGACACGCTCGTGCTGAGCGGTAGTGGCGACCTGGTCGTCAACGTGCTGGCCGGAACCTACCCCGAAGACTTCGACGTTAACGTGGCCGGCGTGGAGGTGCGCGGAGCCGGAGCGGGCTCGGCGATCGTCAACGGTCAGAGCGCCGACCCGAACGTGGCGGTGACGGCGGACGGCGTTGAAGTACATGGTTTCACCTTCAACGGCACCGGCGCCACCGGCATGGGGCTTACCGGCGGGGGGGCCAACATCCACGACAACACCCTGACCGGCTCGGCTACTGGCATCGAAAACGCCAACGGCGACGGCAACGCCATCACCAACAACGACATCACCGCCACCACCGGCGTGCTGGTCAGCGGCGGCTCGGCCACCTTGACCGACAACAGCTACACCGGCACGACCGGCGTCTCGGTCACCGGCGGCACGGCGACCATCAACGAGGCCGCGACCCTTGACGGCCTGACCACCGGCGTCGACGTCAGCGGGGGCACGGCCCTGATCGACGGCAGCACCATCACCAACAACACGACCGGCGTCCTGGTCACCGGCGGCGAGGCCAAGGTCTCCAACAGCACCGTTACCGGCAACAGCACCGGCGTCGACGTCAACGGTGGATTTGCCATCGTCGAAACGAGCGATCTGAACGGCAACACGATCGGCGTGCTCATCCGCGGTGGCAGCCAGGCCGACCTCGGCCAGATCAACGGCCTTGACATCAGCCCCAGCGGCACCCTCGGCAGGAGCGTTGGTGGAAACAACTTTGAGTCGTACACGGTTGCGGCGACCGCCGCCTCCGGCGCCATTGTTGACATCAATGACGACGGCGGGATCGAGGGCCAGCAGGGCAGAACGTCGGACATCCCGGCCCAGGCGAACTTCTTCGCGGCCGGCATCGCCGGTGCCAGCACCGCCGATATCGAGACGGTCATCTGGCACGATCCGGACGATGTTGTCGACCCCAGCTTCCAACCGGACTTCGTCGACTTCGAAGTGACCCTGGGTGACCTCGCCTTCGACTTCGACGTGGATCTTGACTCGATCAACGAGACCGAATCAGTGATCCTGTCCAACGGCTCGTTCACCAATAGCGAAGCCGGAAAGAACCACACCGTCCTCATTGAATGGGGCGACGGCCTGACCGACATGCTCGGGCTTCTGGGCGTCGACGTCTACACCTTTGCCGCAACCCATACTTTCGCCGATGACGGCTTGACCCCCGGCGGCTCGCCGAGCCATGTCTACGACATCACGGTCACCGTCCGCGACATCAGCTTCGATGCGGTCGTAGGAATCGAGCCCCTTACGGTCAACAACATCGATCCGTCCGCTCTTACGGTGGGCATTGCCGCCACGACCGGTGACGATATCACCGTCAAGGTTGACGAAGGCGATAGTGTCACCGTGGACGGTTCGTTCGCCGATCCGGGGACGCTGGATGAGCACACGGTCACGATCAACTGGGGCGACGAGACGACGAGCACCGTCCTGGACGTGGGCGATCGTGAGTTCAGCATTGACCACATCTACGCCGACAACGGTGATTTCGACATCACGGTGACCGTGACCGACGACGACACGGGCAGCGTGTCGGACAGCAGCCTGTCGGCCACCGTGAATAACGCGGTTCCCACGGTCACTTTGACCGCGGACCCAACCGCCGTCCTTGAAGGTGAGACCGACACCAGCAAGGTCACCATCGAAGGCAGCTTTGCTGATGCCGGCGTCAACGATACCCACACTCTGTCCGTGGACTGGGGGGATGACACTCCATCCGAAACCCTCACCCACACCGACGGCGAATTCATGGCGATGCACATTTACAAGGACGACAACCCCACCGGCGACCCCGTCAACACCAACGACATCGTCGTCACCGTGACCGACAACGACGGTGGCGCCGGCACGGGGACGGCGCCGGTGGAGGTCACGAACGTAGATCCGGTCTTCGTCGATGGCAGCCTCGCCGTGACGTCGACCAGCGGCACGGCTTCCGTCAGCGGAGCCGACCTTGCGATCGACGAGGGTGACGTGGTCGAGCTCGTGGGAGCGTTTACCGACCTTGGCGTCCAGGACACCCACATCGTCACCGTCGACTGGGGTGACAGCACCTCGCAGTCGTTCAACTCCGGCGCAGGCATTCTGTTCCAGATCGTGCATGAGTACCAGCAAGACAGCGGAGCCGGTGATTTCACCATCACCGTCACCGTCACCGACGATGACACGGGCACGGCAACGGACGACAGTCTGACGGTCAACGTCAGCAACGTTGCCCCGTCGAACGTGGTCCTGGAAATGCCGGCCTCAATCGACGAGAACGGTGTCGCAACGCTGACAGGAACCTTCGAAGATCCCAGTGCACTCGACGTGCATGTGGCGACCATCGACTGGGGTGACGGCACGACCGAGCCGATGACCTTCGACCCGGTTGGATCCCGCTCAGACAGCGCGACCCACCAGTACCTCGATGACGGCCTGACGCCCGGCGGCAGCCCGTCGTTCACCTACACCATCAGTGTGGTCGTCAACGATGGCACGGAAGACAGTGCCCCTGGAACCACGACCGTGGTCGTGAACAACGTGGACCCCGCAGACGTTGCGATCATCGGCCAGGACCCGGTGACCTCGGGCCCGACACCACCGCCTGAGATTCCGGCTTCCGTGCCCGAAGGCACGAACGTCAACATGACGGCCGACTTCACCGACGTCGGCACGCTCGACACCCATACCTTCGCGTGGAGCGCGACCAAGAATGGCGATCCCTTCGCCACCGGAACGGCTCAGGACTTCACCCTGACCCCCGATGACGAAGGCGAGTACGTCGTGACCCTGACCGTGACTGACGACGACACGGGATCGAGTTCCGATTCGGTCACGATCAACGCGACCAATGTACCCGTGTCGATCGAAAACCTGACCGTCTCGGAAATGGTCGACGAAAACAGCTCCGTGACCATCACGGGCGATATCAATGATCCCGGCGGAGCCGATGCGTTCACCCTGGTGGCGTTCGACTGGGGCGATGGGGAAACGGATACGTTCAACTACGCACCCGGAACGACCAGCTTCAGCGAAACCCACCAGTACATCGACGACAATCCCACGGGTACCCCTGAAGATACGTACACGATTGACGTCAGCTTGTCCGACGGGACCGACACCGTCTCGGCCAGCGTCGATACGATCGTGAAGAACGTGGATCCGGTGATCGCCGGCCTGGCCGTGGCGTTGACTGCGGGCGACCTGACGATCGACGAGAACGATAACGTGACCCTCACCGGCACCATCACCGATGTCGGCACCGAGGATACGTTCGATCTGACCGTGGACTGGGGCGATGGCAGCGCGGCCGAAACGCTCAGCTTCGGCACGGGCGACCAGCCGTTCAGCTTGACCCACACATATCTGGACGACGATCCGACGGATACCGCTACTGACGACTACACCATCACCGTGACGGCCACGGATGATGACACAGGCGCTGACGTGGAAACCCTGAACGTCACGGTTGACAACGTGACCCCGACGCTGGCGGACCTTACCGTCGGCGCGGCCGTTCTTGGCCCCGCACCCGCCCCACCGGAGTTCGGTGAGGGCACCCTAGTGGAGGTCAGCGGCAACATTGTCGATCCAGGCAGCCTGGACACGTTCGAAGTGCTAGTCGAGTGGGGCGACGGTGCCACGGAGACCATCAGCGTTGCGTCGCTGACCGACGGCGACCCGGACTTTACCGCCACCCACGCGTACGCCGATGACGGCGACCAGACCATCATGGTCACGGTGACGGATGACGACACCGGTACGAGCACCGAAGAGCTGGACGTGTCGATCGTGAACGTCGATCCCACGGCCGTCATTGATGTATCTGACAATCCCCAAGAGGGTAGTAAGGTCGAGTTCACGGGCTCGGCTGACGATCCTGGCAGCGATGACACCCACACCTTCTCGTGGGAGGCGATCTTTGCCCTTCCCAGCCTCACGTTCAGCGTGAGCCTCGATACGAACCAGGAAGTGCCGGCCCCGACGATAAACGGGACGACCCCATCGGGTTCAGCGACGGTGAACGTGGATACCATCACGGGTCTCGTGGACATCTCCGGGTCCTACACTGGGATGACCAGCAACGTGGTCGCTTCCCACCTGCACGGCTTGGCCGGCCCGGGTACTGCCACGGGCGTTCTCTTCGGCCTCAGTAACACCGGGGGCACTGCGGGCACGATCGACGGTTCGGGCACGCTGACGCCAGCCGAACTGTTCGGCCTGCTAAATGGCGAAACCTACATCAACGTGCACATGTTGAACAACGGCCCCGGTGAGATCCGCGGCCAGGTTGGTGGCCCGGGCACCGTCATCACGGGTACCGGTGAAACTCTCAGCGTGACGCCCGACGATGACGGCGTGTTGGTGGTCAGCCTGACCGCGACCGACGACGATGGCGGGGTGGGAACGACCACCCAGATCGTCGAGATCGCCAATGTGGCCCCGACCGTGGAGCTCGACGGTGTGCCCCAGCCCGTCAACGAAGGTTCGACCTTCACCCTGTCGGGCATGAACCTGTTTGATCCCGGCGACGATACGGTGACCCAGATGGTCGTGGAATGGGGTGATGGCACCTCCGAGGACGTCACGGGTGTTAATACCGGCGATCACGTGTACGCGAACGACGGGACTTACAATGCTCGAGTCCTACTCACCGACGAAGATGGGACTCACGTTGGGGCCACGTTTGACGTCGAAGTGCTAAACGTCAACGCGTCGGGCCTGCAACTGGATGCGGTAGGCGATATCAACGAGGGCGACACCATCAAGCTCACCGGTGGCTTCGACGATCCGGGCACGCTCGATGAACACACGCTCGATATCAACTGGGGTGACGGCACCTCGGACACGGTGGTCCTGCCCGTAGGCGACCGCGACTTCTCGGTGTCGCACCAGTACGTGGACGACGATCCCTCGGGGACCGCGTCGGACACCTACACCATCAGCGTGACGGTGGCTGACGACAGCGCCGGCGGGGGCGCGGCCAGCCTGGGCAACGGCCCGACCGATACCACCACCGTGGTGGTCAGCAATGTGGACCCGGATCCGCTGATCCAAGTTCCCGCGGGCGACCTGTTCCAGCTCGTTCCGCTGACCTTGACGGCCGACCCCAATGATCCCGGTGACGATGAGCACACCTTTAGCTGGGACATCCAGTTTGGTGGTTCAACCGTCGCTTCTGGCACGGATCGATCAATCACGTTTACGCCAAACCAAGCGGGTACCTACACGGTAAACGTGGATGTGGGTGATGACGACCTCGGCAGTGGCACGGGCACGACAACGGTCGCGATCCTGCCCGTCCCGACGTTCCAGGTTCTCGTCGGCACCGGTAACGCCAGCGGTTACGACGCAACGTTCAATGAAACGCCCGACTTTGGGCCGCTCAATCTCTACGATGGCCTGGTCGACCCGCCGGACGTGACGCTGGTCGGCCGCACAGTTGGGAACGTGAACGGTTCGCTGATCCTCGACGGTCTGACCATGTCGTTCGTGGCCACCGGCGGGGTTCTGGTTCCCGACGTTTACGACGTGAGGATCCGCAGCGGCTCCGACGCGCTGCAGAACGAGTCTGGTGAAGCCCTTGACGGCGACCGTAATGGCACGCCCGGCGATGACTTCACGGACACCTTCACCGTGACCAACGGCACCCGGGTGCTGACGATCCCCGACTTTGCCCGCGGTGGCGGTCAGAGTGGCAATATCCCGCTGACCGTTGCCGGTACGTCGACGGATATCGTGAGCGTGGACGTCACGGTCTGGTTCGATCCGACCCTGCTCGACGTCACCGGGGCTACCGCGGGGCTTCCGGGCTGGGTGGTGGGTCCGGTGAACCTGACGACGCCGGGTCGGGCCATCATCAGCGCGTTTGGTCCTGCGGCTTCGGGCGACGATCTTGTGGCCCTGACGATTCAGGCCAGCGTGCCTGACGATGCACCCTACGGCGGTTCGCAAGTGATCCGGTTGACCGGAGGCAAGGTCGACGAGGTTGACGCGACTGGCGACCGCGCGGTGCACAAGGCCGTCTTCTTCGGCGACACGGATCGTAGTCGGGGATTAGGCGGTAATGACGCCCTGCAGTCGGCGCGAAAGACGGTTGAACTGACCGACGGGTTCGATGCCTATCCGTTGATTGACCCGCTGATCATCGGCGATATCACGGGCGACGGCACGATCTCGGGCTTCGATTCGTCCTTGATCGCCCAGGCGGCAGCCGGCGGGCCCGTACCTCAGATTCCCGGCATTCCTGCCGGCGTGCCTCCGCTGAGTGTGGGCGGGCCTGATCCGCTGCTCACCATTCCGTCGAACATCGCGGCGAAGGCGGGAACTTCGGTCGCGGTGCCGGTCCTCATTGACGACGCGACCGGCGTGGCGTTCGCCAGCATCGACGTGCACTACGATCCCAACGTGCTGTCGATAACCGAAGGCGACGTATCCGACGGCGGTCTATGGCCCCAGCTCGACAACTGGCTGCTTACGCCCAATGTCGTGACGCCCGGCCACCTTCGCGTGATTGTGTTTAATGCCAGCGGCCATTCCGATGCCGAAGGGTCCGGCGAGATCGTGAACCTCGAGTTCTCGGTAATCGCCAACGCCCCCGGCGGCCTGACGCCGCTGGACGTCGGCTCGGTTGACCCCAATGAAGGCGACCTGACGTGGACCAACGCCGACGGTAGCATCCTGGTCATCTCGGGCGTCAACGGCGACGTGAACAACGACGGTGTGGTCAACAACCTTGACATCACCCCGTTCGTCGTTGCCCTAAGCGTCGATGACGAGGCAGCGTTCCTGGATCAGGTCGACGGCGGCAACTACGCGGCGGCCGACACCGACGCGTCTGGCGCCGTGAACAACCTTGACATCACCCCGTTCATGGAGGCTCTGGCGGGTAGAACGTCGGCGGCCAGTTCACAGGGCGGCCTGTCCTCATGGTTCAGTAAGAAGTCGGCGAAGATCTCCGGTTCGGCCAATGAGCTGCTAGGGCTCGACGACGCGTCAACCAACGACATCATCAGTCAGTGGTTGAATGGCTGAAGCTTGACCGAAAACTGATCTAGATCACCC
>Ga0315304_1000046_pt1 | contig 10753 bp, 7 predicted proteins | sample CBN3_1000m_313_M_FD_204536 | JGI IMG/M metagenome (GOLD analysis project Ga0315304, IMG submission 204536) | Metatranscriptome of marine microbial communities from Western Arctic Ocean, Canada - CBN3_1000m_313 (Metagenome Metatranscriptome) | ecosystem: Environmental > Aquatic > Marine > Oceanic ...
CAATCATCCATGCCCAGGACGCCGGTCTGATAGGCGAAGATATTCTAGGCTCGGGATTTGATTGTCAGGTAACCGTGCGGCGGGGCGCCGGAGGCTACGTTTGCGGCGAGGAAACCACCCTCCTCGACACCATCCAGGGCAACCGCCGCGAACCCCGCTTGCGCCCGCCCTTCCCCGTGGAATCCGGCCTGTTCCAACGCCCCACCGTCATCAACAACGTGGAAACCCTATCCAACGTCCCCATGATACTTAGCGAGACTGCTGCACCCGTTCGTCCTGAGCCTGTCGAAGGACATGCCCAGAGCGAATCCCCCGTTCTCCCCCCTTTCGTAAAGGGGGGCCAGGGGGGATTTTCGTCCCTCGGCCTGGACACCGCCAAAGGCACCAAGCTTATCTGCCTCAGCGGCACCGTCCAGCGCCCCGGCTTGGCGGAGGTACCCATAGGCACGACCCTGCGCCACGTGATTTACGAGATCGGCGGCGGCCCTCCCGAGGACACTGAAATAGGAGTCGTCGCCGTTGGTGGACCTTCCAGCGGTATATTGCCCCCAACCGAGCTGGATATGGAGCTGCGCCCCGGCATGCTCCACCCCTCAGGCGTAGTCATGGGAGCCGGCGGAATCATGGTGATGCCAGAGGGCATCCCAGCCATCGACGTAGTCCGCCAACTGGCCTCCTACAACGCCGCCGAGTCCTGCGGGAAGTGCACGCCATGCCGGGAAGGCACTCCCAGGATGGTGCAAGTTCTGGACCGGATAGCTTCAGGCAATGGCTCACACACCGACCTGGAAGAGCTAAGTTACTTGGCGGAGATCGTGGGCGCAGCGTCCCTATGCGGTCTGGGACAGATGGCCGGCGGCCCCATCAACAGTGCCCTGCACTTCTTCGGGGATGAACTGCGAAAGCTGGCGGAGTAGAATAGTCACATGGGTACATTCAATATCACTCTAGCAGTAGGAGACCCCCAGGGGGAATCTTATGCCTCGGTAGAGGCGTTGGTGGATACGGGTGCCACCTACACTATGCTTCCTGCATCGATGTTGCAAAACCTGGGTGTGGTACCCCGTGACCGTGCTGAGTTCGAACTGGCTGACGGCAACGTAGCAGAGATGGACATTGGACGCACGTGGGTCCGCATAAATGGGCGTTCCGAGATAGTACCGATTATATTTGGGGAAGAAGGTACTCCAGCTTTGCTGGGTGCCGTCACCCTGGAAATATTCAGGCTAGGAGTGGACCCGGTCCGGCAGGAGTTAATCCCAGTGCGCGGACTTCTGATGGCGTTGGGAGGACGGCGAATTCGCGTAATGTAGCCGAGGGTTTAAACAACAATCATCATCTAAGATGCGGCCATAGGCCCACTGAACCAGAGGAATATCATCATGACCACCACCCTAACGATTGACAACAAAGCGATAACCGTCCCCGATGGCGGCAGCGTTCTAGACGCCATCAACGCTTCTGACACCTATATCTCCCAACTATGCAAAGACCCCGACATGAAGGCCATCGGCGCGTGTCGCACCTGCCTTGTTCAGATCGACGGCATCCGAGGCTTCCCCGCCTCCTGCTCCACGCCCGCCGCCGAAGGCATGGTTGTCCAAACCGACTCCGACGACGCTCGCCGCATCCGCTCCGGCGTCATCGAACTGACGATGGCCATGCTCCCGGCCACATCCGAGAACCCCCCTTTCGTAAAGGGGGGCAGGGGGGATTTCGACCAGCTCACTACTGCCGCCGACCACCACAGTATCCAGTCGGCCCGCTGGGAATCCCGTCCTCGGGAAGCAACAGACGAAAGCAGCACAGTCTTCAACATCGCCATGGAGTCTTGCATCCTCTGTGGCCGCTGTGCCCAAGCGTGCCAGGACGGCCACCAGTTCATCGGAGCCATCGACTTCCTCGGAGCCGGTCGCAACAGCCGCATCGGCACCTTCATGGACAAGCCGCTATCCGAGTCCATCTGTACAACTTGCGGTCAGTGCCTGTCCGTCTGCCCCACAGGAGCTATTCATCTCAAAGAGCAGTCAATTCAGCCCGTCGGCACCCCTCTCCCTCAGGGAGAGGGGTCGGGGGTGAGGGAAGTTTCCACCACCTGCCCCTACTGCGGCGTCGGTTGCGGCATCAAAGTTCAGGTCGGAGATGGGGACCAGATCGTCGAAGTGCTGGACGATGCGGAGAACCTCTCCAGCGTCGGCATGCTGTGCGTCAAAGGACGTTTTGGCTCCAGCTTCGTCCACCATCCCGACCGGTTGACCACGCCCCTGATTAAAGAAGACGGGGAGTTCCGGCCTGCGACTTGGGATGAAGCCCTGGACCTGATTGCCGAGCGGTTGACCCACTACCGGGGCAGATCCTTCGGGACCCTCTGTTCGGCGAAAGCCACCAACGAGGACGGCTACATCCAGCAGAAGTTCTCCCGCCTGCTGATGCAGAGCAACAACATCGACCATTGCACTCGGCTTTGCCACTCGCCGTCGGTCGAAGCCATGCTGACCTCCCTGGGTAGCGGTGCTACCAGCAACTCTTACACCGACTACGAGGACGCCGGTTGCTTGGTGGTTATCGGCTGCGATCCCACGTCCAACCACCCGGTAGCCGCCTCCCGGATGCGCCGGGCCATTGTGGAACGAGGCGCAAAGCTAATCGTCATCAACCCTCGCCGCATTGATATGTGCGACTACGCCGACCTGTGGCTGCGGGCGCATCCAGGCACCGACGTTGCCCTGCTGAACGGCATGGCCCAGGTCATCCTCGAAGAAGGACTACTTGATCAAGCCTTCGTAACCAACCGCACCGAAGGATTCGAAGAGTGGGTCAAAGTAGCGGAAACCTACACCCCTGAACGAGTCGAGGAGATAACCGGCGTCCCCGCCGAAGACATCCGCCAAGCCGCCCGGCTCTACGCCCAACCCCCTGAGCCAGCGGTCCCCCCCTTTCGTAAAGGGGGGCCAGGGGGGATTCCCCCCGGCTCCTGCCTCATCTGGGGCATGGGCATCACCCAGCACACCAACGGCACCGCCAACGCCCACGGCCTGCTCAATCTAGCGCTGCTGGCCGGTCAGCTGGGCAGACCCGGCTCTGGCATATCGCCCTTGCGAGGGCAGAACAACGTCCAAGGCTGCGGCGACGCGGGCTGCCTGCCCAACGCCATGCCCGGCTACCAGGTCATCGGCCAAGAAACAGTGGCCAAGTTCCGGGACGCCTGGGGCGGCAACGGCTTCCCTGACCAGCACGGATTGGTCATAACCGAGATGGTGGAGTCCATGAACGAGCCTACCGGCATCAAGGCCATGTACATCACCGGCGAGAACCCGTTGCTGAGCGAGCCGGACCTGAATCATGCCCAAGAGATGTTCGAGAACCTGGAGTTCTTGGTGGTGCAGGACATCTTCATGCACGAGACCGCCGAGATAGCCGATGTTGTTCTCCCCGCCACCAGTTTCGCCGAGAAGGACGGCACTTTTACTAACAGCGAACGGCGCGTCCAGCGGGTAAGGAAAGCCATCGAACCTCGGGGCCAAAGCCGCCCCGACTGGGAGATTATCAGCGACTTGGCGAAGCGGATGTGCCAAAAATTGGGACTGGACTTTGAAGACCAGTTCGACTACAGCCATCCGTCCCAGATATTCGACGAGATGGCCCGTCTGACCCCTATCATGTCCGGTATAAATTACGACCGGCTGGACAAGGAGGGCGGCATCCAGTGGCCCTGCCCGACAACCAACCATCCCGGCACTCCCTACCTCTACGCCGACAGCTTTCCCCGGGGACCCAGAGCCCTTTTCGTCCCATTCGACCAAGGGCCGGTGGCCGCCGAAACCCCCAACCGCCGCTTCCCGTTGACGCTCAACACCGGCAGGCTTCTGTATCACTGGCATGGCGGCACCATCACCCGCCGGGTATCGGGTCTGATGGAACGCTCTCCCGAGCTTCGGGTAGCGATAAACCCAGAGGACGGGGAAACCTACGGCATCGAAGACGGACAGATGGTCCGGGTCTCCTCCCGCCGCGGCCAACTAACTGGCCGGGCCCTACTCACCGATCGGGAGCAACCCGGAGGCATCTTCATCCCCTTCGTCAAACTCTCCGAGTCCGCCGCCAACTTCCTAACCAACGCCGCCTACGACCCCACCTCGAAGATCCCGGAGTACAAGGTCTGTGCGGTAAGGGTTGAGGCTGTGGGAGAAGAAGGGTAGAGACCGGCTTAAGCTTGCCTCCCTCCCCGTATCAAGGTATAAATACTGCTGCAACTGTCCCCGAAGGAGCGTACTCATGACTTCGAATACCTCCCAGAGTACACGAGGTAGTCAGGGCGAATTTTCTCATCGTCCCATGGTGTGGGGCACTCACGGAATGGTGGGGGCTGGAACGCAGCTTACCGCCCAAGCGGGGATGCGCATCCTGTGGCAGGGCGGCAACGCCGTCGACGCCGCAGTGACTGGAGCGCTGGCAGCCGGGGTTCTTGAGCCTACCGCCCACTACTCGTTGGGTGGCGAAGTCGCCATGCTCGTCTACGAAGCGTCCACGAAGAAAGTGCGCTCGGTAGTGGGGCAAGGATGGGCGGCCCAAGCGGCTACGCCAGAATACTACCAACAACAATGGGGAGAGATTCCGTCGGGGGTATTGAGCAGCACGGTGCCCGGTGTCATCTCGGCGCTCCTGGCCATGCAGGCCAACTACGGGACCATGAGCTTTGCTCAGGTGGTTGAAAGTGCCCTGTCCTTTGCCAGCAACGGCTTCCCCGCCTACCAACTACTCTGCCGGGCCATCGCCACGCCCGAACGCACCGCCAACATACAGAAGTACCCGGAGTCGGCTGCGGTCTACCTACCCGGCGGAAAACCCCCGGTTCTGGGCAGCATGTTCATGCAAAAAGACCTGGGCCGGACCCTGTCATTGATGGCCCAAGCGGAGCAGCAGGCCCTGGGACAAGGCTCCAACCGGGAAACGGCCATCAACGCCGCTCGTGACGTCTTCTACAAGGGCGATGTGGCCCGCCGTATGGTCGCGGCGACGGCTGATCTGGGAGGCCTCTACACCTACGAGGATTTCGCCGAGTTCGAATCCCCATTGGAGGAGCCGATCTCCGCCACCTATCGCGAGTACGAGATTTTTACCAACCGGACTTGGACCCAGGGCATAAGCCTATTGCAGGCGCTGAAGATACTGGAAGGATATGACCTGGCGTCCCTGGGCCACAACAGCCCCCAGGCGATACATCTGCAAGTCGAGGCTCTGAAATTGGCCTTCGTCGACCGGGAACGTTACGCCGGCGATCCGGCCTTCGTCGATGTTCCCGTAGACGGTCTGATGTCCAGCGAATACGCCGCGCTACGCCGCAGCCTTATCGATCCCGCCAAGGCCCAGGCAAGTTACCCACCGGGCGACCCCATAGGCATGCGCGCCGTTGCGCCGGGCCACCAAGCCAAACAGAGCGCAGCCATGGCTGGAGCAGCGGGCGGTGACCAAGACGGCACCACCTACCTGTCCACGGTGGACAGCGAGGGCAATCTGGTGTCGGTCACTCCCAGCAGCTTCGCCGGGCTGGCCCAGGGGATGATTCTGGGCGACACCGGCATCCTGTTGAATACTCGGGGTTGCTACTTCTGGCTGGACCCGGACAACCCTAACTGCATCGCGCCCCATAAGCGGCCTCGAACCACCCCTTGCACCTTCATCGTTCTAAAGGATGGAAAGCCGTTCATGAGCCTGGGCACTCCCGGTGGCGACAGCCAGGCCCAGTGCGACCTGCAGGTTTTGTCCAACATCGTAGACTTTGGCTTGAACGTCCAAGAAGCGGTGGAAGCGCCCCGGTTCTGCGGCTACAGCTTCCCCCAGTCGCCTTGGCCCCACAATGAGTACCCCAATCGTCTGGTCTTGGAGGGCCGCATCTCTTCCAGTGCCGCCGACTCCCTACGCGACAACGGCCACGACGTCGAAATCACCGGCCCCTGGGGCGTCTCCAACGGTTTCGCGCCCATCCTGGTCGACCAGGAAACCGGCGTCTACCACGGTGGCGCCGACCCCCGCAAAGAATCGGTGATGCTAGGCTGGTAAACCCTGATCGTTGATCGCCCCGATTGTATCGGGGCTGATAGCTAGCGAATGAGGAGCGTTTCGTGACTACACCCACTCCCGAAGAGGCCCGCACCCAGATCGTAAACATGGTCCGCGACTTTGTTCGCCGGGACGTCGAGCCCGTCGCTGAATATCTAGACCGGGAAGACGTTGTCCCCCATGACCTCATCGACAAGATGAAGGACCTGGGTTTGTTTGGTATAACCGTGCCCGAAGAGTACGGCGGCTTGGGGTTGGACTACACCACCTTCGCCTCCATATTCGAGGAACTCAGCAAAGGTTTCATGAGTATCAGTGGAGCCATCGGCACCCATCACATACTGACCTATGTGCTCAGTCATTACGGCACCGAGGAGCAGAAACGCCAATTCCTTCCCGATCTAGCCAGCGGCAAGAAGCGGGGCGGCCTGGCCCTCACCGAGCCTGGTGGCGGCACCGACGTGGCCAACCTGCAAACCACCGCCGACAAAGATGGCGAAGAGTACGTCATCAACGGCACCAAGATGTTCATCACCAACGGTCGCTACGGCGATTCTTTCTTGCTGCTGGCCCGGACCGACAGGACGGCGGAACCCAACCACAGCGGCATCAGCGCCTTCGTGATTGAAAAGGGTGACAAAGGCTTCAAGGTAGGCCGGGACCTGGACAAGTTAGGCTACCGGGGCCTGGACACCTGTGAGCTTATCTTCGAAGACTTCCGGGTTCCGACGGAGAATCTGGTGGGTAATGTGGAAGGCAAAGGCTTCGGCATGGTGATGAGCGGTCTGGAAACCGGCCGTATCAACGTCGCTGCCCGGGCAGTGGGCGTTGCCCAAGCCGCGTTCAACGCCTCGATACGCTATTCCCAGCAAAGGGAAAGTTTCGGCGTTCCTATCTCCCAGCACCAGGCGATTCAGTTGAAACTGGCCGACATGGCCACCAAGATACAGGCCGCCCGTTTGCTGACCTACGACGCCGCTGCGAAAAAGGACCAGGGTGATCGAGTCGACTTGGAATCCGGAATGGCGAAACTCTTCGCTAGCGAAATATGCCAGGAAGTGACCATGGAAGCCCTGCGCATCCACGGCGGCTACGGATACATCAAGGAATCTCCGGTGGAGCGCTACTACCGGGACGCCCCCCTGATGATTGTCGGAGAAGGCACCAACGAGATTCTTCGGGTAGTCATCGCCCGCCAGTTGCTTCGGCGGCCCGAGTACCAGATTTAGGAGGCATCTGATTGGCGATTGGTTGGGCATTTATAGGAACTGGAAGGTACCCGGACAGAGCGGGCGCGCCAGGGATGGCGTTGGCCGATGGCACCGAACTCATCGCCACTTACAGCCGTGACATGGGCCGGGCGGAAGCCTTCGCTACCAAACACGGTTTTCAAGCCGCTTATGACTCGGTTGAAGATTTGCTGGCCGATTCCCGGGTGGACGCTGTATTCATCGCCACTCCTAACAATCTCCACGCCACCCACACCCGCATGGCCGCTGAGGCTGGCAAGCACGTATTTACCGAGAAGCCAATGGCCCTCACTGTAGACGATGGGATAGACATGGTGAGGGCCTGCAAGTCCAATGGCGTGAAGCTGGGCGTCGGCTTCCAGCTCAGGTGTCACCCCGGCCATATCGAGGCTAGCAAGTTGGTCCAACAGGGTGTTCTGGGGAGCATCGTGCTGGCTCAGGCCCAATTAGGCTCCGGGGAGAGAGGACAGTTAAGTCGGCCGGCTCGCACGGGACTCAGCGAATGGTGGGAACACCCGGAGATGATTGGTGGTGCTTCGACAATGATTGGCGCTGGCGTCCATGCTATCGACGACATGCACTTCATCTTGGGCCAGAACGTGGTTGAGATAGCAGCGATAACCGATGGCCAGAACTCGGAGAACGCCTTGGAGGGGTTGGCCACCATGTGCTTGAGGTTCGATGGCGGAGCCATCGGGATGATGTGTTGCAGCGGCAGGCTCCCTGATTCCAAGAACGACGTTGTCATCTACGGCAGCGACGGTCGAATCGTGCTCAAAGACGCCGCCCGGCCCAGTATGGGCGGTGACCTTGAGGTCGTTAGCGAGACGGTGAATAACACCGTTGCTTACGAACCGGACCCGTTTCTTCTGTTCAAGTGGCAGACGGAAGCCTTTAACCGGGCCATTCAGAACGACGAAGAGCCCGCCGCTTCCGGTATCGATGGGCTCAAGATAATCCAGGTTACTTTGGCAATGATTGAATCGGCGGCGACAGGAAGGACCGTCAAGATAGACCCGCTGCCGACTCTTTAGTACCGTCTCGATGTGACAGGCTGTTATTCTGTGGAGTAGCGTACGGGGCAATCTGTAGTGGGGTTGTCTCACACAAGCTGAGATTCCTCTCCTTCCGCCGAAGGGTCGGAATGACATAAAGCTGACGGATTTCCATTAAACTGACTGATCTCCATTAAGCTGGCGGATTACCATTGAGCTCGCGGGTCACCATACGTCCGCCGCCTCTCGCAATTGTCACCCTGAGCGCAGCAAAGGGTCTCATGTCCTCGGCGAGCCCTCAGTGCCCATCAAGCCATAAGATTGGGCGATCATTCGCCTAGTGCTCCGCTGTTTCCTTGCCGATCTGTCACCCTGAACGTAGCGAAGGGTCTCATGTCTTCGGCCCATCTTCTGCACCCGCAGGAGCCATAGGATAGGGCGGTCAGTTGCCTAGTGCTCCGCTGTCTCCGACTCCAAAGGATTGAAAGTGACTCGGGTCATCGGCTGGTCGCTGGTATTGCGCCATTGGTGGAAAGTGTTTGGCGGCACTAAGATTCCGTCCCCGGCGGCTACCGGATACTCCGTCCCCTCGCACATGATGGAGGCATGACCCTCCAGGATGAAGACCACGTGTTCCCACGGATGTACGTGTCCGCCGCCTTCCTGGTGGCTTACCGATCCGGGGGCCATCGCCCCGTTGTAGAGCATCAAATAAGTGGGAGCGCCGTCTCTGGAACCCAGGATGCGGCTGCCTGTCTCAGCGTTCAAGTCGCGGTAGTTCTTTATAACCGGAGGCCGACCGATTCCCGGATCACCACCGGGGCGGGCACCACCTACTTGGGCTGCGACGAGAGGGTTAATCTCGATCCGGCGAATAACGCCTTCCCCTCCGTCATTCAGCGTGTAATGGTCCACCTCACCCGGAATAAGGATAGCGTCGCCCTCTTTGACCGGGTAGTTCTTGCCATCGCATACCAGGGTCCCTGATCCTTTGATGATGTAGACCTCGTGCTCCCATGGATGGATGTGGTGCGAACTGGTTTTGTCGGGACTAATCTCCGAGTAGGTCATCGTGCAGGTGGGCGGATTGTCGTCCAGCGACACTAGCCGGGCCGAAGGTCCCTCGGGACTGTATAGGTTTCTGAAGTTTCTTATTACCGGTTCCATATCAAATCTGCCTCCTAATATCACTCGGACCGGACCGGACCGGACCGAAGCCGATAGCTGACGGCTGAAAGCTGACCGCTGTCCCGCTACCGTCCCTTCCACTGTGGCTTGCGCTTCTCGGCAAAGGCTTTGGGCCCTTCTTTGGAGTCTTCTGTCGTCAGCAATTGGTCGTACATGTGGTAGGTCAGCGCCGATATATCCTGGGTGGACATATTCTGGCCTCGATACGCCAACTCTTTGAAAGCCTGCACCGCCAAGGGAGCGTTTTCCGCAATCTGATTGGCCAAGGCCAAAGACTCTTCCATCAGTTTGTTGGCGGGAACTACCCGGTTCACGAACCCTATCTCGTAAGCTCGCTGGGCCGAGATGGGCGCGGCGGTGAACACCAACTCCAGGGCGGCTGGAAGTGAAATCATCTTGGGAAGGATTGTGCCAAAGGGCGGCAACAAGCTCCATTTAGTCTCGCTGATGCCTAATTGTGCGTCTTCCGACGCAACCCTAAGGTCGCACATCTGGGCGATGGACCAACCGCCGGCCAGAGCGAAGCCGTTGACGGCGGCAATGAGGGGCTTCCAGGTCTGGGGCCACATATAAGGCCTTTCGGAGGACATGCTTTGGGAGGCCGTAGCTTGAACGCCTTCTGCATTGTCGTTGGCGCGTTCCTTCAGGTCCCGGCCAGCGCAGAAAGCCCGCCCTGCCCCGGTGATAATCGCTACAAAGGAGTCGTCTTCGCCGTCGAACTGGGTGATGGCATCCGCCAACTCCCGCCGTAGCTGGCGATTTATGGAGTTCAACGCAGCCGGCCGGTTGAGGGTGATTGTGACAATGTTTCCCGACTTCTCGTAAAGAACTGTTTCTGCCATGTGATTCCTCTCTCAGATGGATTGAGCCGTCAGCCAACTTGCTGATAGCTGACGGCTGATAGCTTCCTCAAGCATACTCTTGCAGTTGCACTCCGCCTACAACATGAAGATGCCCGTGGCTTTGGCTCTGCAACCCGTGCCGGCCGAAGTTGGACAATACCCTGAAGCCATCGGGTGCGAAGGCTAAACCTAATTCGACTGCGATGTCTCCCATGCGGGACATCAACGTGTTCTTCCGATCAGGTCTGTCTGTCACGAAGCCATCGCCCCACAGGTCATATTGGCTCAGATGTAATTTGGGCATCACCAGCAACATAATGGGCACCCAGGTCAGCCGGTTTCTGATGACCATGATATCGTTGTCCACGTACCAAATCTTGGCGTCACGGTCTCGATAAGACGTGATGTTACAAAAAAC
>Ga0315304_1000047_pt1 | contig 10744 bp, 9 predicted proteins | sample CBN3_1000m_313_M_FD_204536 | JGI IMG/M metagenome (GOLD analysis project Ga0315304, IMG submission 204536) | Metatranscriptome of marine microbial communities from Western Arctic Ocean, Canada - CBN3_1000m_313 (Metagenome Metatranscriptome) | ecosystem: Environmental > Aquatic > Marine > Oceanic ...
CTTGGGACCGTACCTTCGGATCGAACCTAAATTATGCCTAAACGCACTTATCAGCCCAAAAAGCGCCGCCGTGCCCGCGTGCATGGTTTTCGTTCACGATCCAGCACCTCCGATGGCCGGGCGATTCTGAAGCGGCGCCGATTCAAGGGCCGTCATAATCTCACCGTATAACCGGCTAGCTCTGGTGATGCAACGTAGACATCGCCTCACCTCAAGCAAGCAGTTCTCCCAGATCCATCGAGAGGGCCTAAGCATAGCGAACCGTTTCCTGGTGGTTCGCGTCCTTTCCAACGGACTTGACCACAGCCGTTTCGGCTTTCTAGTCAGTAAGCGAATCGGAAACGCCGTGGTGAGAAACCGGGTGAAACGCAGACTGAGAGAAGCGGTCCGGCTCTCGTTAGTGAAACCAGGATGGGACGCCGTTTTCATTGCCCGGCGTGACATTAGCCGAGCTGATTTTCAGGAGCTAAAACAGGCAACGGAAAACCTGTTGCGGCGTACGCAATTGGTGGAGTTTGACAAGTTGGCGGAAAGCCCCGTACCGGCCAGGGAGTCCACTGGATGAAACGTGTCGCGGTTCTGGCCATCACTCTCTATCAGAAAATGTTGTCGCCCTTTATTCCGTCGTCCTGCCGGTATCTTCCCACCTGCTCCCACTACTCCCAAGAGGCTATAGAGCAACACGGTCTTGGCAAAGGAATCTGGCTCGGCCTGAAACGTCTGGCCCGGTGCCACCCTTGGGGCGGTCAAGGTTTTGATCCCGTACCACCCCGTACCATGAAATTATTAGGTTAGTCTTCAACAATTTTGCACCTAAAATCCAATCTTAAACATTTTTCACAACTCCATCAGGCAGCCGCATTGCCCTATATAAAACTCGAAGTTATCAAACGAGAACGGGTTAACCTACCTTTGCCATTTCTTTTCCTACTGGCTGCGGCCCTCCTCCTTCTATTAGGTTGCACGCCCGGAAGATTCAGCCAAACCAGCAACGGTTGGTCGCCCGCCGCAGGGGCCGACGGGACTATTTATGTGGTAACCAAGCAAGGTAGTATCCGAGCCATTGCGGACGAAAATAGAGAAGAGTTATGGGAATTTCGACCAAATGGGAACAAACACGAAGAGGATAGAGGGTTTCACGGCGCATATGGTAGTCCTGTAATCAGCGACGAGTTGGTCTATGTCGGTGCCATTGATGGTGTCCTTTACGCTCTCGACCGGGAAACTGGAACTATTGGCGACACCGGCTGGAAGTATCCTCTAGGCTTGGTTGAAGACGAACGACCTTATTTGGTGGGCGAACCAGCTTTAGACTTAGAAAGCAATGTTGTCGTGGTTGGATCTGAAGACGGGAACCTCTACGCGTTTGATGCCAAGACGGGCGAGGTCAGGGAGGGTTTCCCCTTCAAGGCACAGGACAAAATCTGGTCGGCACCGGTGATTCAAGACGGAGTGATTTACTTTGGATCCCACGACAAGCATATCTATGCAGTTTCCCTAGAAGACGGGACTGAGAAGTGGAAAGCCGAAACTGGTGGAGTGGTGGCCGGACGCCCACTCGTGTTCAGGGATATGGTGATAGCAGGATCATTCGACAAAAAATTGTACGCCCTCAACATCAAAGACGGCAGCAAGATTTGGGAGTTTCCAAGGGATATTCCAGGGGATAACTGGTTTTGGGCCGGTGCTGTCGCAAACGGGCGGACAATCTTCGCTCCTTCGATGGACGGCCACGTTTACGCCCTAGACAGGAGTGGCAACCTGGCGTGGAAAATCGATCTAGAATCGCCGATTGTCTCCCGTCCGGTGTTGGTCCCTCGAGGATTGGTCGTTGCTGGAAAAGACGGGACCATTAGCCTACTAGACACTTCATTGGCGGAGGTGGGTACATCAAGGGTTCGAAATTCCTTTGCCCTAAGTGGAGACCCGGAGATTCTCGCCCCTCTGACAGCTTCGGATGAAACCGTATTAGTATCAGCCCTGGATAACACCGTCAGGCGAATCGGGGTCAGAGCCGGTCTTGTGGCTATGTGGTGCTTCCACACTGAGGATGATCAATGCAACTAACTCAGCTGTGGTCCGTCAAACGGGCATTCCACCGGCGGACTCAGAGCTAATAATGTTAGACATCATCGTTGTACTCTGGAACGAAGTAATCATCCGGCCGATGCTGAACACCTTGATGGTGTTCTACGTGATCAGCTTCCAGCATATGGGCATCGCCATCATCCTGTTCACCGTTCTAGTCAAGTTAGCCACCATGCCCTTGACGTTGAAGCAGATCAGACAGATGCGGGTGATGAGCACTCTGCAGCCCAAGATGAAGGAGATTCAGGCGCGGTACAGCGGGGACCGGTCCAAGGCTTCCCAGGAAACCATGAAGCTGTACCGGGAGGCCGGGGTCAACCCCATCGGCTGCCTGGGGCCGCTGGTAGTTCAGATGCCCATCCTGATCGGGCTGTTCCGTGTGCTGATTCAGACCTTATTCTCGCAACCAGATGAATTGGTAGAGCTGTCGGGGAAGCTGTACTCTTGGATCCCCTGGTTCCCCATATACTCAGTAATACCCCTAAACGCCACTTTCCTGGGCATCTTGGACCTGTCCGAACCGGACCCGACCCGTGTGGTAATCCCCGTACTGGTGTTTGTTTCAACCTGGGTCCAGCAGAAATTGACGGTCAATCCGTCCACCGATGCCCGGCAACAGTCGAACCAGACGATGATGCTCTGGATGATGCCGATAATGATAGCCTTCTTCTCCCTACAATTCCCCAGCGGGCTATCGATGTACTGGATAGTGTCAAACGTTATCGGTGTCGCGGTACAATTCTTGGTAACCCCCAAGGGTGAGCTTCCTCCTCTATTCCCGCTATTCCCCAAGCCGGAGGCTCCCCCGCCCTCGGCAGGCACAGCGGAAAACGATCCACCGAAGGAGACGGGAGAAAATGGAAGTACGCGTAATGACGGCTCGAACCGTCGAAGAAGCAACCGAACTAGCGCTGAAAGAGCTAGACGTCGACCGAGACGAGGCCGAGGTAGAAATACTAAGTAGGGGCAAGTCGGGATTTCTCGGCATCGGTGGCGAACCAGCTCGGGTCCGAGTCACCAAGATAGCCCAGGGAGAAGGCGGTACGGCCGGCGCAGCCGCCGTTGCTGTTGAAGCGGTAAGCCGGATCCTCCAAGCTGCCCAGGTTAACGTCAGCCGAACGGTTCGGGCTGCCAACGACCCCGAAACCGGTGGCCCCATCATCGACCTGGAAGGCGAAGATTCTGGTCTGTTGATCGGACGCCGCGGCCAAACCCTGCAAGCCCTTCAGTTCATAGTCAACTTGATTGTTCGCAACCAGTACGGCGAGGGTGTCCGGGTCGTCTTGGACGTGGAGCGATACCGCCAACGGCGGGAAACCTCTCTACGTGACATGGCTACCAAAGTGGCAGTTAGGGTCGTCCAAAGTAACCGGGCTGTAACCCTGGAGCCCATGTCGCCGGCCGATCGGCGTATCGTCCACACCGCCTTGACGGACCACCCGGGCGTCATCACCGAAAGCACGGGGATGGGCGACGACCGGAAGGTAAACATCATGCCCAAGCCTAACCAATAGAATTACCGGATCACGGAAATTCAGGTCGGGAGGGGATTAGGTTGACCTTTAGCCGAAAGAAACCTAGAATTACCCAGTGAGTATAGAGTTTGAGTCTCCCAGGCTCAACGTCCCCTCCGACAGCCCCAATGAAGAATGTGGGGTAGTCGGAGTTTACTCACCGGGAGCGGAAGCCAGCCGCCTCGCCTTCTTTGGCTTATTTGCCCTACAACACCGCGGCCAAGAGAGCGCTGGAATCGCCGCATCCAACGGCGAAACCCTCAACGTCCATGCTGAGATGGGGCTGGTTACTCAGATCTTTCGCGAGCCGGACTTTTACCCCCTTGATGGCGAACGCGCCATCGGCCATACCCGCTACTCCACCACTGGAAGCAGCCTCCTTTGCAATGCCCAACCGTTGATTGCCGAAGGCCATCAGGGCCGGGTAGCTCTGGCCAATAACGGCAACATCATCAACTGCGCCCAGTTGCAAGCCCAACTTCAGAAAGACTGGAACTGCACCTTCGAGTCCAGCACAGATACCGAAGTGGTGGCCTACATGCTGGCCAACGCGCCCGGGGCCGACTGGGCAGAACGGATATTTTATTGCATGCGCCAGCTTGAAGGAGCCTATTCGCTGGTAGCTCTTACCAAGGACACCCTCATGGCCGCCCGGGACCCCTTGGGTATCCGTCCGCTGTGCATCGGCAAATTGGACGGCGGCTGGATCATTGCGTCTGAGAGTTGCGCCCTGGATCATCTGGGCGCCACCTACATGAGGGAATTGGAACCCGGCGAAGTGGTCATCATCGATTCCCAGGGATTCCACTCCTCCGTCTGGACCGGCGCCACGGGACGCCGGGCGCTTTGCGTATTTGAACTGATTTATTTCGCCCGGCCTGACAGCCTGATGGACAATCAGCTTGTCCACTCGGTCAGGCAGGAGCTGGGCGCCCAATTGGCCCGGGAACATCCGGTGGATGCCGATCTGGTGATTGGTATCCCGGATTCGTCAACCGCAGCGGCGGTGGGCTACGCCAAGGAGTCCGGTATCCCCTTCAGCGAGGGCCTGGTAAAGAACCGCTACGTCGGACGGACCTTTATCGAACCCGAGCAGCGGATGCGAGACCTGGGAGTGCGGCAAAAATTCAATCCCTTGACCGAAGTCATCGCCGGTCAGAGAATAGTGGTGGTGGACGACAGCATCGTCCGAGGCACAACCACACCCCACGTCGTCGGTCTCCTGCGTAAGGCCGGGGCCGCCGAGATTCACATGCGAGTATGCGCTCCGCCCATCATGCACCCCTGTTTCATGGGGGTGGACATGGCCAGCCGTAAGGAATTAATTGCTGCCAACCATAGCGTGGAAGAAATACGCAAGATGATTGACGCCGACACTCTTGGGTATCTGGGTGTAAAAGGACTGATGAAGGTAGTGGGCGGCACCGACGGCGGCTTCTGCGACGCTTGCTTCACCGGCAACTACCCGGTGCCAGTGCAACTTGAACTGACCAAATTGGTCTTGGAGGAGCCCGCATCGGCGAAACTTAAGCTCCTCTCTGATTAAACGCCCATTTCGGGCCTTCGATCTCCCAGCATTCCATTCAAACCTGTCAAACCTGCGGTTATCCTGAAAGCGGACCTGATTAAGGTTTCCCCTTGCCATGCGGGTCCGCCTGCTTTACCCTTTTACTGCGGGGCGGCAGTCCAACCCAGTGTGGACGGCCCAGGGGAGGAGTAGCCAGTTGACCAGTCAGGCCTATCGCTCATCCGGCGTAAATCTGGATGAGATGGACACCCTTAAAGAGAAAATCAAGGCCTTTGCCTCGGCAACTCACGGGCCCGAAGTCCTGAATCCCGAGGGTGGTTTCGCCGGTTTGTTCCGGCTCAATGGCTTCAAACAACCGGTACTGGTAGCCAGCACCGACGGCGTGGGGACAAAGATCAAAATCGCCACCCAGCTTGGCCACTATGAATCGATCGGCCAAGACCTGGTTACCCTGAACGTCAACGACATCTTGGCCCGTGGCGCCAAACCCCTCTTTTTCCTGGACTACGTGTCCTTCACCACCTTGGATCAGCAAGTTATGGAAACCTTGCTTCGCGGCATCGCCTGGGGTTGCCGGGAGGTTGGATGTGCGCTCATCGGGGGCGAGACCGCCCAGATGCCCGGCCCCGATGGATCTGACCATTTGGAGCTGGTGGGATTCGTGGTCGGCGCGGCGGAGCCGGACGGGTTATTCGACGAGTCCAGCATCCAGCCAGGCGATTGTTTGGTGGGCTTCCCTTCCAGCGGACTGCATACCAATGGCTTCTCCCTGGTTCGTAGCGTCTTCAACAGCGACGCTGATCCGACCGTCCTCTATCGCCGTTACGATGGGTTGCAGCATAATTTGGGTGAAGAGTTGCTTGTCCGGCACCGTTGTTACTATCCAATGCTGGAGCCGGTGTTAAGCAAGTTCAAGGGTTTATCCCACATCACCGGTGGAGGACTGCCCGGCAAGATGCCGGCGATTCTTCCGGATGATTTGGCCGCTGCATTTCGACCCGGGACCTGGACGGTCCCGCCCATATTCGAGGTTATCCAGCGGGAAGGGAAGGTAGAACTGGACGAGATGTATCGGGTCTTTAACATGGGCTTGGGCATGGTGGCGGTCTGTGCCGAAGACGACTTGGCAGCGATTACGGAGAAGATACCCGACTCCCGAATAGTAGGCCGGGTGATCCAAAGAGGCGACGGTCCCCAAGTAACCTTCAGCGAAGGATAAAGAGTCCGTACCGGTCAATCAAAGGGTTAAGCAATCATTGTTCCAGGGTGTGACAGCACCACCCTGTGGGGTGAAATCGAAGTGAGGCGGTCCAGCGGGTGAAAGCGCTTCTTAGCGTCTACGACAAAACAGGGATAGTAGAGTTTGCCCGAGGGTTGGTGAGCGCAGGATTCGAGCTTATCAGCACCGGCGGCACCCACCAGGCCCTTACCCAAGAGGGAGGCCTTCCCGTGCGCCAGGTCTCGGAAGTAACCGGCTCTCCTGAGATTCTCGACGGCAGGGTTAAGACTTTGCATCCGGTGGTCCACGGCGCGATATTGGCCCGCCGAGACGATACGGGGCACATGGCGGAGCTGGCCGAACACGGCATAGGCCTCATCGACCTGGTAGTCGTCAACCTGTACCCGTTCCTGGCCACCATAAGCAAACCAGACGTCACCCTGGACGACGCCCTGGAAAACATCGACATCGGTGGACCGACGATGCTGCGGGCCGCCGCAAAGAACTTCCCATCGGTGGCGGTGGTCGTCGACCCGTCGGATTATGCTTGGGTGGCCGAAAAGTTGGCGGGAGACGGGCTAAGTCACGAGGAACGCCGGGCATTAGCCGCCAAGGCATTCCGGCACGTTTCCCAGTACGATGCCACTGTTACCGGATATCTTGACGAAGCGTCTGGCGACACCGACGGCATGCCGGAGAACCTGTCAGTATCGCTGAACAAGATTGCTGGACTGCGTTACGGCGAGAACCCCCACCAAGAGGGAGCCCTTTACGTGCCGGCGGAGGGAGCATCCGGGGGAATCGCTCAAGCCCAGCAGCTACACGGCCGAGAGCTTTCCTTCAACAACCTGATGGATGCCGATGCAGCCTGGCGCACGGTTTCCGATTTTGCCGAGCTCACCGCCACCGTCATCAAGCACACCAACCCCTGCGGTCTCGCCAGCCATCAAGACCAAGCAGAAGCCTACGAGCGAGCCTATCAGGGGGATTCGGTCTCGGCGTTCGGTGGTATCGTCGGGTATAACCGAACGGTAACTGCCCAAGCCGCACAGGCTATGGACCCCATCTTCTACGAAGTAGTTGTCGCTCCCGGCTACGAGCCGGAGGCGTTGGAGATTCTGAAGCGCAAACGAAACCTGCGTATCCTGGAGGTCGGACCCAGCGCCGGAGGGCTTAACTACGATCTTCGGCCCATCACCGGTGGCTTGCTGGTTCAGACACCGGATGCCCTGGACGAAGACCCGGCCACGTGGGAGACCGCCACCAACCGCGCCCCGACGGACGCTGAGATGCGGGACTTGGCGTTCGCGTGGAAGGCCGCCAAGCATATCAAATCGAACGCCATCGTTTTCGCCAAAGACTTAACACTGGTCGGCATGGGAGCGGGTCAGCCCAACCGAGTGGTCAGCGTCCATCTGTCGGGCCGCGCCGCCGGGGACAAGGCCACCGGCAGCGTCCTGGCGTCGGACGCCTTTTTCCCCTTCCCCGACAACATCGAACTGGCGGCCCAGGCCGGAGTTACCGCTATCGTCCAACCCGGCGGCTCGATCCGTGACGCCGAGGTTATAGAAGAAGCCAACAAGAACAACCTGGCTATGGTGTTTACCGGTGTGCGCCACTTCCGGCATTAGGCCCTTAAGCAGAAGATCTACCGCAATAGGTGTTCAGTACGGGATTAACCAAGGCGGGAAATAGATATGCCTCCCACAATAGACATAGTGGTCCCCGTCTACAACGAGGAGCAGGCTCTTCCTCGTAACATCCTCATTCTTACCGATTTTCTGAAATCCAACGTCATCAACCCCTGGCAGATAATCATCGCCGACAACGCCTCGACCGACAGCACCCGGTCGGTTTCCGAGATGCTGTGCGAGCGCTTCTCCGGAGTTAATTACCTGTACCTTCCTCAAAAAGGCCGTGGCCGGGCACTGAAATCCGCTTGGATGGAAAGCACTGCCGATATTGTTAGCTACATGGACGTGGACCTATCCACCGACCTGGTCCACTTGCCCCAGCTTATAAATTCCCTTGAAACCGGGTCGCACATCGCCATCGGCAGCCGGTTGAGCAAGGAATCCAAAGTTACCAGGTCCTTCCGCCGCGAGTTTATCTCCCGCACGTACAACATGATGATTAAGTCCATGTTCTTTACCGGATTCCCCGACGCCCAGTGCGGATTCAAGGCGATGACCCGGGAAACCGCCCAGTCGCTTATCCCCAAGATCAAAAACAACAACTGGTTCTTCGACACCGAACTATTGATAATCGCCGCAAAGGGCGGTTTCCAGATCAGCTCACTACCGGTTAAATGGGACGACGACCCGAGTAGCACGGTCAACATCACTGGTACCGCTACCGAAGATATAAAGGGGCTATTGCGGCTACGTCTTGGCGGTGTTCCCAAAGTCTCCCCACCGGCGCCTCTCAGGCGCCGGTAGACATCTGTCAAACAGATTCGTCACCGGCCATGGAACGCCGCATCAGAATGCCGACTCCTACCCCAACCCAACCTCATACTTTGATGTCACAACGAACGACTCGAATTCTCACGGAGGTTCTCAACTCATGGAACTTGGCTTGAAAGAAAAGAACGTTATTATCACCGGAGGCGGGTCGAACATCGGCCGGTCCATCGTTCATGCCTTCGCTGCGGAAGGTAGCAACATCACCATCGCCGAGCTGGTTCCAGCCCAGGGCGAGGTTGTCGCCGGCGAAGTCAACGCCATGAACACCGGGAGCCGGGTCAAAGTGATTGCGTGCGACATCACCGACCCGGAGCAGGTCAAACAGATGGTCGCGGGATCCATCGCCGAGTTCGGTAGCGTCGACGTTCTGGTCAACAACGTGGGATGGACCGTGGACCGTCTCTTCATGGAAAAGCCCCGTGAAGAATGGGAGAAGGAGGTCAGCGTCAACCTGTGGGGGCCGATCAACTGCATCCACGGTGTATTGCCATCCATGATAGAGCGACAGTCCGGATGTATCGTTAGCATCAGCTCCGACGCCGGTAGGATGGGCGAATACCGTGAGGCAGTGTATTCCGCTTGCAAAGCCGGGGTGATTGCCCTGAGTAAGGCGATAGCCCGGGAAACGGGACGTTACGGACTTAGGTTGAACATGGTTTGCCCCGGATTGGTGGTCCCCCCTGAAGACGAGTCCATCAGCGGAGAGAGCATGTGGAACCAGATGAGGGACATCTTCACCGAAGATGTACTGGAACGGGTGAAGCGGGGATACCTCTTCCGCCGGTTGGCCAAGGGCAGCGAGATAGCCAACGCCGTGGTGTTCCTATCCTCGGACGCCGCTAGTTTCATCACCGGCCAAACCCTTAGTGTGAGCGCTGGCTATACCATGATGTAGGTCTGCGTTTCGAAGCCACCCCTCATACAAGAATAGCAAACGGCCCCGATATAATCGGGGCCGTTTGAATCCAGCCTTGTTGCTTGGCGGGAAGTTCCCGTCAAGTACAGAATAGTCGTCCTAGAGGGCGGCTACCTGTTCCCGAAGGGACTCCAACTCTTGAATGAGCTGGGCCTTGGTCTTCTTGGTGTCGGTCTGGCCGTTCGAAGTCTGATTGTTCAGCGCAACCAACTCCCAAGACCTAGCCTCGATCTGGGGGAGGGCTTCTTGCAACCGACTCTCATCAACCTCGGCGGCGATGGAGGGATACCCGGCCCTTTCAATCATGGAACGTAGATTCCCGGCCTTGAACTGGTCCAGAGTCCAACGGAGGGTCTCACCGGAGGTGGTGACGTCCCAATAGACACGGATGTCCTGATTGCGGGGACCGTAATGGTAGTGGGGGCCCTTCTGGAAGCAGTCGAACGCCAGCAATTCTACTTCCTGATCCGCGACGTTGGCCAGGACATGAATCGCCATTCCTTCGTCGTTGATCTGGGGGAGGTGCCGGTACTCTAGACCGAATTTGAGGTTGCCGACCTCGATCTTATCGCCTTCAACCAATTCAGGCATCATGTGGTGAACGGTCCGGCGTCCGCTCCGGGACAGGTCCCGGCCCTTGGACTCGGCGTCGTCCATCGTCGCTTCCGATATGGGACTGGCTTCAACGGCGGAAGCTAGCTCCTCGTAACCGGAACGACGAATCATCGCCGGCAACTTGTGCCGGATATTATCCATGGTCCAGCCCAAGGGATTTCCGGCCGTGGTCTTGTCCAAGAAGAGCCGGATGTTGTGGTTCTCCGGTCCGTAATGGAAATGAGGGTTCTGATCGAAACAGTCGAAGCGAAGAATCTCGGTATCTTTGCCCTCAATCGTTCCATAAACCTGAACGCACAAACCCTGGTCATCCATCAGGTCGGTCCGGTATTCCATCGCGATATCTACAGCGCCCGCGCTAACTACAGTTGTTCCTTTTTCCACGATTGTCCTCCTATC
>Ga0315304_1000049_pt1 | contig 10660 bp, 1 predicted proteins | sample CBN3_1000m_313_M_FD_204536 | JGI IMG/M metagenome (GOLD analysis project Ga0315304, IMG submission 204536) | Metatranscriptome of marine microbial communities from Western Arctic Ocean, Canada - CBN3_1000m_313 (Metagenome Metatranscriptome) | ecosystem: Environmental > Aquatic > Marine > Oceanic ...
CTCTTATTGGGTTTCAAGGAGTTGGGAGATATTGCGAGCTTTCTACACGAGCGAGACTTGAAAGAACCCAGATATGGTAAGGGATTCAGGGCAACCACTCGACGAATTGGTCGTCTGGAAAACTTAGCTCCTTGGAATCCACCAATAAGAGCCAAAAAAAATTAGCTGCTAAGCACGTCACTACGACGTCCCTAGCAGCTAAGTCAGTTAAATCTGACGTGGAAATCTACTTTAGAATAACCATCTTGCGAGTTGCGGAGAAGCTTTCCGCATCCAAGTGGTAGAAGTAAATCCCACTGGCGACCTGTTCGCCGAAGTTATTACGTCCATCCCAGTAGATGGCTTTCGACCTTGACTCATAGATAGCAGCAGGCGTAAAGCCAATCTCAATGGTTCGCACAAGTCGCCCTGTCGACTCGTAAATCGTCAACGCAACCGAAGCGTCTTCTGCCAACCGGAACGGAATCCAAGTTTCAGGATTGAACGGATTCGGGAAGTTCGGCAACAACTCAGTCAGCGCAGGAATCTCGTACACAACGAGGTCTGGCAAACTGATTCGGCTTGTCTTCACATCATCCGTCGTCACGATGTGGCGCACTGGCCTAATACCAAGCAGTGGGTTCGGTGACTCAGCCGTAACCTCCAGCACATCTCCAACCCGTGCTGCATGATCAATAAGGTCAACAAGAGTGAGACCGTAACCATCTTCGTCACCTAAATCGGTATTGAGAGAAGCACCCGTAGACAGGTTTTCAACCGTGAGACGTATTCCATCTTTCGGTAGCTCCTGAGCCTCATCAACCACGATACCCTGAACGTTTAAGACTGGTGTCTGTGTTCCGCTCTGGTATCCCATGACCGCAGGCGGTGCAGCAGAGCCGTTAGAGACTGTACGCCACGCATCTCCTTGAACTTCAGTGCTGCTTTCCTCACCCGCAATTAATATGTACGACTGATCGCCCCGTATAGGACCATCACCAGCATCGCCGGTTGCACCGACAAGCACAAACTCACCGGCATTGGCAGCAATAATGCTCGAAACGCCTGGTATACCGAGTAGGTCACTGATGTTAGCGAAACTCGAATTTTGCAGTGGCACGCCCACCAAGTTTTGACCAGCGCTAAGGTCAATTGAACTCACACCATCAACGCCTAGAGCATCACCTGTAATGTCTACATCAACACCGCTCGACATGACCGCGATAAATCCAAGATCGTCAGTCAATGCTCGATCGGCGGGTGTGCCTCGACTCTGATCTCCTAGGTAGCTAATCCACCTTGTACCATCATAAGTAATAAGGAAGTTTACGCTACCCACAAGAACATCAAAGATGTCACCGATGGTGGCAAGCGTTGTGTCAGCATCACCAACTTTGATGACATTCAATGGAATATGACCGAAACTGATACCTGCTGGCACACTCCAATTAAATGTGAAAGCGGCGTTGTTGATTTCCAGCGCATCTTCCACTGTCAGGCTTGCGCCATCTAGGTTCACGGTAACGTCATACACACTATCTGAATGTATATCAACAACAGGCGTGAATTCCCCGGTGTACGTCCCAGCTTCACCTTCTGTCATCTCTTTGTCAGTAACAATATCATCACTGATGGTGAAGGTGGCGGTGCCTTGACCAGGTTTGCCTTCTGCCGTGATGGTTGCAGTATCACCCGTCCTTACAGGGCTACCGGACACCCTCACGCTAAGGATAATCGGATTGACTGTAACACTACCCGTTCCATCTGTGAGACCATCACCACTAGCAGTGAGATCCACTGAACCTGGTGCTGTATCAGTGAAGATAGAAGTTGCTGACGTTTCCCCAAATGAAATCGTCACAGAATCAGGTGTAAAAGTACCTGACGTTGACGACAGATTCACAGTAGTGTCAGCCGATGGCGTTGAGAGATTGCCATCATCGTCAAACACCTGAACCGTAACTTCAAGCGGATCGCCCACAAAGACCGAATCAGCACTTGAAAGGCTAAGCCCAGTTCCTGTCTTACTAATCGTGATGTCCGCTGTCGCGGCCCTTGTAGCTTCAGGGAAGCTTGGCGCAGTCGCCGTCAAGGTCGCCGTTCCAGATTCCATATCTCTGTAGTAGACAACAATCGAAGTATCGTTAACAGGAATCGTCACGGACGAAACGTCAAACGGACCATCAGCAGTTGTGCCGAAAGCACCGGTACTCGCACTCGATGACAACTCTACAGACAACGCGCTCGCCGAAGGCGCAGGATTCCCATTGGTGTCACGCGTTTCAAGGGTGACTGGGGAACCAACATTCTGCAGACCAGTTAACGTGACTACACCAACCTGAAGTGACGCTTGACGGTTAGGTGAGCCGTTTACGAAGACCAGGACACTCGCTTCCTCAGAAACACTAATCGACGGACTACCAGCCGTCACGGGAGTCGACGTCCCGCCAGAACTTCCGCGAGATAATACGGGGAAGGTCAAGGGCCCAAGCGCCGATGGTGCAGTAGAATCGTTGAGGGTAATATCCACCGTCTGACCAGCTTCCATAGTATTGATTCTGACGGCGACTTGATTGCCGGATTGAATCGGTGGCTCGATATTGGCACCATCATTAGACGATGCATTCGCTGACCCTACCGTCAAATCAGACGGAATCTCGACGATTACTCTACCATCATCGATTGTGCCAACAGCCTCGTAGGTAACCGTTATAGTATTACCGGTACTGCCCCCGACGACGGCTGACGGCGATATCCTCGCCGTACCTGAACCATCAGCGACATTACCAACCTGAATATTGAAAGGACTACCGGAGACCGGCACAAGGCTGCCATCTGCTGAACCTTGGGACAGAACATCGAATCCATAATTCCCAGCAACCGTCGGCGCATTCGCATCATAGTCAATCGTGATTGACTGAGTGGGATCCAGGCCATTAATCGGCACCGTGATAACTCCATTGACAACGGTTGTTCCGTCCTCATCAATGTTGCCGGTTGAAGTCGGAATTATAACACCATCGCGTGGTGAAAAACCATCAGGAATCCCAAAGCTCACCGCAGCACCTTCTGTCATAATACCAGTTGCTGTGTAGGTGAACCGGAGAGTGTTACCTGTGCTACCAGCTGTAATCGGTCCAGTGGTTGAAGTTATATTTGCCGAACCGGAACCATCGGCAGCTCCTTGAACCGTCACAGATGGCGAACCGGTGTCTAATTCAACCAGAGTCCCGTCTGTGCCACCTTGGGATTTCCCGTCAAACCTCGCATCTCCAAGAATAGATGGTATGACCACCCTATACTCCAATTCCACACTCTGTCCCGCTGTCAGAGTATTGATTGGTGCGGTGATTGTGTTGCCATCAAATTCAAGGGCACCAAGTTGCACACCGACTTTTTCCACTACAGTCGTATTGCTGGCTGTGGGTGCAGGCCAATCAGTCGGAACAGTGATGCTAAATCGACCCCCATCGGTTGTACCAATAGGCGAGAAACTAAAGGTCAACGCAGCTGTATCGCCTGCATTCAGGCTCGTTTTGTCAAGGGTTAATGTACCAGACCCATCTCGGACATTACCCACGAGGACGTCAGCATCGGCAGGATCTGCAAGCGCCACTAGTTCCCCGTCGCTCGCACTAGAACCTTTCAATCTGAAAATGAACCTTGCAGCCGCGTCAGCCAAGGGTTGTGCGGTTGCACCACCAGAACCGCTACCACTACCATAGACAATACGAACCGTTTCCCCTGCGCCCAATTGTACAATTGGAATTTCAACTACCCGGCCAGAGAAACTCGGCGAGCCAATCTCGCCTGATGAAGGCGTGGAGACTTCAGTAAAACCTGGGACGAACTGCGTCCCTTGCGGCTCCGTCCATAGCTCCGGTACGGTGAAGGAAAGCAACCCTCCATCCGTCGTACCCGCAGCCTCAAACTCGAAGGAAAGCGAATTTCCCTCGCTCGCAGCCGAAATCTTGCCACCAAGATACCTACCCGCACCCCTTCCGTCGCTCACGTTACCTACCGCTACACTTGGACTCACATCAATGGGACCAAGGGCTCCTGTGGCAGTCACTTTGGATTCGGTCTCCATGACTGCAGTCCCGGCGGCATTTTGAGCCGTCGCTCCGATGTACGGAACAAGGAGCTGTTGTTGCGGCTGCAGTGCTCCAACGCCAATTGAAATCGTCCTATCATCAGGAAAATTGACATTAAGATTGCTACCAGCCGTAATGTCTGCTCCACCTACGTCCAGAGCCATAACATCATCGGGATCGATTTTATCTTCGGGTTTGCTCCAACCAGATGGCACCCTGAATGTCACTTCACCACCGATGAACTCTTCCACCGCCGTATAAGTGAGATTGAAGTCCTCTGTATCAACGGCGTTGATACCCGTGTTGTCAACAATCGCAGCACCAGAACCACTACCACTACTTGTCGTCGTAATCAGCAGCGGTGCAGGAATACTTTCCGCAGCGACTACTTCTCCATCTCCCCTGGTGCGGACATTAAAAAGATGAATCCCTGAATTGCTGGGCGCCGTGACTTTGTCGTACGTGAATGTCAATGTATCGCCACCCAAGAGCGAATTAGCACCTATGTTTACAGCCACAAAGTTGCCGGCAGGGTCAATAGAACTCGAAATATCGGCTAGACCGGAGGTTGCCACGGTAATTTCCCCAGGATCGCCAGCATCTGGATCCAGTGGAGTCCAACCATCTGCCACTACAAGCAGAACTCTAGCACCAGTTACCATCTCACCCTCTGCCGTAAACGTGAATATATACGGAACCGGGTCTGTGCCGTCTGGAATCGTCCCACCTCGCTTCGCAACCGTTTTATTACTGGCGATGGAACCAGAACCGTTAGCGGCTGGTCCTGTTACGATCTCGACCACAGTGCTAGCGACAAAAATACCGTTACCGTCGCCATCAGATGTAAACCGGAACTGGGCATTCGGGTTGCCAGTAGGTACCACTGCAAGCGGTGCCCTAGATGTATAAACGAAGGTGATAGTATCACCTGCATCAAGCGAATCGCCTAAAATTGGGACCTCTATCGTATTACCTAAAACGATAGCTATGTTGTCGGTGTCAACTGAACCAGTGCTCGAAACGGACGTGTTACCATCATCTCCGAGTGTCGGAGCATCCCAAGCCCCCGGAACCTCTAACTGAACCACACCGTCGCCCATCGTTCCAACGCTCTCGAATGTGAAGGTGACTTTATTACCGGGGCTACCGGCTGTAACTTCACTAATAGAGGCGCTCCCAATTCCCGAACCATCAGCGGCATTCGCCACAGTGACTTGCGGATCGCTACCAATCTTAGTAAATATACCACTCGCACTGGCTTTGGTCTCAATTATGAATTTGCTGTCACCTGCCACAGGAGATGCCACTGCGCCAGACCCAGGTCCCCCCGGAAGGCTTCCAATGTTAACGTTGCCATAATTAATCACAATCGTCTGCCCAGGCCCCATTTGAGTAATCGGAATAATAAGGCTCCCATCACCGGGAAATTCCTCTGAACCAAGCGTTGTCGCGCCCGAGGTGGAATCAATTCTCGTGAACCCGACAACGGTTGGGCTCCCTTGTGGCGTGGTAAAGCCGGAACCCGGAACAAAACGAAGCGCGCCGCCATTCATCTGACCAACAGCCGTATAGATAAACTGGAGTTCGACCTCAGCGTCTGCAGCATGAATCGGAGCACCTGACACTATAACTGGATTTGGCATCCCACCAGACCCGTCAGCGGCTTGAATAACATCCACCGGAGCCTCGCCATCCCCGAGAGGATTCGTGACATTCGCAAAGGCATCCGTTACTTCACCACCCTCGGACTGGAGCAGGAAAAACGGTGGAGTATCACCGTCTTGCTTTACCCCTTGTACCGTCGGCTCGTTGTCATCACCACTACCATAATTAATGGTAACTGAATCCCCGGGATCGAGTTCAGTAATGCCAATCACAATGTCGTTGGACGGATTAAGTGCTGTTGGCTCATCCACAGTGACGATTCCGGTCGAGCTAATGCCCAAATTACCACGAATATCATCAACATTAAACATACTCCAAGAGGAATCGTTTGAATTGGTAATATTTGGATTCCTAATCCGAAGTCGCCCACCATCGAAGGTTCCAGCAGCTATATAGGTGAAGACAAAAGGATTGTTATTACTTCCACCGTTTACTACAGTAGGCCCAGTATATATAAAGGTACCACTTCCACTAGCAGCCGATAAAGTATTAACAGACACTTTGCCGCCCGTGCCTGCAATGACTTCGTTGTTAAGGATTGAAAGTTTCGTGCCGTTCGGGAAGGTTCTGATCGAAGCAGAAAACTGGTATGTGCCAGCAGATGGTGGAGCAACTGCTTCATTCCCAGCAACACCGTAGACAACTCTTACATATCCGTCTGGGCTGCCAACCGCTGCTCCTTGGAGCGAGTCGATAGGAACAACAATCGATTGGCCAACAATCGATACATCTTCAGAGATGTCAGTTTCAGCAAGGGCACCAACATCCCTTATAAAGGCCATCACCTGCCCCGGCGCATCAGCAATCGTCGGTAGCGTAAATGGTGGGCCAATATTTATATCAAGTTCCCCACCATTAATGAAACCTTCGGATTTATAGTGCATTTCCAGGGTTGATGAGCCTGCGGCACGAACATCATCCAGGAAAACATCGCTTGTGGTCGTGTGATCGTCTGTCGCATTTCTAACCACCTTGCCACCACTTCCTGCAACGACGAAAACGGCTGCATCATCAGCCCCTCCAACTGCATGAGTCGGATCTTGGATAACGGTCGTGTTATTTGCTGATGAGAAAACGCCGAAAGCACCAGCCGTTGAACCACTTACGTCCGGAGCAATAGCATTGCTATAGCTGACAGTTACAACCTCACCTGATTTTAGTTGCAGGTCTTGGATATTAATTGTCTGACCTGTTACGCTAAGAGTTCCCGCAGACGCCGCAACAAAACCTTCATTTGGAGCTGCTGGGTCTGCATCTGGCGCTGACCAGCCTGTAGGACCTCCTGAAGGAACTTGAATACCAAGGGCTCGAACAGCACCTTCAGCTGTATATGTGAAAGTATAGCTGTTTGTTGAGCCTTCGACAACATGTTTCGGGGACACAGCAATGGATCCACTACCTTCTAGACTCTTCGTTCGAATCTGCTGTGGAGCCGTCCCGTTACCAGCAAGATTCGTTAATGTACCACTGCTAGACCCTGATGATAAAGCATCAAAGTTGTAAAGAGCTATCAGAGGAGGAACGGTTATGGCACCATTTGTCGTGCCATTTGCACCATATTCTATTACCAACATCTCGTCGACGGTGAGCTGCACAATTGGAATGGTGACCGTAAGAAGATTACTGGCCGTCGGAAAGGTCAGATTGCCAATACTGCCCGATTTCACATTCCCTAGTGCATCGTAAGGAGTAACGCGTACAAACCCCGGTTCATCCGGTTGATTCGCTCCGATTGTACCACCCGGCTTGGGAAATGCAACAGGAACGGACGCTATTTTAAGCTCAAGCGATCCACCATCCATTGGACCGAGCGGCTTAAAAACAAACTCAACCGTCGTGTCTGGCGTATTGACAGGAATATCGGCAATACCATCTGTAGGATCATCAGTATCCGCAGGACTCGTAATTTCTAGAGTACCTGTACCATCTTCGACATTCCCTACCGTAATCGAAGGCGGGGTAGCGATATTGGTTAAAGTACTGTCATCTAATCCCTGAACTCCGATGTTAAAAGGAAAAGCGCCTCTTGTTATACCGACAGCGGCTTCATAGCGAATCCCAACTAAATCGCCAGGCCCAAACACATCAACATCATCATCTATCGCACCACCGACATTCAATGTAATCTTCCGGCCAAAAACTTTAACAGGCTCGGCAGGATCGAGGAAGTTGGGTGGGTTGGTGTCGATAAATGAGAGTTCGACCCCACCAACCATGCCATCACTAGGATTATTATCGTTTGCTTCGAACACCCTAAACTCCCCGGCGCTATCGACTGTACCATCTGTACTCACGACCGGAAACGGGAAGCCCGATGGGATATTGAACTCTACCACTCCCGTATCCAGCGTACCAACTGGTGCAAAAAGCACATCAAATGTGTCAGTTGTCGCAGCATTGGCATCTACATTAGTGTTACCTAAAGTCGTAGGATTCGCGAAACCAATTGAACCGGCTCCTGTTCCGTCCGCGGCATTTTTCACATCAAGAGTTGGCAGCCCCGCAATTTGGGAAATTCCAGGGACACGAGGAGGAATTTGAGCCGCATCGTCATTATCGGCAGCAGTGAAATCAGCGAAACCCGCACCACCTAAGGAGTCAACCGGAAATGCCAAATCCTCAACAGCCCCGCCTCGTGCGAACGTCGTATATGTGAACGTAACCGTTCCGCCAGCTTCCAAATCCACTATTGGAACAATGACATTATCATTATCTGTAGTAACCGCTCCAATGCTACCCGTTGATTGAACGGTGATAGCACCCCCAACGGAGTTAAAATCCCTTAAACCATTCCGCCTGACTCTTACGAAACCACTATCCATCGTACCAACAGCCGTGTAAGTAATGGTAATCACATTGCCTGTACTGCCGGCTGTAAGCGTTTCTGGAGAAACCGTCGCGGTACCGGATCCATCCGCGGCCTTTTTAACTTCAACCTCAAGCGGGTCACCCACAGGGGTCAATTCGCCATCTTCTGTCCCCTGAGACTGGAAGACAAACTGCGATGTTTGTGCCGTTCCAGGCGCAACGGCTGTATAACTGATAATAATCTGCTGGGCATTATCCAGGTTGTTAATAGGTACAGTTACCGTTCGACCGATAAAGACTGGTGTATCAGTTGAACCACTGGTGTTAATGACCGTGTTTCCTGCTGGCAGAGGCCAGGAAGGGTCTACCGCAAGTGAAACCTTACCATCATCCATGTTGCCAACTGCAACAAAGGTGAAGGTTAGCGTTGTCACACTACCCGCGTTGGTCATAGCCGGAGCAACGCCTACAGTTCCCGTGCCATCCGCTGACTGCACAGTGACAATGGGAGATTGAGCCATCTGGTTTCCGCCAATTTTTGCAATCGGACGGTTCGGAACTACGTAGGCGAAAAAGGTGTTCGTGCCGAGGTCGTCCGGGGCAGTAAAATTATCAAAAGTAATGTCAATAGTATCGTTAATCTGAAGATTATTGATTGTGATGTTGATGTCATCGTCCAAGAACCCTTTGTCGACATCCTCGCCAAAAGCAACGGTCGCAACACCAGAACCAACTGACAAAGACGTATGCCCCTCAGAACCCTCAGCACCTTGCGGGACTGTAAAGCTATCCGGAACGTCTATGACTAACGCACCACCGCTCAACGTTCCTGGAGCAGTATACCGGAAGACAGTTTTATTTCCCGTAGCACCCGCCTCAACACTGGCGCCCTGAATCACATTCAAGGTTCCAGATCCGGCACCGGCTTTAGTTGCTGTGACAACAGGGCTCCCATTCGCGAGCGGATCGACATTCTGCCCAAAACCAACTCGGGATGTGAAAGTATATGCGGTTGGATCGCTAGAGCCGTTAACAGGAATTGTAACACCGCTATACCTAATCCTAAACGAATCACCACCACTCATGGCAATAATCGGAATACTAATTGTCCAGGAATTGCCAAAGTTAATCTCATGATCCCCGAGCACTGTCCCACCAAACGCGTCAATCTCGATTGTGTCGTCTGTTGTGCCCACTATAGTATTCGGATCTGTAAATCCTGTCGGGATGACAAATTCAAATGTACCAGCGTTGAGTATATCGGTGTTTCCTGGATCAGAAACAGCAGTGTACGTGAACGAAAGATTCACACCACTGCGTCCACCCAAAACATTGGTACCGCCGGTAATGGATCCAGAACCAACAGCCTCTGTTTCAATAATAATGGTGTCAGCGTTAGGGGGCACCGCAGAACCACCACCAACAACGTCCAATTGCTCGAAAGTAAAGCCATGAGCGGTATCCGACACGAGTGGAGCTGCCGTCACACCACCAGAGCCGGTTAAGGGATCTATATCACCGTATATAATCGTACCCGTAAAAGCCGCATCAGTAGGATCAATAACAAGACCTCCAACAGGCACTAGAACACCAGTAGTATCTAGAGTAACACCTGTTGTAAAGCCTGACGACCCAGGAAAGCCAACTTGCATGCCAGACCAGTTGCCGGCTGGAGGCGTTATGGTGATTGGCCCACCGCTCATATCAACACCTGATAAATTAAAGGTGATGGTATTGCCAGAGCCACCCGCCGGTAAAGGCGCGGTCGGAGAAGTCACGACAAGCTGCGCCGAAGCAGAATCTGCGAACCCACCTAACACCAACATCAAGGCGACTAAACCCAAAATTCCCAACTTCCAAGCTTTCATGCTACTCATAATCTGTTGTTTCCTCCTAGGTTGTTTTTTCGTGAGTAAAGTTGAATCATTGAACCCGTCTTTTCTATCACAAGATTGACTTGATGTGTCCATAACAGACTGTAACCCTTTCTCCTTAAATACTGACTAAATCCCAAATTCGGGACGTTTCGTCCAATGCCTGAATTGAGAGGCCTGAACTTATTCGTAAACCCTCTCATCCTGAAATGCTCTCTACTCGAAATCCGTATTTATTTC
>Ga0315304_1000051_pt1 | contig 10627 bp, 3 predicted proteins | sample CBN3_1000m_313_M_FD_204536 | JGI IMG/M metagenome (GOLD analysis project Ga0315304, IMG submission 204536) | Metatranscriptome of marine microbial communities from Western Arctic Ocean, Canada - CBN3_1000m_313 (Metagenome Metatranscriptome) | ecosystem: Environmental > Aquatic > Marine > Oceanic ...
CTGCACTATGCCTCACGTGTCGATTTCTGTCATTTCTCCGAACGACCTCAGCGTTTTAGCACCTTTTTTTGTCCTGTTTCCGGCAACCCGGCCGCACGCTTTTAGTCATTCGCAGTCACCCGAAGGAGAACTAGAATGGTAGTTCCTGCCACGCAGAACGGTCACGCCCTAGCGCTTCCCAAAGTTACGTCCTACGCTCGAATCCCGCAGGTTTTGGAAGTACCTAACCTGATTCAAAGCCAGCTCCAATCATACGATTGGTTCCGGAATGATGCCTTGCGGGAAGTCTACGAAGAGATTTCCCCCATCGCCGACTACACCAGCAAGAAGTACGAACTGCACTTCGCCGAGCACTATTTCCGCACCCCCAAGTACTCGCCACAGGAATGCAAAGAGCGGGAGATTACCTTTTCCCAACCTCTTTATGTAAAGACCCGCCTGGTGATGAAGGAAACGGGAGAGATTAAAGAGCAGGAAATCTTCATGGGAGATATCCCCATGATGACCCCCAACGGTACCTTTATCATAAACGGCGCCGAACGCGTGGTAGTCAGCCAGTTAGTCCGGTCTCCGGGTATCTATTTCGTCTACGAACGAAACGCCGCCAGCAACAGGAATCTCTGCTATGCCAAGCTGATTCCTTCAAGAGGGGCTTGGCTGGAGTTTGAAACCAGCGCCAAGGACATCTTGTCAGTCAAAGTCGACCGCAAGCGCAAGGTTTCCGCCACCACGTTCCTGCGAGCCCTGGGGATCGCCTCCGACGATGCGATGCTAGAAATGTTCGCAGACGTGGACATCGACGAGAACCACCAGTACATAAAGTCCACACTGGATAAGGATCCGGTGATTGAAACCAAGGAATTGTCCTACAAAGAAGACGACCTGCGAGCCCTCTGGGAGTGGCTGCACCCTGACGACGTATACGATGTCGACCAAGCCAAGCGGATAGCCAATGCTCAGATCGAGTTTTACCGCCGTCTACGGCCCGGTGAGCCGCCCAGCTTGGAAAACTCCCGGAATCTTATCCGGAACCTATTCTTCGTCGCCCGCCGCTACGACCTTGGCCGAGTGGGCCGGTACAAGCTGAACCGGCGATTGAGCCAGACAGACAACTCGGAACTGATGACTCTGACGGTGGATGACGTGGTTTCGGTTATCCGGCACATCATTCAAATAAACCGAGGGGACGGGAAACCGGACGACATAGACCATCTGGGTAACCGCCGTGTCCGCGCCGTAGGCGAACTGGTACAGAACCAGGTAAGGGTTGGCCTGCTGCGGATGGAGCGCATGGTCAAAGAGAAAATGACTCTGGTAGATCCGGAAGCGGCAGCGCCCCAGGGTTTGGTTAACATCCGCCCAGTGGTAGCTGCTGTCCGGGAGTTCTTTGGTGGCTCTCAGTTGTCCCAATTCATGGACCAAACCAACCCTCTGGCTGAACTGACCCACAAGCGCCGTTTGTCGGCCTTGGGGCCGGGAGGTTTGTCCCGAGAACGAGCCGGGTTCGACGTCAGGGACGTCCACTTCTCCCACTACGGACGGATCTGTCCCATAGAAACGCCTGAAGGCCCTAACATCGGCCTGCTCAGTTCCCTGGCGTCTTATGCTCGGATCAACCCCTACGGCTTCATCGAATCTCCGTATCGCAGGGTCTACAAGTCCCTGCCCAGTGATTCCCCTGACCTTAAGGGACGCACCGTCACCGAAACCGTGTTGGACACCGACGGCAAAGCTATCGTAAATAATGGGAGGGCTATCGGCGCCAATAGGATAGCCGCCCTGAATCAACTTCCCAAGGGGACCATGATAAACGTACGTCCCTTTGTCGGCCGTATCGGAGAGGACATTCTCTACCTATCGGCCGACCAGGAGGAAACGTACCGGGTAGCCCAGGCCAACTCAGTCTTGGACGAACTGAATCAGTTCGCCGAAGACCGGGTCGAGCTCCGGGTCGGTGAGGAGTACATGCAGGATGCCTCCAGCACGGTTGACCTGATGGACGTTTCGCCCATGCAAATCATGAGCGTGTCGGCAGCCTTGATACCCTTCTTGGAGCACGACGACGCCAACCGTGCGCTGATGGGTTCAAACATGCAACGTCAAGCTGTACCTCTGCTGCGGCCTCAAGCGCCTATCATTGGTACCGGCATCGAGGGCCGAGTGGCCCGGGACAGCGGCCAAGTGGTACTTTCCTTGGCTACAGGTGTGGTTACCTCGGTTACCGGCAGAGAAATCATCGTGACCGACGCCGAAGGGACTGAACACACCCATCACCTGATAAAGTTCGCCCGCACCAATCAGGGAACCTGCTTCGATCAGCGTCCCATCGTTTCCCGGGGTGACATAGTGGACGAAGGCGGCGTATTGGCCGACAGCTCATCCACAGAGAATGGCGATCTGGCATTAGGCCAGAACGTACTCGTGGCCTTCATGTCATGGGAAGGTTACAACTACGAGGACGCCATCATTCTCAGCGAGCGTCTGGTGAAGGACGATTACTTCACGTCCACTCACATCGAAAAACACGAGATGGAAGCCCGGGAAACCAAGTTGGGACCCGAAGAGATTACCCGGGATATCCCCAACGTCGGGGAGACCAGCCTTCGTGACCTGGACGAACGGGGCATCATCCGCATCGGTGCCGACGTCGGGCCGGGAGACATCCTGGTGGGCAAGGTCACTCCCAAAGGCGAGACCGAGCTAACGGCCGAAGAGAAGCTGCTGCGGGCCATATTCGGCGAAAAGTCCCGCGATGTGAAGGACACCTCTCTGAGAGTCCCCCACGGGGAACGGGGTAAAGTCATCGAAGTCAAAGTCTTGAACCGGGGCAACCGGGACGACCTGCCCCCTGGCGTCAATGAAGCCGTCAGGGTCTGGATAGCTCAGACCCGTAAGATATCCGTGGGCGACAAGATGGCTGGACGCCACGGGAACAAAGGCGTCGTAGCCCGGATCCTACCGGAAGAAGACATGCCCTACATGGAAGATGGTACCCCGGTGGACATCATCCTGAACCCCATCGGTGTACCATCCCGTATGAACTTGGGCCAGGTATTGGAGACTCACTTGGGCTGGGCTGCCAAGGTGCTCAACTTCAAAGCCCAAACACCGGTGTTTGACGGCGCCAAAGACGCCTCGATCGAAGATGCTCTAGCGAGGGCATGGTTCGCACAGCGGGCCCAGGCGATTGATATCGGTCCGTCGGACGGATCGTCGGCTATCAACCAAGCAAAGCTCAATGCCTGGCTGGCGGATCAGGGATACGATGGCAAGCGCATATTCGACCCGGAGATTATGGGAGAAGCCCAAGAGGCGTGTCTGCGCCTGTGGCTTAAAGAAGAAGCTGGAGAAGACCCCACCGGCCAGTCCTTAGAGGAGATGCGGAACACCGCGTTGCGAGTCCACCAGGAACAGCGGATCTCTCCTCCCACATTCGGCAAGTTTGAGTTGTTCGACGGCCGGTCCGGTGAATCGTTCGATCAACTGGTCACGGTAGGGACGATTTACATCTTGAAGCTCATCCACTTGGTGGAGGACAAGATTCACGCCCGGTCCACCGGACCCTACTCCATGATTACCCAACAACCGCTGGGCGGCAAAGCTCAGTTCGGCGGCCAGAGGTTCGGTGAGATGGAGGTCTGGGCGCTGGAAGCGTACAGCGCAGCATACAACCTACAGGAAGTCCTGACGGTTAAGTCCGACGACGTGGCAGGCCGCGTTAAGACTTACGAGGCCATTGTTAAGGGTGAACCCATCGGACAGCCTGGCGTGCCAGAGTCGTTCAACGTTCTTTTGAAGGAACTTCAGAGTCTCGGCCTGGCGGTCGAGTTGTTGAATGAGGACGTCCGGCCACCCTTGACTCAAGGAATATCCGACGATGCCGAGCTTTATCAGCCGATGGAGGCAGATTAATGGTCAGAATGGCGGACAGGTCAGAAACCCGCGGCACCAATTTCAATGCGATTCGAATATCGATTGCCTCTCCGGAACAAATCATGAACTGGTCTCACGGCGAAGTAACCAAGCCTGAGACCATCAACTATCGCACGCTGCGCCCGGAGAAAGACGGCCTGTTTTGCGAACGGCTTTTCGGCCCTACCAAGGACTGGGAGTGCTTCTGCGGTAAGTACAAGCGCATCCGGTACCGTGGCGTGGTCTGCGACCGTTGCGGCGTGGAGGTCACCCGGTCCAAGGTCCGGCGCGAGCGCATGGGCCATATCCGGCTGGCCGCTCCTGTAGCCCATATCTGGTTCAGCAAAACCACTCCCAGCCGGCTGGGTCTTCTGCTAGATCTCTCTCCTCGCAATCTGGAGCGGGTTCTTTACTTCGCCCAACACATCATCGTTTCGGTGGACGAAGACGCCCGCCAGGAAACCATTGAGGAAGAACGGGCCAGATACGACCTAGAAGTAGAGAAACGTCAGAAGGCATCCGAGGCGGAGTTGGAAGTGCTTCGCCAAAAAATTACCGATCTAGCCGAGGCCGAAGATAGCCCTGAGATAGAAGTAGAGCGAATGACCGCCCAGGTGGAATTAGACGCTGCCAAAGACCGCCTGACCACCGAGGAAGGGCAACTCGAGCAGCAGCTCCAAGCCAGCATCGACGAACTGGACGACCTGAGAGTACACAAGCTGATCGCCGAGTCACGCTATCGGGAACTAAAAGACTCTTATGGCGACGTTTTCCAAGCCGGAATGGGCGCTGAAGCCATTCTGGATATTCTGCGGGCCATCGACCTGGAGGCCCTCCGGGAGTTCCTGATTAACGAGATGCAGTCCACGTCCGGACAGCGTCGCAAAAAGGCCATCAAGCGGCTGCGGGTCATCGAGTCTTTCCGCCGTAGCGGCAACCGGGTTGAGGACATGATTCTTACCATCCTCCCGGTGCTGCCGCCGGAACTGCGTCCGATGGTCCAACTGGACGGCGGACGGTTCGCCACTAGCGACCTGAACGATTTATACCGCCGCGTCATCAACCGGAATAACCGCTTGAAGCGGCTCATGGATCTAGGGGCACCGGAAATCATTATCCGCAATGAGAAACGGATGCTGCAAGAGGCGGTAGACGCCCTGATAGACAACGGCCGCCGCGGCCGCCCCATCCAGGGCAGCCATAACCACAAGCTCAAGTCTTTGTCCGACCTGCTGCGAGGCAAGCAGGGCCGTTTCCGCCAGAACCTGCTGGGCAAGCGGGTGGACTACAGCGGACGGTCGGTAATCGTCGTGGGACCCGAACTTAAGATGCACGAATGTGGCCTACCCAAGCGGATGGCGTTGGAGCTGTTCAAGCCCTTCGTCATGCACCGGTTGGCGGTCCTGGGAATCGCTCCCAACATCAAGAACGCTAAGCGTATGGTAGAGCGAAACCGCGCGGAAGTATGGGACATCCTGGAAGACGTAATCAAGGACCGGCCGGTCCTGCTCAACCGCGCCCCCACATTGCACCGATTGGGCATCCAAGCCTTCATGCCTGTGCTGATCGAAGGTAATGCGATCCAGATTCATCCTCTGGTCTGCTCGGCATTCAATGCAGACTTCGACGGCGACCAGATGGCGGTACACGTTCCCCTTTCCAGAATGGCCGTGCTGGAAGCCAAAGAAGCCATGCTAAGCACCCATAACATGCTATCGCCAGCCTCCGGTGACCCGCTGGTAGCCCCAACACTGGACATGGTGATGGGCTGTTACTACCTAACGGAACTGCGTGACGACGCCGAAGGCCAAGGCCTGAAGTTTCTAGATTTCGACGAGGCTCGGATCGCTCATGCATCCGAGTTGATTCACCTTCAGGCCCGTATACAAGTGCGGGACGTGGACGGTTCCGATCACGAAGGCTGGTTGGAAACTAGCTTGGGTAGGTTGATATTCAACGAGATTCTGCCCCCTTCGCTGGGTTATAAGAACAGCCTGATGGACCGCGCAGCACTCAAAGACCTGACGGCCGAGTTATACCGGACGTTGACCAATGACGAAACCGCCGACGTGTTGGATAAGGTTAAGAGCCTGGGATTCCACTACGCCACCGTTTCGGGCATCACCATCGCCATCAACGACATCCAGGTTTCGGACAAGAAACCCGCGATACTAAAGGAAGCCGCTCAGATGGTCAGCGGCTTCGAGGATCAGTTCCTGTCCGGCCTGATCTCCGAAGAAGAGCGCTACTCCAAAACCGTGGAGGCTTGGACCTGGGCATCAGATCAAACCACCATCCTGGTGGAAGAGGACTTGCCCAACTATGGAGGCATCGCCGTAATGGCCCGTTCCGGAGCCAAAGGTAACATCTCCCAGATTAAACAGATGGCCGGGATGCGCGGGCTGATGAGCAACCCCAAGGGGAAAATCATCGACCTACCCATCACCTCCAGCTTCCGGGAAGGTCTCACCGCTCTGGAGTACTTTATCTCCACCCACGGAGCCAGGAAGGGCCTAGCCGACACCGCTCTAAGAACCGCCGACAGCGGATACTTAACGCGGCGGTTGATCGATATTGCCCAAGAGGTCATCATTCTTGAAGAAGACTGCGGAACCATCGATGCCTACACGTTGTGGGCACGGGAAGACGACCCGCTCCACTCCTCGATGCAGCAGGGCATCTTGGGCCGAATGGCAGCTGCCCCGGTAGTCCACCCGGAAACCGGAGAGATTCTGGTTGATCATAACCAGCAGATAGACGAGACCATAGCTCAAGCCATCGTAGACGCAGGGGTCGATGAAGTATCCGTCCGGTCGGCATTGACCTGCGAATCCCATCGCGGCCTCTGCAAGATGTGCTACGGAAGGCTTCCGGCTACCGGCTTCATTGTCGAGGAAGGGCAGGCGGTCGGCATCATAGCGGCTCAGAGCATCGGCGAGCCAGGCACTCAGCTAACCATGCGCACATTCCATACCGGCGGCGTTGCCGGTCTGGACATCACGAGCGGTCTGCCGAGGGTCGAAGAGTTGTTCGAGGCCCGGGTACCCAAGGGGGCAGCGATTCTGGCGGATATCGACGGCACCGTGTCCGTCGAGGTCGAAGACGAAGGCCGCAGGCTTCGTTTGGTCAGCCGGGAAGAATTCCGGGAAGACTATGCGCTGCCTGAAAACGCTGATCTTCATGTAGAAGAAGGAGAGTACGTCGAGCCCGGTGAGATACTGGCCAGTACCATGACCGCCCTGACCGGTGAAGACGGCGCAGAGGAAGTAACTCCTCCCCAGCCGGCAGAGCAAGTTGTGGCCAACATCGGTGGCCGGGTTGAACTGACTCCGGGTCTGGTTTCCATCGTCTGGGAGGATGTGGAAGAGCGGGAGCACATTATCCCCGTCTCCGCCCGCATCCTGGTAAAGGACGACGACCTAGTCAAAGCGGGAGACGCCTTGATCAGCGGTCCGCTGAACCCCCACGATATTCTGCATATCCGGGGTAAAGACGAACTGCAACGTTATCTGGTGGATGAGGTCCAGCAGGTCTACAAGTCGCAAGGCGTGAGCATTCACGACAAGCATATCGAGATTATCCTGCGGCAGATGCTGCGCCGGGTCCAAGTGGAATCCACCGGTGACACGGACTACATCCCAGGCCAGATGGTAGATAAATTCGAGTTCCAGGAAAAGAACGCCAAGGTCTTGGCCGAGGGCGGAGAACCCGCCACCGCCAAGTCCATGCTTCTAGGTGTAACCAGAGCTTCCCTCCTCACCGACAGCTTCCTATCGGCGGCCTCTTTCCAGGAGACTACCAGGGTGTTGACGCAAGCAGCGGTAAGCGGAGCCCAAGACTGGCTGCAGGGCTTGAAGGAAAATGTCATCATCGGTCGGCTGATCCCGGCTCGAATAACGATCCCCGGGATGGACAAACTGCTGGAGCCGGAACCTGTTCCGGAACTGGCCGGTGTTGCTCCCGGTGGATGGCTGGGCATGGGACCCGCCCCAGAGGCACCGGAATTCCCCGCATCGACCGGGGGGACAAACACCGATGAGGCCGATCTGTTAGCGGATGTGGCCAATTTCTTCGGAGCGGCGTCCACCGAGGACGGCGCTCCGGCACAAGAGGGTGACTCGGAGATGCCCTCATCCGATGGCAAGCCTCAGGAGTAGGTAGGCCGCAGCAACGGTAACAAGTAAAGCCGTCTGATCGGGATACGAGATTGATAGAGGGGGGTAACGTGGGCATATCCGTGGACCTAGCGCCCAACAACCCCCATCATCTCAAGTTAACTAATCCTGTGATGATTGCCTCCGGTACCTTCGGGTACGACGGCTACGGCCGGGGCATCACTCTGGACATGGACCTTGGCCGTCTAGGGGCCGTTATCCCCAAGACAGTCACCCGCCATCCTCGTGAGGGGAATCCAGAGCCTCGCTGGCACCCTCCGTCTTTCCGTCAAGCGCTGGAAGACGGCGAATGCATCTTCCTCAACTCCATAGGGCTAACCAACCCGGGTATAGAAGCCGCCCTCAGCAACCTTGCCCCAGAATGGTCCGAGATGGACGCCACCATGATTCTCAGCCTTTCGGCGGAAAGCGTCTCCGAATTTGGCGAGATGACAGCGATGACCAAGGGTGTCTCGGGATTTCAGGCCCTTGAACTCAACCTAAGCTGCCCCAACATCGAAAACGGCGCCCTCTTCAGCCACAGCGCCACCCTTACGGCCAACGCAGTGGCGGCGGTCAGGGCCAACACCGACCTGCCGGTGCTGGCGAAGTTGGCGCCCAATATTCCCGATGTATCCGAGGTGGCCCTAGCGGCTGTCAGCGCCGGAGCCGACGCACTGACCATCTCCAACACTCTTCCGGCCATGCAGATCGACATCGAAACCCGTAAGCCAATGCTGGGAGCGGTGACCGGGGGCCTGTCCGGACACGGTCTGCGCCCTGTAGCCCTCGCCTTGGTGTACCGCGCCGCTCAAGTTGTGGACGTGCCCATCATAGGGGTGGGGGGCATCTTCAACGCCAATCACGCATTGGAGTATTTCTTGGCGGGCGCCACCGCGATCCAAGTTGGAAGCGCCAATCTTGCGGACCTTTGGTCGCCCTTCAACATCTTGGACGAATTAGAGGTCTACCTTGGGGAAGCCGGCATATCCGACATCAGAGAAATGGTGGGCGCTGTTCGGCTTTGACCTTACCTCAATCTCAAATAACTTTGCTGTACCCGTCGAAATCTCGGGTTTGACCTGCGCTATCGTTACCCCATTAACCTTCGGTTAGGCCCGATTCATTTCCAGTCGATCCCGGCGAAAGTCCGGCATGTGCAACTTGGCGTAGCTTTAGTTAAAATGTATTGTGCAAAATCGCTAACTATCGAACGATATACTAAGTTCCACGAACTTCCGGCGCTATAACCGGAATCGCAGGGTAACATCCATCAAGGTGGTAGCTGAATGGTTTCCGTACTACATAAATTGATCGGCGACACTCCTGAGAAGGCCATCAAGAAATTCTGGCCCATCGCCGGAAAGATTAACGGACTGGAAGATTCCGTCCAAAAACTGAGCGATAGCCAGCTTAAAGAGAAAACCGAAGAGTTCAAGACCCGATTGTCGGGACGGGAAACTCTGGATGATCTACTCCCCGAGGCGTTTTCCGTGGTGCGGGAAGCGGCGAGGCGGAACCTGGGCCAACGGCACTACGACGTACAACTCATCGGCGGCATGGTGCTTCATAGAGGCCAGATCGCCGAGATGAAAACCGGAGAGGGCAAGACGCTGGTGGCCACCCTTGCTGCCTACCTCAACGCTCTTACGGGGCTTGGCGTCCATGTGGTGACCGTAAACGACTACCTAGCCCGCCGTGACCCTGCGTGGATGGGGCCGGTCTTCCATGCCCTGGGGCTGTCGGTTGCCAGCCTCCAGCATGATTCCGCCTATCTCTTTGACCCGGATGTCACCGAAAGTCCTGCTCCGGCCCGGGGAGGAGTCCAGGAATCGTTCAAGTTCATGCGGGTCATCAGCCGGGGCGAAGCCTATCGCGCCGACATCACCTATGGCACCAACAACGAGTTCGGCTTTGACTACCTGCGGGACAACATGGCGTTGGAAGCGACCCAGCGGGTACAGAGAGCATTGAACTTCGCCATTGTGGACGAAGTAGACAATATCCTCATCGACGAGGCTCGTACCCCCCTAATCATCAGCGGCCCGGCGGAAGAGCCGGTGCAGCACTACTACACCTTCGCCAAACTTGCTCCCCGCCTCCAACCTGAGGAAGACTACACCATCGATGATCGGACCCAAGCCATCTCCCTGAGCCAGGAAGGCATCGGCAAGATGGAACAGTGGAGCAAGGTGGGGAATCTGTACGATCCAGAAAACTTCCACTTGGTCCACTACATCGAAAACGCCTTGACCGCCAACATCACCAAGCTACGGGACAAGGATTACGTGGTGCGTGATGGCGAGGTTGTCATCGTCGACGAGTTCACCGGACGGCTTCAATACGGCCGGCGCTGGTCCGACGGTCTCCACCAGGCAGTGGAAGCCAAGGAAAACCTGAAGATCCAGCGGGAAAGCATCACCTACGCCACCATCACGCTACAGAACTACTTCCGGATGTACGAAAAGCTGTCGGGCATGACCGGTACCGCCGCCACCGAGGCGGACGAGTTCATGAAGATCTACCGATTAGACGTCGCGGTGATTCCCACCAACCTTCCC
>Ga0315304_1000052_pt1 | contig 10552 bp, 9 predicted proteins | sample CBN3_1000m_313_M_FD_204536 | JGI IMG/M metagenome (GOLD analysis project Ga0315304, IMG submission 204536) | Metatranscriptome of marine microbial communities from Western Arctic Ocean, Canada - CBN3_1000m_313 (Metagenome Metatranscriptome) | ecosystem: Environmental > Aquatic > Marine > Oceanic ...
GAGAAAACGGTCTGCGTTGCGTGTTCCATGGTTGGAAATTCGATCGGCATGGGCGTTGTCTGGATATGATGAACGAGCCTCCCGACAGCGAGAGTTACCAGCGCTCCTAGTGACGGGTGTTGGAAACGCGTACCTTTTCACCGGGTCCGGCGTTCAGCAGGGCGGCTGAGCTGCCGTTTTGGACGGCGACCTCCAGGAAACCTAGACTTCCGCCCAAAGCTAGCAGTCCTTCATCGCCGGAGCTGACCGGTGATTGGAATGTCTTGCTCAGCCCCACTATTTTCCGGCCCTTAATCTCCACGATGATTTCCGCACCGTTCGCTAGTTCTTCCAGTGGGATGTTGGTGACAAGGTTGCCGTAGTGGTCGGCGTAAATCACTTCTCCGGTGAGGCTGTCGTTCTCTCGGGTTGGGGTTGGCGTGGGAAGCCAGGCTAGGTCCTGGATTGGCTGGCCAAAGGCTTCAGGAGGAATCCCCAGCGAGAGGTGGGCGGCCACTGGGGAGAAGATGTCGCGGCCGTGGAAGGTGTTGCTGACGGGATGGAGCCAGTATTCGTTATTGGTGAGTTGGTATGCTGTCAGGCTTGGAGGAAGGGGAACTCGTGAGGAGTCCGGTGGGGGTGTGACCAAGTATTCCTTCAGCACGCCGCTTAAGAGACCATTGTCGGGGGCTAGGAAGCTGGCTTTGGGAGTGACCAGTAGGACCGCCATCCGGTCCGTGCCGACTCCAGGGTCGACCACTGCTACATGGATGGACCTTGGGGGAAAGAAGCGGCGGCTGGCGGATAGGACGAAAGACCCCTGCCGGATGTTTTGAGGCTGGATATCGTGGGTCAAGTCTATGAGAGTCGCGGCAGGGTTGATAGAGAGGACCACTCCCTTCATGACTCCGGCGTAGGGGTCGCTCAAGCCGAAGTCGGTGGTCAGGACGACTGGTGGCGGGGCCATCAGTTACATGCGGCCTGTTGGAGTTTTAAGCACGATTCTTAAGGCCGGAGCGCTTAGGCTCTAACTCAAGCGCACGCTTAGGATGGATATGCCTAGGAAGATGGCGGCCAAGATTATCGTAAATTGGAACAGAGTCTTTTCCATTCCACGCCTGGTGCGCACTGTGGAGCCGCCGGAGCCGAACAGGCCGGCGCTTTCTTTGACCTGAAGGAGTATCAGTAGAATGATGGATATCGAAATCAGTATCTGACCGATGTTTAGATAGATTCCCATGAAATTACCTCTTGCTCGCCTCTTCTTACCTAACCTATGGAGATGTGACCGGAGGCGGAGCAGTTTTGCGCGCTTCCAGCTCTTGATTCACCAAAGTGTTGACCAACTCGGGCTTGGCCTGACCTTTAGTGGCCTTCATGACCTGACCGACCAGAAACTTGGCAGCGTTTTCCTTTCCTTCCATGAAATCCGCCAAGGCTTTGGGGTTGGCGTCGATGGCCTGGTTGACCGCCGTTTCCAGGGCGGAGGAGTCGCTGATCTGGGTGTAGCCTTGGTCGCTGACGATTCTGGCCGGAGCCTCTCCGCTGGAGAATGCCTCTTCCAGTACGGTTTTGGCCATGGTGACGCTGATGGCCTGTGAGTCCACCAGGTCGACCAGTTCCGCCAGATGGGCCGGGGAGACCGTTGACTCGGAAATATTCAGATTCTCGGCGTTCAGCAACCGGCTCAGGTCTCCCAGCATCCAGTTACTGACATTCTTGGCGAAGGCTTCCAAAGATGCGCTGTTCTTCTTCTGATCCATGGCGGATTCGTAAAAGTCGGCTAGGTCTTTGGATCCGGTCAACAGCCCGGCATCGTATTCGGGCAGCCCGTACTGGCTGGCGAATCGATCACGGCGTTGGGGCGCCAGCTCCGGGATACGGTCTTTGATTTCCTGCACCCAGGCCCGGTCGGCAATCAGGGGTGGCAGGTCCGGCTCGGGAAGATATCGATAGTCGTGGGCGTATTCCTTGCTGCGCTGGGAGGCGGTTATATTTCGGTCGTCCAACCAACCTCGGGTTTCCTGTACGACCCGGCCGCCTTCTTCCAGAACCTTTCGCTGGCGCTTTACTTCGTAGTTCACAGCCATGAAGACCGAGTGGAAGCTGTTCATGTTCTTGATTTCGGTGCGGGTGCCGTATTCGGTGGCGCCCTTGGGCATCAGGCTGATGTTGGCGTCGCATCGGAAGCTGCCGTCCTGCATGTTGACGGTGGAAACGCCAAGATACTGCAATATCGAATGCAAGGTCATGAGGTAGGTCCGCGCCTCTTCCGCCGATGACATGTCAGGCTTGCTGACAATCTCCATAAGGGGAACGCCGGAGCGGTTCACGTCCACCAGGCTATAGGAGTCTCCATTAGACGACGGCCGATGCTGGAGTTTGGCCACGTCCTCTTCCAAGTGGATCCGTTCCAAGTGAACACGGCAGTCTCGTCCGTCAACCCGTATATCCAAATATCCTCCCACCGCCAACGGCAGGTCGTACTGGGTGATTTGATAGCCTTTCATCAGATCCGGATAAGGGTAGTTCTTACGATCGAATTTGGAGTAATTGGGAATCTGGCAGTTCAAAGCCAGCCCGGTCATGATGGTGTATTCCACCGCTTTCCGGTTTATCACCGGCATGGCGCCGGGCAAACCCAAGCAAACGGGGCAAACCCGGGAATTGGCGGCGGCGTACTGGTAATCAGCCCGGCAAGAGCAGAACATCTTGCTCTTGGTCAGGAGCTGTACGTGGACTTCCAAGCCTATGACGGTTTCGTATTCCATAACCTATGGCCGCGATGACTAAGGGTGAAAAACAATGCGCTATATCTGGCGTTATTGTTCATCGCGGGTCTCGTGTTTACTAGTATATCAGTGGAGCGCGTCAAAGACGGTTTTGGCGGTGGGTCCAATGTCCGCTGGCGTCGGTATAATCACTGCTCCAGCGTCCCGTAGCGCTGCCACTTTGGACTCGGCTCGAGCGCTTTCGCCGGTGATGATGGCCCCGGCGTGCCCCATGCGTTTGCCGGCCGGAGCGGCGGATCCGACAATCAAGGCACAAAGAGGCTTGCCGAACGACTTTTTTATGTACTCAGCGGCCTGCTGCTCCATGGTTCCGCCAATCTCACCGATGAACACCACCATGTCGGTTTCCGGGTCGTCATTGAACATCTTTAAGACGTCGACGAAGTTGGTGCCTATCACCTGATCTCCTCCGATGCCTACACAGCTTGACTGCCCGATCCCCAGGTTGGTCAGTTGACCCACCGCTTCATAGGTGAGGGTGCCGCTGCGGGAGACTACACCCACCCGGCCTGTCTTGTGGATGGACCCGGGCATGATGCCAATCTTGCAGTTGGCTCCGGGGGTTATCAATCCGGGGCAGTTGGGACCAATCAGCCGGACCGGTTTGTTTTCGATGTATCGGGAGATACGGACCGTGTCCAGAACCGGGACTCCCTCTGTTATGCAGATGATTAGAGGAATCTCCGCATCTGCCGCTTCGGCTATGGCATCGGCGGCGAAAGGAGGTGGAACAAAACCCAAGGCCACATTCGCCTGAGTTTCCCGTACGGCTTCTTCTACTGTGTTGAAAATGGGGACTGTATCTTCGAAAAATTGTCCGCCCTTACCCGGAGTTACTCCGGCGACAACATTGGTGCCGTAGGCCTTACAAGCGCTGGCGTGAAAGCCGCCCTCGCGCCCGGTGATTCCTTGCACCAAGATTCGGGAGTTCTCGTCGACCAAGATGCCCATTTTAGTCCTTAGCCGCAAGAGTTATTGGTAAGATGCGGTGCCGTGTCCGGATGTCTTTCCCGAAGCTCAACTGGTCTGGCCTAGGGCGGCCGCAATGTCATTCAGATTATCGGCGAAGGTGACCGGCAGCCCTGATTCCGCAAAAATCGTGCGGCCCTCTTCGGCATTGGTCCCTAGGAGCCGTACTACCAAGGGGAGGTTTATTCCATGTTCCCGGTAGGCTTTTACCACCCCGGAGGCGGCCACATCGCAACGAAGTATGCCGCCGAAGATGTTCACCAACACCCGGGTCACTTTACGGTCGGACAGAATGATGGATACGGCGCTGGCCACCTTCTCGATGGTGGCGCCACCGCCGACGTCCAAAAAATTGGCTGGCATCGCTCCTGCGGCAGTGGTCACGTCTAGAGTCGCCATAGCCAGGCCGGCCCCGTTGACTAAGCAGCCCACGTCACCGTCCAGCTTTACATAAGCGATATCCAGACTGCCGGCTCGATACTCCAGTTCATCTTCTTGAGCGGGGTCCCGAAGTTCTTGGAGGTCGGTGTGGCGGAATAAAGAATCGTCGTCCAGGTTTAGCTTGGCGTCCAACGCGACCAACTCGCCTTGGCCGGTCACGATCAAGGGATTAATCTCCACTAGAGAGCAATCCAACTCGGTAAATACCTTGTACAGGGCATTCATTATCCGGGTTGCTGATTGGGCCGAGGGTCCCGTTAATCCCAACTTGGCGGTAAGCCGACGGGTTTGGAAGGGCATGAGGCCAAGAATCGGGGACAGGGGTTCCATGTAGATGTCCTGGGGCCGGGTAGCGGCTACCTCTTCGATATCCATGCCGCCAGCGCTGCTTGCCAACATTATGGGGCCACGAAAATCCCTGTCGATGGTAATCGCCAGGTACAGTTCCCGGTCGATGTCGGCAAGCTCCTCAACCAACACATGGTTTACGGGAGCGCCTTCCGGTCCGGTCTGATGAGTGACGAGGTTGCTGCCCAACATGGCAGCGGCGGCTGGGCGTGCCTCATCCGGGGAATTCACTACCTTGATGCCGCCGCCCTGGCCCCTGCCCCCAGCATGGACCTGGGCTTTCAACACTGCTTTTCCCCCAAGGTCTTGAGTGGCTTGACCGGCCTCTTCAGCGCTGCTAGCCAATCGGCTTGAGGGAACGTTGATACCGTAACGAGCGAGGACCTCTTTGGCCTGATACTCGTGAATCTTCATTGACTCTCCTGGTCTACTTCATCCCAGACAACCCCTCATCCGTCAGCCGGAAGAGGCCAGGGAGTTATTGGAATCCTATGCCCATCCCGGCAGGTTTTCCGGGCATCACGGGATAGACCTACTGCTTAGCGGAGCCCTGCTGGCCCGGAGGTTCCTGCAAGAACTTGAATAGGTCGGCGTCCGACGAAAGAATGACGGTGGTCCGTTGATTCAGGAACTTCTGGTAAGACTCAAGACTGCGCCGGAAAGCGAAGAACTCTGGGTCCTGGTTCAGAGCGTCGGCCAAGATTCGGATTGCCTCAGCTTCTCCTCGACCCCGAACTTCGTTGCCGGTCCGTTCTGCTTCGGCTAGGATAATCTCCCGCTGTTTGTTTGCCTGAGCGCGAATCTTCAGATCCTCTTCCTCACCTTCGGAGCGGAAGCGGGTGGCGATGCGGTTACGCTCTGCCCTCATCCTGTTGTAGATGGCGTCCTGTACACGGTCGGAGAAGTCAGCTCGTTTCATTCTAACGTCAATCATTTCAACGCCGAATTGGCCTTCTTTCACTCGAGCCTTGGAAGCTTCAAAAACATTTTCCATCAGCTCTGACCTAGACTCACTGGCTTCGATTATGGGCAAGCCATCATCGTCGATGACCGGGACTCCGTTGGCGTCCAGGACGCGCTCTGCGCCGATGATTTGGGTCCTGGTGCTGCGGGCAATCTCGTCCCGTAAGCTGGAGGTTACGATGTCTCCAAGGCGGGTCCGGGCTGTATTCTCGGTTTGCAAAGTCTTAAAGAACTGTAGAGGGTCTACGATGCGGTACCGGGCATAGGAGTCGATCGTCATGTTCTGCTTATCGATGTCGGGCATCGATACCGCTGGTGCGTCGATACGCAGCACGCGTTTATCGAAGCTCAGCGCAGTGTCTACGAAAGGCGCTTTGAGGTATATGCCGGGATTCTTACTGACGGTCTGAGGGTCACCGAACCGGGTTATAAGAACCTGCTCAGTGACGTCGACCACATATAGCGATTGGGCAACAACGATGAGGGTGACTAATACCAACCCACCGAGAACAACCAAGATCTTCATTTCAGGACTCCTGCGCCTTTATCGTAATCTTTACGGAGATTGAACTCTACGGGGCCTGGCTGGGTCCAACCGGGATCGGGGTGATACCTTCACGCCCTCCCAGGATAATCACTGATTCCGCATCGGGTGAGACGATAACCTTGTTGATGCGGGGCAATATCTCCTCGATCGCTTCCAAGTAAAGCCGCTGCTGTGTGACTTCGCTGGTAGCGGGGACGTTCAGGTTCTCTCTATTCAGATATTGAACAGTGAATCCGTCTCCGCCGTTCAATGTCTCTCCATCCTGAACTCGGAAAGTAACCACGTTGGTGCGGGCATCGAAGCCATCCACCGCAATGTCGATGCCTTGGACTATCCCGCCATCAGGCCCATCAACCACCTTGATATCGGCTGCGGAGATGCCTGATGCGTGATTGTCGTCCCGGTCGGAGTTGTCGGTGTCCAGAACCGGGTTGCCCAACCGCATCTCGAAGGGTCCGTTGCCAACCAAGCTGGGCAGAGTGAGAATCTCGTTACCTAGATACGCTATGGAGAAGGGTATTCCGCTAACCAGATCGCCGGTTTGGGCGTCGAAGGAGACGCTGAAGGTACAAGTCACGGCGTCGTCATCGGACCCGGCTTCGGCATTGGTAAACAGACAACGGGATCCGTCCCCCAATCCTGCGCCTATAAGCGTCATAGAACTTGCTAGGATATCGAAGCCATCGCCGTCAACGTCCGGGCCGCTAATCACACTGACGTCACCGAGCCCGATGCCGGTGGATGAATCGCCGTCATCGTCGGCGTTGTTGGTATCTTGCAGCACGTTTTGCAGTTCGATCGAATGGTCGCGGTACTGTTCCAAAACCGAGACGAATCTTGACGATTCACCACGGGCCCTTGAAACACGGGCTTGAGCGAAAGCTTCGGCTTCCCTCTTGATTCGTTCGGCGTCACCCTCAGCCCTTGGGATGATATTGTTTTCGTACGCTAGGGCTTCGTTGACCCGGGTTTCCTGCTCTTGGCGGGCTCGAAGAACGTCTTCGAAAGATTCGAAAACCTCTTCCGGGGCCTGGGTCCTTAGCAGTTGGACGCTTACTATGTTTATTCCGGTTTGGTAATGGTCCAAGATGTTCTGGAGTCTGGTCTTGGTGTCCGACTCAACTGCGGTCCGCTGCTCGGTCAAGACATCTTCGATGCTTTTCTGACCCACCACCAACCGCAAGGCGGCTTCAGCGGCGTCTTTCAGCGTGCGGCCCTCCGGATTGCCCGGGAGGATGCCCCTTGCGTCCTCCCCGGGGTCGTTCACACGGAAGAGGTAGCCTACCAGGTCCTTGATGTCATATTGGACTACCATCTGAACGTCTACGATATTCAGGTCGCCGCTAATCATGAGACCTTCCACCGGCACTGCGGCGTCGGTGACTCCCTGATCAGCGCCGCTACGGAAGCCCAGCTCCATACGGCGGGTTTCGGTCACCTTGACTACGTCCTTTTTTCCTATGGGGCCTGGCCACCACCAATGGAGCCCGGTTTGAGTGACAATACCTGCGACTTCCTCGCAGGGCCCTATTGCTGCGCCGCAGATCTGGCCGAAGCGCCGCTGTGCGGCTTCTTCACCGGGGCCGGTGCGGTAGACGCCGGTGGCTAGCCATAGAACGGCTATCAGGCCGATAGCGAGTATGGCAACGCCGCCTACGCCCCCGCCGCCCAATCTCGCGGCGATTCTGCCCAATGTACCTTTGACTCCGGCTAATAGCTGGTCGAAGTCGACTTCCGGTTGACGTGGTCCGCCAGGTTGAAACATATCGAAGTGTCCTTATACCGCGCCTGAATGAGAATAGACCGTGAAACGACCGAATTCCGTAACAAACCAATCGACTGATTCTATCATTTTCTTGGAGCAGGGAGCTAATTTCCGGCTACCGATTTGAGGAGATAAGTATCCAAGTTGCCAATCTCCATGTCAGCCCTGGTTGCTCCCACCCTCCGGCGCACTCCAAAATAGGATGCCTTTGCAGACGATTGGGTGCGCTTGGCGATGGCGTTATAATCCTTAAGTGATACCTTGTTCAACGGTTCGACAAGATGACTGCGAACGGAAGGGCATCTATAACCTTTCATCCTGTGCTTGTCGCGTTATCAAGCAGTTAATTGCTAATCACATTAAACCTTTGGGAGGTTTCGATCCATGGCTGACACCGGTATAACCGTGAAATCCAGCGAGGGCATGACCCGAGTCCAAGTTACGTGTGAACATCAGAGCGGATTGATTTACGTCGTCCCCGCTTCTCGCAGTTGGGTTTGCTCTGAGGAATTGATTCCGGCTCACGCTCTGGCCGGGTTCTTTCGCGAGTTGGTGGCACTAAAACATGGCCCAATCACGGAACTGATGCAAGATTGGGGGATATACTACCGGCAACTGCCCATAACCGGAGAAGCGGACTCTGTGGGTTCAGCTGAACCCACAGAGTCTACGAACCATTGACGTGCTCTCTGCAGTGTCCGGCGAACCGGAGGACTGCAAGGTAATCGGTAGCCGGCATTTCACTCAGCAGTCAGATTCTCCGCCTGCGGGAATGGAATCGCTGGTACTGGCCATCGTTGGCGAAGGCTGCCCGATGGGCGGCCCGGCGGGTGACGGCGTTATGGGAGGGGTTTCCGGCGGAATCGCCGGATTTCCCGGTCCATCACTTATGGTGCCATCATCTATCAGACGAATCATGTTTTCGCCGGAGATTGTCTCGTGCTCGATGAGATACTCAGATAGCCGCACCAGCTTAGGCTTGTTGTCCTCTAGGACTTCCTGGGCCCTTTTGTAGGCCAACTTAATCAGCACCCGGACCTCTTCGTCAATCTCCTCGGCGATCTTGTCCCCGTAGTCCCGCTCTTCGCTAATCTCGCGGCCCAGGAAAACCATCTCCTGCACCTTTCCGAAGGTTCGGGGCCCCAAGGCATCGCTCATGCCGTATCGCTTTACCATGCTCAACGCTACTTTGGTCGCCCGCTCGATATCGTTACTAGCGCCGGTAGTTAGCTCGCTGAAAATCATCTCTTCCGCGACGCGGCCACCCATCATGACGGAGAGCATGTCTCCGAACTGGTTCTTGGTCCACAGGTACCGATCCTCGTCTGGCAACAGTGAGGTGTGGCCTCCCATGTTGCCCCGAGATACGATGGATATCTTGTGCACCCGGTCGGCATGAGGAAGATTGTGGGCCACCAGAGCATGGCCGGCCTCATGGTAGGCGGTCATTTCCTTTTCTCTGGGGCTGATGAGTCGGGTTTTGCGTTCGGGACCGGCGACGATGCGGTCCACCGCCTCTTCAAACTCCGCCATGAAGATTGATTTCTTGTTGTTGCGGGCCGCCAGAATGGCTGCTTCATTCACCAGATTGGCAAGATCCGCCCCGCTAAATCCAGGAGTTTCTTTAGCCAGGTTATCCAATGTTACTTCCGGAGCGATGGGCTTGCCGGCTGCGTGAACTTTTAAGATGGCCTCGCGGCCTCGGATGTCGGGGAGGTCCAAGGTGACACGCCGGTCAAAGCGGCCGGGACGTAGCAGGGCAGGGTCCAGAATGTCCGGCCGGTTGGTAGCGGCCAAGACGATGACGTTGTTGTTGGTTTCGAACCCGTCCATCTCCACCAGTATCTGGTTCAAGGTCTGTTCACGCTCGTCGTGTCCGCCGCCCAGTCCAGCGCCTCGGTGCCTTCCGACGGCGTCAATCTCGTCGACGAAGACGATGCAGGGGGCGTTTCGCTTGGCTTGGTCGAACAGGTCCCGAACACGGGCTGCGCCAACTCCGACGAACATCTCTACAAATTCACTGCCGCTTATATGGAAGAAGGGTACTCCCGCTTCTCCGGCCACGGCTCGGGCCAGCAGGGTCTTGCCGGTGCCCGGTTGTCCTACCAGCAGCACTCCCTTGGGAATCTTTGCTCCCAGGGACAAGAATCGTTCCGGGTATTTCAGGAACTCTACGACTTCTTGCAGTTCGGTCTTGGCTTCTTCCACGCCGGCAACGTCGTTGAAGGAAACACCGGGGCGGTTGAAGGGCATCATCTTGGCGCGGCTACGCCCAAAACTCATCGTTTGGTTGTTGCTGCCCTGGGCCTGGCGCATCATGAATAGAATCAGACCGCCGAAGATTATCAGAGGAAGGAAGTTCAGCAGCAACCCTAGCAGGCTGCTCAGACCGCTGGAACCCTCGAAGGTGACCGAGACACCGCTGGGAGGGCCAATCTCGACACCGCTCTCTACTAACAGGTTGATGATGTCGGTGTCATTGCCGATGCGGCTGTGTAACCGGTCGCTGCCTACGCGGCTGCTAACATTGGGGATGATTGTGAGTTTCCTGCCATCGACGGCAATCTCACGAATCTCGTCGTTCTTGGCCATGGCCACAACCGTGGTTAAAGGTACATCGCCGCTGGCACCAAAGCTGGGTAGGAGTGTATAGAAGATTATTATCACTCCCACGATTACCAGGAGGTAAACGACGCCGTTACGCATCCAACGATTCTTGCCCATTATTACCTCTTAATTGTCCCCGCC
>Ga0315304_1000054_pt1 | contig 10544 bp, 7 predicted proteins | sample CBN3_1000m_313_M_FD_204536 | JGI IMG/M metagenome (GOLD analysis project Ga0315304, IMG submission 204536) | Metatranscriptome of marine microbial communities from Western Arctic Ocean, Canada - CBN3_1000m_313 (Metagenome Metatranscriptome) | ecosystem: Environmental > Aquatic > Marine > Oceanic ...
AAGACGATAGTCGGGGACAACCCCGGCCGGATGCTAGAGGCCATCACCGCCGCCATGGAGCGGTCTGACGTGGTGATAACCTCCGGCGGCATCGGCCCGACGCAAGACGACTTGACAAGGGAGATTGTGGCCAAGGCATCCTCTAGAGAACTGGTCATGGAACCGGAATTGCTCGCCCAGATCGAGGCCAGGTTTCGCCGCCGGGGCTTCATTATGACGGAAAACAACAACCGTCAGGCTTATATACCCAAGGGAGCCATCCCGGTGGAAAACCCCAACGGAACCGCTCCTTCTTTCATCGTGGAAAACCCTGGGGCCACAGTCATTTGTCTACCAGGGGTTCCCTTCGAGATGAAGTGGTTGTTCGACAACGAGGTCATACCCTATCTACGAAGGAAGTTCAATCTTTCCGAGGCCATCTACTCACGGGTACTGAAAGTCGCCGACATGGGCGAGAGCGCTGTGGACGAACTGGTGGGGCACCTCATCGCCAACTCCAACAATCCCACGGTGGGTGTGCTGGCCTACCCCGGTCAGGTGGACGTTCGTATAACCGCCAAAGCGGCTAGTCAAGATGAGGCCGATGTCCTGATCGCTCCATTGGAGAAAGAGGTCCGAGGCTTGCTGGGAGACCACGTGTTCGCCACCGGGGAACAAACCATGCCGGACATCGTCGGCGAATTGCTGCGCTCCAGAAACCTGACTGTGGCATCCTTCGAAGGGCTGACCGGCGGTCTGGTCGCCCAGCAACTTCAAGAAGCCGATGGGCTGCGGTTCTTGCAGGGGACCATCGGCCAGCAGGAATCTACGTTGCAGGCAATCCTGGGGGCCAACGGAGCCGACGACGGAGTCGCTAAGGAACCTGAAGCCCTGACCGGCCAACTGGCCTCGGCGGTCAGGGCAGGAGCCGGGTCCGACCTGGGACTGGCGGTGCTGTCACTGTCGGACAATCCCACTCCGTCCAGTGGGTCCTCCAACAACAGCTCGGAGAACCTTAGAGCCGGTAACACCTATATAGCGGTCGCTTCCGCCCAAGGCCTCAACCGGCGGGGATCCAAATTGCCGGCCCCGGGTTGCCGGACCGGACCAGAGCCGCCCTCCACGCGCTGGACCTGCTGCGGGTAACGATGATGCAGTCCTAGCTCGCTTTGAGTGCAATGTCTCTAAGGACGTTGGAACCAATTTTAAGATATAAACCTTCAGAATCGTCATTCCATACCAGCTAGCCACGTAAACAAAGAGACCATCCCGTCACTCCCGCGTAGGCGGTAGTCCAGTCTCCGCTGCGTAAACGGCGTGCGGTTCAAATCGAGACATACCCTGGACTCCGGCCTTCGCCGAAATGACGAACTAGTATCGCCCCGCCGATGCATGTTGGTCCGCATTTACACCCCCGCGACCCGGTGCTACCATTACCGGAAGTTTCTAACCGTAGCTACGGCAGCCGTGGAATACAGCGATCCGGCCCCGTAAGAAAGGTTGACGATGGATTCAAAGGGATACGATGTAGTGGTCATTGGGGGAGGCATAATCGGCCTCTCCACCGCCATGCAGATCAAGACGGAAAAGTACCCCGATTGGCGAGTTGCCGTGGTGGAGAAGGACTCGGAGATTGCCACCCACCAGACCGGCCATAATAGCGGAGTTATCCACTCGGGCATCTACTACCGTCCAGACTCCCACAAAGCCCGGTTTTGCGTGGGCGGCGCAAAGTCCCTGCGCCAGTTCTGCGATGAGAACGAGATCGAATACGACCAGTGCGGCAAAGTGATTGTGGCTACCAACGATGCGGAAGTGGGGCGATTGCAAACCCTCCATGAACGGGGAATCGCCAACGGAGTGGACGGTCTGGAGATAATCGGCCCGGAGCGGCTGAAAGAGTTGGAACCCCACGTGGCCGGCATCCAGGCGCTGTGGGCACCCACCACCGGCATTGTAGATTATCGGAAGGTCTCAGCGGTTTACGCCGAGAAGTTCCAACAGGCGGGAGGCGATGTTTTCACCAACGCTCCGGTGAGCCGGATAATCCGCACCCAAGGCGAGTTGGTGTTGGAAACTCCCGGCGGCGCGGTCCACACTAAGCACTTAATCAACTGCGCCGGACTATACGCCGACCGGGTGGCCGAGATGATGGGCGAAGAAGTAGATATTCAGATTATTCCCTTCCGGGGCGAGTACTACACTCTGCGCCCAGAAAGCCATCACCTAGTCAACGGCCTCATATACCCGGTTCCCGACCCTCGCTTCCCCTTCTTGGGCGTACACTTCACCCGTAACATTCATGGGTACGTGGAAGCCGGACCCAACGCCGTGCTGGCCCTGAAACGAGAGGGCTATCGCAAGTCGGATATCAGCGTGGGGGAGTCTTTTCAGACATTCACCTACCCCGGCTTCTGGAAAATGGCCGCGAAACACTGGAAGACGGCGCTGGGTGAGATTCACCGCTCATACAGCAAGAGTGTTTTTGTTAAAGACCTGCAGGGTTTGGTCCCAGAGATCCAGGCCAGCGACCTGGCGCCCGGCGGCGCGGGTGTCCGGGCTCAGGCAGTTTCCCGTAGCGGTGCATTGCTGGACGATTTCAGCATCATTCGAGGCCGCGAAGCCGTACACGTCTTAAACGCGCCCTCACCCGGCGCGACATCCTCCTTGGCCATCGGCGCGCACATCGTGGAGTTGGCAGCGGAAGCCTTCGGCGAATAGAACTGGGGAAGAGGCGGGCATCACATCCCGTTCCCTGTCTCGCCTCTCTTAATACACTTTTACCCAGCGATGGGTTGGATCCCCAACCGTCATGGCAGTTAAGCAATCGTAGCGTTCATGACATATTGTTGCTGCCAAGGTGCAGCCTTAGTATAATCGACCAATAGAAGTTCCTAGGGGGAGTCGGCGGGATTCCAAGGGGAGGGCGGATTGGCGGTTTCAGCCGGAGCCGAACTGGATTTGGGGGTCTGGGCGGTCACCGAAGAAAAGGTCCGCCAGTACCTAAGTGCGGTGGGAGACCAACAACCGGCCTACTTCGATCTGGCACTCGTTCCTCCGCTGGCCTTGTCAGCATGGTCACTGGGAGCTCTCCTCAAGCAACTGGCCTTGCCCCCCGGAGCCATCCACAGTCTGCAGGATATGGAAACCTTCCGGGGAGTTAGCTTCGGCGAAGAGATTCATGCCACCGCTCAGGTTGCCAAACCACGTCAGCGCGGCAACATGAAGTTTATTTCGGTCGTCTATGCGCTTACCGACCGGTCGGGCCAACAAGTACATGGCGGCAAAACCACGGTGTTAGTTGTCGACTCCGCCTCATCGGAGTCTGGTGGGACGAAATCCCCCCAACCCCCCTATACAAAGGGGGGCGAGACCGGAGTCACTGGCGATTCATCCGGTTCTATGCCAATTGTATCAAGGACGATCTCTCAAGAACGATTGAACGCTTACGCTGAAGCCTCCGGTGACGACAATCCACTGCACTTGGACACCGCCTTCGCGGCCGAAACTCCTTTTGGAGACATCATCGCCCACGGTATGCTAACTCTGGCTTTCATCGGCGAGATGATGACCGCAGAACTGGGAAGGTCATGGCTGGAGACTGGTTCTATCAAAGCCCGGTTCAAGGGCGCCGCCTACCTGGGAGACGATGTGGTAACCTGGGGCCGAGCGGCCAGTAAGGGGGCCGGAATCGGAAGCCCTCCGCTAGAGTACGCTGTGGGCGTTCGCAATCGGGCCAGCGGCCAGGAGCTTATCACTGGGAACGTCACCGCAAAGGCAGCCTTAGCCTGAACCTACCTTCATGATTGGCGAGGCTATGATTCGACTTAAAGGTCCCGAGGGACATATCCGAAGCCACACGGATTAAAAGGGGAAATATGTTCAAAGATCCGGGAAGGGGAGGGGCACCGATCAGGGTGGCGGTCGACACCATGGGTGGAGACTTTGGGCCTCCGGAGACCGTGAAAGGGGCTCTCCAGGCCATGGAAGCCCACAATATAGAGTTACTTCTGGTGGGCGACCAAGAGGTTGTGGAAGCTGAGTTGGCCCACTATGACATCAAGGGTAAGCCCGTACAGGTCGTCGCCTCGGAAGGAAAGATCGGGGATGACGAACACCCCATTGAGGGCCTGCGCCGGAAACCCAAATCTTCCATATTGGTTGCGACCAAGCTAATGAAATCCGGCGACGCCAATCTTCTGGTATCCATGGGTTCTACCGGCGCGTCGATGGCCAGCTCGGTTTTCATCCTCGGTTTGATGGAGGGGTTGGAACGGCCTTGCATCGGCGGCCCCTTCCTAGGGGTAGCGCCACGCACGGTGCTTGTGGACATGGGCAGCAACATGGATTGCCGTCCGTCCCTGATGGTGAGCTTCGGTGCCCTGGGATCGGTCTTCTCTCAGGAATTCTTGGGGATAGAAAACCCCAGGGTAGGACTGCTCAGCGTCGGTTCCGAGGCCGCCAAGGGAAACCGTCAGGTTCATGAGAGCTACCAGCTTCTGCAAGAAAGTCACCTCAACTTCATCGGAAACGTGGAAGGGATGGACTTTTTCACCGACCGGGTCGACGTCATAGTTTGTGACGGCTTCGTCGGCAACATAATAATGAAATTCACCGAGGGATTGGGCACCGCCCTCTCCCGCTACGTGGAACAACGATTGGCGGGACATCTGCCCTCAGACGAACTCGGCAAAGTCTCCGAGGACCTCTGGCAAACAACCAATATGCCACGCACCATGGGTGGGCCTCTTTTCGGCGTGAACGGAATGGTCATGATTGGCCACGGCTCCTGTAGGGCCAGCGGTATAGCGGGTGCAATCGACACCGGGGTACGATGCGAGGGGATAGGAATGGTCGACAGCATGCGGCAAGAGTTGGCTCGCCTTTCCAGCGCCGGGGCACTGAAGAGCTAGGCGATGGCCGGAATCGACTTAAGCGGGTCAGTTGCTCTGGTCACCGGTGCCTCTCGCGGCATCGGTGCGGTGATTGCCTGCCGATTGGCTGAAGCTGGTGTCAAAGTTGGCGTGAACTACCTAAAGAGCCGGGAATCGGCGGAAAAAGTCGTGTCCACCATAACCAAAGCCGGCGGGGAAGCCATTCTGGTGGGAGGCGACGTGGCCCAAGAAGATGTCGCCAAGTCGGCCGTGCAGCAGGTAGTGGACCAGTGGAAACGCATCGACATTCTGGTCAACAACGCCGGCATCAACCGGGATCGCCTGCTCCTCAGGATGAAGTCAGCAGATTGGGACGAAGTAATCCAGGTCGATCTTCGGGGAGCTTTCCTCTGCACCCGGTTCGTTATGCCCCACCTGATAAAGCAGCGCAGCGGGCGTGTCGTCAATATATCGTCGGTGGTGGGCATCAGTGGCAACCCTGGTCAAGCCAACTACGCCGCCGCCAAAGCCGGCCTTATCGGGTTCACCAAATCGGTAGCCCGTGAAGTAGCCTCCCGCAACGTAACCGTCAATGCCTTGGCTCCTGGATATATAACCACCGGCATGGTGGAAAAACTGCCGGAGGAGACCAAAGAGCAGATACTCAGCCGCATCCCCATGGGCCGGTTCGGCGCCGCCGAGGATGTATCGGAGGCGGTTGTTTTCCTCTGCAGCAAGGGCGCTTCGTATATAACCGGCGAGGTGTTGACTATAGACGGGGGCCTGATTGCCTAGTCTGTCCGCCCGCGAATCTCCCGGGAGGCCACAATGACCACTAACGAGAAACCTTCCAGCCGTTTGCGCCGACTGCTTCACGAGGCCGGCATCATCGTCGCTCCGGGCGCTTATGACTGCCTCACCGCCAGAATAATCCAGCAAGCAGGATTTCCAGCCGTCTACATGACCGGCGCAGGCACCTCCGTCGCGGCCCTGGGCTATCCTGATCTGGGATTGGCTACAATGACGGAAATGGTCGCCAACGCAGCAAGCATCGCCGAGGCGGTGGATGTGCCGGTCATCGCCGATGCCGACACCGGTTACGGCGGCGTCTTGAATGTCCAGAGAACAGTGCGCCAATACGAAAAGGCCGGTGTGGCAGCCATCCACATCGAGGATCAGGACATGCCCAAGCGGTGCGGCCACCTGGACGACAAACGGATAATTTCCACCGAGGACATGGTCCGAAAAGTCCGGGCCGCAGTGGATGCCCGGACCGACCCAGACTTCGTGATTATCGTCCGCACCGACGCACTAGCGGTCTCCGGTTGGGACGACACCATGCGCCGCTGCGACGCTTACGTTGAAGCGGGAGCGGATGTCCTGTTCGTAGAAGCTCTTCGGACCCCGGAAGAAGCGGAAAGGGTCACTAGTAACTTTGACGTGCCCCTCCTGTACAACTTCGTGGAGTCCGGCAAGTCGCCCTTGATTCCCGCCGATGATTTGGAACGGTTGGGTTTCAAGATTGTCATCTTTCCGGGAAGCGCTTTCATGGTGGTCTGCCAGGCTGTCACCGAATTGATGAAAGAGCTGAAAGATACTGGAACTACGGCATCCATGATGGATAGAATGGCAAGCCTTAATCAGTGTTTTGAAACGGTGGGACTTTCCGATATGCTGGCACTGGACTCACGCTACGCTGAGGCGGAGCCGGCATCTGGAGGAAACGATTAGGCTTCAAACCGCATCATCCCGATGGCTGGCCGGTATGGCCGTGGTGGTTGTGATCGTGGCCGCTGTCGGAGTTACCGTGGCTTTCCTATACCGGTCCGGGGAGTTACCGTTGCTCCCCGAGGGCACACCCGAGGGAACAGTGCACCGGTTTCTGGTGGCTATCGAACAGGGTGAGAAGCGCCGGGCCTACGACTACTAGAGCCCCCAGCTACAGGACACCTGCACCTACGACTACTTTCGGGATTCCATCCGCTGGTTAGAAAATAGGAATCTCCGTAATGCTAATGACCTTCGGGTTACACTTGAGGGGACCGCGTCCGATAATGGTGTGGTGGATGTGCAAGTGAGGATTACCAGGTTCCACGTCTCTTCTCCATCCCCTTTTTCGCCGCCCTTCGACGGTGGTGAATCGTCCCATGGCGAGCGCTTCACACTGGAGATGACCGGCGAAGACTGGCTGTTCATCGACCCACCCTGGCCCCTGAACCGGTGTCCAGAGGATGGAGACAAGCCATTGCCGGGGGTGCAGCCACGGCGGTTACCGCGGTGAACGGGAAGCAAGTGTTGGGAGGTTGGAGCTTTTGTTGATCTTGATTCCCCTCTTAGTGATCGGTGCGATTATAGCTGCGGTGGTGGTCTTGGTGCGCCGCCGAAGTGGCGGCGACTATGAACCGGGGATAGGGACCCTTCGGCGGCTGTATTACTACGGGCTCTCCTTCGTAGCCCTCATGCTGTCAGCCAGCGGCGGCGTGATGCTGGTGGACTACGTAGCCGACAGTTTCGGCGGGCCGGAGTTACTATCCCGGGGTGCGACTCAGCTGGCCATGGCGATCGCGCTGACCGTGGTAGCCACGCCAATTTGGCTAATCCACTGGTATCTGGCCCAGAGAGCTATTCGCCGGTTCCCCTCGGAAACACGCGCGGTCGGCCGGAAGATTTACCTGACTCTGGTGCTCGGGGTATCCGCTGCGGTGGGGGCATCCGGGCTGGTTTCTTTGCTACGCTGGCTGTTTGGCGGCGATAGCTTCAACGGGCTTAATCTGGCCTTCCCTTTGGTTTGGGGCGCGGTTTGGGGTTTCCATTGGTATGTTGTGATCCGGGAAGTGCCTAGAACGGAGTTCGGCGATTCGATCCACCGGGCCTACGTTTATGCCACGTCCTTATATGGCCTAGTGCTCCTGTTAGTTGGCACAGGAATCATCTTGCGGCATCTGTTCGCCCAAGCCTACGATGCCCTCTCTTCTACCCAAGTCCTCCTAACGGGGGAGGGAGCGCTGTGGAACGGCGCCACCCAGACCGCCCTGGCTATTATTCTCGTCGGCGGCGTGTACTGGTGGTGGCACTGGCATCGAGTGGCCCGGGATGACATAAATTCAGTTCTGCGCCAGGTGTATCTGCATCTCTTTGCCGTCTTGGGTGGGGCCGCCACCGTGGTAGTTACTCTCAATATCCTGCTGTTCCGGGCGCTCCAGTTGGCCTTCGGTGAGCCGGGCGCGGCGGACCAGTTCCAGTTCATACCAGGCGCGCTGGCAGCTTTGATTGTCGGCGGGGGCCTGTGGGGCTATCACCGGGCTGTCGTCAAACAGGAGTCTCGCGGAGCTGTTGTCGGGTTGCCGGCGGCCCAGCGGGTGTACGGCTACCTGCTGGCGGCCTTGGGCCTGGGCACCCTCGCCACGGCGTTGGTTATGTTGTTTGGCGTAGTGATCGGGGTGATAATACCTCAGGCAGGAGAAAGCCTGGTCCGCGGCGACTGGTGGAGGAATCCATTAGCTCTCGCCGTGTCCCTAGCGCTGATAGGCGCGCCATTGTGGGGCTTTTACTGGTTCGGCGTGCAGCGGGCAGCCGGGGCTACCATCGAGGAACGTTCCACCCTGTCCCGGCGTATCTTCATCTATCTCGTTCTCGGCGCCGCCGTTCTCGCCGCTCTTGGGAACCTAAGCGCGATTCTGTTCATGTTCCTTCGGGACCTGCTAGAGGGGCAGCTTTCGGCACAAACAGTCCAGGATATCAAGTGGAGTATAGGCGTACTGCTGACGGCAGGCGCCATCAGCGTGTATTATTGGCTGATACTTCGGGAGGACCGGTCGGCGTTGCCAGCGGCAGAGGAGCCGCCGGGTGGGGCGATTCCGGTTCGGAAGGCGGTTATCGCCATGGCCACTGAGGCGGCCCAGCCATTGGTGCGGCGGTTGGAGGCCCAGTTGAGTATTAACGTGCGCCTTTGGCAAACACTGGACCACGATGCCGAAGTGCCCACATTGACTGACGAAGATCTCAGGGCAATTCAGGAGCGAATCGCCGAAGCTCCGGGGGACCGGGTGCTTTTGACAATCGACGCCTCCGGCGTCAGTGTTGTCCCTTACCGGGAAGTGTGAGAGCTTGGCCCGGACTACATCTGTCCCCGGTAATCGGGATAGGATGACCAGATTATGAAATCGCAAGACACCCTCAAGGTCTTCCTGGCGTTGGCTGTCTTGGTGTTGGTATCGGCAGTCAGCTACGGTATCTATCTCGTGGTTCGGTAGACCGACGGTACAGTCGCCCGTGCGGCCCTGAGACGAGGAACGATATGCCCAACGTAGTATTGGTAGTCGACATGGTTAAAGGATTCTTGGAGCCAGGTCACAACCTGTACTGCGGGGACGGGGCCAGGGAAATAATTCCCAACGTGCGGCGTTTGCTGGAGCGGGAACAGGCCGCCGGTTCCGAAATCTTGTTCATCTCAGACCATCACGACCCCGACGACCTGGAGTTCCAGGTCTTCCCCGTCCACTGCGTTAAGGGCACCGAAGAGCCCAACGTCATCTCCGAACTGGAACCCTTCGTCACGGAAACAAACGTAGTGCCTAAGAACCGCTACAGCGGCTTTTTCAACACAGACCTAGCCCAAAGGCTGAATGGATCGAAGCCCGACAAGCTAATCATCTGTGGAGTTTGCACCGACATCTGCGTGCTCCACACCACCGCCGACGCCCGCAACCGGGATTACCAAGTAGAAGTTCCCACCGACTGCGTGGCAACCTTCGACCCCGGCGCCCATACATGGGCCTTAGGACATCTGGAAAAGATACTGGGAGCTAAGGTGGTGTAGCTACTCTCTATCCCATCGGCTACGCGCAGGGCTGGCGTTACGCAATCGCCCCGGAGATTACCGCCTCAACCATTTCCTCGTCAGTCAACCCTAAAATATCTTTCAACACGTACTCGGTGTGCTGCCCTAGGACAGGAGCAGGAGAGCGCGGACCGCTGTCGTAACCCTGGATGCGGAACTGGTGGCCGGGGTAAGGGATGGTGCCCATTTCTTGGTGGTCCAGGTTTCGGAAAAACCCTCTGTGTGCAAGTTGGGGGTCCTTCTGCAAGTCGCTGCTCCGCTGCACCACGCCTGCTGGCACGCCTTCCGAAAGCAAAGCGTCCATCACGGATTTTGGTGGCCGGACTTCCGTCCACTTACTTATAATGCTTTCTATCTCGTCTTGGTTAGATAGGCGGCCCGCCGCATCGTCAAATCTTTCGTCTTTGGCCCAATCCGGTTCCCCCAAAGCCCGGCGCAACCCGGCCCATTGTTGGTCGTTCTCCACGGCTATAGCGCACCACTGGTCTTCTCCTTGGCATGGAAATGCTCCATGGGGAGCCATAGAGTCGGACCGGTTGCCGTTTCGGGTGATTGACCGGCCGCTCAGACCGTAATCGATCAACTGGGGGGCAAGAAATTGGAGGCCCATTTCCAATTGGGAAGCGTCGATATATTGACCTTCTCCGGTCCTCCGCCGGTGATCCAATGCAGCCATCATGGTGGCAGCTAAAAATCGCGGGGAAAGGGTGTCGGTATAGGCGGTCCAAGGACCGTCTGGGGGCTGGTCGGGCCATCCCGTAACTTCGTAATAACCTGCGATGGCGCCAGCGTGAAACCCGAAACCTGCAAAGCTGGCGGCGGGACCGGCCTGCCCCATCAGGCAAGTACTC
>Ga0315304_1000055_pt1 | contig 10502 bp, 7 predicted proteins | sample CBN3_1000m_313_M_FD_204536 | JGI IMG/M metagenome (GOLD analysis project Ga0315304, IMG submission 204536) | Metatranscriptome of marine microbial communities from Western Arctic Ocean, Canada - CBN3_1000m_313 (Metagenome Metatranscriptome) | ecosystem: Environmental > Aquatic > Marine > Oceanic ...
CACGGTTACAGGCTAGAAGCCGAAAGCTTCAAGGAGACATCATGCCCACAGCCGACGAGTTAATCGTCCAAACATTGGAAGAAGCGGGTATCGAATACGTGATTGGTATCCCCGGCGGTGGAACCGGTCAGATCTTCGACCAACTCTTTGACAAACAAGACCGCATTAAAACTGTCTTGGTGCGGCATGAGCAGATAGCAGCCATCATGGCCGACGCCTACGGGCGGGCCACCGGACGCCCGGCGGCGATTATGGGCCAGGGTTTGTTCATGGCATCCAATGCCACCTTCGGCATCATGGAGGCCATGCTGAGTAGTTCGCCCATGGTGGTGATTACCGACACCTCCGACGGCGGGGTTGCTTTCCACGCAGCCAACCAGTCCGGGGCCGGGGAATACGGTAGCATGGATATCACCACCATACTGAAGACCATGAGTAAGTACACCTCCCTGGCCACCACTCCTAAAGAAGCGGTAATGGGGACTCAGTTGGCCATCAAACATGCCACCAGCGGCAGGCCTGGCCCGGCTTGCGTGGTCATGCGGTCGGCGGCAATCTCCGGGGAAGTGGATGTTGAGTCACCACCCTTCATACATAATGCCGCCGGATACCTGAACACAGCCAAACCCCAGAGTGCCCCCCAGGACATCCAAAAAGCGATAGAGATTCTGTCCCAGTCTAAACGACCCGTCCTGGTGGCGGGCAACGGCGTTCACCTCTCCAAGTCGCACCAACAATTACAAGAACTCGCGGAGCTTTGGAACATGCCGGTGGCTACCTCTTATAAAGGTAAGAGCGCCATCGCCGAGACCCATCCCCTGTCGGTGGGCATGGTCGGAGTGTACGGCCAGGAAGCCGCCAACCGATCGGTGGGCGAAGCCGACACAGTGGTGATTGTGGGCGCCAAATTAACTCCCCAGGACACGGTCCGGGAGCGGCCCAGTATCTTCGATCCACTTCACCAGAAGATTATTCAGATCGACATCGACGACCGCAATGCTGGCTGGACCTTCCCGGTGGATCTGGGCCTCATCGGCGACGCCGGTAGTATCCTCTCCCAACTGGTTGAGGCGTCCCAACCTGTAGCCCCCAACTCTGCCTCTGATCGAAAGGAGTGGGCCGACGCCTTGCCTCAAAGAAAGCAGGATGGGTCTTTCTACGAGGACCCGGCGCTACACCAAGACAGTTCCCCAGTCACGCCCCAGAGATTGGTGGCTCTGCTGCACGAGAACATGAGCGCCGATACGATATTCGCGTTGGACGCAGGTAACAACCGCACCTGGATGGCCCACTTCTACCAAGCCCGTCAGGCCAATACTTTCTTCTGCCCTGGTGGGACTGCCGGGATGGGATGGGGCTTGCCTGCGGCGGTGGGACTCAAGCTGGTTTACAAGAACCGACCTGTGGTCTGCGTCACCGGGGACGGCGGATACATGATGACGGTGAACGCCCTGTCCACCGCCGTCCAATACGACCTGCCCATAATCTGCGTGGTGTTCAACGACGGAGCACTGGGGATGGTCCGGCAACACCAGCCCGAGGGCCGGCGGATAGCTTCGGAGTTCGTAACCACCGACAATGCGGCCGTGGCAAGGGGATTCGGCGCATTCGGTATCCAGGTAGGCGACTCGCGGGACCTACCCGACGCCATCCGCCAAGCCCAAGCATCCAGTCTACCAGCCGTTATCGACGTGCTGATCGACCGTGGACCCAGCCCCGATGACTGGAGGGCAGACGCCCGGCGGACCGGAGAGACTTAGGCGTCGGGGGGCGACAGAGCATCACCAGGATGGCCGGGTTATAATGGATGTGCACTCCAATAAATCCGCCGTCCTTCATTGAGGAGAGCCATCATGACCACGCAAACGCGACGTTTGACGTACGAAGAGTACCTAAAGACTCCGGAGATCAAAGCTCGCTACGACATATTGGACGGAGTGATGACTATGGCGCCCGCCCCCACGCTCGGACACCAGAAAATACTCGGCCAACTATATTCCATGCTATTCCAGTTCGCGTCCGAGCATGAGTTGGGCCAGGTTTTTTTCGCCCCTGTGGACGTCATCATCCAAAGAGACCCCTTGCGGACCCGGCAGCCGGACCTGCTCTTCGTCAGTAACGAGCACACAGGTATCTTGGGTGACCAAGTAAATGGAGCTCCAGATCTGGTTGCGGAGATTCTCTCCCCCAGCAACACCCGTTCCGACCTGGAAGCAAAGCTGGCCGACTACGCAACCCTAGGTGTCATGGAATGCTGGCTGGTATCTCCCGAAGCCCGGAGCATAGAGGTATTGACGTTAGCCGATGGCGACTGGGTACGCCTAGCGATTTCCGGCTTGGGAGATTGGATACAATCCCAAGTACTGCCTGAATTGAACCTTGAGGTCGCCCAACTCTTCGAATAGCTCGACGGCAAGATCAATCAGGCTGCTGGCAACGCCATGATAGAAATCTTCATCGGCGACCCTACCGGGCCCTTCGAGGCCTAGGCCCGCTGCTGCAAAACGTTGCCGGAAAGCTCGGTAATCTTGTCAACCTTGACCAGAACCGCCACTCCCAGTAGCTCAGGGTCCCGGTCCAATTCCGCCTGCACGCAGCGGTCCATCACTTCCTGACGAACGGGACCGTCCTCATATACGGTGGCTTTTCCGTGGAAACGCCAGCGCAATCGATTGGCCTGGTGGTTATAGTAAATCACCACGTTAGGATTCTCCCCCACATTCTGCAGAGCCGAACGCTTAGCTCGCTCCCAGTAAGCCAGGGTTTCATTGTCGTACACCATAACGCTGCCCTTAGGGCTGATCTGGGGTTCCCCGCTACTGGATACGCTCCCCAGAAGACACGAGTAGCCATCGGCCAGCGCAACATCTACGTTTTCTTTCATTTCATCGGTGATTGATATCATTTGGGTTACTCCTTAGGAAACCTACGGGTAATCTCTAATTGGCTGAATAATGTCCGGTGCCGGCGAAGAACTTGCGCTCAAAAAGGATACCGATACCCATTAAAGCCGACTGTGCGTGAAGCCTAACCGGAAACGTTGGACGGACAGATTGGTGAATGGTAGTATAGGGCGGTCAATCAAGACCTTCGACAGCTACGGACGCCCGGGTTCCTCTCGCATTTTCTGCCGTCTACCCCGTCGCCACCAGGCACGGGGCGATTTTAACCCAGGCGCTCCGGGTTGACAAGAATATCCGGTCCGAACGTAGACCAGCCTCGACCCCCTCAGGAGTAGCCGGTGACCCAATCACAAGACAGATTACTAGAGATAATTGACCTGGCAGAAACCGGCCAGGTGCAGTTGGCGATTAGCAACGGGCAAGGTAGACAAACAGCCCCTCCAGCCACCTTTGACAGTCCAATGGAAGCCTCGGACCGTCAGGAGATCGGTTGGTACTTCACACAATACTTACAAAACCCTTTCGGAGACGCGAAGGACCGAGCAGGCACCGTGGATTCCAGATTCAGAGCCCTGGGCCGAGCGCTTTTTGAGACTGTTTTCCAGTCCACTGAGGAAGCCCAGACTTGTTATGCCTCTGCATTGGAAGAAGGGCTCTCAAACTACCAACTGTTGATATTCTCCAGCCGACCCGAGTTCCTGAGCCTGCCTTGGGAATTACTCAACTCCTCACAGGAAGGGTTCCTATCGCCCCAACTAGCTTCGATAGTACGGCGAACGTCCTCGGACACCATGACCTCCTTCGACAATGCTTTGAGCCAGGAGCAATTCAACGTGCTCCAGGTTTCCCCGGCTCCGTCCAACCATCTCATCGATGGAGAGTCTTCGGGAGAAGCGGGAAGCATCGCCGCCGAGGCGCTGCAGGTCCTGGATTCGATGGACGTGGTGGTACAACTGGACTGCCTACAGCAGCCGACACTTGGTGCCTTGACGGAACAGTTAGCCCAGCGTCCGGGGCACTATCACCTGGTGCATATCGATGCCCAGGCCAATACTGGCGACGGGGAGATCCTCCTTGAGTCAAGCGAAGGATTTACCGCCCAGACCGCCTCGACTCAAGTGGCGGAACTACTGGTCAAAGCCGGTGTTCCGATAGTCCTGATCAACGGTTCCGGCGTTTCCTCTTCCGGCGCAGGGCCAGACGCGGCAGCCCAGTTGTCGGAAGCGGGCGTCCCGCTCGTGGTTTCGGTGACGGCGCCATTGACACCTACGGCCAGGTCTATTTTCGTAAGTTGTCTGCTCCGCCAAATAGCAGCCGGAGTCGATGTCGCCACCGCAACCTCGTCGGCCCGGCGAGCCATGATGGACGACCCATTAAGACCTTCCGCCGCCGGTAAAGCTCCATTCTGGGATTGGATGACTCCCCAGGTATACCAATCTCGAGGTTACAGCCCAGCCGCCATTCAGGTTGAGCAGCCAGCCCCCCTTACTCCCCAGAGTCAACCGGCTGAAGAAACCGGTCCCGACCAGCACCTACCTCAAGGAGGTCCTTACGGTCTTGTGGGCCGGCGCACCGAACTTCGCCAACTGGAACGTACCTTCCAGAGCCAACCGGTGGTCTTGATGAGCGGAAACACCGGCTCCGGTAAGACGGAGTTGGCGCTGGGTCTGGCCCGATGGATACAAAAGACCGGTGCCCGTCCCGGTGGGGTCTTTTATACAACTTTCCAGGTTGGAGCGGGGATGGAACGGGTAGTCCACGAGATTGGCACCGCCGTCGCTGGATTGCCCTTCGCCGATCTGTCCGCCCCTAACCAACGTGAGTGGGTGGTGGAATACCTTCGAGAGCAACCATCGCTTATTATATGGGACGCTCTTCAACACGTAGGCGGAAACACACTCGAAGACAATTCAGGCATTTTGGACCGGGCCGAATTGGAGGAACTGGACGCCTTTTTGGCCGACGCTATAGTAGGTGGCCAATCTTGGGCCCTTCTGGTCAGCCGCCGCCCGGAAGAACCCTGGCTGGCCACTGCTCACCAAGCCTACCAACTCCCCCCGATGGGCCAGAGTGACCGGATGGAGTTGGCCTGCAATATTCAAGATAACACCGGGCCGTCGGACCTCACTCCAGGCGAACAAGCCGACAACCAACTGGGCCTTCCCTATCTTCAACTTCTGGACCTCATTCAGGGGCATCCGCTGGCGATGCAGATTGCTCTGCCACTACTGAAAGATGTTCCCGCCTCGGTCCTGCTGGCCGAGGTACAAACAAGGGCCGAAGAGCTAGGCACTTCCTCTATGGAATCCGGCCGAGACCCTTTCTTGACCGCCATTATGGACCATTCATTCTCGCGGATGCCCCGCCGAAGCCGAACTCATCTGCCCTTCCTGTCCATGTTCCAGCAACGAGTGATGTTGGACATCCTCACTCACATCACCCAGGAGAGGCCCTACCGCACCGTCATGGGTGAGGAACTGGGCTGGGGCGCTTGCCGGACCCTGCTGCGATCCGCCCGGGACGCCGGATTCATCGAGACGGTTACGCCCAGCGTGTACCAGATTCACCCGACTCTGCCTTGGTTCTACGGGCGGCAAATCAATCAACAACTCTCTCCCGCCGCTGTCCGCCAGTTGGAGCAGGAGTTCGTTCGGGTCTACGCCGACACCGCCGACTACTTTATGGAAACCCTGTACGAAAACCAAGACTCCGGAACCACTGCTGTCCTATTGGAGGAAGGCAACCTGACCCAGGCCCTGGGCTTGGCGCTGGAAGACCAACAGTGGGACACAGCCCAGATATTGGTCCAACCCTTGGCCCAGGTATACCGGATGCAAAAGCGGTTCCCAGAGCTACGCCGCCTGCGCCGTCAGCTACTTCAAGACATCGTACCCGATGACGGGGGAGCCGCCGAAGCCGAACCTAAGGGTGCGATTGAACTGTGGCTATATCTGCTGGGCACCGAAGCCAGCGAGGCCACCGAGCAACTTAACCTGGAATACGCCCAAGACCTCAACCAACAGTTGATAGCCTACTTGGAGTCGCAACCCGAAAAGGAGTCCGACCCACGGATAGCAGCCGTTTATCATCAGATGGGCGTGTTGGAGCAACATCGGTGGCGATTGGATGAATCGGAAGAGTGGTTCCAGAAATCCCTGGCCATCGTCGAAAACGGGGAAGACGAAGCGTCCACAGCCGACGACTACTACTGCATCGGCCAGGTTAAGCAGAATCAACGCTTCTACACCGAAGCGAAGGAGTGGTTCAGCAAAGCCCTGGACATCCACCAGCGGATTCAGGACCCGGATGAATTGGTCAAAGACTTCCGAGCCTTAGGCCTGGCCTCCCAATACAAGTTCGACTACGACGAAGCCGAGAGTTGGTACCACCGGGCTCAAGCCATCTTAGAAGAGAACCGGGACGAAGAGACGGCTACCCTGGTGTACCACGAGTTGGGCACCGTATTTCACGCCCGTTACCTGTTCCAAGACGCGGAAAGCTGGTACCAACAAGCGTTGGGTTTGGCCCACCGGTTGGGGATGGAGTCTCAGATGGCCGTGGAGTTCCACTACCTGGGACTGCTGGCAATGGCCAGAGGCTTGGGATACGAAGTAGCTCGAGAATGGTTCGAGCTGGCCTTGGAAAAACGGGAGGAACTGGGAGACCGCCGGGCCGCCGGAGACGAATGCCGCCAACTGGGCGTCCTATTTCACGAGGAAAGCCGCCTGGATGACGCCGAGGGATGGTACCAGCGCGCCAGGGAGATATTCGAAGAGATCCGCGATGTTGACCGCACCGCCCGGACCTATGGACAGCTAGGTAAAGTGGCTGAAGACCGGGGCGACCTGCCCGGAGCCCTAGAGTGGGCCACCCGGACCCACGGTCTCGCCACAGAGCACCAATTGCCGGTCCTAACCCCAGCCAAAGCCCACCTAGCCGCCCTGCGGGACAAGTACGGTGAGGAAAACTTCCGGACATGGTGGCGGGGCTTCACTGGCGGCGACCCGCCCGAGGACCTGGACGAGGCCATAGCTGAAGATTAGCTGGCGGCATCAGCATTCATATGACCTCTGAATCAGGCCAGCGATTACGGTAATTTTAAATAAATTAAGGGGGAACTCCTGATGGACGTTGGAACGTCGATACCTCTACCAGCCTACACCTTGGACCCCGCATTCATCGCCAAAAAAGCCGAGGATTTGGGCTTTGAGTCTATCTGGTACGCCGAACATCCCGCCGTGCCAGTTCATAGCGACAGCCCTTTTCCCGCCACCGGCGGTCCCATCCCGGAGAACTACTCCCACTTCACCGATCCCTACATCGCCTTGGCTCGCGCATCAGGAGTGACCACCACCATCAAGTTGTGCACCGGCATCACGTTGGTGCCCGAGCGAAACCCCCTGCTCCTGGCCAAAGAGATTGCCGTCTTGGACCGTGTCAGCGGCGGCAGGTTCGTCTTCGGCATCGGCACCGGCTGGCTCAGGGAAGAGACCGAGTTGATGGGTGGCGACTTCGACCACCGCTGGACACAGACTCGAGAGTCCATAGAGGTCATGAAGGAGCTATGGACCAAAGAAGAAGCCGAGTATCACGGTAGATTCTTCGACTTCCCGCCGGTCCGGTCCTATCCCAAACCCACACAGAAACCCCACCCGCCCATACTTCTGGGCGGCATGGCCAAGAACGTCCTACGCCGGGTGGTGGCCCACGCCGACGGCTGGCTCCCCAACCGCGTATCTCCCGCCCAGGTGGAGGAAAGCCGGGCCAAGCTAGACGCCATGGCCGAAGAAGCCGGCCGGGACCCTAAGTCGCTGACGATCACAGTCTACGGCCAAGACCCCGACCGAACTCTGCTCCAATCTCTCATAAACGCCGGAGCCAACCGGGTAGTCGTCCGGCCAGACCACTGCGACACTGAAAAAGAAATGGGCGACCAATTAGAGCGCATCGCCGAAGAAGTCCTTCGCTAACACCCGGGTAGCCCCCCTTTCGTAAAGGGGGTTGGGGGATTTCGGCCTTCATACCACAAGGAGAACCATCCATGGACCAAACCACCGAGCTATTAAGCGCCTTCGCCTGCGATCTTGATTACGAAGACCTGAGTCCCAAAGTGGTGCACCAGGTCAAGCGCACGGTTGTAGATACCCTGGGTTGCGCCGTCGGCGGCTTCCATTCCGAGCCAGCGACGATAGCCCGGACTCTGGCCGGGGCGGTCACCAGCTCGGCGCCCTCGCGGATGCTTGGCACCCAGCAATACAGCTCTCCTGACCTGGCCGGCTTCGCAAACGGCGTAATGGTCCGCTTTCTAGACTGCAACGACTCTTATTTCTCGCCCGGTGGCGGTCATCCCAGCGACATGATTCCGGCGGCATTAGCAATGGGCGGTCCCACGGGGAGCGACGGCCGCAGCGTAATCACCGCCATCGCCCTGGCCTACGAAGTATTCTGTCGACTGAGCGATGAGGTTGTCATCGGCGATTCCGGCTGGGACCAGGGCACGTTCTCGATAATCGGAGCTACCTGCGCCGCCGGGAAACTCATGGGGTTGAACCGAAAGCAGATGGGTCACGCCATCTCCCTGGCCATTGCCCCCAGCCTGCCTCTGGGAGTCACTCGCACCGGAGAGCTCTCCATGTGGAAAGGGTGCGCCACAGCTACCGCTACCAGAGCGGGAATCTTTGCCGCCCAACTGGCGCAACAGGGCATGACCGGGCCTAACGAGCCCTTCGAGGGCCGGCGAGGGTTGTGGGAGCAAGCGCTGGGGAACTCGGTGCAGATTCCATCCTTCGGGAAAAGTAGGAGCAGCGACGATTTCCGCATCCTGAAAACCACCTTCAAAGCCTACCCTGCGCAGATTCACACCCAATGCCCCACCGGTATAGCCCTGGAGTTATATCCCCAGATCTCCGGTGCGGACATCGAATCCGTCCTTATCCAATCCTACTTAAGCGCTGTCAGTTCACCCGCCACCGAACCGGAGAAGTGGGACCCAAAAACCCGAGAGACAGCCGATCATAGCATTCCATATCTTGTCGCCTCCGCCTTACAAGACGGCCGGGTGAACGCCAGCACCTTCAATGAGGAACGGATCCATGACCCTGCCCTACGAACACTCATAGCAAAGTTCACCATGGAAGAGGTTCCTGACTTCACGCAAAGATATCCGGAAGAATACAATTGCCGCATAGTGATTACCGACAAGTCGGGTAATGTTTACGAAGCCCACGCGCCCTATCACAAAGGCCACCGCAGTAATCCGATGGACGACGGGGAAGTTGAGGCTAAATTCCGTGGGCTAGCGGCCGATGTAGTCGCCGAAGCGCAGTGCGACCGGGTGTTAGAGCAGGTGTGGTCTTTGGACGAGTCGCCCAACCTGGGCTCCCTCTTCGACAGCATGGTGGTCTAACCTGATCTTCCAGCTTTAACCGGGCCACTTCACCACTTATGTTTCCGGCTTGTTTTTCGTTGATTATGTTATAATCCCGCATACTTATTCTGCATCTAATCAAGGCAACCACAAGGTCCTCCCAACTCGAATAGCCATACTAGAGTATCTAACCATTTAGAGGAGCGCCGGTTTGCCGATATATACCTGGCCAGGTATCAGTGTATGTGGATGGACGCCTATCGATCCGGCAAAGTCAGGAATTAAACACGGATCTGAGAGACATCATCTGATTCTCTCTAACTTGGTCGATATTACAGAAATCCATATTGCCCTGAATAACGTATCATATGTGAAGGGGAGTGCCCCCTTTCCTCCGAGGGCATCGTAAAGTGATCGACTACCAGGAATTCGACGATCACCAACTTATGCACCGGGTGACCTTGGAAGACAAGGGCGCGCTGGAAGCCATCTACACCAGGTATGGGTCTTCGGTCTATTCCTTGGCCATGTACATGCTCAAGCAAGAGGCCCTGGCCGAGGAAGCCACGCAAGATATCTTCTTGAATATATGGCTGAAGGCTTCCAGCTATAAAACCGACCGGGGCGAACCAAGGGCTTGGATCATGAGCGTGGCTCACCACAAGATTGTGGACGTGATTCGGGCAAGACGCCGGACCCTGGCAGCTACTGACCCGGACGGATACGAAACGCTGGAACTGTTGCCGGCGTCCCAAATCTCCACGGAAGAGGAAGTCGAAAGGAAAATCGAGCGGGAACGCATCTTGAAGGTTATAGCCACCCTGCCCCCTCCTCAACGCAAAGTGATTATGCTGGCCTACTTCGAAGGGTACACCCAGTCAGAGATGGCGGAACTTCTTCACCAGCCGCTGGGAACGGTAAAAACCAGAGTACGGCTGGCGATGGAAAAGCTAAGGTTGGTACTTGAAGGCGATGTTCACGACTGATTCAAACAACGAGCAACATCCAGAAGAGCAGCTGGGCGCTTACGCCCTAGACATTCTTGACGAGGAAGAGGCGACTCTGGTCGAGTCCCACTTGTTGTCCTGCTACCGGTGCCGGGATACCGCGGCGCACATGCTAACTTCGGCTGCCATAATCGGCGAATCGGTCGACCATCTTGAGCCACCGGCTGATTTGCAAACTCGGATAATGAACTCCCTGCCTCGAACCATCATGGAGAATGCAGCTCC
>Ga0315304_1000057_pt1 | contig 10329 bp, 6 predicted proteins | sample CBN3_1000m_313_M_FD_204536 | JGI IMG/M metagenome (GOLD analysis project Ga0315304, IMG submission 204536) | Metatranscriptome of marine microbial communities from Western Arctic Ocean, Canada - CBN3_1000m_313 (Metagenome Metatranscriptome) | ecosystem: Environmental > Aquatic > Marine > Oceanic ...
CTATACTATGCAGATTCAAGAACTAGGCGAGTTCGGCGTCATCGACCTGCTTTGCCGTATGGTGGTCCAACAGCGGAGCGGACCGAACCACGGGGCGGACTACTCTTTTAAGCTAACAGTGGATAACGGCGACGATACCGCCGCCTGGCAAACCGGCAAAGCTACTGAACTCTTCACCACCGATACAGTGGTGGAAGGTGTCCACTTTACTCGTGAAACCACCCCTTGGGGAGACTTGGGTTGGAAGTGCATAGCCTCTAACGTCAGTGACATCGCCGCTATGGGCGGCCTACCGATGTACGCCTTAATCACTCTGGGGCTGCCACCGGAAACAGAGGTAGGCGACCTGGAGCAGTTGTATCAGGGGATGATGGAGATTAGCAACAAGCATGGCGTTGCCATAGTCGGCGGCGATATGGTCCGGTCTCCCATCGTGTTCATCACGGTCGCTCTTACCGGCATTCATGCTGACAAGCCGATGCTGCGCTCCACCGCCCGTCCCGGAGACCAGGTGGCGGTGACCGGTTACCTGGGTGGATCGGGAGGCGGCCTGCGGCTGATGCTGGGGGCCGGGGCTGACGTGAACCTGTCCAGTAATATCTCTGAAGAAGCGGCTGAGTATCTGCGCTCGTGCCACCGGCGTCCCCAACCGGCGGTGGCGGAGGGCCGTATCCTTTCCTCCTCCGGCGTGGCTACGGCGATGGATGTCAGCGACGGTCTGGCCGACGATCTGTCCAAGTTGTGCCGTTCCAGCGGCTTTTCCGCCCGGATCTTTGCCGAGCAAGTGCCGGTTCATCCATTGCTGAAGCAAGCGTTTCCCGTCGAGTACCTGGACCTGGCTCTGGGCGGCGGTGAGGACTATCTACTATTGTTTACTGCCCCAACCGAGGTCATGGCTCGGGTGATGCCCAAATTGCCCGAAGGCGCCGCCGTGGTGGGGGAGATACTGGACGGAGACTCGGGACTCGTATCGGTCGTCGAAAGTGACGGGTCCGAGAGACCAGCGCCGGGCGCTGGCTGGGACCACTTCCGGTAGAGTATGTCTTTCTCAGCAACCATCTTAACTACTGGTCCGGAACAGACTCAAGAGGCCGGGCGAGCCATCGGCGAACAGGCCCAGGCCGGAGACATCTTCTTATTGACCGGTCCTTTAGGGGCGGGTAAAACTTGCTTGACCCAGGGCATCGCCGGTGGGTTGGGAGTGTCCGGGTACGTGCGCAGTCCTACCTTTGTACTGACAACGCGGTATCAGGGCCGCTTAACTCTGCATCATATGGACCTCTACCGTATCGGAGGACCGGAAGAAGCCTGGGACCTGGGTTTGGACGAACAACTCTTTGGCGGCGGTATATGTATAGTTGAGTGGGCCGAGCGTGCCGCCGGGATATTCCCACCGGAATCCTTGTGGACGGAGTTGGACCACGTCGACTCCGGAGACCAGCGCTCTATATCGTTTATCGATTGGCCGGACCGGTACCGGGCGGTGTTAGAGCAGTTGTCCGCCGATTTTCCAGCCCCCCAAATATCTAATGAGGTCAGTTCCTAAGTGCTGTTGGCGATAGATACGTCCACCAGGTACGCCGGAGTGGCCTTGGCGGATGAAGAACGTGTGGTTTCCTGCCGGGTGTGGTATTCCAATGTGAACCACACGATGGAACTCATGCCTCAGATAGCTGAATCGCTCAAGATTCAGGATGTCGATGTAGCAAGCCTTGAGGGCGTAGCGGTGGCGTTGGGGCCGGGTGGGTTCAGTGCTCTGAGGGTAGGAATGAGCGTGGCCAAAGGGCTGGCCATGACCGGCAGAACCAAGATTGTCGGTGTAGGTACGTTGGACTTGGAGGCTTTTCCCTTCTTGGATTCAGGGCTACCGGTTTGTGCTCTGCTTGAAGCCGGCAGGAACGAATTAGCCTCGGCGCAATTCGCGCCCGGCGGCCAGCGCACGAAAGAAGACACCATCGGTCCTCTAGAGGAAATCCTGGCTAAGATAACTGAGCCTTCATTGATTTGCGGTGAAGGTGTCCAGGGACGCACCCAGGAAATCAAAGAACAGCTAGGGGACTTAGCCGTTGTGGTCCAACCGTCTCCCGCAGCTAGGTTGTGGTCCTTAGCTGCCTTGGCCCGGCAACGGCTGGGGTCGGGCCAAGGCGATGACTTAGCGGACCTGCAACCTTATTATCTAAGGATGCCTAGCATCGGCGGACCTAAGATAAGAGATCGGAAAGTGCAGAATGCGTAATACAGTTAGCCACAAAGACACCGAGACCACGGAGATATTAAAAATGGGGCCGCTATAAAAAACTCTGTGTCCTCTGTGCCTCCGTGGCACATCTGAAAAATCTAGCGGAAGGTGAGTATGGAACGGACATTGGTGTTGGTTAAACCCGATGGAGTCCAGCGGGGATTGATCGGTGAAGTGGTTTCCCGGCTGGAGCGCCGGGGTTTGAAGCTGACGGCCATGAAGTTCATGCAGATGGATCGGGCCAAGGCGGAAGAACACTACGGAGAGCACGTGGAGAGGCCCTTCTTCGCTGGGCTGGTGGGCTTCATCACGTCGGGGCCTTTGGTGGCCATGGTCTGGGAAGCGGACGGTGCGGTGGAGATTGTGCGCAACACGATGGGAACGACGGACCCTAAGAACTCCCCTCTGGGTACCATACGAGGGGATCTTGCAGTCAACATAGGCCGGAATCTGGTGCATGGATCGGACAGTGTCGAGTCAGCCCAGAGAGAGATTGCTCTGTTCTTTCAACCTGAGGAGATTCTGGATTACGCCCGCAGCAACGACTCTTGGATCACAGAACCCTAACGATCTGAGGGGCTTGAAACCACAGCCTCTCTAATTCGTAAAACTCCCTTTCCTCAGGACCCATGATGTGGACAACCACGTCGCTGTAATCAAGGAGCACCCAACCGGATGCGGCGGTACCCTCGCGGTGGAAGGGGCGTACGTCGGATTCTTTCAAGGCTTCGATGATATCCTCTTCCAGCGCTTCTATCTGCCGCGAAGAGTTCGCTGACATGATGACGAAATAGTCGGCGAAGTAGGTTACGGGGCGAAGGTCTAACATCCGGATGTCCTCAGCCAGCTTGTCTGAGGCGAGCTCTACCACCAATTGGGCGATTTCCGTCGAATCCAGTCTATCAACTCCTATAGTTTGCGCCGAAATACCTATTCTTAGTATATGCCGCCGTCATCTTGCGGTCAAGATTGTGCTAATTGTAACAAAGATTTAACATTTGGAGCCCCAAAAGACCGGATTTAGGGGTACTCAGGGAGGGGTTCCGAGTGTATAATGCTTCCCTTACCCAGTCGATTGTGATACATTTAACAAACTTTCGGACACCTGATTTGGCTGGCCTATCGCCATTGCCGGTTGAGTGTTCGGTACTTGGAGTAGTCTCGATCAAGTAGCAGTCTCACTAAATTTGGATGCTGTGTGGTAGCTATTGGATGCGGTGTGGTAGGCTCCGAAGTCCGTCCGGTGAACCCGAAATCTTTATGTCCGCAGTTGCGTTATGAGTACGCTGAAAGATTTAGCCAAGTTTGGATTATATTCCCCCGAGCAGGAACACGATAGCTGCGGGGTAGGTGTTGTCGCCAACATAAAGGGCGTCAAGTCCCACCAGATTGTCTCCGAAGGAATCCAGGTACTAATCAACCTTGGGCACCGCGGCGCTTGCGGCCGGGACCCGGAGACCGGCGACGGATCCGGAGTCCTGATTCAGATGCCGGACCCCTTCTTCCGGATCGAATGTGCCTCTTTGGGTATAACCTTGCCCCCGCTGGACGAATACGGTGTCGGGATGGTCTTCCTGCCTCCTCAAGAAGAAGCCCAAGCCAAATGCGAAGCTCTGATCGAGAAGGTTATCGTCGACGAAGGACTGGTCCTCCTAGGCTGGCGAGATGTCCCTACCGACCCTACCAAGCTTGGCACGGATGCCCGGACAGTTTGCCCCAAGATGCGCCAAGTCTTTATCGGGTGCGATTCTGGAATGCAGCCCCCGGTTCAGATCGAGCGCAAGCTGTATGTGGTCCGCAAGGTCATTGAACACGCTTTAGAGGACTGCGGCCTGACCGACGAAGAAGCCGACTACTTTTATATCTGCAGCATGTCCTGCCACACCATCGTCTATAAGGGTCTGTTGATGGCTCATCAGATCGAGGGATTTTATCTGGACCTGGCCGATGAGCGTGTGGGAAGCGCATTTGCGTTAGTCCACTCACGGTTCAGCACCAACACCTTGGGGCATTGGAAGTTGGCGCACCCATACCGGTACTTGGCCCACAATGGGGAGATCAACACCCTAAGAGGCAACATCAACTGGATGCACGCCAGGGAAGCCGAGTTCGAGTCGCCTTTGTTCGGCGACGACATGGGCAAGATTCCGCCGATGATGACTGCCGGGGCCAGTGACACCGCCTGCATCGATAACGCTCTTGAGTTGCTGTTGATGACTGGCCGGGACCTGAGCCATGCCATGCTCATGTTGATTCCGGAAGCATGGAACCAGCATGAGACCATGTCCCAGGAAAAGAAGGACTTCTACGAGTATCACTCCTGCCTGATGGAGCCCTGGGACGGCCCGGCGATGATTGTGTCCAGCGACGGACATAGCATCTGCGCACTATTGGACCGGAACGGGCTCAGACCCTTCCGTTATACGATTACGAAAGACGATAAGCTGGTCATGGCGTCGGAAACGGGGGTTTTGGATGTTCCGGCTTCCAACGTCCAACAGAAAGGCAGACTAGAGCCCGGCCGGATGTTCTTGGTCAGCTTCGAAGAAGGCCGGATCATCGGCGACGAAGAACTCAAACACAGTTTGGCCAGCCGCCAACCCTACGGGCAATGGCTGAAGGACAACAAGGTATCCCTGGATGACCTGCCGTCCCCCGCGGGTTCCGGACGGGTCTCCCTTCCCGACGTTCTCCAGCAACAGCAGGCCTTCGGCTTTACGCTGGAAGAGTTGCGTATGATGACCTCCGCCATGGCCATCTTCGGGGCTGAGGCAGTGGGGTCCATGGGCAACGACGCCCCGCTGGCGGTGCTGTCCGACCAGAATCAGTTGCTCTTCAATTATTTCAAGCAGCTTTTCGCCCAGGTAACCAATCCGCCCCTAGACGCTATACGGGAAGACTTGGTTACCTCCCTGGAAGCCTTCATCGGCAGGGAGCAGAACCTCTTCGAGGAAACTCCCGAGCACTGCCATCAATTGAAGCTTCATTCGCCAATCATCGGCCGTGAAGACTTCGCAAAAATCAGTCACCTTGACGTGGGTAACCTGCGGTCGATTACCTTATCGATGTTGTTCGACACCAATAGTGGACCCGGCTCGATGAAAAAGGCGTTGGACAACCTCTGCGACCAGGCCTCCAAAGCCATCGCTGACGGCTACAGTATCGTTATCCTCTCCGACCGGGGCGTGGATTCTCGCTGGGCGCCGATACCGAGTCTATTGGCCACTGGCGCGGTACACCACGACCTGATTCGCCAAGGAACCCGCACCAAAGCCGGACTTGTCGTGGAGTGTGGAGACGCTCGGGAGGTGCATCATTTTGCTCTTCTGATTGGCTACGGGGCTGGCGCGGTGCATCCGTATCTGGCACTGGAAACAGTGCGCCGAATGGCCGAAACCGGTGAACTGAACGGCACCAAACCTGACTATGCTGAGACTAACTTCATTAAGGCCAATGAGAAGGGAGTCCTCAAGGTAATGTCCAAGATGGGCATCTCGACGGTTCAGAGCTACCGGGGCGCTCAGATATTCGAAGCAGTTGGGCTGAGCCAGGACTTGGTCGATCAATATTTCACTTGGACCCCTTCTAGGATAGGCGGAATCGGCCTGGATACCCTGGAAGCGGAGGCCTTGGAACGGCACCGCAGCGCCTTCGCCGGTGAGCAAGTGGCTGCGGAGCGTGAATTGCCTCCCGGTGGCTATTACCAATGGCGCAGGGACGGCGAATTCCACCAATGGAACCCGGAAGTTATAGCCAAACTGCAAGATGCGACCAGATCCAATAACCGGGAGATTTATAACGGATTCGCCCGGTTGGTCAACGATCAGTCGAAAAGGACGGCTACTCTAAGAGGGCTTCTGGATTTCAAGAAGGATAGGACACCGGTGCCATTGGAAGAGGTCGAGCCTGCTTACGAGATTATGAAGAGGTTCGCTACCGGAGCCGTGTCCTTGGGCTCCATCAGCAAGGAAGCCCATGAAACCCTGGCCGTGGCTATGAACCGCATCGGCGCCCGAAGTAATACCGGTGAGGGCGGCGAGGATTATCGCCGCTACACTACCGATGAACACGGCGACTCCAGTAGCAGCGCCATCAAGCAGGTGGCTTCAGGCCGTTTCGGCGTCACGCCGAACTACCTGATTAACGCCACCGACTTGCAGATAAAGATGGCACAGGGTTCCAAACCCGGTGAGGGTGGACAACTCTCGGGCAACAAGATTGACGATTATATCGGCTGGATTCGCAAAACGACCCCCGGCGTAGAACTGATATCGCCGCCGCCCCACCACGATATTTATTCCATCGAAGACTTGGCACAGCTGATTCATGATCTAAAGACAATCAACCCCGACTCTCGGATCCACGTAAAACTGGTTTCCGAGGTCGGCGTGGGTACAATTGCAGCCGGTGTGGCTAAAGGCCATGCCGACGTAGTGTTGATTAGCGGTCACGACGGCGGAACCGGCAACTCTCCCGAGTCCTCCATCAAATATGCAGGCTTGCCTTGGGAGTTAGGCCTTGCGGAAACTCAGCAGGTTCTGGTGGCCAATGACCTGAGAGGCCGTATCGTCGTGCAGACCGATGGTCAGCTTAAGACGGGGCGTGACACGGTCATAGCTACGCTGCTGGGAGCTGAAGAGTTTGGCTACGCCACCGCCGCTCTGGTGGTCACCGGGTGCATAATGCTGCGCAAATGCCACTTGGGCACTTGCTCGGTGGGCATCGCCACCCAAGACCCGGAACTTCGCAAGATGTTCGCAGGGAAGCCGGAGCACGTGGTTAACTACTTCACCTTCGTCGCTGAAGAGATGCGGGAAATCATGGCAGAGTTGGGGTTCCGCACTGTAAATGAGATGGTGGGCCGGGTAGACATCCTGGACTCTCAGGAAGCGATCGGTCATTGGAAGGACAAGGGATTGGACCTGTCCCGGCTACTTTACCGAGACCCCAAGTCTGACGAAGTAGCGGTGTACTGTGTCGAGGGTCAGGACCACGGTCTTGAGACGGCCTTAGACCATCAGCTCATCAAATTGGCCCAGCCAGCGTTGGAACATCAGCAGCCGGTGACCATAGACTTGCCAATCTCCAATGCCGACCGGACCGTGGGCGCGATGCTCAGCGGTAAAGTTGCCAAACAATATGGCGAGGACGGTCTCCCCGCCGGTAGCATCAAGATTAAGTTCACCGGCTCAGCCGGCCAGAGTTTCGGAGCTTTCCTTGCCAAGGGAATAGACATCGATCTGGAAGGCGACACCAACGACTACGTAGGCAAAGGCATAAGCGGTGGCAGAATCGTGGTGTGCCCGCCCGCCGACGCTAGTTTCGTTGCCGAAGACAACATAATCGTCGGCAACGTGGCGATGTACGGAGCCACCGGCGGCGAAGTGTACATCCGTGGCCGCGCCGGCGAGCGTTTCTGCGTACGCAACAGCGGCGTGCGAGCCGTCATTGAAGGCATCGGTGACCACGGTTGTGAGTACATGACGGGCGGAGCGGTGGCGGTTCTGGGTAGCACGGGTCGCAACTTCGGCGCAGGAATGAGCGGAGGGATCGCCTTCGTTTATGACGACGAAGGGGACTTCGAGATACGCTTCAATCCCGGATTGGCGGACCTGGAACCGGTGGCCGACCCGGAAGACATAGAAACCCTTCGTTCGATGGTAGAAGACCACTTGAATTACACTGGTAGCGCGCCGGCCAAGCGCATATTGGACAACTGGGAAGATGCCCTGCCCCGGTTCAAGATGATAATGCCTCGCGATTACCGGCGGGTATTAGAGGATAAAAGAGCCCGGGGCGTAGACCCAAAGATGGACATAGTTCCCCATGGGTGATCCTTCAGGGTTCCAGCAAACACAACGCGTCCCTCCCCAGCGCCGTCCCGTCGGCGAGCGGATGGGCGACTTCCGAGAGTTGTACCAGATCTGGCCGGAGAACGAGGCCAAGGATCAAGGCAGCCGGTGCATGGACTGCTCGGTGCCCTTCTGCCACATGGGCTGTCCTCTGGGCAACGTGATTCCGGACTTCAATCATCAGGTGTACCTGGGTAATTGGGAATCGGCGCTACGGGTACTGCAGTCCACCAACAACTTTCCGGAGTTCACCGGACGGATCTGCCCGGCCCCTTGTGAAGCCGCCTGCGTTCTGAACATCAACGACGATCCGGTGACGATTGAATATATCGAAAAAGAGATTGCCGACCGCGGTTTCGCAGAGGGTTGGATCAAGCCGGAGCCGCCCCAAAATCGTACCGGAAAAAAAGTCGTTGTGGTGGGTTCCGGACCAGCGGGTCTGGCGGCGGCTCAGCAGCTTAACCGGGCGGGCCACTGGGTCACTGTCATGGAGCGGGACGAATATATCGGCGGCTTGCTGACCCTGGGAATACCCGATTTCAAACTGGACAAAGAGATAGTCGTCAGGCGTGTCGATCTGATGTCCGCGGAAGGTGTCGAGTTCCGTACCGGTGTCAATGTGGGCCAGGACTTCCCAGTGCAAAGGCTGCTGGACGAATACGACTCCGTTTGCCTAACCTGCGGTTCCACAGAAGCCAGAGACCTGCTGGTGCCCGGCCGCGAATTGGATGGCATCCACCTGGCGATGGATTACCTTACTCAGCAAAATCGAGTCCTCGCCGGTCAGTCTGTGGACCCTTCTGAGAGAATCAGTGCCGAGGGAAAGCGGGTGGTGATTCTGGGCGGTGGGGACACCGGCGCGGACTGTTTGGGTACTGCGCTCCGGCAAGGAGCCGAGGTTGTCCATCAATTAGAACTACTTTCAGAGCCCCCTGAGAAGCGCCGCCTCAACAATCCCTGGCCCCAGTGGCCGCAGATATTGCGCTCCTCGCCGGCCCATGAAGAGGGCGGTATCCGGGGTTACGACGTCCTGACCAAGTCTTTCACCGGCAATGGCGGCAAGGTTGAGCAACTCCATGCCGTTCGCCTGGACTGGAGCCAGCCCGACGAGAGCGGACGTCCCACCATGCAGGAGATAGGAGGGAGCGAATTCGTGGTGGATGCCGATCTAGTGCTTCTGGCGATGGGATTCCTTCATCCGGAGCACGGCGGAATGGTTGAAGACCTGGGGTTGGAGCTAGATACCAGAGGAAATATCAAGGCCGACGAGCATAAAATGACCAGCCGCCCCGGCGTGTTTACCGGCGGCGACGCATCAAGAGGTCAGTCCTTGGTGGTCTGGGCCATCGCTGAAGGCCGGGAGATGGCTCGTGGAGTAGACCTATATCTGATGGGCCGCACCAGCCTTCCCCATTCCCTTCCCGCAACCGCTTAGCCCGGTACTTCGCCCAGATCCCTGTCTCCCCGTCTCCCTTGTCTGCTACGGAAGCCCCAGAATGTCGAATGCCATTGCTACCTGTTCCAAATCAGCCTGTAGTCTCAACCATAGCAGCGAGCCCTCTTGCACAGCGGCGACTTTCTGTATAGTCAGGTCGTCCAACTGAAAGCCCTCTCGGTCTATCGAATCGATCGCCGCAGACGCTTGGGATTCATCTTCATATTCCAAGATCGCGTTAATCACCCCGGAGCCGGATTCAGCGACTTCAGCACTGATGGCTGCTCTGGTGCATCCTTGCAAAGCATTCGGCGAAAACAAAGCGGTTAAGTTGCCGCAATCTGCCAACACCACGGCCCCAACGCCCGCAGGTAATTCGTTAACTAGATTGAAGGTGCCCGGGTCTTCCAGCAATCCGGATGCCAGCCCATCGGAAGAATCCAAAGCTGTCCTGATCTGCTCAAGGCCTGTGGCGCCGCCGGTGGACGACCCGGTCGCGATAATCAGCGTGAACTCGTCGACCGAAGCCAACCCGAGAGAAATTCCAAACACATCGACACTTCGAACTTCGTATCCCCGATATTCCTCCGGTTCTTGGCCCGGAGCTACAAGACCCAGGCCACTCGCCGCCGCCAACAGACCGTCCACGTCCAGGGCACCCTGGATGACCGTTATCAGCCCATTGCCATCGCTACTAAAAGCGACCACTGCGGAATCTACAGACGTGGACGCACCGGGCTGGAGGGTGTCTAGCAGGCCCAAAACTTCCAGGTCAAATGCTTGTTGGATGACAGTGTTTGCCA
>Ga0315304_1000059_pt1 | contig 10177 bp, 17 predicted proteins | sample CBN3_1000m_313_M_FD_204536 | JGI IMG/M metagenome (GOLD analysis project Ga0315304, IMG submission 204536) | Metatranscriptome of marine microbial communities from Western Arctic Ocean, Canada - CBN3_1000m_313 (Metagenome Metatranscriptome) | ecosystem: Environmental > Aquatic > Marine > Oceanic...
TATAAACCAGTCTCCTACAGTCTTGTGGAAAGGCGTGTCGCGTAAAATTGCAGTTAAGGAGTATTGCCAATGTTAATGCCAAAGCGGGTCTTACATCGTAAAGTACAACGAGGAAAACGGCGTGGACATCCTTATCGTGGTTCACGGATTAACTTTGGCGAGTATGGCTTGCAGGCCATGGAATGTGGCTGGATTACAAGCCGCCAAATCGAATCAGCGCGAGTTGCAATAACGCGACATGTGCGGCGCGGTGGCAAAGTCTGGATCAAGATTTTTCCGCAGAAACCTGTTACCAAAAAACCTGCTGAAACGCGAATGGGCAGTGGAAAGGGGCCGCCCGAATATTGGGTGGCGGTCGTAAAACCGGGACGGGTACTTTACGAATTGAGTGGTGTTCCCATCGAGGAAGCAAAGGAAGCGATGCGTCTGGCTTCGCATAAATTGCCCCTTAAAACCAAATTCATCAGCAGAGGTGGAGAATACTAACCATGACTGCTCAAGAACTACGGAGCCAATCTGTGGACGACTTGACAAACGAGCTTTCAAATCTCCAAGAAAGTTTGTTCAACCAGAGGTTCCGAAACGTACTCGGGAATCTTGAGGATACGTCCCAGTTGAAGAAGATAAGACAGGATATTGCACGGATTAAAACAATCCTTCGGGTGCGAGAACGTGGAGTTGAAAGTTCCTTATAATTGAGGTTAAAGAGGGGATAAACTTGAGTCAAGAGAAACGAGGGCATCGCAAAACCCGGACCGGTGTTGTGACAAGCAACCGGATGGACAAAACAGCTGTTGTAGCAATCACTCGAGCCTACCAACATCCGCTCTATAAAAAGATTGTGAGACATACGACAAAAGTTTTGGCTCATGATGAACAGAATGCCTGTACAGTTGGTGATGTGGTCCAGGTTATTGAATCCCGTCCACTTAGTCGGCGCAAAAGGTGGCGAGTCCGCCAAATTACTCTGAAGGCTGAGTCGGGCAACAATTGAAATTAAAGATATTGAAGAATTGCAGCAGATTGAGTAAAGAAAACGAAGTGAAAAGATCCTAATTCTCTACTAACTTTGATTTGTTGTTAGCAATATGTGAAGCGAGGAAAGTCCTATGGTTCAAACCTCTACTAGACTAACTTGTGCTGATAACACAGGAGCAAAAAAACTCATGTGTATCCGAGTGCTTGGTGGTACGCGCAAGCGCTATGCTCGGCTAGGCGACGTTATCATCGCGAGCGTGAAACAGGCAAATCCCAATAGCCAGGTAAAAAAAGGGGAAGTAGTACGTGCAGTTGTTGTGCGTACTACTAAAGAGTACCGCCGCCTAGACGGTTCTTATATTAAGTTTGATAAAAACGCGGCTGTTTTAATTGACCCTCAGAATCAACCCCGTGGTACCAGGATTTTTGGTCCTGTTGCTCGTGAATTGAGGGAAAGGGAATTTACAAGGATTGTGTCTCTGGCACCCGAGGTCATCTAATAGAACTTATTTTCCGTCGAGGAGGAAACAGTGTCTCTGAAAAGATCGCATGTCAAGGATGACGACCTCGTATTGGTGTTGAGTGGAAAGGATAAGGGCAAAACGGGAAGAATCCTTGATGTTCTTTCTCGTAAAGGCCGTGCTGTTGTTGAAGGAGTTCAGATGATTAAAAAGCACGTTCGCCCAAACCAAACGGGGCAAGGTGGTGTAATCGAAAAAGAAGGAACTGTTCACCTTTCCAACCTCAAATTAATTTGTCCTAAATGTGATACGCCCACTCGTACCACGCGCCAGGTTTTTGAACGAGAAGTTGGGACTCGAAAGAAGAAGTATCGTCTGCGTGTTTGCAAGAAATGCGGTGAAGTTACGGATCGGAACTAAAACTCCGACAATAAGCTAATTTTCATGTGAGCTATGTAATAGCTACTGCATGTTGCGGGGCCGAAGTACTATTAGATGGAACGGTAGCACGAGCTGAGGATAAATGAGCGAATTTAGAACATTCTATCAAGAGGAAGTTATGCCTGCATTGCAACAGCGTTTTAATTACCCCAATGTGATGCAGATTCCAAAATTAGAGAAAATTAACCTCAACATTGGGCTTGGCGCAGCGATGCAGAACCCGAAGTTGCTGGAAGATGCTGTCGAGGAACTTACGCAAATCGGCGGTCAGCGCGCGGTTGTCACACGGGCTAAGAAGTCTGTGGCAAACTTCAAGCTTCGTGCCGGTATGGCTATCGGTTGCAAAGCGACCTTGCGGGAGCAGCGGATGTATGAGTTTTTCAACCGGCTTGTCAATGCTGTACTGCCGCAAATTCGAGATTTTCGTGGGCTTTCGCCTGATTCGTTTGATGGGCGTGGTAATTATTCATTAGGACTTCAAGAACAACTTATTTTCCCGGAAATCGAATATGATCAGGTGGGCGAAGTCCATGGACTAAATGTGACGATTGTAACAACAGCTCAGACAGACGAAGAAGGACGAGAGTTGCTAAAGGCGTTGGGGATGCCGTTTAGGGAATAACCTGAAATGCATTCCTTCTTAAGAAGAAGGAGAGCGGGATTCCCAATTCTGAAGGGACCCCAACTCTGTGAGTATAGGGGAACAACAAACAATAAGGAGTAACCGAATTGGCGACAAAAGCACTAGTTGCTAAACAGAAAAGACCTCCTAAATTCCGAACTCGGCGGTATAGTCGTTGCCGCGTCTGCGGGCGTCCTCGTGGCTTCCTCCGCAAGTTTGAGCTTTGCCGCATCTGTTTTCGCCTATTAGCCAGAGAAGGCAAGATTCCTGGTGTAAGAAAAGCGAGTTGGTAAGGAGAAGGTTTCATGTCAATGACAGACCCTATTGCGGATATGTTAACACGCATTCGCAATGCTAACATGGTTGGTCACGAGCGTGTTGAGATCCCCGCGTCAAAGGTGAAATCGGAAATTGCCCGAATCTTGAGCGAAGAGGGATATGTCCGAAATTATCGCCAGATTGATGATGGGAAACAGGGTATTTTGCGCGTCTACCTAAAGTATGCTGATAACGAGGAAAGAGTGATCTCAGGTCTAAAACGAATTAGCAAGCCAGGACGACGGGTATATGTGGGAGTAGCAGATCTGCCTCGAGTGTACGGCAATCTGGGGATTGCCATCGTGTCTACATCTCAAGGAGTGCGAACAGCCTCTCAATGTCAAACAGCCAAAATTGGAGGCGAAGTGCTGTGCTACGTTTGGTAATTCCAACCTTTTGAATGCTGGGTAAAGATACAATGTCAAGAATCGGACAAATGCCAATTGAAGTTCCCGCAAACGTCAAAATCACCCTTGATGGCGCGGATATAGTCGTTGAAGGTCCCAAAGGAAAGCTGGATTGGACAGTTCCAGAAGGGAGCAATGTGAAGATGGGTGATGGGCAGATTGCGGTTGAAAGGCTTAGCGATCAAAAAACACATAAATCATTACATGGACTGACTCGGAGCCTGATTGCGAATATGGTGCAGGGGGTTACGGAAGGATTTGAGAAAAAGCTTCGGGTTGTAGGCACCGGTTATCGCGCAGAGATTGACAGTCAAAAATCGTTGGTGCTGAATGTCGGATATTCTCACCCTGTTACCTATGAGCCTCCAGAAGGGATCACAATAAGTGTTGATAGCACCGAAAACGTTGATGGACAGATTCATACTCCTGTTAGCGTGAGTGGTGTTGACAAACAACTCGTTGGACAAGTTGCTGCATCAATTCGTCAGATTAAAAAGCCTGAAGTTTATCAACCTTGTAAGGGTATTCGTTATGAGGGGGAACGTGTTCGTATGAAAGAGGGTAAGGCGAAAACATAAGTCCTGGTTTGGGATGCTACCGAGCGAATCTGGGAGAGTAATCATTGGATCGACTTAAGAAAAAGAATCTTGCACAGAACACACGGAAAAGACATGTGCGGCAGAAAGTTTCTGGTACAAATCAAAGACCGAGGCTTTCCGTTTTTAGAAGTGTGAATCACATTTACGCGCAACTTATTGATGACGAAAAAAGTGTCACTCTCGCCGCAGCCTCAACCTTGGCACCTGAGTTGAAAGAGAGCGTTCCACAGGGCGGAAATGTTAGCGCCGCGCAAAAAGTCGGGGAGCTAATTGCTCACAAAGCAAAGGAATACCAAATTGAATCTGTTGTGTTTGATCGAGGTGGAAACCTGTATCATGGAAGGGTAAAAGCCCTTGCGGATGCTGCTAGGGAAGGTGGCTTGAAGTTCTGAGTGCCCGTTTTTGTCAGGAACGTTGGAGAGCAGGGGTGTGGGTTCGTAGTAAAGGAGGATTTCGTTGCTAAAGAGAGAAAAGATTAATCCAGGTGAATTTGAATTTGAGGAACGTCCAATCGCGATTAATCGCGTTATGCGTGTTGGTAAAGGCGGGCGAACACCGAGCTTTAATGCTCTTTCAGCCGTCGGAAACTATGAAGGAATTGTGGGCCTTGGGTTTGGCAGTGCCAATGATGTCCCTTCGGCAATTAGCAAAAGTATCGCTGATGCGAAAAAAAGTCTAATCCGTGTACCTCTGATGGATGGCACCATCCCCCACGAAATTCTCAGCAAGTTTAAAGCTGCCAAGGTTCTGTTGAAGCCCGCAAGCCCTGGTACTGGGATTGTCGCCGGGCATGCAACAAGGACGATATTGGAGTTTGTGGGCATTAGGGATGTACTGACTAAGCGCCTTGGATCCAGAAATGTGAAAAACACTGCAGAAGCAACAATGTTAGCGTTGAAGAGTCTGAAAAATGTTAACGATGTGGCTCGCCTTCGTGGAAAGCGGGTTGAAGAATTGACAGGCAAGAATTGAGGGTTGGCAGCTGAATGAAATGGAGTTAAATGGCGATGAAGCTCAATGAACTTAAACCAGCCCGAAATTCTAAACGGGCCAGGAAACGAATTGGACGAGGGGAAGCTTCAGGTTCGGGTAAAACTGGTGGGCGTGGTCATAAAGGGCAGAAGTCCCGTTCCGGGGGCTCAATTCCTGCCTGGTTTGAAGGTGGTCAGATGCCCCTAGTGAGGCGGCTCCCCAAGCGTGGACCGAGGGTAATTGCGCACAAGCGTATCGAATATGATATTGTGAACATCAAAGAACTGGATTGCTTTGACAATGGAACGACCGTTACCGTCGAAACGTTGTGCGACATGGGCATCGTGAAGCGCAAAAATGCGCGTGTGAAAATCCTTGGTGATGGCGACTTTGATAAACAATTGACTGTACAGGTACATAAATTTTCCAAGTCTGCTGCTGAAAAAATCCAGTCGAGTGGTGGCAAAGCCGAGGCAATTTCGTAGGGAGATTGCCTAATTGAGCAGATTAGTTCCCGCTTGACCATATAGTTGGATAGGATGTTGATGCCACAATGTGACCCACGGTGAAGAACTCATAACACCTTCTACGTAGAACTCTTATGATGAATTCGAAGGATCGCCCACAAATGATCAGCGCATTCCGGAATGTCTTCAAAATCCCGGAGCTGCGGAATCGCATCATTTTTACGGCGTTACTGCTAGTTGTTTACCGGTTTGGGGCACACATCACAATTCCGGGGATTGACGATGCTGCGCTGGCAGCCTTTTTCAAACAATTAACGGATCGCCCCGGCGGCAATATGATTCAATTTGTCGATCTATTTTCCGGTGGCGCATTCAGCCAGATGACGATCTTTGCGCTTGGCATCCAGCCGTACATTAGCGCCTCGATCATCATGCAGCTTCTCGCCGTCGTTGTGCCTTCCCTAGAAAAGATCTCGAAAGAGCCAGACGGGCGTAAAAAAATTACCCAGTATACACGTTATGGCACTATCATCCTGAGCGCGGTTCAGGGATTGGGGATCAGCTTTCTATTGCGCAACCCTGGTAACCTCGGTATTGATGAGCAGATCGTTATAGATCCAAGCTGGTCGTTTCATTTTTTGACGGTCATAACATTGATGGCTGGCACAGCCTTCGTGATGTGGCTCGGTGAACAAATTACGGAAAGGGGAATTGGTCAAGGTATTTCGTTGATTATCACTGTGGGGATTGTATCCGGGGTGCCAGGGGGTGTTGCATCTATATTCAGGGGTTTGATTGGCGATCGATTCGAGATTGTGCAAGTGTTGTTCTTTTTAATCTTGATTATTGTCGCCGTGATGGGTACGGTGTTCATCACGCAATCTGTGCGTAAAATTCCTGTTCAATACGGGCGACAGATCAAGGGAACGAGGATGTATGGTGGGCAAAGAACGCACCTCCCGTTACGAGTCAATGCCGCCGGCATGATTCCTATTATTTTCGCCGTGACTTTAATGCAGTTTCCGGGGACTATTTTAGGCTTCCTTCCGCCAACGTGGGGCTGGGCTATTGGGCTACAAGGAGTCTTAGGAAATCCAGGCCATCCGGTATACTTGACTATTTATGCAAGTCTGATTATTGCTTTTACCTATTTCTATACGGCTGTACAGATTAACCCAGTTGACATGGCGGATACGTTGAAGAAACATGGTGCGCACATTCTAGAAAAAGGCGGAATTCGTCCCGGGAAGCGGACGGCCGAGCATATCAACTTTGTGTTAACCCGAATTACTCTACCCGGTGCATGTTTTCTTGCTGCCATTTCTGTGATTCCGATACTGTTTGAACGTTGGTTGCAAATCGGTACGATGGTGAGTGGGGCGTCGGTGCTGATTGTGGTTGGCGTTGTGTTAGACACGGTGTCACAAATTGAGTCTCATTTGACAGATAGGAGTTATGACGGGTTCATAAAAGGTAGACGTGTCAAGGGACGTCGTTCAAGATGAGGTACCTTGGGTATACCAACTGAAAGGGAAAACGATGAAAGTTCGGGCCTCGGTGAAGAAGATGTGTAATCAATGTAAGATCATTAAAAGAAAAGGTGTTATTCGCGTTATTTGTCCTTCAAGCCCAAAGCACAAGCAGAGACAAGGATAGCTGCAACTAATAACCGTCAATCGCAATTTTGCTGTTGTCCCTCAACGGACTTGATAGGAAAACTAACACCCTGACCCACAATATATAGGTGCACATTCGCGTTTATGCCTCTGTATATTGTATGACGCACCGGAAGAAGTCTTATCAAGTCAACTCAGGGACAATACCGCAATTTTTGTATTGGTCAGGAAGATGGTAGACATTATCCTAGTAGGGTGGGCACCGCCTACCAAAGCCCGCGTCGGCAGTGGTGCCCACCCTACAATTTGCGGATTGGATTTACCGAACAAAAGTGTCACTCATCATCTTGACCATTACACAATACCGCAATTTTAAAGGAGGAAGGTCATGGCAAGAATCGCAGGAGTTGATTTACCACGCAATAAAAGGGTAGACATCGCCCTGACCTATATATATGGGATTGGTCGCCATAGTGCGTCGAAGTTGGTGAATGAACTGAACATCGATCCAGGTAAGAAAGTGGACAGTTTGGCTGAGGATGAAATTAGTCAATTGAGAACCACAATTACTGAGGAATACAAAGTTGAGGGTGATTTAAAGCGCGAAGTCGATCAAAATATTAAGAGGTTGATGGATATTAATAGCTATCGTGGCTTGCGCCATCGGCGGCAGCTACCTGTACGTGGGCAACGAACAAGTACCAATGCGCGAACACGTAAAGGGAAAGCCAGGACAATTTCTGTTGGTAGAAAGTCCAAAGAAGCTGCTCGTAAGGGTGGTTGATACAGGTTGATAGTTTTCACCATGAAAGGAGCTTGTTTTTGCGGTCTTCCAAAAGAAGAGAGAAAAAGAATGTTCCTGCGGGCATTGCCCACATCCAGGCGACATTCAATAATACAATTGTTACCATTACAGATCCCACGGGGAACACAGTTGCGTGGGCGAGTGCGGGAATGAGTTTTCCTGGTTCTCGAAAAAGTACGCCGTTTGCAGCACAGCAGACAGCAGAAGCGTGTGCAAAAAAAGCAATGGAACAGGGAATGAGGCGCGTCGAGGTACGGGTGAAGGGACCAGGATCAGGCAGAGAGTCTGCAATCCGCGCCCTTGCAGCAGCGGGGCTTGAAGTCAGCTTGATGAAAGATGTAACCCCAATTCCTCACAATGGTTGTCGTGCGCCAAAGCGGCGTCGTGTTTAACCTCTAGTATTGATTGCGAAGGAGAAGATGAGCAGATATTTAGGGCCTGTCTGTAGGTTATGTCGTAGAGAGGGAGAGAAACTCTTCCTCAAGGGGCAGCGCTGCAATACTCCAAAATGTTCGTTTGAGCGTCGTGGTTATCCTCCCGGACAACATGGTCAAAGGCCAATTCGGGGCAAGGATGACTATCGGCGGCAGCTGCGTGCGAAACAGAAAGCCAAACGCATCTATGGCACTTTAGAAAAGCAGTTCCATAACTACTACAAGAAAGCCGAACACCAGAAAGGAGTCACTGGAGACAATTTGATTCTTCTCTTGGAGCGGCGGTTAGACAACGTGGTTTTTCGTTTGGGTTTTGCCAATTCACGAAAGCAGGCCAGGCAGCTTGTTAAGCATAACCACTTCCTCGTGAATGAAAAACCGGTCAACATTCCGTCTTATTTGGTGAACATTGGCGATGTAATTCAAATCAGAGAAAGAAGTCGCGAATTGGCAGTGATTCAGGAAGCAATAGAATACATGCAACAGACAGGTACGCCAGAGTGGCTTGAGTTGGATACTGACAAACCGGCAGGAGTTATTCGAGGTTACCCAAACGTAGAACAGGTTGCTGCAAACGTCCAAACGCAGTTAATCATTGAACTTTACTCCAAATAACTTATGTAGGGGGATAATATAAATGATAGAGGGCGAAATTACCAAGCCGAAACGCCTTGTGGCAGATTTGGACAGTCTGAGGCCTGATTATGGGAAGTTTATTGCTGAGCCCCTTGCGCGAGGATTTGGAACTACACTCGGTAACTCTCTACGGCGCGTGCTGCTCTCATCAATCGGAGGAGCGGCGATTATTTCCGTTGCCGTTGACGGTGCAGAGCATGAATATTCAACTATTGATGGCATCAAAGAAGATATCATTCAGATTCTTCTCAACCTCAAAGAGATTCGGTTCCTTGTTCATACCGATGATACGGTAACTTTACATCTATCAGTGGACGGATCCGGCGAGGTAACTGCTGCTGATATTGAGCCCAATAGTCAAGTAGAGGTCATAAACCCGGACCAATATATCGCAACACTCGATAAATGTGATGGACTGAACATGGAGCTACATGTCCGCAGTGGGCGTGGCTACGCTCTTTCAGAAGAACACACAGATCCAAATAAACCGATTGGAGTAATTCCCCTTGATGCGAAGTTTTCGCCAGTGAAGAGGGTTAATTTCCATGTTGAGGAAACGCGGGTTGGGCATATAACTAATTTCGATCGCTTGATTTTAGAGGTGTCAACCGACGCGAGCATTACAGCGAAGGAAGCTGTCACCCAAGCCGCAGATATTTTACTCGATCAGCTACGGCTATTCAGTGATTTCGATGAGACTTATGTTGAGCCGGTTGAGGAAATCGATGAAGAAAGGGTGCAGCGTGATAAATATTTGTCAAAACCTGTTGCCGAGCTTGAGCTTTCCGTACGGTCTGCGAACTGTTTGGAAGCTGCCCAGATTACAACGATTCAAGATCTCGTGGTAAAGACCGAACAAGAAATGCTGAAGTTTCGTAACTTCGGCAGAAAATCTTTAAATGAGATTAAGGATTTTCTTGCCAACATGGGGCTTTCCTTAGGAATGGTCCTTGATGATGATGAAGGGCAAGATTAACGGAACATGAGGAAGATTAGGTAATTATGCGCCACAGAAAAAACGGACGAAAGCTTGGGAGAACAACCAGCCATCGTAAAGCACTATTCCGCAATCAAGCAACGGCGTTGTTTGAACATGAACAGATTCGCACGACATTGCCTAAATCTAAAGAATTGAGGCGAGTTGCCGAAAAGTTAATCACGTTGGCCAAACGTGGCGATTTGCACGCACGCCGGCAAGCTGCCAGTCTGGTCTTTGGGAAGAGTTTACATGATGCCGATGGGCAAGGCAAACATCAGGTATTACAGAAGCTGTTTGATGAAATCGGACCACGCTATCAGGACCGGAATGGAGGGTATACCCGTATTATCCGGGGAGAATTAAGACGTGGTGATGGCGCACAAATGGCTTATATTCAGTTGGTATAGTTGACAGTAGTTATAGAGCCAGTCGTCTTATTTGA
>Ga0315304_1000060_pt1 | contig 10149 bp, 7 predicted proteins | sample CBN3_1000m_313_M_FD_204536 | JGI IMG/M metagenome (GOLD analysis project Ga0315304, IMG submission 204536) | Metatranscriptome of marine microbial communities from Western Arctic Ocean, Canada - CBN3_1000m_313 (Metagenome Metatranscriptome) | ecosystem: Environmental > Aquatic > Marine > Oceanic ...
TACATGAATACTTTTGGGCGGCAGTACGACACGGGCAACTACGAGGTCGCTTTGGACCGGGCTTTGGAGTTGGCCGGATACGATGACCTTCGGGAAGAACAACAACGTCTGCGTGAGCAGGGAATCTTGATGGGCATCGGTCTCGCCACCAACGTGGACCGGTCTGGCTATGGCCCGCCCAGCAGAATCAGCGCTCGGGGCGGCTATGAAAGCGCCGTTGTTCGGGTGGAGCCCACCGGGAAAATAACCGCGATGACGGGCTCTTCGCCTCACGGACAGGGGATGGAAACCACATTCGGTCAGATTGTGAGCGACAAGCTGGGAGTGCCCATCGAGGACGTGGAGCTACTCTACGGTGATACTTCTGTGGTGCCTTATGGCGTGGGCACTAGGGCCAGCCGGTCTTTGGTGGTAGGCGGCAGTGCCCTGGCGGAGGCTAGCCAGGTAGTTAGACAGAAGGCGCTCCAGATCGCGGCCGAGTTACTACGGGTTGAAGCCAGTCACGTTACCTTGGAAGACGGAAAATTCTTCGTTGAAGATATACCCGACAGTCATGTTACCTGGGCTGAAGTGGCTGGAGAAGCCTACGGCCCTGGTGGACTGCCCAGTGGTTTGTCCAAGGGTCTGGAATCCACGGTCTATTGGCAACCAACCGATTATACCTACTCCTACAGCGCCAACGTGGCGACGGTCCTTGTCGATAAAGACAATGGCGTTGTGAAACTGACAAGTTACGTTGCGGTGGACGACTTCGGAAACGTCGTAAACCCCATGATTGTCGACGGTCAGATCCACGGAGGCTTGGCCCAGGGAATCGGAGCGGCATTGTGGGAAGAAGCGGCGTTCGACGCTAACGGGCAACCGGTCACCGCCAGCTTTATGGACTACGCCATGCCCAAAGCCCACCAACTACCCGACTTCACATTGGGCAGAACGGTGACGCCAACGCCTCTTAACCCCCTGGGGGCCAAGGGCATGGGTGAGTCGCCGACTGTGGCATCGACCCCTGCCGTGGTCAACGCCGTGGTCGACGCTCTTTTGCCCTTCGGAATAACCCATCTGGATATGCCCTTGACGCCGGAAAAGGTGTGGCGGGCGATTCGGGAAGCGGAACACGATGAATAATCGCGCGAACTAGCGTTTTTCCTTGCATGCAACAAGCGGGGCGTGTACTCTATCGGATACCCAACGGAGATTACTCGGAGAAAACTAGATAACCATACTCATCCGGCGGGGGGGGGGTAAAAATGGTATAGCTAGTTAATCGACCAGGAACCAACGGCAGCAATGGCCGCACCATCGATGGCTCCCCGCTGGCCCACGACGCCGAGATGGCCTGGCGTGAGGCGCAGGGAGCCTCCCAGATCGGCCCCTTCGACTACGTGCCTCCCATGGGATTCCGGGAATATTGGTACCCGGGCGTTTACAAGAAGGATGTCGGTCCCAAGAAGCCAGCGTTCGTGAAGATGCTTGGCGAGGACATCGTTTTCTTTCGTGGCAAGGCGGACAAAGTCTACGCCTTGTTCGACTGGTGCCCCCATCGCAGCGCGAGGCTGTCCCAGGGTGAGTCCCTGTTCCCCGGCACCATCACTTGCGAGTACCACGGCTATACCTTCGATGGTGAGGGGGAGTGCGTAGCGGGCCTTATCGATGCTCCGGACACCCCCATCGTCGGCAAGATGAGGGTCAAATATTACCCCACCCAGGAGCACGACGGCGTTGTGTATGTCTGGATGGGGGAAACCGAGCCCGTGCCCCTGGAAGAGGACTTGCCGCCGGAGATAGTTGATACGCGCAACCACAGCTACAAACACGTAAGCGAATGGGATGCCAACTGGACCGAGCCGGTGAACCAAGGTATCGACTACCATGAGGCCTATCTACACCGCAAGACATTCAACTACATGGGCGGCTGGACCAAGCCGTGGAAGTTCAAGTTCCACGGCTTGCTTAGCAAGGAGCTTCCTTTCTTCAGGGCCAGGATAGCCAACTACGGTGGAATTAAGATAGTCCACGAGGATGAAAAGCGGGTTTGCAGCGACCCGGCCAATGTTGCCTACGGCGAAGATTACCATCCCGGCGTAAACGCCAACTGGCCGCGTAAGCGGTGGTACATGTTTCTCGGCCGGCGCAAGCGCAGGAACTTCTCCCTGATGGGGGCTGAGGGCGCCAGCCTGCTTGGCATACCCAGCTTCTCCCACTGCGTGGAGTTGCCTTCCAAGATCCGTACTGGCAGCGGCAGTGTGAAGCCGGCAATCAGCCTTCACATGCGGTGGATGGTTCCAGTGACTCTGGAGACCTGCCGGGTGTGGACTTACACCATCGGCCGAGAGCCCAAGTCGGTTTTGGGACGGGCCTATAAGTATCTTTGGTACATCTTGTGGCGCAAGCCCAATACCATCACTCGCATAAACGAATGGGAGGACTTGGTCACCTTCCAGAAAGACCGTTTGAGGTACGACATTCCGCAGAAGCTGAGCACCCTGGACACGGTGGTCATATACTTCCGCCGTCACCTGGCCCAGCGGTCGAGGGACTTCCAGCGTTTGGGCGGAGCCTACGGCTCGAACCATCCTCCAACGAAAGGAACTGAAGAGCAACCTGCGGTTGCGACCGTAGAGCGTAGGGAGTTGGCCGGGGTGGAAGGTGGAGACTGCTAGAAGTGATTCGGGAACCAGGCGGAGGTGCCGCCGGGTCCTCCGACATGCTCAGGACGAACGGTATGTTCGGGTCCATGGTCGATTTTTTGGGTGCCTAGTCGCTGCAACCATTTAGGCCTATAACAGGTACTTGCCGCCGTTGGCCACCAAGCATTGTCCGGTGATGTAACCGGCGTCTTCTCCGGCGATGGAAACGGCCAGGTATGCAATCTCCTCCGGCTTCCCCCACCGGGGCAGCGGGTCACGGTCGCTGGGTGGGAAGGACGGAGCATCCGTGTCACCGGGGGACTGAGTGCCGCCGGGACAGATGCAGTTTGCGGTGATGTTGTGTTTCCCGTATTCCCTGGCGATTCCCCGGGTAAGGCCGATTATCCCGAATTCCGAGGCGCTTGATCCGGCGTCGGAACCTTGGAACGCCGCTAGGCCGCTGTAGTTAATCACCCGACCCCAATTGTTTTGAACCAACAGGGGCAAGATTCCCTGGCAGATGAAGAAAGAGCCTTGGAGCTCCGTCTCTATCTTTTGTTTCCAACTGTTGAAGGATAGATCACTGAAAGATTGGGGAGCCACCGGAAGCATCGTGTTATTCACCAGCACGTCGACGTGACCGAACTCGGATACCCCCTGCTGGGCCAGTTCGCTCAACTGTGAATTGTTGCCGGTGGCGCAGGCGCCGATGATCACTCGAACCCCTTGATCCGTAACCTGGCGTGCGGTCTCTTCCAACGCTTCGCTGCTCTGAGCCGAGGCCAGAACCAGATTAGCCCCCTCTTTGGCGAACGCCACCGCCGTGGGCCTGCCGAAGTTATTGACCGACTCCACGACCAATACAGTTTTCCCTTCAAGTCCAGTGTTCATTTTGGTAAATGCTCCTCGGTCTGTCAGTCGTCGTGCCCTTCGACAAGCTCAGGGCTAACGGGAACGGTTTCTCTTGCCGTTGGTTGCGATCTGTCGAACAATTTCTTCGGCTGAATATTAATGGAAGTAGGCGCCGCCGTTAACCAGATAATTCTGGCCGGTGATGTACGATGCCTGCTCGCTGGCCAGGAACACCACCGTTGCCGAGCACTCTTCCACCGTGCCTTGACGAGGAACCGGAATGTTTAGCTGTCCATGACCTTCTGCGGGACCAGTCTCTTGGCCAGGTGTGCGCGCCACGGCTATGCTGCCCGGCCCAATACAGTTGGCCGTGATGTTGTAGCGGCCGTATTCCTGGGCGATGGCCCGGGTCAGCCCCTCGGTGGCCATCTTAAGGGTGCCCTGTCCTGACGCCCCCCGAAAGGGAGCGATGCCTGAATAGTTGATGATTCGCCCCCAATTCTGCCGTACCATGTTGGGTAGAACCGCTTTGCTGGTGAGGAAGGGGGCGTGGAGGTTCACGCTCAAGGCCTTCTGCCACAGGTCTTCGTCGATGGACAGCAGGTCTCCCCTGGCGCGCCAGGCAGCATTGTTGACCAGAACGTCGACGTGTCCGAACTCGTCGAGTCCTTTCTGAACGAAGGCTTCGACCTGAGCTTCGTCGGTCACGTCGCAAGCGCCCGTTACCACCTTCACCCCGCTCTTGGAAGCTAGTTCAGCGGTTTCTTCCAACATATCCATGCTGCTGCGGGTGCATAACAGCAGGTTAGCGCCTTCTTCGGCAAACGCGATCGCGCTGGCCCTGCCGTGGTTCCGCGTCGCTCCGGTTATGAGTATTGTCTTACCCTTAAGCCCTGTGTCCATTCTCGCTCCTGACCGGTCCTGGGTTAGCCTTGGTCCACGTAGCTGCCAGGCAAGGCAGGGCAACGGCACCAGCCAGTATACCACCCAGCGTGGGATGGCCGGGGTTCGTACTCGATTTGCCGTCTGTCAGGCTCAATCCCGTGATATACTGCGCCACGGTACTTGCTGCCTGCTGGATGGGTGTTCCGGGACGATATTTTAGAGAGGTTAACAAATGGCCGGCCAGCAATCTTCTGACGAAAGCATCATTGGGATATTGAGCGAGTACATGGTCGAGTCCCGTACCGCGCCCGTCCCCGCCGATGTGGCGCTAAAGACCAAACACCATATCCTGGAAACCATCGCGCCGATGGTTTCCGGAACGACCCTGGAACCGGGCCGGTTGGCCATAAAGTACGCTGAGATGCAGGGTGGAACGCCGCAAGCCCAAGTGGACGGTTCTTCGGTAATAACCAACGCGGTCTCGGCCGCTTTGGCCAACGGCATCCTGGACCATTCCGACGAAACCGACGATTCCCATGCTCCATCGGGGACCTATCCGGGATGCGCCGTGGTGCCGGCGGCCCTGGCGATGGAGGAGAAGAATGACTGCACAGGGGGGACCCTGCTCAAGTCGGTGGTGCTGGGCTACGACGTGGGCAGCGCGGTGATGCGGGCGTTACGGCCCAGGACCCCTTCGAGGGCGACCGTGGGCGAGGATTTGCCAGTCACGCCATGGGCGATGTCTTTGGCGCGGCGGCGGCCGCCAGCGGATGCACCGATCTGAACCCGGTCCAGATCCGGCACCTATTGTCCTACACTTCCCAGCAAGCCTCGGGGATCACGTGATGGCAGGCCGACGTGGACCACATCGAAAAGGCATTCGACTTCGCCGGAATGCCGGCCCGTAGCGGGGTGACCTCGGCGACCATGGTGGAGGCCGGATTCACCGGAGTGTGGGATGTTTTCGAAGGCTTCAACAATCTGTTCGACAGCTACACTGTCAACCATGACCGGGCGGCCCTGCTTAACGAGTTGGGCAGCTGCTATGAGGTGATGCTGACCAACATCAAACGTTACTGCGTCGGCTCCCCGATCCAAGCGCCGGTGGACGCACTGTTGAACATCATGCGCGAGCACGGGGTTGGTCCCGATGATTTAGATCGCATGGTGGCGGTCACCGCCAACGGAAAGAACCGTCTGACCGGAGCCGAGCAGTCCATGCCGGATATCAACATGTGGTTTCTATTGGCCGTATCGTTGCTGGACGGCGACTTGACCTTTGAGGCGGGGCATGATGTCCAACGGATGACAAACCCCAAGGTTGTCGATATCACCAACCGCATCGAAGTTCGGGCGGACCCATCTCTGATTACTCCCGAAAGCCCACGCCAGGGGGTCATAGAGTTCACCACCAAAGACGGACGACAATTCCGCAACCACGTGGTGGTGGTCAGGGGCGCCATGGAGAGCCCGTTGACCAGCGATGAAGTGGAAGCCAAGGAAAGGGACCTGTTAACCGGGGTCCTGGGCCAAGACCGGATTGACCGGCTCATCGCCGCGATCTGGGACTTGGAATCCTTGCAGAGTGTTCGAGGCCTTCCTACGGTGAAATTAAACGACCCGGCGCCGTCCAGGCCGCCTGGTCGTTTTGATTCCCTTTTGAGGCGCTAGTAATCTTAGCGGCGCTCGGAACCTCGAAGCCGGGGGTCGAACAGATCCCGGAAGGCGTCTCCGACCAAGTTGAACGCCAACACTACCACCACGATCGCTATTCCGGGAGCTAAGGACAGCCAGGGGGCAATGGTCAAATAGTCCCGTCCCATACCGGACAGCATCCGGCCCCAGGAAGGATGGGGCGGCGGCACTCCGACGCCCAAGAAGCTCAAGGAAGCCTCTTGTAGGATAGCGATGCCGAGGCCCGCAGTGGCCACCACCAGGTAGGGTGGGATGGTGTTGGGTAGTACGTGCCGGAAAACTATGCGCCTCCATCCGGCTCCCGTGGAGATCGCCGCGGCGATATAGTCCTGGCCCCTGATGGAGATTGCCGATGCCCTCACCACTCGTGCCGATGTGGCGATGAGACCGATGCTGATGGCGATGATGATGTTGTTCAAGCTTGACCCAAGGGAAGCTACAATCACCAATGCTAAGGCCAGGGTTGGAATGCTTTGGAGGATGTCGATCAGCCGTTGGCTATACATGTCGAACTTGCCGCCGGCATAGCCGCTGGTTAGACCCCAGACCGCTCCGAATCCGGTGCCAATTATCACGGAAGAGAAACCCACGTATATGGAAATCTTGGCCCCGCCGATGATGTTGCTAAGTACGTCCCTTCCAAACAGGTCGGTTCCCAGCGGATGTCGCAGATTGGGGCTTTGCATCTTGGACATAAAGTCCATATCGATGGGATTGTAGGGGGTCAAGAAAGAACCGAAGACGCTGAGGAAGAACATCAACAGCACAACGCCGGCCCCAACCGCGCCTAGAGGTTTGTGGACGACAAACCTTCTCAACCAGGCCCGTTGATATTTCCACCGGGCTCCACGTGGATTGAGAATGTGGCTTGCCGATGGCGTGCTCGGCTCTATATTCATACTTCCACCAACAAGGCCTAGGATTTAAGCAAATCTGATTCGAGGGTCAAGGAATCCGTAAAGTAGGTCAACGCCCAGGTTCACTATGATGTGGGCGACGGTTATGAAGAGGACCAGAGTCTGAATCACCGGGTAATCGCGTAACCTAACCGCGTCTACGGTGGCAGCCCCCAGTCCCGGAAGATTGAAAACCACTTCGGTTACCAGGGATCCGCTGATGAGTCCGCTTAGTTGGGTTCCGGAGATGGTTATCACGGGAATAGCAGCGTTCTTAAGGGCATGCCGCCACAGAACGGCCCGGCTACCCAGACCTTTGGCGTTGGCCGTACGTATGTAATCTTCCCGCAGGACTTCCAACATCGTGGTCCGCGTCATACGGGTTTGGAGCGCCGCCAAAGCGGTTCCCAGCACCACGGCGGGAAGCATGAGTTGGGAGAAATTCTCTATAGGGTCTTTCCATGGAACAGAGTATTCCAGCGCCGGCACCCAGCCAAGTATAGCCGCCAGATAGGTCATCACCAGGATGCCGAGCCAAAAGTTTGGAATAGCCAGCCCGACTATACTCATTAGGCGCGGTATGTAATCGAGAGGAGTGTCCTGCTTAACCGCAGTTAATATCCCGATGGGAATCGCGATGATCCACGAGAGTACAAGGGCCATCGCCGAGAGTTGTAACGTTAGAGGGTAGCGGCGAACGAGCAACTCATCCACCGGTTGCCTGGTCCATAAGGACCGGCCCAGGTCCCAATGGGCCAAGTCCCACATCCAGGTCGCGAACTGCATATAAAGCGGTTCGTTAAGACCTAGGCGTTCGCGCATCTGCTCAATCGCAGCGGCGCTGATTTGTTCTTCGCCTTCTGAGCCACCGATGGCAATCAAGGTGGCTACGTCACCGGGCACCACCCGCATTATGATGAAGATGAGCATGGCGGCACCTATGATTGTGGGAATCCCTAGAGCCAACCGCTGGGCCACATACGTGCGCACAGTAACGCTCCCTTACTAGATCGATGGAGATCTTACTCAGATGTGATATTGGGGTCACTGTACCACGAATACAAAGCTCTGTGCTAAGAATCCAAAGCTATAATGTGAACGTAGCGAGTTAATGATTGGCGTTCCTATATAAGGGGTAAATAACGGTTATTTTCGGGTAAATGTTCTACGAATGAAGCGATGTTTCGACTTAGCAAGTCGATACCCTGATTCAGCCGAACTCTCCGCCCGGAGTAAGCTACAAAAAGCAATAGGACAGTGACTTGGTGTGCCTATCGTGGTCAGCTACAGGCCGCAAGGGATTGACATGTAGCTACCGGGACATCTATTCTTGCAACGTCATAGCCTCGGAAAGTGCGTGATTGACCTATGCTTCATGCTACCGAGGATTCAGAGAGAATAATCCGATCTTCTGTGAGGTATTTAGGCATGATTCGTAGTTATTTGAGACGGATTGGGTTCCTCGGAGCCGTAGTAGCGATATTGACACTGATTATCGCATGCGGCACTGCGGAGCAACAAGCGGCGCCTCAAGGAAAGTCGGCGCCCCAGCAGCCAGCGGCGGCAGCCGCAGCCGTTGACCCTTCCCAGCCGGTGGCGGCAGCCGCAGCCGCTGACCCTTCCCAGCCGGCGGCTCCTGAGAGGGAAGCACCTGCTTCCGATACCACGGCGGGTGGATTCCAGACAGGAGCCCAGGCCCCTGACGCAGCAAAACCTACTGCGGTACCCGTGCCCGCCGATCTTATCAAGCGCGGAGGGACCCTGCGGCAGGCTCACCGGCGCAGTCCTCTTCACTTTAGGATGGACATTCGTTCAGCCACCGATGAGACCACTGCCTCAGCACCCATCTTCAACCAATTGCTGGCATTGCAGCCGCCTGATTTCGTGACCCTCGGGTCCGACTTGGCAGAGTCCTGGGATGTGAGCGAGGACGGCCAGACCTTTACGTTTAACCTGGCATCCGGCGTGATTAACCACAATGGCAACCCTTGGACGTCGGCCGACGCCAAGTTCACCTTGGAAACGTTGGCCAGCACAACCGAAAACCGGCCCCCCCACGAACGGGTTAGTGTAGGAGGCGTCAGTCTCCTAGATTCCATTGAAACACCTGACGACACCACCGTCATAGTCAATCTCAACCAGCCCGATGGTTTGTTCTTGGCCAACATGAGTCTGCAAGAGCCGATGATGTACACCGAAGCAGACTACGATGAGGTTGGTTCACTGGACGATCCAGTAGGGACCGGCCCCTTCCGTCTAATTCGCCATCTGGTGGGAGAGAAGCTCGAATATGAGCGTCATGATCAGTATTTCAAAGACGGGCTTCCCTACTTAGACGGTATCGAAACCTTTATCATCAGAGACGTGGCGGCCAAGCTGGCGGCATTCGAAGCCGGCCGTATAGATATGATTCTGATGGGTAGCAGCCACGGCCTATACGCCGCAAACCTGGAAGTTGTGGCCAAACGGCACCCTGGCGAAATTACTTTCTACCCCGGCCAGCACCCGGTGCTGCGTGGTTTGAAGTGGAACTGGCGGGAAGAGGGTCCCTGGCAGGACAAGCGGGTACGCCAGGCCATCAACTTCGCCATTAACCGGGACACCATCTGCGAAACCTTGCCCAACTGCATATTGGGCGACTACATGCCCTCGAAGACATTCGGTGTGACGACCCGTGAAGACTTGGCCACCCGGCCTGGCTTTGCATTACCTGGAGCTGACAAGGACGCCGAGCTTGCCAAGGCAAAGGCTCTCATGATCGAAGCCGGATTCCCAGACGGTTTTGAGGTAGTAGCCCTGTGCCGGGACACTTCCGAATACCGGGATGCCCTCTGCCCATTGATGGAGTTCTTGCTGCGGGACACCCTGAACATCCGGCTGACGCTGGACGTTCAGGAAAGCGGCGCTTGGGTCGAGAAGCAGAACTCGGGAGACTGGTTGTTTGAAGCTGGTTCCTCCGGCTCCGCCCGTGTTGACCACCCCTTCGACTGGCTAGACGAAGCGACCTTCTGCGGAGAGGTTCCCGTAGAGAACATCATGGGTTACTGCAACGAGACTCTGGATGATTTGATGCGCCAGATGCGCGTCACGTCGGACATTCCTAAACTGCAAGAATTGACTAAAGAAACCCTTGACCTGTTCTATGATGACTTGCCCTACCTGCCTTTGTTCTGGCCGGCCCGGTTCCCGGTCTA
>Ga0315304_1000064_pt1 | contig 9872 bp, 9 predicted proteins | sample CBN3_1000m_313_M_FD_204536 | JGI IMG/M metagenome (GOLD analysis project Ga0315304, IMG submission 204536) | Metatranscriptome of marine microbial communities from Western Arctic Ocean, Canada - CBN3_1000m_313 (Metagenome Metatranscriptome) | ecosystem: Environmental > Aquatic > Marine > Oceanic ...
CCAGGTCCCACTTGTTGACGACGACGATCAAGCCCCTGTAACCGTCCCACGCGTGGCCGGAGATGTGGGCGTCCTGGGCCGTACCCAGCTCCGTCGCGTCCAGCACCAGGAGGGCAATGTCGCTGCGCTGCACCGCCCTCATGGCCCTCAGCACGCTGTAGTACTCGATCCCACGCTCCACCTTGCCCGGCCTACGCAGCCCCGCCGTGTCTATCAGCACCACGGCACTGCCCCCATAGGAGAGCCGGGTATCCACCGCATCCCTCGTCGTCCCGGGGATCTCGCTGACGATGCTCCGCTCCTGTCCCAGGATGGCGTTGTCCAGCATCGACTTGCCGACGTTGGTCCTGCCGATGATGGCCAGCTTCATCGCACCGTCCGACTCTTCGTCGGGCTCGGAGTCGTCGTCGGGCAGCAGGAAGACGACGCGCTCCATCATGTCGAACACTCCGCGGTTATGGTAAGCACTGACCGGCATGGGGTCCCCGAGACCCAGAGCGTGGAACTCGAGCACGGACACCTCCCGCTGCTCGTTGTCCACCTTGTTCACGGCCACCACCAACGGCTTCTCGCTGCGACGCAGCCAGCTGCCGATATCCTCGTCCGCGGCAGTGAGTCCTTCCATCACGTCCAGGAGCAGGATTATCAGGTCCGCTTCGGCCACTCCCGCCTCGACCTGAGCCTTCACCTGCTCGCGCAGCGGGTCCTGAGGCCTGGGTTCCAGCCCGCCGGTGTCCACGACGGTGATGCGCCGCCCCATCCACTCCACGTCGCCCATCAGGCGGTCGCGCGTGGTCCCCGGCACCTCGCTGACGATAGCATCCCTGCTCGAGGTGAGGCGGTTGAAGAGGGTGGACTTGCCCACGTTGGGCCGGCCCACGATGGCTACAAGTGGTATAGGCATGTCAACGTACCTTGCTCAAAGAAGACCTCTTAATTCCTCGGGTGTTACGTCCGCTTGTCTGAGTATCGACGAAAGAGTCCCGGGGTTCAGAGTGCCCCGGTGCATTCGGCACTGTCACCAGCTGACTAGTGCGGTCGCTATGTAAATGCAGGTGACTGCCACGCTGAAGTATTCTGCCAGTACCCAACTCTCTTCAAGGCGGCGACTACCTCTCGTGGTGTGACACTAGGAAGCCGGGATAACTCCCGGCTCCAACTCGATACCAACCTTGTAGATCAGGATCTCGTCCGCACGGCTTACGTCCAGAGATACGTCCGAGACATCGTCACTCGGTGACCTTCCCAACGCCACAAGTGACTCGACGTGCCCCTCGATGGCTTCCCTGGCCATCTTCAGGGAATCTTCGATGGTATCTGCCTCGGTTACACACCCTGACAGCGCGGGAACGGTGACCGTATACCCCCCACCCTCGGGGTCCAACTCCAGGACGACTGTGTAGCGACGCTTCATCGGCATCACGCTCCGGGGACCTATCCTTCCCCCATTATAAACTCCAGCGCCGCTTTCTGGGCATGCAGGCGGTTCTCGGCCTGGTCGTAGGCCACGGATTGGGGGTGATCGAGCATCCCTTCGGACACCTCTTCGCCGTAGTGGGCGGGCATGTCGTGCATGAAGATCGCACCTTGAGCCGCCAGGGACAGGAGCTCAGGGTCCACCGTGTACCCCTGGAAGTCCCTCCTACGTACCTCGGCCTCCTCATCCTGGCCCATGCTGGTCCATACATCAGTGTACACCACGTCGGCGCCGGCCACCGCCTCTGCCGGGGACCGGATGGATGCGACCTCTGCTCCAACGACCGAGGCACGTGACCTAGCCGCTTCCAGTGTCTCGTCGTCCAGCCCGTAGCCGGGCGGCGACGCGATGGTGAAGCCGGCACCCACCGACGCCACTCCAAGGCACAGACTGCGGGCCACGTTGTTGCCGTCGCCGATGTAGGCGACTTTGAGGCCCTTGAAGGTGCACTTGTGCTCGTAGATGGTCTGCAGGTCAGCCAGCATCTGACAGGGGTGCTCCCGGTCGGACAGGGCGTTTACGACGGGCACCGACCCGAACTCCGCCAGCTCCTCAAGGCTGAAATGAGAGTTCACCCGGGCGACGATGCAGTCCACGTAGCGGGACAGGACCCGGGCCACGTCCGACACCGGCTCCCTGTTGCCCAACCCGACCTCCTCCGGCCCCACGTAAAAGCCGTAGCCGCTCAGCTGGTGAATACCGACGTCGAAGCTGGCCCGTGTCCTCAGGGACGGCTTCTCGAACAGCATGGCAACAGTCTTTCCTGCCAGCGCGACCGAACGGGAACCCTTGGAGAGCGCCACGGCCCTGTCCACGATCCGAGATATCTCGTCGGGGGCCAGGTCAAGAACGGAAAGGATGTGCCTCGTAGGCATGTCGCCTCCTGTCGGCCCGAATCTTATATCAAAACTGACAGCCGTTCAAGGCTCGTGGCCCCCACCCACTGGCCTGCAGTGGAACTGGCACCTCCGCCGGGGTAGAATGGGTAGCATCTTGAAGAGGACGAGTAGAGAGTGAACGAGAGAATAACCCCGGGCCTGGCCGGCAAGAAAGAGACCCTCGTGTGCGAGCACAACGTCGCCAGTCACGTGGCCAGGTTCAGCACCCCGTCCATGATCCTGCTCATGGAGCAAGCGTCGGTAGCCGCCCTGTCTCAATATATGGAGCCCGGCGAGACCTCCGTCGGCTTCGAGGTGAACGTGCGGCACCTGGCGCCCTCGTCGATAGGAGCCCGGATCGTCGCCCGCGCCGAGCTTACCACCGTGGACAGGAACCGGCTGACCTTCACGGTCGAGGCCTACGATGGCGAGACCAAGATCGGCGAGGGTACTCACCGCCGCGCGGTCATAACGCCCCAGGCCGAAGGATAACCCTCCGCGTCATCGCCTGACGTGCCGGCCCACGAGGACTAGGTCCTCGACGTCCACGACGTGGTTCCTATCTGGATCAGCCCGGGGATCGGAGGGTGGCGCCGTTCCCAAGTGTCACGCAACCAGGCCCAAGTCCACCCCGTCCACGTTGCCGTCGCCGTTGACATCGGCTAGGGACGCCCCGGAGTCGATCAACACGGTGACCGTCGCCCGTAGCTCCAAGTCGAACCGCGTATCGTCCGGCGCGCCCTGAGCGGCTGCGGCAGTCATCAGGACCGCCGCAGCAAGCACCGTCGCCACGAATGCCGCCCGAGCTCTTCCGGCCGAGAAAAAGGCATAGCCAACCGGCACCGGTCGGCTCTGCCTTTTTCGGCTCTTGTTCTGCACCGCCGGACGTACCGGAGGCGGGCCAATGGGCTTCCTACACGTCCCAGGATCGGCCCATGTCGTCCGGCGGCTGGGATACGTACTGAGCGACCCTCTGCTTGAACTCCCTCAGGGCCATGGTGCCACTGGAGTCGTCGGACACCTCACCCTCCCTGATCCGATCCTTGAGGTCTTCGTACAGGAGGTCCTCGTTCTTCCCGTGGGGAATCTGGAAGAACTCGTTGTTGAATCGCGGAAGCTCACCGGGCCCGAAGTAGCCCATCTCCCTTATGGAGTACCCCTCGAGGAGATGCGTTCCCTTGCCCAACACGCTGCCCGTGGACACGTAGTGGTCCATTACGGCCTTCAACCCATATCGCTGGACGGGACACACCTTCATGCAGACGGCGCACCCCTCGTACCGGGCCATCACCGGCCGGCAACGCCGGTAGATGAGCTTGTGCTTCTCCACACCCCTCCACCACACCTTGTCCCGCATCAACGCCCTGCCGGGACATCGGTTCACGCACACCTGGCAGATGGTGCAGAAGGAGTGGATACCGTAGTCCACCGGGTGATCGTAGGTCACCTCGGCGTCGGTGCTGATGAGCATGATCCTTGCCCGGGAGCCAAAATGCGGGGACAGTAGCTGTCCGTTGGCCCCGAGCTGTCCCAATCCCGCTTCGACGAACATGGGGATGTATGCCCCGCTGTTGTCGTTGGGACTGTGTACCTGGGCGTGGTATCCGAGGCTGCGGATGTAGTCCGCAAGCTCCAGGGCAACCGCGCCCATGATCCTGTAAACGCCGTGGTGAGGGCCCTCGGCCTCGATGCTGGGGGCCGTCTGGGTGGGCTCGTAGTCCTGCTCCCAGGCGAGACAGATGGCATGGGGGAACTTGGCCCAACCCCTTTTGAACTTGAAGATGTACCGCCTGTCCAGATTGGTGAAGCCCACCTCGCCAAAGCCCATCTCGCGGGCCTTCTGCCGGATGTCCTCGGTGACGTCCTTGCCGGACACCGGGCCCGCCGTCGGCTCTATGTCTCCTGTGTCCTTGGACGCGGCGATTATGGGCCTGTTGAGCTTGTCATGCTCCTTCCGGTGCTCAAGGATCTCGTCTGTGTACACCGACCATACCCAATCCCGGTCGGCCGTCATATCCACCGCTTGGCTCTCCAGAGGGTACTCCCGGCTGTAGAAGTCAACCTCCTTGGGAGTTTGAACGACACCCGGCACGCTTTCCAACTCCTCCGGAACCTCGATGGTGATTTCCGTGTCACCGTGAACCCTACCCGGCCGTCTGATCGAGTGCCCGACCTTCAGCATGACGCTCCTCCTTGCAACCTATTCCTGAACCTGCTTTTGCTGCTCGTACTCTTCGTGCGGGTCGCCCTGGAAGTTCAAGGGCATCGTGACATACTTCTCGATACGCTCCTTGAACTCGTGCATCGCCTGATCCCCCTCAGCCCCGTCGGGCAACTCCCCGCTCCTGATCCTGTCCTTCAGATCCTCGAAGGCCACGTCCTCGGACCTGCCGTGGGGCATGTCGAAGAAGTCGCTGTTGAACCTGGGAAGCTCGCCGGGGCCGAAGTACCCTTTGCCCTTCATGGTGTACCCCTCAAGGAGGTGGGTACCCTTGCCCAACACGCTGCCCGTGGACACGTAGTGGTCCAGCACGTTCTTCATTCCGTACCGCTGTATGGGACATACCTTCATACAGACGGCGCACCCCTCGTATCGGGCGATGACGGGACGGCACCGCCTGTAGATCAGCTTGTGCTTCTGGACACCCCTCCACCACACCTTGTCCCGCATCAACGCCCTGCCGGGGCACCGGTTGACGCATACCTGACAGATGTCGCAGAACGCGTGCATGCCGTAGTCCACCGGCTCGTCATAGGTCACCAGAGCGTCGGTGGTGATGACCGTGTGGCGCGCGCGGGAGCCGAAGTGCGGGGAGAGTAGCTGGCCGTTGGCGCCCAGCTGGCCCATACCCGCCTGCATTAGGACGGCCACGGTGGCCACCACGTTGTCGTCGGGGTGATGCACCTGGGCATGGTATCCCAGGCTTCGGATGTAGTCGCCCAGCGCCAGGATCGGCGGCGTCATTTCTCGGTAGGTGTCGAAGTGGGGCCGCTCGGCGGACATGCCAGGTGCGCCCTGGGTCCCCTCGTAGTCCTGCTCATAGGCGATACAGACGGCGTGCTGAAACTGCACGTAGTCGCGGATGAACTTGAAAACGTATCGCTTGTCCAGCCGCGTGATGCCCACCTCGGCGATGCCCAGCTCCCGAGCCTTGTCTTTGATAAGCTGCGAGACATCTTTTCCCGGGACCGGGGTGCCCGTGGGCTCGAGACCGGTGGTTGCTCGGCAGGCAGCGACCAGCGGACGGTTCAGCCTGTCGTGCTCCTTGTGGAACTCGTTCAGCTCCTCTGAGTGGTAAGGCCATTCCCAGTCCCGGTCGGCCGTCGTTTCCACGTTGGCCAACTCCAGGGGGTACTCCCGGCTGTAGAAGTCCACCTCAGCCGGCCGCTGCACGATACCCGGGGCTGTCTCCAGCTCCTCGGGTACCTGGAACGTAATTTCGGGGTCCGTCGGGGTCTTTCCGGGCCTGGTCACCAAATGGCCTATCTTCAGCATTAGCTAGTCTCCCTCCTGTAAACACACGGTGTCGCGTTTATTGCTCATCGTCGAGGCCGTACCACTCCGCCTCCATGACGTCCCCACCACCCTTGACGGCCTTCTCCAGCTCAGCCCTGAACTCCTGGAATACCCGGTCCCCCTCGGGACCCTCCGGAGCCTGCCCGGCTTCGATCTTGGCCTTCAGGCCTTCAAGGAGGGACCCCTCGGCGGTGCCTCCCGGGTTGTGGAAGAAGTCTGCGCCGAACCTGGGCAACTCGCCCGGGCCGAAGTATCCCAGACCCTCCATCTCGTACCCTTCCAGCTCGTGGGTGCCCTTGCCCAACACCTGTCCCGTGTTGGCGTAGTGGTCCATCACCGTCTGCAGGCCGTATCGCTGGACCGGGCACACCTTCATGCAGACGGCACACTGAGCGTAGCGGGCCATGACGGGACGGCACCGCTTGGCGACGATCTTGAACTTCTCCACGCCCCTCCACCACACCTTGTCCCGCATCAGAGCCCTGCCGGGGCAACGGTTCACGCACACCTGGCAGATGTCGCAGAAGGCGTTGATACCGTAGTCCACGGGCTGGTCGTGGGTCAAGGGCGCGTCGGTCGTGATCAGGGTCAACCTGTGCCGCGAACCGAAGTAGGGAGACAACAGATAGCCCATCGCACCCTGCTGGCCCATGCCTGCAGCCACGAACATGGGTATTATCGCGGCGGCCGCGTCGGCGTAGCTGTGAACCTGCGCGTGGTAGCCCAGGCTTCGGATGTGGTCCGCAAGCTCCAGGGTCAGGGCACCGCCCCGCCTATAGGTAGCCAGCGCCGCCTTCTCCGAGGTCTCGCTTGGGATCATCTGGGTCTCCTCGTAGGGCTGCTCCACGGCGACGCAGATGGCATTGGGGAAGGGCTTGACCCAGTCCCGTTTGCTCTTGAAGGTGTAACGGTTGTCGTAGGCGGTGATCCCCACCATCCCGAAGCCTATGTCCAGGGCCTTCTGCTTGATCTCCCGGGTCACGTCCTTCCCGGGCACCGGCTCGGCGGTGGGCTCCACGTCGCCCGAGTCCCGGGCGGCGACCACCAGAGGCCTGTCCAGACGCAGGTGCTCGCCCAGGGTCTCCTTGATGTCGCCCGTATTCAGATACCAGGACGCCCAGGCGAACTGCTCCACGTTGTGGCTCTCCAGTGGGTAGTTCCTGGTGTAGTAGTTAACCGTGTCCGGATCCTGCCTGTGACCCGGGACGGTCTCAAGCTCCTCCGGTATCGGAATACTGTCTGGCTCGGAGTCGGTCTTTGCGCCCTTCAGGGTACTCGGAACCGTAACGGTGTGGCCTATCTTGAGCATATTTTCCTCTCCTCTTGGGACCCTAGTATCTGCGCGGTTTACTCTCCGGCCTCCAGGGCGTACCACTCGGCCTCCATGACGTCTCCGCCGCCCATTACGGCCTCTTCCATCTTTGCCCGGAACTCCTGGAACACTTTGTCTCCCTCGGCGCCCTCGGGCACCAGCCCGCTCTGGATTCTGGCCTTCAGCTCCTCGAGGACGAACGCTTCGGCAGTGCCTTCCGGGTTGTGGAAGAAGTCCGCGTCGAACCTGGGCAGCTCGCCGGGTCCGAAGTAGCCGAGACCCTCCAGCTCGTAGCCTTCCAGCTCGTGGGTACCCTTGCCCAAGACCTGGCCCGTGGCGGCGTAGTGCTCCATGACTGTCTTGAGTCCGTACCGCTGCACGGGACAGACCTTCATGCACACGGCACATGAGGCGTAAGCGGCCATAACGGGGCGGCACCGCTTGGCCACGATCTTGAACTTCTCCACCCCTCTCCACCACACCTTGTCGCGCATCAACGCCCGGCCGGGACAGCGGTTCACGCAGACCTGGCAGATGGAGCACAAGGCGTTGATACCGTAGTCCACCGGCTGGCCATGGGTTACCGGGGCGTCGGTGGTGATCAGCGTCAGCCTGTGCCGGGAGCCGAAGTGGGGGGAGAGCAGGTAGCCCATGGCGCCCTGCTGGCCCAGGCCTGCCGCCACGAACATTGGTATCACCGCGCTGGCGGCGTCGGCGAAGCTATGCACCTGGGCGTGATATCCCAGGCCGCGGATGTAGTCTGCAAGCTCCAGGCACAGCTCCCCACCGCGCCGATAGGTGGCTAACACCGCCGTCTCGGCCGCCTCACTGGGTATCATCTGGGTCTTTTCGTAGGGCTGCTCTATCGCCAGGCACACGGTATTGGGATAGGGCTTCACCCACCCCCTCTTGCTCTTGAAGGTGTAGCGATTGTCGTAGGCGGTGAACCCCACCATACCGAAACCCAGGTCCAAGGCCTTCCGGGTGATCTCTTCGGTGACGTCTCGTTCGGCGACCGGTGTGCTGGTTGGCGCTATGTCCCCCGACGCCCTTGCTGCCAGGACGATAGGCTTCTCGAGGCGCAGGTGCTCTTCAAAGGCGTCCTTCATGTCACTGGTCTTGAGCATCCAGGATGCCCAAGAGTAGTTCAGGATGTTCTCGCTCTCCAGCGGGTAGTTCCTGGTGTAGTAGTTCACAGTGTCCGGGTCCTGCCGGTGCCCCGGCCCCGTCTCAAGCTCCTCCGGGACGGGAATGAAGTCCGGCTCGGAACCATCCTTGGATCCCTTCAGCCTGCCAGGCACTGTGACCGTGTGGCCTATCTTGAGCATAGCCTCTCCTCTCGGGGGCCCAGTTGTCTGGCCGGTCTACTCCCCAGCATCCAGGGCATACCACTCGGACTCCATGGCGTCGCCTCCGCCCTTTACGGCCGCCTCCATGTTGTCTCGGAACTCCTGGAAAATCCTGTCTCCCTCGGGGCCCTCGGGCACCATGCCCGACTGGATCTTGCCCTTCAGATCATCCAGGAGCGATCCCTCTGCGGTACCCACGGGAACGGTGAAGAAGTCCGCGTCGAATCTGGGCAGCTCGCCTGGGCCGAAGTATCCCAGGTCGTTCAGCTCGTAGCCTTCTAGCTCATGGGTGCCCTTGCCCAGCACCTGGCCGGTGTTGGCGTAGTGGTCCATCACCGTCTGCAGGCCGTATCGCTGGACCGGGCACACCTTCATGCAGATGGCACACTGGGTGTATCGCGACATGACGGGGCGGCAACGTTTGGAGACGATCTTGAACTTCTCGACGCCCCTCCACCAGATCTTGTCCCTCATCAGAGCCCGACCGGGACAACGGTTCACACACACCTGGCAGACCTCGCAAAAAGAGTTGATGCCGTAGTCCACCGGCTTGTCGTGTGTCACCAGGGCATCGGTGGTGACCAGCGTCAACCGATGCCTGGAGCCGAAGTGGGGGGAGAGTAGGTATCCCATGGCCCCCTGCTGGCCCATGCCCGCTGCCACGAACATGGGTATTATGACGGCGGCAGCGTCCGTGAAGTTGTGCACCTGGGCATGGTACCCCAGGCTGTTTATGTACTCGGCCAGCTTGAGTGCCAAGGACCCGCCCCTGCGATACGTGGCCAGCACGGCCACCTCCGAGGCTTCGCTGGGGATCATCTGGGTCTCTTCGTAGGGCTGCTCGACCGCCAGGCAGATGGCATTGCCATAAGGCTTAACCCAGCCACGCTTGTGCTTGAGGGTATAGCGGTGGTCGTAAGCGGTGATGCCCACCATCCCGGCGCCAAGCTCCAGGGCCTTTTGCTTGATCTCGTCGGAGACGTCCTTGCCCGGTACGGGAGCCACCTGGGGCTCGACGTCGCCCGAGGCGCGGGCGGCTACCACAATCGGTCGGTCCTGGCGCAGGTGATCGTGGAAGGCCTCATTCATGTCGCCGTTCTTGATCGACCAGGAAATCCAGGCGAAGTTGATTATGTTCTCGCTCTCCAGCGGGTAGTTCCTGGTGTAGTAGTTCACCGTCTCAGGGTCCTCGGGGTGCCCTGGGACGGTCTCCAACTCCTCGGGTATCGGGATGGAGTAGGCCTGGGAGTCCGTTATGGAGCCGTTCAGACTCCCGGGGACCGTAACGGTGTGCCCTATCTTTAACATACAAAAAACTCCGCTTCAGACTTAGGCCCGG
>Ga0315304_1000067_pt1 | contig 9819 bp, 4 predicted proteins | sample CBN3_1000m_313_M_FD_204536 | JGI IMG/M metagenome (GOLD analysis project Ga0315304, IMG submission 204536) | Metatranscriptome of marine microbial communities from Western Arctic Ocean, Canada - CBN3_1000m_313 (Metagenome Metatranscriptome) | ecosystem: Environmental > Aquatic > Marine > Oceanic ...
GACACATCCGACGGCGGCGCGGCTCAGCGGCCCGCCAACCAATCGGGAGCCGGGGAGTACGGCAGCATCGACCTCCAGGCTATCTTCAAGTCGATGACCAAGTACACGACTTTAGCCACCAACCCCAAAGAGGCTGTTCTGGGCGCTCAACTGGCTATTAAACACGCCATCAGCGGCCGTCCCGGTCCGGCCACTCTGCTCATGCGCTCGGCCGCCATCGGAGGGCAGGTGGACCTGGAATCCCCGCCGTTCATCCACAACGCATCGGGGTTCTTGAACACGGTGAAGCCGGCCAGCGCGCCCGTGGACATCCAACGGGCCATCCAGATACTTAATGAATCCCGCAGGCCGGTGATCATCGCTGGCAATGGGGTGCATGTGGCCAGGGCCCATTCCCAACTGCAGGAATTAGCCGAGCAGTGGGGCATGCCCGTGGCCACCAGCTACAAAGGCAAGAGCGCCATCTCCGAAGACCATCCCCTAGCCCTAGGCATGGTGGGCACCTACGGTCAAGCAACCGCCAACAGGGCGGTGGGCGATGCCGACACGGTGGTTGTGATTGGCGCGCTGCTCCGCTCCCAGGAGACCGTGGGCGAACGTCCCGACATATTCAATCCCAACCGCCAGCGAATCATCCAGATCGACATCGACGAGCGCAACGCCGGATGGTCCTTCCCGGTGGAATTGGGTTTGATAGGGGACGCCGGAGCTATACTAGAACAGTTAGTTGAGGCATCTAAGGTCGCTGCGCCCGGCAATGCCGCCAACCGGAAAGAATGGACCGATAGTCTGTCTGTCCGACGCGACGCCGGAGCGTTCTACGACCAGCCAGAGATGCACGTTGACAGTTCTCCGGTGACGCCCCAACGCTTGGTGGCCCAGTTGCACGCAACCATGGACCCATCCACCATCTTCGCCCTAGACGCCGGCAACAATCGCACCTGGATGGCCCATCTCTACCGGGCCCGCCAGGCCCACACTTTCTACAGCCCTGGCGGCACCGCCGGCATGGGTTGGGCGCTCCCGGCCTCGTTGGGCCTAAAACTAGTCTACCCCGACCAACCGGTGGTCTGCGTAACCGGTGACGGCGGCTACATGATGACCGTGAACGCCATATCCACTGCGGTCCAATACGACCTGCCGATCATTTGCGTGGTGTTCAATGACAACGTGCTGGGCATGGTCCACGACCACCAGCCCGAGGGCCACAAGATTGCCTCAGAGTTCCTCCCCACCAACAACGCCACCGTGGCACAGGGGATGGGCGCCTTTGGTGTCCAGGTTAGCCACTCAAAGGACCTGCCCGACGCGCTGAGGGAGGCCCAAGCCTCAGGCCGGCCGGCAGTGGTCGATGTTCTGGTTGACCCAGGCCCCAGCCCCGACGACTGGCGGGCCGGCGCTTGGCGGGCCGGCCAAACTTAGGCCGCTAGGAGACAACAGCCATGCCCGACACACTAAATGAAAAGATTGCGCTGGTCACCGGCGCCGGTTCCGGTATCGGCCGGGCCACGTCGCTAGTCCTGGCACGGGAAGGGGCCACCATCGTGGTGTCGGACGTCAACGCCGATGGCGGCGAGGAGACTCTGAGCGCCATCAAGGACATGGGCGGCGACGGTATGTTCGTCCACGCCGATGTCTCCAGAGCCGCTGATGTGGATGCCTTGGTGGGCTCCATCGTCGAGGCTTACGGACGCCTGGATATCTGCTACAACAACGCTGGAATCGAGGGATACTTCGCCGGACGCCTCCACGAGTATCCGGAGGACACCTTTGACCGCCTGATGGACATCAATGTGAAGGGCGTCTGGCTCTGCCTCAAATATGAGATTCCCCAGATGCTCAAACAGGGCGGCGGGGCCATCGTTAACACCGCCTCGGCCGCCGGACTGGTGGGGTCCAGGCAGATGTCGGCTTATGCGGCTAGCAAACACGCTGTCGTTGGACTTACCAAATCAGCAGCACTAGAGTACGCCAGAGATGGTATCCGTGTGAACGCCGTCTGTCCTGGCATCATCGACACGCCCATGATGGACCGGTTGGTGGACGGCCGGGACGAATACGCGGCAACCATACCAACCCGCCAACCCATCGGCCGCAAGGGCACGCCCGAAGAGATTGCCGAGGCGGTGGCCTGGCTGTGCTCAGACGCTGCTTCACTCGTCACCGGACTCTCGATGTCGGTGGACGGGGGATTCACCGCCCAGTAGCCAACTCATCGAGGCGTTGCTCGTTGGACTGCCTATTTGGCCGGTGGTAGTATAGTCCGGAGACTCATTCCCAGCCTGAATTAACGCAAATTTCCGGTCCGGTTCCTCCGGGCCGGTTTTTCCCCTAGATGCTACGGAGGCCCAATTGGCAGACTTACTACAGATAGTGGATTTGGCCGACTTGAGCCAGGTGCAACTTTCCTTGATAACCGGGCCAAATGAAGTTGAAACCGCTCCACCCGCCAGCTTCACTTTCCCTCTCACCGACGCCGAACTGGCCGAGATACGCTGGTACTTCACTGAGTACCCGGAAAACACCTTCGGCGACGTGTCAATAAGGGCCGAGAAGGTGGAGGCGGGCTTGAAGGACTTGGGCAGAATTCTGTATGAAACCGTGTTTGGCAGCAGCGATGCCAGATCGCTTTTGGACCGTGCCACCGGATCAGGGCAGGCCCAACTTTCAATCGTCTCTACTCGTCCCGAGTTTCTAGGCCTCCCCTGGGAGTTGCTGAATCACGATGAAAGCGGGTATCTGACCACACAGTTTGGCAGTGTGTCGCGTCGCCTCTCTACCGAGTCATTAGAAACCTTCTCCGGGCAGATGCCCACCGACCAACTGAACGTGCTCCTGCTCCTTCCCCCCACTGGAGAGGGTTCGGGGAGCATCGCCACCGAGGTATTGACCGCACTGGAGTCGTTGACGGTGGAAGCCGAGTTGGATTGCCTGCGCACCTCGTCGCTGGCCAATCTGCAAGAAAGACTGGCCAGCAAATCCGGGCAATACCACCTGGTCCACTTCGACGGCTTCACGGTTGATTCTCAAGGCATATTGATGGAAGACGGTTTCGGTGGGACCATCTCCGTCGACGCCGCCGAGTTGGCCCGGACATTGGCTGCATCCCAAACACCTGTGGTGCTGGTCAATGCTTCATTATCAAGCGCTCTGGACAACGTGATGTCATTCGCCGTCGAATTGGCCCAAGAGGCCGTCCCCCAGGTGGTAGTTACTCCACTTCCCATTGCCGGAGCGGGTCGGGTCCTGTTCAGCGAGAACCTCTTTAAAGGCATCAGTGAGGGTACGCCCGTCTCGCGGACGGTGGCCACAATCCGCGAGGCCATGATGGACCATCCTCAGCGTCCGTCCGCCACCGGCCCCTTGGTCTCCTGGGACTGGACCGTTCCCGTCGTGTTCGAGTCCCGGGAATATTCTCCGGCAGCCATCGTGGCGGAAGAACCGGCCGCTCCAGTTCCCGGCATGCCCCAGCCAGCGGAGGAAACCTCGGGCAGCGAACTGCCCCGGGGCGGCCCCTACGGGCTGATCGGCCGCTACGCCGAAATGTTGGAATTGGAGCGCCAATTCCGTCAGAATCCCGTGGTCCTGATGTCCGGAGACGTGGGCACGGGCAAGTCAGAATTGGCCTTAGGATTGGCTTCGTGGCTACGCAAGACCGGCGGTCGTTCGGGAGGCGTGTTTTACTCGGCATTTGAGGTCGGCGCCGGGCTGGAGCGGGTCCTCCACGAGATTGGCACATCCCTGGTCGGACTGGACTTCGCCGATCTGCGGGCTGAGCAACGCCGGACCTGGGTTGTCGAATATCTGAGAGACAACCCGGCCCTTTTGGTGTTCGACAGTCTTCAGAACCTGGCCGGGTTCCCCACTGGCGCGCCGGGCCTGCTGGATGAAAAGGAGATGGCCGACCTGGACTCATTCATAAAGGAGGTGGCCGAAGGAGGCCAAACCTGGACGCTGTTGGTCAGCCGCCGGGATCAAGAGGCGTGGCTCACCGTCCCCCATGGCAACTACCATTTGGGCGGACTCAGCCAATCGGACCGCATCGTGTTGGGCACCCGTTTGTTGGAGGAGGCCGGGGCCGATCCCATTCGCCTGGGCCCAGAGTACCTAGAGATATTGGAACTGGTGGACGGCCACCCGCTGGCCATGGAGATCGCGCTGCCCATGCTGAAAGACGTCCCCGCTTCGGTTCTGGAGGGTGAGCTCCGGTCAGAATTGGCCGAACACCAACCAGGTGCTGACGAAGAGGGCCGCCCCGACTACCTCACAGTGGTGATGGACCACGCTTTCAGCCGAATGACCCACCGCAGCCGCCTGCACCTGCCCTTCCTTTACATGTTCCGCAGCCGGGTGATGATGGACATCTTGACCCACATCACTCAGGAAGGCCAGGAGTACAAGTCTGTGACCGGCGAGCAGCTTGGCTATGGTGCCTGCCGCACCCTGCTCCGCACCGCCCGTAGCAGCGGGTTCTTGGAGCCAATCACCCCCAGCGTGTACCAGATCCACCCATCGCTGCCTTGGTTCTATGGCCGCAGCCTCTATAGACAATTCCCACAAAGCGCCATCCAGCAACTGGAGATGGAAGTCGTCCGGGTTTATGCCGACACCGCCGATTATTTTATGGAGACCCTCTACGAGAACCAGGACGCCGGCACCACCGCGATCCTAGCGGAGGAGGGCAATATAACCCAAGCGTTAGCCCTCTCTTTGGAGGCGGGTCAGTGGGAGAACGCCCAACTGCTGGTCCAGCCGTTGGCCCAAGTCTACCGCATGCAGAAACGTTATCCGGAACTACGCCGCCTACGCCGTCAATTGCTGGAAGTTACGGGCACAACCGCTGAAGCAGCGGATGAAACAGGCGGCATCCAACTGTGGCTATATCTGATGGGCACCGAGGCCAGCGAATGCATCGAGACCCGTGAGTTTGACCGCGCCGACGCCCTGAACAAACAACTTCTAGAGTATCTCGGTAACAAAGAAGACGGCGAGACCGACCCCCGCACCGCCGCCGTCTTCCACCAGATGGGCGAGGTCGCTCAGAACCGCTGGCAGTTGGAGGAGGCCGAGGGACTATATACCCAGTCGCTGGCCATCATCGAGGGCGGCGATGACCAGGAGCCGGTGGCCGACGATTACTACGGCTTAGGAATGGTCTGCCAATACCGCCGCCGCTACACCGAAGCCAAGGAATGGTTCAGCAAGGCTTTGGAGATACACCAGCGGGTCAACGACGCAGAGGAGATGGTCAAGGATTACCGCTCTCTCGGCCTTTGTTCCCAGTACAAATTCGAATACGACGAGGCCGCGAGTTGGTACCAGCGGGCCCGGGAGATTCTGGAAGAAGCCCGGGACGAGGAGACCGCAGTCTTGGTCTACCACTCCCTGGGCACCATCTGCCATGCCCAATACCAGTTCGACGAGGCAGAGAACTGGTACCAGCAGTCGCTGACACTCAGCGACCGTTTGGGCCTCGACGCCCAGATGGGTACAGAGTTCCACCATTTGGGCCTGGTGGAGCAGGCCCGGGAGATGTTCGCCGATGACGCCGAGCACTGGTACAAGATGGCAATCGAGAAGTGGCAGAAGGTTGGCGACCGGCGGTCGGAAGGCGACGAGTGCCGCCAACTGGGCGTGCTGTTCCACGAGCAGAAGGACCTGGAAAAGGCCGAGGAATGGTACGGCCAGGCTCGAGATATCTTCGAAGAGATCCAAGACCTGAACCGCATCTGCCGCACCTACGGCCAACTTGGCATGGTGGCCGAGGAGCGAAACGACATTCCCGGAGCGCTACTGTGGGCCGGACGAACCCACCAGTTGGCAGAGAGCAACAACTTGCCGGTTTTGATTCAGGTTAAGGCCCACCTGGCCCGACTGAAGGATAAGCACGGGGAGGACAATTTCGCCGCTTGGTGGCGCGATTTCGCCGGAGTAGAGCCGCCCTCCGACTTGGACGTGGACCCCGAAACAGTTCTATAAACGCCCTGGAGGTGACCGATGGCAGTAACATCCATCGACATCAAAGAACGTGGCCCCTACGCCAGAGGCGTGACCTTCGGCGACACCGGCGCCTACGAGCAGTTGAACGGCACGGCCCATTTCGCTGTTGGCCCAGACAATCCCGCGAATAGCCTGATCACCGACTTGGAGCTTGCTCCCAAGAACCCTACACGGCTGGTGGAGTTCTCGGCAGACTTCAGGATCTTGAAGCCCGTGGACCCTCAGAAAGGCAACCATAAACTGTTCTTCGACGTGGTGAACCGGGGCAATCCGCTGTCCCTGAAGAACATCAATAGTGCACCCGAGAGCGACCCCACTAGCCCCGGCAACGGGTTCCTGATGCGCCGGGGCTACACCCAGGTTTGGTGCGGCTGGCAACACGATGTTCCCGATCAGCCTGGAGGACTCAAGGTCCATGTTCCCGCTGCCTCAGACGCAAATGGCCCAGTGACCGGCCGTATCGCTGTGACTTTCCAACCAAATGAAGAAACCCAGACTCAGATGCTATCCGACCGAGGCCATCTGCCCTATCGAGCCAGCGGCTTGGAACAACTCGATGCGGAGTTAACTGTCCGAGACCACAACGCTGGCCCGGCCCAGGTCATTCCCCGTTCCGACTGGACTTTTGGCCGATTGGAGCGGGGCAGCGTCATCCCCGACTCGACTCATATCTGCATGGCTTCGGGATTCGAGCCGGGCAAAGTCTATCGTTGCATCTACACCACTGACACCGCGCCGGTAGTGGGGCTAGGCATGGCAGCGGTTCGGGACTTGATCTCCTACCTCAGATACTCTGGCGGTCAGGACAATCCCTGCGCCGGCGACATCCACCACACACTGGCCTTCGGGTCGTCTCAGAGCGGGCGTTTCCTGCGGCACATGCTCTACCTAGCCATGAACCAGGATGAAGATGACCGCGCAGTCTTCGACGGCATCATCGCCCACATCGCCGGGGGCCGCCGGGGCGAGTTCAACCAGCGATTCGGCCAACCTTCTAATCTAGTGGAGTCCAGCACCGGCAGCGTCTTCCCCTTCGCCGACATTGAGCAGACCGACCCCGAAAGCGGACAGACAGGCGGCCTGCTGTCGCGCCTGGCGGCCAGAGGCAAGCTTCCCAAGCTGTTCTTGACCAACACTTCCAGCGAATATTGGGCCGGCCACGCCGCCCTGACCCACGTCGACGCCACCGGCGCCAAGGACATCACACCGTCGGACTCGGTGCGCGTCTACCACTTCGCGAGCACCCAGCACAACGCCGGAGTGTTGCCCCTGGGTCACATCCAGCCAACCGGCGCCAGCGGCTTACACCCCTTCAACTGGGTGGACTGGCGGCCCTTGATGCGGGCGGCCGTGGTCCGGTTGGACGAATGGGTCAGTCAAGAAATCCTACCTCCACCCAGCAAACATCCACGCCTGGACGACGGCAGTGCGGTTCCTTCCGAGTCATTGCGATCTGCCTTCCAGGCCATCCCGCTAGCCGGATTTCCGGAACACTTGAGGCATCTAGCTCGGTTCGATTTCGGTCTCCATGAAGGCATTACAGAGAACTTGCCACCAGTCACTGGAAAACCCTATGCGGCGTTGGTGTCCGACGTGGACCAAGACGGCAACGAGTTGGCCGGCATCCGCCTCCCCGATGTGGCCGTGCCCCTAGCCACCGTCATGGGCTGGAACCTGCGCCACCCGGACACCGGAGGCCCCGGCCAGACTCATAAAACCATGGGCTCAACCGTACCTTTCGCCTTCACCCAACAAGAGCGCCAAGGGGCCGAAGACCCTCGTCCTTCGGTGGAAGAGCGTTACATATCCCGTGATGCCTACCTTGAAAGGGTCGAGATTGCAGCTCAGGAGCTGATCTCTCAAGGTTACATGTTGGAAGAAGACCTGCCGCGAGTAGCCCGGCAGGCGGGCAATCGGTATGATCTGCTGGAATCGCAGGTAAAACAAGTGCAGCCGGCCGGAGACTAGCCCAGGCTGGACTAGTGCTGGAATTAGAACAAATCCCTTCCCCCGAATCGGGGGAAGGTTAGGATGGGGGGTTGCTCCGAGCATCAGACCCGCTCCCCTTGGAACGAGGATACCCGGAACCCAAATCGACACTGGAGCGAAGAAGATGAACGTTGGAACATCGGTACCCCTGCCGGCCTACACCATCGACCCGGCATTCATGGCCAAGAAGGCCGAAGACCTGGGCTTCGAGTCCATCTGGTATGCCGAGCACGCCGCGGTGCCGGTCCACAGCGACAGTCACTTCCCGGCCACCGGCGGCGATATTCCCTGGACCTACTCCCACTTCACTGATCCATACATCGCCCTGGCCCGGGCGTCCGGCGCCACCAGCAAGATAAAGCTGGGCACCGGGATCACCCTGGTCCCCGAGCGAAACCCGCTGCTCCTGGCCAAGGAGATCGCCAGCTTGGACTTGTTTAGCGGCGGCCGGTTCATATTGGGCGTCGGTACCGGCTGGCTTAAGGAAGAGACGGAGCTTATGGGCGGCGACTTCGAACACCGCTGGACCCAGACCCGGGAAGCTATCGAAGTTATGAAAGAGCTTTGGACCAAGGAAGAAGCAGAGTACCACGGACGGTATTTCGATTTCCCTCTGGTTAAATCCTACCCCAAGCCCGCCCAGAAGCCCCATCCCCCGATCATCATAGGCGGCATGGCCAAGAACGTGCTGCGGCGGGTGGTGGCGCACGCCGACGGCTGGCTACCCAACCGGGTCACACCAGCGGAGGTTGAGGAGAGCCGCAAGAAGTTGGACGCCATGGCCGAAGAGGCGGGCCGCGACCCCAAGTCCATCACGATCTCGATTTACGGTCAGGCCCCGGACCGCGACATTGTCCAGTCGTTGCTCAACGCGGGCGCCGACCGGGTGGTGGTGCGCCCCGAGCACGTGGAGACCGAGAAAGAGATGGGCGATCAACTGGAGCGAATGGCCGAAGCCGTACTCCGCTAGGGCGGTGCAACGGCGTCAGAGCTAGTAGAAAACTTTTCACAAAAACCGGAGAGTCGACCGACCGCCCCTCCAGGAGAAAAACGATGGACCGGACCACCGAAATGCTGGCGTCATACGCCTGCCGACTCAGCTACGAAGACCTGGGGCCGAAGACCGTGCACCAGGTCAAGCGCACCCTGGTGGATACGATGGGCTGCGCCATGGGCGGTTTCGTGTCCGAGCCGGCCAAGATTGCCCGGAGCATGGCGTCGTCAATCACCAGCACCTCGCCAGCACGGGTGTTTGGCACCAACGACTACACCTCGCCCGACATGGCCGGGTTCGCCAACGGGGTAATGGTCCGGTATCTGGACTGCAACGACTCCTATTTCTCTCCTGGCGGCGGACACCCCAGCGACATGATCCCAGCGGTGCTAGCTATGGCCGACCCCATGGTCGCCGATGGGCGTACTGTGATTACAGCGATCACGCTGGCCTACGAGGTCTTCTGCCGCCTCTCCGACGAGGTGGTGGCCGGCGACCTAGGGTGGGACCAGGGTATCTTCAGCGTCATCGGCGCGGCCTGTGGCGCGGGCAAGGTCATGGGGCTGAACCATGAGCAGATGGGCCATGCCATATCCCTGGCCATCGCGCCCTCACTGCCCTTGGCGGTCACCCGCAGCGGCGAACTCTCCATGTGGAAGGGTTGCGCCACCGCCGCCGCCACTCGTTCCGCCATATTCGCCGCCCTGCTGGCCGCCGAAGGCATGAGCGGTCCCTATGAGCCCTTCGACGGCAAACGAGGGCTCTGGGAACAGGCCGTGGGCAAGCCGGTGGAGATTCAAACGAATGTTATTACAAAAAAAATAAAAAAAAAAACA
>Ga0315304_1000069_pt1 | contig 9792 bp, 10 predicted proteins | sample CBN3_1000m_313_M_FD_204536 | JGI IMG/M metagenome (GOLD analysis project Ga0315304, IMG submission 204536) | Metatranscriptome of marine microbial communities from Western Arctic Ocean, Canada - CBN3_1000m_313 (Metagenome Metatranscriptome) | ecosystem: Environmental > Aquatic > Marine > Oceanic ...
CGAGTTGGCCGAAAAGGCCCAGATTCCGGTGATAACCACCCTCTTAGGAATCAGCGCCATACCCTCCAGCCATGAATTGAACCTGGGTATGTCGGGAATGCACGGCATGGCCTACGCCAACCTGGCCATTGATGAAGCCGACCTAATCATCGGACTGGGCATGCGTTTCGACGACCGGGTGACCGGCCGGATTTCCGCCTTCGCCCCTAACGCCAAGTTCATCCACGTGGACATTGACGCGTCGGAAGTGGACAAGAACATCAAGGCCACCGTAGGGATGGTCGGCGACCTGAAAACGGTATTGGGTCAGTTGCTGCCCAAGGTGGAGGCCAATGTACATATCGATTGGCTGAACCATATCAACGAACTGAAGGCCCAACATCCGTCGCATCTAGTCCGGGAGAGCGATGAGCTCCTGCCCCAGTACGTGCTCCAGCGGTTGACCGAGGTCACCCAGGGTCGTGGGATCGTGGTCACCGGCGTGGGCATGCACCAGATGTGGGCCGCGCAGCACTGCCGGTTTACCGAACCCAACACATGGATCACTTCGGGCGGATTGGGTACCATGGGATTCGAAGTCCCCGCCGCCTTGGGCGCTCAGGTTGGCCGGCCCGACGTCACCGTCTGGTCCATCGCTGGCGACGGCGGCTTCCAGATGACGATGTGCGACATCGCCACAGCCGTTGAGGCCCACGCCGACGTCAAATTCGCCATCTTAAACAACAACACCCTGGGCTTGGTCCATCAGTTGCAGGAACTCTTCTTTGACAAGGAATACATCGCCAGCCAATATACGGCCAACCCTGACTTCGTGAAGATTGCCGAGGCCTACGGCATCCGGGGCATCCGGGTGACACGCAAGGACCAGGTGGTGGACGCCGTGCGACAAGCCATGGAAACCGCCGGACCGGTGATTGTCGACTTCATTGTTAAAGAAGATGAGGGACTCTACCCATTTATCCCATCCGGCCAATCGGTGAAAGAGATGCTGGAAGAACCAGCACCCGAAGAGATTACCTAGAATGGTCCAAACGAATCATACCGAACAACACACGCTGATTGCCTTGGTGGAAGACAAGCCAGGTGTCCTGACCAGGGTGGCCAGCATGTTCCGCCGCCGGGGGTTCAACATTGCCAGCCTGGCCGTGGGCAACAGCGAGCAGCCGGGCTTGTCTCGCATGACTTTTGTGGTGAACGGCGACGACTACACCGTAAGCCAGGTGGCCAAGCAACTGGACAAACTTATCGACGTCATTGAGGTCTCGGACATTACCAATGAGTCCACTGTGACCCGGGAGTTGGCCCTGATTAAGGTCAAGACCACCCAGATGACCCGGGGTGAGATTATCCAGATCGTTAACCTATTCCGGGCCAACATCATTGACGTCGGCAGCGAGTCTATGATTATTGAAATCACCGGAGAAGAAGACAAGATAAACGCCCTGCACAACCTGCTATCGTCCTTCGGCGTCATCGAGATGCTACGAACCGGCCTGGTGGCGATGGTTAGGGGCCAAACCAACGGGCTATCCAACGGTCATTCGGAGCACGCCGGGCAGGGAAACTCAAACAATCATTCCTGATAATCGTGCATATCTTGCCCAGTACTCTGGATCGAACCATAAAATGTAATCTGGAAAGGAAGAAAAAAAGATGGTAGATGTTTACTACGACAAAGATGCAGACCTGGCCCATCTGGAGGGCAAGACCATTGCCATGATTGGCTACGGTAGCCAGGGTCACGCCCACGCCCTGAATCTGAAAGACAACGGTCAGAACGTGGTCGTGGGCCTATATCCCGAAAGCAAAAGCCGGGCCGTTGCTGAAGCTGCGGGATTGCGGGTGGCCGACGTTCCCGATGCGGCCGCAGAGGCCGACGTGCTGATGATGGTCATTCCCGATCATCTCCAAGGCCGTGTCTACCGGGAGCAGATCGCTCCCAACCTCAGGCCGGGTAGCGCCTTCATGGTCGCCCATGGGTTCAGCATCCATTATAAGGAAATCGTCCCGCCGGACACCGTTGATGTGATGATGGTTGCCCCCAAGGCACCCGGACACCGCATGCGCGAGTTGTTCACCGAGGGTGTCGGAGTGCCTAGCTTGCTGGCGGTACACCAAGACGCCACGGGACATGCAAAGGAGATCGGTCTGGCCTACGCCAAGGGCGTCGGCAGCACCAGCTCCGGCGTGCTGATGACCACGATAAAAGACGAGACCGAAAGCGATCTTTTCGGCGAGCAAACTATCCTCTGCGGCGGCGTGTCCGCCTTGGTAAAGGCGGCTTTCGACACACTGGTCGAAGGCGGATATCCCCAGGAGATTGCTTTCTTCGAGTGCCTGCATGAGCTGAAGATGATTGTCGACCTGATGTATCAGGGCGGATTCAACTACATGCGATACTCGATCAGCGACACCGCCGAATACGGCGACCTGACACGCGGTCCGCGCATCATCGACGAACATGTTCGGGAAAACATGCGGGCCGTGCTGAAAGAGATTCAAGACGGCACCTTTGCCCGCGAGTGGATCGCCGAGAACGACGAAGGCCGCCCACGGTTCACTCCCCTTAGGGAGCAGGCCCGGAACAGCCAGATAGAAGAGATCGGTAAGGAACTTCGGGCAATGATGCCCTGGATGGACCCCAAAGTAGTCTAGTCGACCCCGATACCCGGAGCAGCATCACGATGGCCGCGAAAATACGCAAATGGGAATCGATAGTTTCCAAACCCTTGGACAGAAAGGTGTTCCAAGCTCTTGGTGATCCGGCTTGGGATTTCCGTACAGTCTCAGGCTTGGCCAGAGACTGTCACTGCTCGGAGTCGGAGGTAGAGGCTATCCTTGACCAATTTTCTCAACTGGTTAGGCAGTCGGTGATTCCAGACCCCAAAGGCCGTAAACTTTACACGCTGAGTTCCAGAAGAGTGGGTGGTATGGAATTACTTGGCTGGGCGCGAACGTTGATATCTAAATCTTTCAGATAATCCAGGGAGTCTTTATGGGAATCCTAGAGGGCTTCTTGTACCGCATCGCAGGGGGGTTCGCAGCCGAATTTCTTGGGTTGTGGAAGTTGCGTCACCAAGCCACTCACGAGATTCCGGCCTGGTTTAAGAGACCGTTTTACTGGATGCTGACCATCGTGATGATTGTCATTGGAGGTGGGTTGGTTGCGTTGTATGTAACGTCCGATGTATCTCTCACCCCTATCCTCGCAGTAAATATTGGGGCTTCCGCTCCTTTGACTATCGGAACATTTGTTGGGCAAACTCCTTCTCTAGAAATAGGTAAAGTAGACTGAAATTTTAGTTGGTCATTAAGCTGCCGCGAAGACGCTGTAAATAAAACATTTGAACTTAGTATTCGGTAAGTAAGAAACAAGCTAGCCAGGTCGAGGCAAGCAAATTAGAACCTAGGGAGACGATAAAGATGAGGAATCTGGAGGCGTTGAGTGTAGTCCACCATCGTCCGCTGGTCCCGGCAGGGCTGGCGGCGGTGGACTACGTGGCCCTGCGAACCCTTTCTGAGCGCCGCAGTTAGCGGCGAAGGCATGCCCAAATCTACATAACAGAAAGGGATTAGGTAATAGAAATGGCTACAGAAAAAGTATTGCTCTTGGATACCACCCTCCGCGACGGCGAACAATCGGCCGGAATCGGGATGACCGGTCAGGAAAAGATGGAGATTGCCCGCCAACTGCAACGGATGCAGGTGGACATTATCGAGGCGGGTTTCGCCGCCAGTTCACCCGGCGACTTTGAAGCGGTGTCCAACATCGCCAAAGAGGTCAAGGGTCCCATCATCGCGTCTCTAGCCCGGGCCGTCGCCAACGACGTGGACCAGGCCTGGAATGCGGTGCAGCACTCCGAGCGGCCCCGCATCCATGTGTTCCTCTCCTCATCGGAGATTCACCAGATGCACCAACTGCGCAAGAACCGGGAAGAGGTCATGGAGATGGCCGTCACCATGGTTGAGCGCGCCAAGGGTTACTGCGACGATGTCGAGTTCTCCCCCATGGACGCCACCCGGACCAACCCGGAGTACCTGTTCCAGATGTTGTCCGAGGTGATTAAAGCCGGGGCCACAACCATCAACATCGCCGACACGGTGGGCTACGCCATACCATCGTCCTCTGGATTCGGCCAACTGCTGAGGGACGTTCAAGCCAACGTACAAGGTATCGAAAACGTCGTGTTAAGCGTCCATTGCCACAACGACCTGGGTTTGGCCGTGGCCAACAGCCTTATCGCGATCGAGTTCGGCGCACGCCAGGTGGAGGGTTGCATCAACGGCATCGGCGAGCGGGCCGGCAACGCCTCATTGGAAGAAATCATCATGGGGTTGGACACCCGGAAGGACCACTTCGGGGTTACGATCAACGCCGACACTACTCAGATCTATGGGGCCAGCCGCATGGTCAGCCGCATCACCGGCATGGCCGTCCAGTCCAACAAGGCCATCGTCGGGGAAAACGCCTTCCGGCATGCCTCGGGCATCCACCAGGACGGTGTGATAAAGAACCGCTCCACCTACGAAGTTATGCAGCCGGAGCGGGTGGGAGTCCCCGGCAACACCCTGGTGCTGGGCAAGCTCAGCGGCCGGGCCGGCCTCCAGTCCCGGTTGGAAGACCTGGGCTACACCCTCTCCCGAGAGGACATGACCAAGGTGTTCGAGGCCTTCAAGGAACTGGCCGACAAGAAGCGCGAGGTTACCGACCGGGACTTGGAGATTCTGATGGACGAGGAGAAGCGGACGGCTACCGAGCCCATCAGCTATACCCTGGACCACGTCCAGTTCTCCAGCGGCGACCACGACATCGCTACCGCCACCGTCCGTCTTATCGGGCCGGACCAGCAAGTTGCTACCGACGCATCGACCGGCAACGGCCCGGTTGATGCCGTATGCAATGCCATCGACCGAGTGATTGGCTGCGAATGCGAACTGGTGGACTTCAAAGTCCAAGCGGTTACCGAGGGCATGGATTCCATCGGAAGCGTCACCATCCGGATCGAGAATGCCGGGAAGACCTACACCGGTCGCGGCGCCGACACCGACATCATAGTCGCCAGCGGCAAGGCCTACCTCAGCGCAGTCAACCGCATGCTTGCCGCCGACGAAGAGGCAAACATCCCGGCGGTAGGCACCACCCCGGACTAGATCCACCCAAACCGATGGCGACCACGCGTGTAGGGGCGGGTTTGCAACCCGCCCCTACGAGTTTCCGCGATGGCATTTTATCCCAAGCTAGCCCCTCTTTCGTAAAGGCAATAATATACTTGCCACAGTAGTTGATTCATGATAAGCTAGGCTCAGTTAAAGGAGCGTTGCCATGAATGAACCGACTACTCTGATTGAGGCCATCCGCTACTTCGCAGACCCCGATGTCTGCCTGGACTTTATGGTTAGCTTGCGCTGGCCCGATGGCACGGTCACTTGCCCCACCTGTGGGCGGGACGATGTTCGGTTCATTCCTACGCGCCGCATATGGGAGTGCCGTAGCAAGCACCCACGGCGGCAATTCTCTGTCAAGGTTGGAACCATCTTCGAAGATAGCCCCATCGGGTTGGACAAATGGTTGGCCTCTATCTGGATGATCTCCAGTGCCAAGAACGGCGTCAGTTCTTATGAACTGGCCCGGTCCATCGGCGTTACCCAGAAGTCCGCTTGGTTCATGCTCCATCGCATCCGTCTCGCCATGCAAGACGGCGACTTCGACGGCATGTCTGGCGAGGTTGAGGTTGACGAAACCTACGTTGGCGGCAAGGCTCGGTTCATGCACAAGAGCAAGCGGAAAGAGGTAATCAAGGGGCGCGGAACCGCTGGCAAGACCGCCGTTATGGGACTTCTGGAGCGTCATGGCCCCGATGGGCACAGCGCAGTCAACGCCAAGGTGATTGCCAATACAGGCCAGCGCACCCTGTCTGGAACCGTTCGCCAGACCGTTAAACCCGGTTCGACCGTCTACACCGACGAACACGCCGGATACAACGACATCGGGCCGCTCTACACCCACGAGGTTATCAACCACGCCGAAGAGTACGTTCGGCGCAAAGTTCATACCAACGGGATCGAAAACTTCTGGAGTCTCTTGAAGCGAGCCATCAAAGGCACCTACGTTAGCGTTGAGCCTTTCCACCTGTTCCGTTACGTGGACGAAGAGGCTTTCCGGTACAACGCTCGTAAGGGTACTGACTCCAGCCGGTTCAACAGCGTTGTTGGTAACGTCACTGGGAAGCGGATCACTTACAAGCAACTGGTGGGACAAACGGCATAAGCGTAAGAAAGGGAGACACAAAAATGCAGAAAGACCACCCGCCACCTACGATGCCACAGAATGAAACTCCGTTCCAGCGGTTTCAACGCTTGGCGAAGAAGATTGTGGCTGCTCCAAAGGGTCAACCAAAAGACCGTGATTTACCCTCAGCATGATTGGACGTGCGCTAGCCATGTCTTAATCCAGTAACGGCAACAAGTGGGCGTTCGGCGGTTCCGCTTTCATCGAAATATGGTGGATCTACCACGACTATCGATTCGCCCCCCTGTATTACGATTTTGCCATTATGCTCTCCCAGCGACAGGCTGACGACTTGATAAGTATCGGAAAAGTGCTGGCAGTGGATACTTTCATATTGCCTATTCCGGGCGATACACTAACGATGTCGGCACAAACCGTAGATGGTCGAGAGCAATTCCAACTTGACGTCGCAAGAGGACGTAGGAATCCTGATAAATGGAAAATGCAGCTTCGATATCGCAATATTGATATCTCAGCTCGCATAGACATGGGAGGGCCAGCCCACACTAACCCCAAGAAGGCTCCTACACATGCTCTTTCTCAATATGAAGGGCAGAGCATGCCAACCCCACATCTTCAGCAATACGTTGAGGGCTTCGGTGATACTTGGGCGATTCCGATACCGCCGGAATTTACGGAGTTGGGTGATCCGATAGTGACGTGGACGCAATTTCTGGTTTATTGTAATGTCACGGTGGTTCCAGCAACCCAAGGACGGTTTTGATGAGCACTTTTGAATGTGAAAGGTTAGTTCAACAATACGTTGATTGGGTCAAGCTAAATCTTGCTGTTCAACAGCAAGACGGAATGTGTATCATCACCACCCCGCTATTAGACCGGCACCACGACTATCTTCAGATATACGCAGAGCGCAGTGGGACAGAAATTCTCCTCAGTGATGATGGCTATACATTAAGAGACTTGAAGATCAGTGGTTTAGAGATAAACACTGACTACAGAACTGAGGCACTTAATCAAGCTATTCGCCCATTCGGAGTGGACGTACGCGGCGATGAACTAAGCCTAGTCACTGGAGAAAGTGATTTCCCTCAGCGAAAACACGACCTACTACAGGCGATGTTGGCCGTTGGCGACTTAATACATTTGGCGCAGGCCACAGTTGTAGCAGTATTTAGGGAAGACGTTGAAAAATACCTCAGAGAACAACGTGTGCGATTTATTTCTGATATCCGATTGACGGGGACCAGTGGCTTACACCATCTATTTGATTTCGTTATACCAGAGTCAGATCAGAATCCGGAACGATATCTGAAGGCGATTAATAATCCAAACCGAGATAGTACTGTAGCACTGCTGTTTGCTTGGGGGGATGTCCAATCCGCCCGCGTATCCAACGCTAAAATGGTCACAATCTTAAATGATGAGGGTAGGCGAATTAATGCAGACAACGCCGCTGCGTTAGACAAATATGGCGTAGAAATTATTCGATGGACCGAAAGAGACAGCGGTCTGCAATTGCTTCGCAACTGACTTGGCGACTAGCCCAAAGAAGGTTGAGAAACCTCAATCCTCTATTTCGGTCAATGTTTTGGAGATGTGGCGCATCACGCTTAGCGTTGAATCATAGATGCCTTTGGACTCTTCCCGGCTGTAGTTGCGCTCGATATGAGATACGTTTCTTCGCCATGCTAGGTTGACAGATCGCATGTGTGCAGCTATCCCGGAAAGGAATTCTACGTCTCCCTTGAATATTGAATCCATCTCATCGTAATTCTTGCGCAGTTGTCCTTCGATGTATCTAATAGCTTCATCCCAATTGGGACGGGAGTTTACTAGACCAACACGTTCTGCGATGCTCCGTAAGCCTGCTTCAGAAACACGCATCAGATGAAAAACTGATGCGGTGTATCTCTCAAGGGCAAAAGATTTGCTAGCTTCTTCAATGTCGAACGACACAGAGGGAAAGTGCTCCATGACTAAATCCCAATCGGCCAACGGCTCGCTATAGTATGGAGCGTTTTCTGGCAACACATGCAGGAAAAGCTTGGTAGATAGTTCATCACGTAATGTTTCTTGTATTGAGCGTGCGTCTGCACGAATCTGAGAATAAGTAGGTTTTTCATTCTCTACTCTTACCAAGAGCCGGTCGATTTTCCGCAAGGTTACATTTAGGCCGAAATAGACACAAGCACCTTGCAACTCGCGGAGCGGCCCCGCAACATCATCAATCATTTCGGGGAGCGGAGTTCGGTCAATAATCCCAGGAACAAGACGCCCTGCCCATGCAGGTACATTCATCATCAGAAGATTGTTCCCAGCCTCGACAAACCCAGCAATAGGTACACTGTCCACGATTTCCCCCAAGCTAATTAGTTGATACAATTATCGCACTCTCCCTTTACTGAGGCAAGTATATTATTGCCTTTCGTAAAGGGGTTGGGGGGATTTAAACCAGCTTCATCTGAAACCCGGTTTCCTGGACCTGGGCACGCTGGCCGTCCAGATGCACCGCCGGGTACCCTAAACCCCGTAAATGAGCCGCCAATTCGGGAAAGCCGTTGACGGTATACACCTCTTTGGGCTTAACCTGTTGGACGTATCCAACGAGTTCATTAAAGTCTGGATGGTCGCTGAAGGGCAGGCTGGCATCGCCCCGGCGGCCCCATCCATGGCTTCCATCCACGGCCCAGCCCGTTAGCTCCATGACCTTCAAGCCCCGGTGGCCATTCACCGCTTCCTTCATCCGGCGCCCCGGCGGGCAAAGCAACACGGCTCCCTCGGGCCATTGTCCGTCGAACAGCTTTAGTGCGCCGGGGAAGTTGACCCCCGCCTGCTGATAAATCTGGGCGATTTCGTAAACCGGCTCGTCCACCACTATGTCGAACCCCTGGCCCAAAAAGTGGTGCAACAACTCCTGGGATTTACCCAGTTTCCATCCCTGGACCACCGGTTTCTCTCCCCTAGACAGCCAGTTTCGAAGGGTATTGCAAGCGGTGACCAGCACGCGGTCTTGATCCGGGAAAACGTACTTAGGCCGGCCGTAGGTTGCCTCGATAATCAATGTGTCGCAAGGCACCACTTCCAGCGGCTCGTTGGTGGGACTGGGCCTCACTTTGATGTCGCCGGTGTAAAGCACTCGCTCCCCGGTGAACTTGGACTGGATCAATACCTGAGCCGACCCCAGGCAATGGCCTGCGGGATACAGCGTCAAAGTATATTTGCCTCGATCCAGCGGCTCGTGATACGAGAGAGTGATTGGGTCCGATTTTTTCAAGTAATCGGATAAGAGGAGACCGGTATTCGGCGTCAGAACGGGACGCAGGTGGCGGGCGGTGTGGTCGGAGTGGGCGTGGGAAATCAGGCTGGTGTCCTTTTTCCGAAGGGAGTCCAGCCACAGGTCTATCTCTGGCAGATACACGCCGCGTTCAAATACTACTTGCAATATACTCAGGTCTCAGGGGTTGCGTTCCCAGCCGCTAACTTCGCGGAACAAGGGAGGCAAGACCGATGGATGACTAGGACCATGAGGGCTTCAAGACCGA
>Ga0315304_1000073_pt1 | contig 9624 bp, 7 predicted proteins | sample CBN3_1000m_313_M_FD_204536 | JGI IMG/M metagenome (GOLD analysis project Ga0315304, IMG submission 204536) | Metatranscriptome of marine microbial communities from Western Arctic Ocean, Canada - CBN3_1000m_313 (Metagenome Metatranscriptome) | ecosystem: Environmental > Aquatic > Marine > Oceanic ...
CCTCCCTTTGCCGTTGGACAAGGAGCAAACTGATCACTGCGGCGACTGCAACCGTTGCATGACAGCATGCCCAACCGGTGCAATCGATAGGGCTTATCAACTGGATGCCCGCCGGTGTATCGCCTACCTGACAATTGAACTCAAGGGATCGATTCCTGAGGATCTTAGACCGCTAATTGGCAACCGGATATTTGGGTGTGACGATTGCCAGTTGGTCTGCCCTTGGATCAGGTTTTCTAAATCGACATCCACTCAAGACTTTCAACCTCGTCATTCACTCGACAATGCCACACTTACTGGTCTTTTCAGTTGGTCCGAATCTGAATTCAATACCCGGCTGGAAGGAAGCCCGATAAGGCGGATTGGCTACCAACGCTGGCTACGCAACATAGCTGTTGCCCTGGGTAACGGTAGAAGGACGACTGAAGTGCTGGCCGTTCTTGAAGGGAAAAAAGCAGTGGCTACACCAATGGTGCGTGAGCATATTGAATGGGCAATTGCACGACTTAATGATCACTCTACCGAATCAGATTGACTGATCAGACTTTGAACACCGTGCTACGGTAATACTGGAGCTCTTCTATGGATTCACGGATATCATCGAGCGCTCGGTGGGCCCCTTTTTTCTCAAACCCCGCGATAATATCGGGGCTCCAACGAGCCACTAGTTCCTTAATTGTGCTGACGTCTACATTTCGGTAATGGAGATAGGCGCTGAGATTAGGCATATAACGATATAGAAATCGGCGATCCTGGCAGATACTGTTACCGCATAAAGGTGAGCGGCCCTCAATAATGTAACGCTCGACAAATTCTAGCGTAGCCTGTTCAGCCTCGCTCGTACTGACGTCAGAACTTCGGACTCGTGCCACCAACCCACTGCCTGTATGGACTCGCTGATTCCATTCATCCATCAGGTTTAGCACGGATTCGGGTTGTTTGACGGCTAGAACAGGTCCCTCTTCGATAATATTGAGACCGGCGTCTGTAATGATCGTCGCGATCTCAATGATCCTATCCCTATCAGGGTCCAGACCCGTCATTTCAAGGTCGATCCAGACGAGATTACCTGAATCTTTCAATAGTAGTGTTCAGCCGGCAGTTCTGAATCTGCGTCGAAAACTCTTCAACGAGCGCAATCCGCTGTAGCTAGGCCGCCTCTTCCACTGCCTTCATGCTCAGCCGCACCCGGCCCTGTTTATCGACTTCCAGTACCTTAACCTTGACCGTATCACCTTCAGAAAGTTTGTCACTGACATTAGCTACACGTTCTTCAGATATCTGCGAGATATGCACGAGCCCGTCTTTGCCTGGAAGAATATTCACAAATGCTCCGAAATCCATAAGCCGCACAACTTTCCCTTCATAGATCGTTCCAACCTCGACATCCGCAGTGATCTGCTCGATACGTTTGCGGGCTGCTTCGGAAGCGGCAAGGTCGGCACTTGCTATCTTTATAGTGCCGTCGTCTTCGATATCAATTGTAGCCCCGGTACTTTCAGAGATAGCACGGATCGTCACACCACCCTTGCCGATGACATCTCTTATTTTTTCAGTCGGTATACGTATTGTCGTGATCCTAGGGGCGTATTGAGACATTTCAGATCTTGGTTCTGCCAAAGCCTTTGCCATCTCTCCTAATATGTGCAGCCGCCCCTTTCTAGCTTGGGTCAGGGCCTGCTCCATAATCTCTTTATTGATACCTTCGATTTTGATATCCATCTGTAGTGCGGTCACACCGGCTTCAGTACCAGCAACCTTGAAGTCCATATCTCCCAGATGGTCCTCATCGCCGAGTATGTCAGTAAGAATCGCGAATTGATCTCCCTCTTTGATCAGGCCCATTGCAACCCCGGCGACCGGCGCTTTAATCTCTATTCCGGCGTCCATCATAGAAAGACTGGCCCCACATACTGTCGCCATAGAACTCGAACCATTGGACTCTGTAATTTCTGAAACAATTCTGATGACGTAGGGAAAATCTTCAGGTTTCGGCATTACGGCCAGCAGAGCCCGTTTAGCCAACCGCCCGTGCCCAATCTCTCGGCGCTTTGGTGAACCGACACGACCTGTTTCTCCGACACTGTAGGGTGGAAAGTTATAGTGCAGCATAAAACGGTCTCGCCGGTCACCTTCGATCGCGTCGATTATCTGCGAGTCGCGTTCCGTACCCAGCGTCGTCACCACAAGTGCCTGTGTTTCCCCTCGTGTAAACATTGCCGACCCGTGGGTTCGAGGGAGCAGTCCTGTATCAATCGCGATGGGCCTGACCGTCTCGAGGTCTCTGCCATCAATTCTGGGCTGTCGATCCAATATTCGACTGCGGACGATCTCTTTCTCCAGCGCTTTGAGTGCGCTTTTTACCTTGTCAGCCTCAGCGCCCTCACTGTCTTCATGACACAGTTCAGAAACAACCTGCTGTTTGGCCTCCCCTACCGCTGTCTGGCGCTCTACTTTGTCCGCCATCTGGTAGGCACTTTCGAGCTGGGATCGTCCAGTGGAATCAACCTTGGCGGCAAGATCTTCATCCGTTTGTGGAGGCTCCCATTCCCAGGCAGGTTGACCAACCTCGTCTGCCAGTGAGCGAATTTCGCTGATTGCTTCTTTCATCTGATCGTGACCGAACACCACTGCGCCCAGCATCTGTTCCTCGGATAATTCCTGCGCCTCTGATTCGACCATCAATACTGCGCTCTCTGTCCCTGCCACTACCAAGTTCAACCGAGATTCAGTCAACTCACTGGCATCGGGGTTAAGCACGTAGTCATCGTCTATAAAACCGACCCGCGCCGCTCCAATGGGCCCCTTAAAAGGTACCCCTGATAGGGTCAACGCAGCTGAGGCCCCGAGCATGGCAAGAATATCCGCATCGATTTCAGGGTCGACCGACATCACCGTTGCAATTACCTGGACTTCGTTCTTAAACCCATCAGGAAACAACGGCCTAATCGGTCGGTCAGTGAGCCGACAAGTCAAAATCGCTTTTTCAGAAGGCCGTCCTTCGCGCTTAAAAAACCCGCCCGGTATACGTCCGGCAGAATAGGTCCTCTCCTCATAATCTACGGTCAAAGGGAAGAAATCACGATTACTCGGTTCGCGTGATGCCACAACCGTAACCAGCACAGTCGTGTCTCCCATGCAAGCCAGCACCGCGCCCGATGATTGTCGGGCTATCCGACCTGTCTCCAGGGTTACCTCATGTTTGCCATACTTGAAACGCCGTGTTGCTGCCTTCATTTCGACTCCTGATGCTCTTCCTAGAGCCAATTAACGGCGTAAACCCAAGCGACCAATCAAGGATCGATATCGCTCTTCGTCTTTGCCTTTTACGTAATCCAACAGCTTGCGCCTACGGTTAACCATACGGAGCAATCCCTGCCGGGAATGGTGATCATGAATGTGAATTTTGAAGTGCTCAGTCAGATCTTTGATTCGGTCGGTCAACAGAGCCACTTGCACCTCTGGTGAACCTGTATCGCCCTGATTCAAGGCATATTCGCCAATAACCCCTGCTTTACTTTGCGCGGTGATTGTCATCTATCTTCCTCTAAGTCCAATTTCCTTTCATGGCTACGCAAGTTGATTTCACCAACCTGAAGTCCCGCTTAATATCGAATGTTCACTCGCCACTTGTTATTTAGCGAGTCTGTCGGCGGAGGAAAGCGCGCTAGTCTACTCGCCGCGGCCTATTTACTCAACAAAATCAGCGTCATTTCCCTGTTTGGGGCATCAATCGTCGAGGGGCAACCCGCCCATCGTCAGTTACCGCTCCAATTCCAAGAAACCCCGCGTCCTTGGCGTATAACCTAACCTCCCCTTGGTTAGGCAGTCCATCGGCTCGCACGGCCTGGCCCCGACACAGATAAAACGCAGCGTCAGGTGACAAACTGATATCCGGCAGATGAGATAGACCATCATCAATTGGAGTCAGTATCTTCTGTCTTGCCGCTAGATCTGTCACCGCCGTCAATTCGTTCAGATTCACTGCGTCTTCGACCTTTAGACCCGCAACAACCAATCGACGTAAAGCTACAACATGGCCGCCACACTTCAACAAGTCACCAAGATCGTGCGCAAGACCTCGAACGTAAAATCCGTGAGAACATTTAAGCTCTAACTCCAGATCACAGCCATCAAAAGATTTGAGTTCCATTGTATACACCACAACAGTGCGGGGGGTACGTTCAACCTCAATCCCCTTCCTGGCCAGTTTATACAAAGGTGTTCCGTTCATTTTCACCGCCGAATACATCGGCGGTATCTGCTGAAACTCTCCTTGGAAGTTCAACAGAGCCTTCTCGATGTCGTCCTGACTCACTGCTACTGGTTTTTTCTCGACAACTTCACCTTCACTGTCGCCCGTTGCGGTACGCTCACCCAGTCGAATACGTGTCCAGTAGGTTTTGTCAGCACCAAGAAAGATACCAGACAATTTTGTCGCGCTCCCAAAGCAAAGCGGCAGTAGACCCGTCGCTATTGGATCCAGACTTCCAGTGTGACCAGCCTTGCGGGCATTTAAGAGCCGCTTGGCCTCCTGGAGCGCCCCATTTGAAGTTAGTCCTTGTGGTTTATCCAACAACAGAAGGCCCGAAAGATTGTCACCACGACTTGGCGTATTTCTACGTGCCATCTTCCATATTCCGATCCAACCCCAACTCATCAATCATCTTGGTCAACCGCTGCCCCCGTTCTACACTCTCATCGTAGCGAAAGGTCAAGTCAGGCACCCGTCTTAGGTGCAGTGACTGCGCCAGATCACGGCGCACAGCGGGCACATTTTCTTCAAGTACAAAAAGTATACTTTCAACATCAGGGCCCTGAGCCAGCGATGAAACGTAGACTATCGCTTGTTGGAGGTCACGACTCATATCAACAGCAGTAACTGATACTATCCCGAGGCCTTCATCTGCCAGTTCGCGTACTATGAAGTGAGAGACCTGGCGACGTACCAGTTCCGACACCCTCCGTACTCTGTCAATCCCCTGCATTGTCTACACCTAGAATTGAAAACCTAAAGACTGGATTTTTCCTCTACCGTCTGGTAGATCTCGATTTGATCACCTTCCTTTATGTCGTTATAGTTTTTGACGCCGATCCCGCATTCAAACCCGGTTTTTACTTCGGAAACGTCATCCTTGAATCGACGTAGAGAGTCTATTTGACCTTCGAAAATGACGACATTGTCGCGTAAAACCCGCACAGGTAGATTCCTTTTAACTTCGCCCTCAATAACTCGGCAGCCAGCCACCGCACCGAGCTTGGCAACCCGGAACACATCGCGAACCTCGGCGAGTCCGATAGCCTGTTCTCTGAGCACCGGCGCCATCATTCCGGACAAGGCAGATTTCATGTCGTCTATCGCGTGATAAATCACGTTGTAGTAGCGAACATCAATACCCTCTGATTCAATCATCTTGCGCGCAGTAGCATCGGCTCTCACGTTGAACCCTATTATCATTGCCGCCGAAGCAGTTGCCAGATTGACATCCGACTCGTTAATCCCACCCACCATTCCGTGAACAACATGAACACCAATAGTGTCTCCGGATATTTCTTCCAAGGTTGCTGTCAGCGCCCCGACTGAACCTTGAACATCTGCTTTGATGATAAGGTTCAGTATTGTTTTATCGCCGTCACTCATCTGCTCAAACACGCTTTCAATTTTCAGTTTCTGCTGCTTTGCCAGCTTGACTTCCTTGAACTTACTCTGTCGATAATCACTGATTTCCCTGGCCTTGCGTTCGTCTATGACGACACTGGCCTCGTCACCAGCTTCAGGGACACCACCTAGGCCCTGAACTTCAACCGGCGTAGATGGACCCGCTTTTTGGATAGCTTTTCCAGCACCGTCGGTCATTACCCTGATCCGGCCATATTCCCTGCCCACGAGGAGGACATCCCCCTTTCGCAAAGTTCCACTGCGCACCAATACGGTCGCAACAACACCTCGACCTCGGTCCAGTCGGGCCTCTATAACAGTGCCGCTGGCCGGCCCCTCAATTGGCGCCTTGAGATCCAACAACTCGGCCTGCAACAGCACCGACTCCAACAACGCGTCTATTCCGCTTCCGGTAAGCGCTGATATTTCATTTACCAGGATATCTCCACCCCATTCTTCCGGAACGATTTCATGGGCGGTAAGTTCTTGTTTTACACGCTCTGAATCCGCATCATCTTTATCAATTTTGTTTATCGCAACGATCAGAGGGACACCGGCTGTTCGAGCGTGATTGATTGCTTCGATTGTTTGAGGTTTTACACCGTCATCAGCCGCAACAATTAGTACCACAAGATCAGTCACCGATGCACCGCGTGAGCGCATAGCACTGAAAGCTTCGTGACCCGGTGTGTCGAGAAATGTGATGGTGCCTCGTTCTGTAGAAACCCTGTATGCCCCGATATGCTGTGTAATGCCGCCGGCTTCACCTGCTGCTACTTTCGTCTCGCGGAGATAGTCCAGAAGCGAAGTCTTGCCATGGTCAACGTGACCCATGACGGTTACGACTGGTGGTCTGTGGTGCGACTCATAGGTTTGGACATCTTCTGCAAATAGAACCGACTCGGGGTCCACCGCAGCCGCTGCTTGACCCGTGTGCCCCATTTCTTCAATCACAAGTATCGCAGTGTCCTGATCAAGAACCTGATTTATGGTGACCAAGCTACCCATACCCATCAACACTTTGATAACTTCTGCCGCTTTTACAGACATCGCCTGAGAAAGCTCTGCGACAGTGATAGTTTCGGGCACGTCTATGATCTTCTTAATCGGCTCAGTCGGCATTTCAAACGCATGCTGGCCAACCGTTGTTGAGGTGAGTTTTCTAGGCTTAATTGCTGGGCGAGCCTTCCTCCGACCTCTTTTCCCAGCTGCCAGGTGTAATTCCTGGTCCCCAGAAGCTTTATCCCGCCCTTTCTTTTTTCTTGTCTTGTCCTCTCTGCGCCCGGCGGTTTTATGCTCCGCTGGTGGTACAGCTACGTCACCTGACACCGGAACTTCCGGCTCAACCGCAGTCGGCTTCGATTCTTGGTTGGCCTGCTTTTGTTCCTCTTCTTCAGCAGACTTGCGCTCGGCTTCCGCCTTCTCTTGCGCTTCTGCTTTGGCTTTTACCTTGTTTTCAGCCTCCGCTTCCGCAGCAAGTCGGGCCGCTTGTTCGTCTTCAGCTGCCTTTCTCGCATCTGCTTGCTGGCGCTGTAGATCCCCCCGCTTTATATAGGTTCGCCGCTTTTTGAGCTCGACGTGTATGGTCCTGGCACCGCCGGTACGCGAGGTCTGTTTCACGACGCTAGTCGTGCGGCGGTTCAGCGTAATACTACCCTGCGAATCAGTCGACTCAGGTCCCACCTCACCGCGTAAATATGAAAGTAATTTCGTCTTTTCATCGTCATCCAGATCGCCATCAATGGTTTTATCTAAAACTCCGGCGTTTTTGAGCTGTTGTAACAACCTTTCTTCACTCACACCGATCTGCTCGGCGAATATCTTTACAGTCACTGCTGTCATTTGAATCTTCCCGAAATTCTATTGGGCCTCTGCAAACCAAGGTGCGCGGGCCGTCATTATGAGCTCTGCAGCCCGTACTTCATCAATACCACTGAGTTCAACAAGCTCATCGGTCGCACATTCGGCAAGATCTTCCATTGAACGAACGCCATTTTGTGCAAATAGCCGGGCAGTCTCCTCATCCATACCCTCCATCGAGAGTAAGTCGTCTTCCGGTCTTGTTTTCTCCAGCTCAGCAAACTCACGAATGTCTAAGAATTCTTTTGCTCGGCGCCGTAATTGTTCCACCAATTCCTGATCAAAACCTTCGATCTCAACCAACTCCTGAACCGGTACGTAGGCCACCTCTTCTGGCGTCAGAAACCCTTCTTCGACCAATACCTCAGCGACATCGTTGTCTATGTTCAACTGCCCGCGCAAACGCTCGCAAGATGCCTGCGCTTCAAGTTCTGCCTTTTCCAAAGCAGTTTCATCGGTCATGATATTCAATTCCCAACCCGTCAATTCCGACGCCAGTCGTACATTCTGCCCACCGCGACCGATTGCAAGAGATAACTGGTTCTCATCAACCACCACATCCATGGCCCGTGATTCCTCATCAATAATGATTGAATCAACCTCCGCCGGCTGTAGGGCCTTGATGACGAACTCAGCTGGTGATTCTGTCCAGGTGATAATGTCGATCCGCTCCAGATTGAGTTCATTTGAAACACTTTGAACCCGTGCTCCCCGAATTCCGACACAAGCGCCAACCGGATCGATTTTGGGATCATTGGACTTCACTGCTATCTTGGCACGGGATCCGGGATCGCGGGAAGCTCCGAGAACTTCGATCACTCCCTGGCCAACCTCTGGGACCTCCAGTCGAAAAAGTTTGATTACAAGTTCCGGGCTCCTTCTATCCAGAATCAATTGTGGTCCGCGCGCCTCAGCCCTGACTTCCGTAAGAATACTTTTGATCCGGTCCCCGTTACGAAGCGCCTCCCTGTCAATCCAGGCAGATTTTGGTAATGATGCTTCCACACTTTCAATATCAACGATAGCCTCCCGATGCCCGACACGCTTAACAACACCCTGGACCATCTCACCCACTCTATCTTTGAAAGTTTCATATATCCGTGAACGCTCAGCTTCACGGACTTTCTGATTGATTACCTGCTTGGCAGCTTGCGCCTCTATTCGACCAAACGTTGCCACTGCCTCCAAGGGCTCCTCCACAAATTCGCCAACTTCATGCGCCACATCCGGATAACTGATGTTGGCAGCAGCCAGGGTCATTTGGCTGGTGGGGCTCTCAAGGTCTGCGTGGTCATCCACGATCTCCCATTGACGGAATGCCTCATAGTCACCAGTTTCCTGATCAATCGAAACACGAACTTCCATATCTTCCCGATGTCGTTTTCGAGTTGCGGTGGCCAGTGCCGCCTCGATAGCCAAAAATACCACATCTTTTTCAAGTTCTTTTTCCCGAGAAAGAACATCCGCCATCATCAAAACTTCATCTTTGGTCATGCCACAATCTCCAGAATTATCGCCGCGGTCGCGGAATTTTATTCTCGAATTCCGAAACCAGTCTTGCCCGGTCCATATCGTTGTAGGCGAGTTCGTACTCCTCTCCATCGACTTCAACTACAGCCCCGTCACCGGTAACGCATTTAAGTAGCCCAGTGAAATTTCGCCTCCCAAGGTGTGATCTGATCATTCTTATTCTCACCATATTGCCTTCAGCTCGACGAAAATGTTCCGGCTTGGCCAAGGGCCGATCGAGGCCCGGCGACGAGATCTCCAGTGCATACTCTCCCGAAATCGGATCTTCCACATCCAGCAAAGCGCTGACCTGCTGGCTAACCGTCTCACAGTCATCTAACACGATACCCCCTGGTGAATCGATATAGACTCTCAACGTCTTTGAGCCTGTACCGGTTATCTCAACCATAACCAGCTCGTAGCCCATGGCTTCGATCACTGGCTCGAGCAGTTCTCGCAGTGCTGTCACATTGCCAAACATGATCACCCGCCTGCTGGGCCGGCCACAACCACCGCTGGCCCTTAAAAACAAACCCCGCAACAGCGGGGTCGTAGTCATACCATTATTGGTAGCGGGGGTAGGATTTGAACCTACG
>Ga0315304_1000074_pt1 | contig 9612 bp, 8 predicted proteins | sample CBN3_1000m_313_M_FD_204536 | JGI IMG/M metagenome (GOLD analysis project Ga0315304, IMG submission 204536) | Metatranscriptome of marine microbial communities from Western Arctic Ocean, Canada - CBN3_1000m_313 (Metagenome Metatranscriptome) | ecosystem: Environmental > Aquatic > Marine > Oceanic ...
GTTTAATCTTCAGGTACTGGCGGCGTATCGGCGTCACTATCCACCCGTGCCCAGCGGTTTACTCCAGCCATTCTACCCCACCCTCGGCCCCATAGATACGGGAAAACAGCCATGGCGCCAGGTTAGATCCGGGGTTAAAAAAACCGGGAGCTTTACGGCTCCCGGCTCTATAATCTGGAAAAGGTTGTCCCCATCATTCGTTTATTCTTTCCAGAACCGTTCCTCTATGAATTGCCATCCCTTGGCGGATACTAGGTCCTTAACATCGGTAATCATACCCGGGTGGCCGCAGGCGTAGACCATGGTATCGTCTTTGGGTAAATCGTACTTCTCCAGATACTCCTCGGCTATCGCATTCACTCGACCTTTGGCTCCTTCCCAACCGGCGTTTTTGTCTTCATCGGGACGGCTGACGGTGGGAACGAAGTGGATATGTTCAGGATATTTTGCTGCGTACTCGGCCAATTCTTTGTCGTAGACGAATTCGTCGTGATAGCTAGCACCCATCAACACATAGAACTTGTGATCGCCAACGCCCTCGTTGAGATATTTGCGAATCATGCTGATCGAGGGAGCCACACCCGTGACCGTGGACACCATGAAGTGATGATGCACCTTCTGATTCAAAACGAACAGACCCTTGGCTCGGGGTCGAATGGACATCTGGCCGCCAATCTTCATCCGGAACATTAGAGGCGTGAGTTCTCCTTCGGGAACCAACTCCACGAATATCTCCAGGAATGACTCGTGAGGAGAGGATACGATGGAGTAGGCCCGTTCGATACCCTCTAGTCCCAGGGTGCAATATTGTCCCGCTTTAAAATTAAGAGAACCTTGCTCCGGTTCCAGTTTGATGACGAAGAGGTCTTCGGTGATGTCCCGACGTTCGACCAGTGTCGCTTTGGGAAGATTGGGGAGCGCCCTCACTCTGGGTGATTGAGCGCTTCCTCCGGTTGTCTGACTTACCATTCAGAACTCCTTGCATCACTGCGGACAGTTAGATTACTCACCGCTTCTACAGTGTACCCTAACGTAGATATCGCGGAACACTGGTTCCGAACGGGTAGTTAAATCAATTCGTTCAACCCGGAACGTCTAAACTAAACCTCGTTACGGATCGATTAGCCAGAACCATTGGCTCCGGTCTTGACCACCCTGGCAGGGCGAATATCTAATCCCGGCACTTTCGACGCCGGATCAGGGTCTTTACTATCCTGTAGGTCCACCGCTAATTGTCCAAACAACGAAGTAACGGCAACCATTCCCGTCGGGACAGAATCAATCAACCGGGCCTGCCCAGTCAGATTGCCTCCCCGAGTGTGGACCTCCACTTCGTCCCCTTCAGCGATGGCCCAAGCAGCGGCATCGGTGGAGTTCAACTCCACCAACTCTTGCCGATGTATGCGGTTCCTTTTTCCTTTGATGATTTCCATGTCCCGGCGATTCTGCTGTAACACCCTCCCCGGAACCAATAACGACGGGTGTTCGGAGTCTTCCATAGTCTCGGCAACGCGGAATTCGGGGGTGGCTGGGTCGGCTTTCCGTTCCTGGAAACCCTCAAAGTAGAGTGTCGCCGTGCCGGGAGCGCCGCGTTCCTCGCAGGGCCACTGGATCCCGCGATACTCCCTGCTGGCGTGAAGCACCTGAGTCGGCTGGGGGCTCTCCAGATTAGTTCTGAGCACCAAACCGCTTTCCTCTTCCAGGCGCTGGAACGAAATTCCGGTATATATAGGGCTGAAACTAGCTATCTCGTCCATGACTTGATCTGCGGAATGGTGGTCGAATCCGGAGGCGCCCATCCTTCGCGCCAATTCGCAAATCACCCAGCTTTCGGGCCGGGAGTCGTTGTTCTTCACCTGAATCGATGGCGTTAGACGCTGAACCCGGCGCTCCAGGTTGGTGAACGTTCCGTCTTTCTCGGCGAAAGTCACTCTGGGCAGAACTACGTCCGCCTGTTCGGCGACCTGGCTCAAGAAGGTATCTTGAACCACCAGGAAGTCCAGATTTTTAAGGGCTACCAGTGCGTCGCCCAGCTTTCCGTTGGTGAAATTGGCGCTGTCACCAATCACCACCATTGCATTGATCCGTCCGTCCGCAGCTCCTTGGATGGCTCCAGCAAGGCCAAGACCCGAAGTGGATGGCAAGCTGATGCCCCAGGCTTCTTCAAAACGCTGCCGGGCATCTTCGTCTCTGATCGGGTTGTAGCCGGGGAGACGCCCAGGCAGGCAGCCCACGTCCCAAGCGCCCTGCTCGTTGGCCCCTTGCCTCATCGGGTAGATACCGGTGCCCGGTTTGCCCAGATTCCCGGTTACCAAGACCAGATCAATCAACGCCCGAACGCAATCCTGCCTTATATCGGACGCGACATTGTCCAGAGCGTAGACGACCGAAGCAGACTCGGCCTGTCCGTACATTCGGGCCGCTTCCGCAATGTCATCTAGCGATACCTGCGTGACCTGGGAAATCTGGTCCATATCTAAGTTATGCAGGGCGTACCGCAGAGTCGATGGGCTCTCGCAGTTCTCTTCCAGCCACTCTAGATTTTCCAATCCCTGATCGATCAATGACCGGAGCACGCCGCCCAAGAGGAGCAGTTCAGTGCCGGGAGCCGGCCTCAGCCAGACATCGGCGTAACGAGTCAGCTCCACTTCTCGTGGGTCTATGACAATCAGATTAGTGTCACGCTTGGCAGCCTTTTTTATCGGTACGCCAACTACGTTGTGTTCTTCGGTGACATTGGAGTTGAACACCAGGATGCAACCAGAATTCTCCAAATCCCAGATAGAGTTGGTGGCGGCGGCGTAGCCTAAGGCGTTTTCAAGCGCATCAACTAACTCGGGTTGTACGTTGGATGTCTGATCCACGTTGTTGGTGTTCATCACTACCCTGGCGAACTTCTGGGCCAGGTAGTGTTCTTCGTTGGTGCTTTGAGGAGATGTAAGCAAAGCGAACGTGTCGCCGGTGTATCCGGCCAATCTGGTCGATACCAGGTCCAGTGCTTCTTCCCAGGTGGCCTCCTCCAGTTCCCCGTCGCGACGAATCAACGGCTTCCGTAACCGGTCGCCGCTGTTGACGTACTCCAGGCCGAATTTCCCTTTGAAACATGCCTGGCCCCGGTTCGACGGCGAGTTGAGGTCCGGAACGGCCCGGATCATGCGGCCTGCGGCGTTAATCTCCAGATTGAGTTGGCAGCCTACGGGACAATGGGGGCAGATGGTGCGCTCCACCTTGGCAGCCTTCTCCCACTTGTGATCCCGTTCCACCAAGGCACCCACCGGACAAACATCAATACAGGCGCCGCAAAACTCGCACCCCGACTCCAGAAGAGACGTGCCGAACGACGTGCCAACCAAGGCGGAGCCGCCCCGCTCGGTGAAGCAGATGGCGTCGTCGCCCCGCAACTCCTCGCATGCCCGCACGCAACGGCCGCAAACGATGCACAGGTTATAGTCCCGGTCGTAGAAGGGGTCGGCGACTTCCAAGGGAATCTGACGGTACTTGTACTCCAGGGGTGATTCCAGGTTCATGCCCAGGTACCGGACGGTGTCCTTGAGTTCACATCGCTCGTTCTTAGGACAGGTGACGCAACGATCATTGACATCGACATGCCGAAGACAAACGTCGTTGGGTCCGCATATATCTACTCTGTGGCAAGTAAGGCAACCGTCCGGATGCTCGGCAAGGAGCATCTCCATCACCGACCGGCGCAGTTCTCGAACGTCGGGGGCCTCGCTACGGACTTTCATCCCATCGGCCACCGGTTGGACACAGGCGGCGGGGTAACCGCGGCCTCCTTCTACGCCGACCACGCACATCCGGCAGGCGGCAAAGGGCTTCATACCGGGATGGTAGCAGAGGTAAGGGATGTACACCCCGGCCTCTATGGCCGCCTCCAGTATCATCTTCCCCGGCTGGGTGGTTATCTCTACTCCATCGATGGAGATAGTTATGTCATCGGCCATGAACAATGCTCCGGAAAATTTTAGCCACGGAGTCACGGAGACACAGAGAGTCGAATTTAATCTTTACGATGATGTTCTTCACTATCCTAATTCCGTTCTTCTGTGTCTGTGTGGCAATTTTTTTTACCGGCGGGTGAGGGCCGGCGAGAATCTGGTGGCCGCACATACTCCGGTGGGGCACTTGCGGTCCAAGATATGGGTATCGAACTCGTCGCCGAAGTAACGCAGGGCCGAAGATACTGGATTGAAGCCGAGTTGGCCGTGGCCACAAAGGGAGCCGGCCTGCATGTCTTGCCCTACTTTGCGCATCAAGTCCAGGTCGGCTGGAATGCCTTCCAGGCGGCAGATGCGCTCCAGCACCTCTAGCAAGTGGCCCATCCCCATCCGGCATGGAAAGCACTTTCCGCAGGACTCATATTCGCAGAAAGCAATCAATGCTCTGGTCAGGTCGACGACGCAGTTGTCTTCATCAGCGGCGATGACACCACCGGAGCCCAGGATGGCACCGGCGGTTCTCAGAATATCAAAGTCCAGCACAATGTCTATGTTATCGGCACCCAGTACTCCACCCAACGGCCCGCCGGTTTGCACAAATTTCAGCGCCTTTCCGTTCGGAACACCTCCGGCCGCCTGGTACAGTACATCCTTCAGATTGACCCCCAGAGGGACTTCAATCATGCCGGTATACTTCAGGTCGCCGGTAAGGCAAATGATGACGGTGCCGGTGCTCTTATCATGACCGATACCGGCGAACCACTCGCCTCCCCTGGCGACAATCTCTGGGATGTAGGCCAAGGTCTTCACGTTATTGATGTTACTGGGCTTGCCGAACAGACCTACCGCAGCCGGGAAGGGCGGGCGGAATCGGGGCATCGCCCTTTTCCCCTCGATGGCCTCCATCAGAGCGCTCTCCTCTCCAGCCACATAGGAGTCGCCGGTCAAGGCCACTTCCAGATGGAAACTGAAATCGGACCCGAGGATGTTCTCGCCTAAGAAGCCCATTTCTTGGGCTTGGATGATGGCTGCGCGAGCCCGGTCGATGGGTCCATCATGGCCATGCCGGACGAAGATATAGGCATGGCTGGTGCCTGTGGCGAATCCTGACAGAATTATCCCTTCAACCAAAGTCTGGGGATCGCTTTCGAGAATCGCTTTATCGTTGAAGGCTCCCGGGTCTCCTTCTTCGCAATTGCAGAGTATGTATTTCTGCGGCGCATTGGATCCGGCCAAGAACCCCCATTTCACCCCAGTGGGGAAAGCAGCGCCGCCCCTGCCCCGCAGTCCCGAGGTTTTCACCTCCTCCAAGACCTCTTCCGGTGTCATCTCCGTCAAGGCCCGGTTCAAGGCGTGGTAACCACCATTGGCGATGTACTGGTGGATGTCTCCGGGGTCTATGGTTCCAGAATTTCGCAGAACTATCCGGTTTTCCATCACGCGCATGGGGTGCTGGTTCAGGTCCGGGATCCCGGCAAGCGCCGGATCATCTGCCGCAGTAGCGCTGTTGTCTGCCAAGTATCCCAATGCCAAGTGAGGCAGCGGGTTCCCCCCGGATACATGATTAGCTACAATCTCAATGGCGGTATTGACGGTTACGTTTCCGTAAAATACTCTGGGGCCGCCGGGCATCTGCACATCCACCAGAGGCTCAGCAAAACACAGGCCCAGACATCCCACGCGGCTTACTTGAGCGGAAACCCCTTTTTGCTCCAGAGCGGCTTCGATGGCCGCTATAACGTCGTCGCATCCGGCAGCTTGACCGCAGAGAGCCGTGCCAACTCTGATCCACGGCTGTGCTCCGGCAGTCAGTTCTTCCCATCGCCGCTGGCTTTCTTCGGTTATTTGCTCGAAACTAGCCATTCGCGTCCAGCTGCAACACGGCGATTCTTGCCCTTACTGAATCCGGAGTCACACGACCGATCAAATGATGGTCAACGGCCATCACCGGCGCTTGAGCGCAGGCTCCCAGGCAGGTATTGAAGTGCAGGGTTAAGCGTCCGTCCGGGGTGTCTCCTTCGGTTTCAAGGCCGCTGGCTTCAAGCGCCGCCTCGATAACCGGCATAGCACCAACCAAGTGACAAGAAGCGCCCCAGCATACCTCAACCTGATGTAAACAGGGCGGTTCGAAACGGAAGTTGGGATAGAAGGACGCCACGGCCCAGACGTCGTTGATAGTGGAACCGTTGAATACCGCAATATCTTCTATGGCTTCCTTGGGTAGGAAACCAAGTTCATCCTGAACGGCTAGAAGGGTGGAAAGTACGGTGACAGTTGACTGGGACTGGCTGTCCATCGCATCGCCTATCCGCCGTTTCAGCCCATCCATTTACGGGGCTCCCAAGCAAAGGTTGATCGGGGAGGTCGAACCAAATTTCAGACTTCGTGAATTTGGTAACGAACCGGATTTATGGTAACACAGGCCCCGTGGGCCTTCAATGAAAACGGCTTTGATTTGAATCAGAAGGGGGGCGGCGTTTCCGCCGCCCCTTTTGGACGTCCGATTCTGGTCCCCGACCAGGGCTAGCGAGTTAGACTGCCTGCTTGGCGGCGCTGCCTACCAAGATACGCTCAATCTCAGGGGCAATCTCGGCGGCTCTGGCTTTGCATTCCTCGTCGGTCAGGCTGGACAGTGGGTGCTGAGCAACCACGAACTCGTAGTCGGGAACACCCATCATCCGGGTCATGGCCTTCGCGGTGGGTAGGAAAACGTTGGTGATGATAGATGCGGTGGGAATCCCCAGGCGCTCCATCTCGATTCCGTCGTGCACACTGCACGAGCTGCAGGACCCTCAATCACCTATCCCGGTGATTAACACGTCCACCTTGTCCAGGAGTTGTTGGACGACTTCCGGTTTGGTAGGCAACGAGGCCGAATGCTTGCTAAGCATTATCACCTCTTTAAGGTCGTACTTCTCTTTAAGAATCTCGGCCACTTCTTGAAGGACTTTGTCCGAGTTGGCCTTGTGGTTCTCCAGCAAGCCCAGAGTCTTGCCACTGAGTTCACTGGGCCGGTCGTTCAAGTGGAACTCGCCAGAGGAAAGGTCGGTCCCCCTGGGATTCACCAGACGCATATCCCTAACCGTTACAGTCTCCGCCATAGTCCCTCCTTATGTAATGCCGACGTTGGACGGGTACATCGATATGGACTGTTGCTAATCTTACACAATGGCTCGATTTTTGCAAGGTAACAGGTTTTACGGTTAGCTCACTTGCTCGTAGGAAAATTGAGGAATGTCGGTTCGGTCTTTGGCATGCTCGATGGTCAAAGCGCAGATGTTGCCGCTACCGTCCAGATCCAGGATGGTATTCTCATCCAGATCCCTAGTCTCCGCAATGTCCGCAGGTTTAAATTCTATGTATAGCGTATCCGTTTCTTGGAAATACTTTATCTTCATAGTGTAAACCCGCGATCGAAAAAAGCATTGTGCACGGTCTCACCATCCTGCAGGAGAACAACTCGGAGGAACCGGCCTCCCATTTCATCTATCGACACCCATCGGCGAATCCGGCCGTCCTCTTGAATGATCTCCCTGGCAGGGTGCTCGACGACACGAAGCACCCATTCTTCCATTATGATAACCCGGTCAGGACGCTCACTTATCGAAAGAAAATACTGAGTGAATTTCATCCATCAAGCCAATGAACCTTGGTTATTTCATAAGCTCTGTGTCAATCTTACGCGTCCGTATCCTATACCCGGTAGTATCTATAATCGCGCTGTTGCGGCCGCCGGTGCCGCCGCCCATGACTATCCATATGTCGTCGGCTTCTCTGGCGCAGTGGCGTACCAATTGGTCGTCTCCCGGCTTCTCTGGTCCCTGGGCAACGCCAAGGCGAATCAACTCGCTAAGGGGCCGGGTGGCGTTTTCCATCAGGTAGTCCTGCATGCCCCGGCGGGTCCAGCCGTCCTCCTTAAGGGTGATGGCATGCTCGGGACCAATGACTACTACCCATTGGGCCGGGAAACGCCATGCCAAACAGGCCGACCTCAGGGTATCAGCCATCGATGCCAGGATGGACTCCCCGGTGTGACCGTAAGCGTTATTGACGGTGATGGGGTTGTAGGCCACGGCCACGGTTACGCAGCTATCTTCGGGCTGGAAGCCTCGGCTTACGTGGAGACCGCCCCATGGGGAATCCTCTTCGTTCTCGGCGATGCACAGGGTGTATTTGGCGGGATTGCCCAGGGTTCCCCGGTCCAGAACTCCGGGCCGGGCGTCGAAACCGTTCATGAAGCAGAGGCGGATGGACCGGCCCAGACAGGCGTTGGCCCGGAACCCGGGACCGAATAGACCGTCCTTGGAGTTCATTCCAATCTGGTCGCGGATGGGACCGTTAACAATCATCAAGATGGCCGGGGAACTGGTCGAAGCGGAAGCCATATGGACGAAGTTCTTCTCTTCTTCAAGGGTCCGCAACGTTGAGACCAGAACTGGAAAGTACTCGGGTAGGCAGCCAGCCATCACCGCATTGGCGGCGGCGTTCTCGGAAGTTAGCACCCGGTTGCGCATCTCCAGGGACAACAGTTCTTCTTCCCCGGTCATGCCAACATATTCGAGCATCTCCCGGACTTTGTACTCGACAGGGGGCACCACCGGCAAACCGTCGCTCCAACCCATCCGGAAGCATTCCTCGATGGCTTCGATCGTGTCGCTGGGTTCGACCTGGCCCGACCTTTCCATACCTGTGACCATGGGTATCCTCCAAATTTAGCTGTCAGAACTCAGGCGTTAGTTATCAGCTTACGCCTCTGGCAGTCTGAGTTGAACTCCGGATTTTTCTTCCTGAATGCGGGCGACCGCGTCGGAGTCTTCGGGGCCCCAGCCACGAAGCATGGCTTCTACGTGGCGCTGGTCGACCATATTCGACAGCTCCATGGGTATCCCATACTCCCGGCCCAGGTCGGTAGCTAGCCGTACATCCTTGGCCGCCAGAGCCGTGGCGAATCCCGGCTCGAAGTTTCCCTTGAACAGGAACCTTGGGAACTTTTCGGTTAGGCGCTTGTTGCCGCCGGAGCTATTGGCGATGGCATCGGCCAGCACTGCCAAGTCCACGCCGGCTTTTACACCCAGCGTCAGGGCTTCCGACATCAAACAGCCGATTCCCATGCTGAGCAAGTTGTTGCAAATCTTGCAGACCGAGCCGTTGCCGATGGGACCGCAGTAGACGACGTGGGAGCCGATGGCGTCCAGAGTCGGCTTAACTTTGTTGAAAACATCCTCGTCGCCGCCCACCATCACTGCCAGTGTGGCCGCCGCCGCGCCGTATACCCCACCGCTGACCGGTGCGTCCAACATGGTAACGCCCCGGTCCGCACACACTTGGTGCAGCCGACGGATCACCGTGGGAGAATTGGTGGAAAGATCTACATATATAGACCCTTCAGTTGCGCCTTCCAGTATTCCGTTTTCCCCCTGGACCACTGCCTCCACGTCCCTTGGGACGGGTAGTGAAGTAAGTACCACTTCGTTGCCCGGTACCGCCTCCTTGGGACTGTCGGCCCACTCCGCGCCCATCTCCAGAAGATTGATTGCCGCCTCGCGCCGGAGGTCGTGGACGGTTAGCTGGTGGCCTGCCTTGATTAGGTTGGCGGCCATTGGGTTGCCCATGTTGCCGGTCCCGATGAACCCTAGCTTCATCGCTCGTACTCCTA
>Ga0315304_1000075_pt1 | contig 9576 bp, 10 predicted proteins | sample CBN3_1000m_313_M_FD_204536 | JGI IMG/M metagenome (GOLD analysis project Ga0315304, IMG submission 204536) | Metatranscriptome of marine microbial communities from Western Arctic Ocean, Canada - CBN3_1000m_313 (Metagenome Metatranscriptome) | ecosystem: Environmental > Aquatic > Marine > Oceanic ...
CGCTGTGTGGGTCAGATACGGCCCAGCGACTGCAATTCAGGAAGCAAAATGCCTTCAATCTTCGACAAACTCGGACCCGTCCTGATTCGATACAACGAGATCGAAGAAGCCATGGGACGTCCTGAAGTTGCCACGGACTTCGAGCAGGTACAGACTTTAGCCAAAGAACGCGCATCGCTGGAAGCCTTGGTGGATATTGGCAATCGCCACCAAAAACTGGCGGGAGAGCAGGATGACCTGAAATCCCTGCTGGAAGATGGCAGCGACCCCGAGTTGACCCGAATGGCCAAGGAAGAGTTGGATGCCGCAGAACATCAGCTTGAAGAACTGGAAGCCGAGTTAAAAGTTGCCCTTCTGCCCAAAGACCACAACGACGAGCGTGATGTCATTGTGGAGATTCGCTCTGGCGCTGGCGGAAATGAGGCCAGCCTCTTTGCCAGTGATCTCTACCGGGCCTACACACGTTACGCCCAGTTGCACAACTGGCAGGTAGACGTGATGGACTCAAGTCCGTCGGACCTAGGTGGCCTCAATAAGATCGTGTTTGAGATTCAAGGAAAGGGCGCTTTCAGCCGCCTGAAATACGAACGAGGCGTTCATCGTGTCCAGCGGGTGCCCGATACCGAGGCCCAGGGCCGCATCCATACATCAACGGCCACGGTAGCGGTTCTGGCTAGAGCGGATGAAGTGGACGTCAAGATTAGCCCTGACGACCTACGCATCGATATCTTCCACGCCGGTGGCCATGGCGGGCAGAACGTTAACAAAGTTGCCACCGCAGTTCGCATCGTTTACGAACCAACCGGTCTCACGGTGCAATGCCAAGACGAGCGTTCCCAGTTCAAGAACAAATCAAAAGCCATGGCCATGCTAAGGGCCAGGCTATACGAAGCCGAGCAAGAGAAGATTGCTGCCGAGAGAAGCGAAACCCGCCGCTCGCAGGTTGGCCACGCAGACCGTTCCGAGAAGATTCGCACCTATAACTACCCACAGGACAGAATCACCGACCATCGAGTTGGAACCAGCTTTCACGGCATGCCCCGGATAATGGACGGTGAGCTGGACGATCTGATCGATGCGCTGGTCAGTTGGGAGCAGGAAAACCTTTTGGCTGAATCCTTGGCTGGCTAAGCAGACTTTCCCGTCCCGGTTCCCCCGCTATCCCGTTATACCCGTCCCTGTACGTCCCGGTTCATACTCGCTTATTAGGCTTTATCCTATGGCCGCGATCAGAGAAATCTTGCAGCAAACCCGTGAAGGCCTGGAGGCCGTCGGAATCCCTGACGCTCGACTGGAGTCGGAAGTCATGGTGATGAACGTGATGCGCATGCCCCGTCAGGACCTCTTTTCCCACCAGGAAGATGGGGTGAACGTCCAGCAAGAGCAAATGCTGGCCCAGATCGTGGAGCGGCGGCTGAAACGCGAGCCGCTGGCCTACATACTGGCTTACAAAGAGTTCTACGGAGTCAATCTGCTGGTCAACTCCGATGTCCTTATCCCCCGGCCTGAGACAGAGACAATGGTGGAGCATGCCCTGTTTATGGCGTTGATGGGCATGGAAACCACGGAGTTGGTGATTGCCGACGTAGGCACCGGTTCCGGGGCGATAGCAATCAACCTGGCTATCCACCTACCCGCCGCCCGGATATACGCTCTGGACACAGAAGATGCGGTGCTGGATGTGGCGAGCCACAACATACGTACACACAATGTGGCCGACCGGATCAAACTGGCGAAAGGCGATCTGCTGGAGCCGTTACCGGAACCCGTGGACCTGATTGTAGCCAACCTTCCTTACGTTCCCACCAGCCGGATCCCCACTCTTCAACCCGAGATTCAATGGGAACCCAGCACAGCCCTGGACGGCGGAGAAGACGGCTTAGACTTGATCCGGCGTCTGCTGTCGCAAGCTCCGGACAAGCTCAAGGAGAATGGAATCATTCTGCTGGAGATGGACCCGGAGCAATTCCCGGCCGTTGAAGAACTGGTCAAGCAGCATTTTCCGGAAGCTACCACGAGCGCGGAAAAGGACCTGGCCCGTATGGACCGGGTCTTCGTGATTAATCGGGCAGGGGAAGAGGGGTACTAAGTCGCTCAGTTTTGTCGATTGGCCCTGACCGCATCAAGCTGACGGAAGCGCCTCTCGAAATTCCACTGAGAAACCTGCCAACAATTCGGTCTTACGCTCCGCTGACAGCCATGACGCACGTATTCCATTCGAGACCAATGTCTCGATATCGACTCTGGTGAATTCATGGACTTCCATCAGTGTCTGAAATTCTTGCGTCAGGGAGTTTCCGAACATCATTGGGTCATCGGTATTGACCGTTACGAGCAATCCTCTATCAAGATATCGTCGAACCGGGTGGTTCTCGATCGAATCCACCACACGGGTACTAACATTAGATAGCGGGCACATTTCCAAAGGAGTCTGACTATCAGCCAGATACCCCATCAGGTCCTCATCCTCTTCAGCGCGTGTTCCATGTCCGATTCTATCTACGCCTAGATCCAATATCGCTCCCCAGATACTCTCAGCCCCGGCTGCTTCACCGGCATGGGCGGTCGTGGGAAACCCCAGATTTCGAGCTTCATTGTATACGTGAGTAAATTGCTTCGGTGGGAACTTCTGCTCGGACCCGCCGAGTCCGACGCCGATGATGCCCTGGTCTTTGGCATCGTATATCTCCAGCAGTGTTTTTGACGCCCTCTCGGGTCCATAGTCCCGAACCAAGTCGGGTATCAGAGCTACTTCTACGTCCGACACCAACGATAGCCCGGCTCGAATCGCTTCTAAAAGCCTGGGTGTCTCCAGGCCTTCGTCTACGAACCTTACTGGAGAGAAGAAGACTTCGGCGTACTGGATATTTTGCTGTACGAGTTGCCGGGCAAATGCCCGGGAAACGAAGGTGAAATCCTCATATTCCCTCAAGAACTGGTTCTTCCATATCCACGTATCGATGAAGTGGGCGAAATCCCGAAACTGGAAACGGTTCGCGAGGCTTTCAAAGGTGGGAACCGAAGACTCACCGCCATATTTTTGTATCAGTTCCCACAGCGCATCAAGGGGAATCGCCCCCTCCAGATGCAGGTGAAGCTCCACCTTCGGGATTCGGGCCAACCAGCTAGTTAATTCTTCGCTTTTCATGAGATGTTTGGAAGCTGGGACTAGACTAGACCGTCCTTGCCACGGTTTTTTGAACCCTTCTACCCTGGCCTAGATCCCGCTCAATTCCAACGTCGAAACCTCGCCGCTTTCAAGGTCGGCTACCCGTATCGCGTGGTTGTTGGTGTCGGCGATGTAGATTTTTCCGGCGGCTATGCTCAGTCCGCTGGGTTCCGAGAACTGGGCCTGTTGCCCCGCTCCATCCCGGTGGCCGGCCCCGCCGTTGCCCAGCATGGTGAATGAACTTCGCATTACCGGCAACACCTTCTTAATCTTATGGTTGTAGGTGTCTGCAACGTAGATGGTGCCGTCGTGGTGGGCGACTCCTATGGGGTGTTGAAGGCGGATGTTGTGGTCTGCTCCGTCGACATCTCCGAATTCAAAGAGACCCAGGCCGACGATAGTGCGCAGCCGGCCGTTGGGGGGAAGATCGGCCGATCGAACAGCACTGGTTTCGCTGTCGGCGAAATAAAGCCGGTTGCCATCGGTCGTTATACCGCTGGGTTGGGCCAGAGTGGCGCTGCCCAGTGGGCCGTCGTCCAGAGACTCCCGTCCGCTACCGGCATACGGGCCGACAATACCGGTGGAAAGGTCCATCGACCATAGCTGGTGCATACCGGCCATGGCGATGTACAAAGACCCATCATGGAACACCAGGTCCCAGGGTGAGTTGAGATCGGTTTGGGCGCCCGGGCCGCTCCCTTCCCGCATGTGCCCCTGGTTCCCTGTCCCCGCGATAGTTTCTACTTGTCCCGCAATCAGGTCGACTTTTCTGATTGCGTGGTTTTCTGCGTCGGCTACATACAGCAAGTCTCCCACCAAAACCATTCCCTGGGGATGATCGAAGGTTGCGGTGGAAAAGTTTCCATCGGCCATGCCAGACTCTCCGGAGCCAACGACTCTCAACACCGATCCGTCCAGCGTGGCCACGATGATGCGGTTGTGATTGGAATCGGATATGAACAACCGATTGGAAGCAGCGTCGGCCACCACCTTGCCAGGGAAAGACAAGGTTGATTGGGGCTGCGCGTCTTTAACGAATTCGACCGGTCTACGATCCAGAAGGCCCAGGCCGTCGAACTCGGTCACCATCTGGCTAATCAAATCATCGAACTGGTCGTAGGCCATCTCGCCTTCGTGCTTGCCGATAACTTTGCCTAAAGGGTCGATGAACATCAACGTCGGCCAGGCCCGGCAGGCATATTGCTGCCAAACCTGGAAATCCACGTCGTTTACTACCGGGTGATCCAGTTCGTAGCGTTGGACGGCCTTATGCAGGTTGTCCTTAATCTTTTCGTTCGGGAATTTTGCCGAGTGAACGCCCACCACCATCAGCTCGTTGGCGTACTTCCGCTCCAGTTTCCGCAACTGCGGAAATATGTGGACGCAGTTGATTCAACAGTAGGTCCAGAAGTCCAGGATAACAATCTTTCCTGCCAGATCGGCCTTGGTCAGTGGCCGATCAGTATTCACCCACTCCAGGCCAATGGGAAATTCCGGAGCGTTAGTTTTACCGGCGAAGGAAGATTCCGACATCAATATCTCGCTTTGGCTCGGCTATCAGCCGTCAGCTGTCAGCCGTCAGCCATTGTGTCGGCGGCCTGGCCAAAAAACCAGAGCGCACTTGATCAATCATGCTTTAGAAGCGTACTTGATTTCCTGATAGCTGATAGCTGATAGCTGGCCGTTCGCTTACTCGAACGCTATCGTGGCGTAACGCATGAAAATGGCGCCCACCGGCTCTCCCAGGGGAGCATTGGCGACCAGCACGGCGATGACGTGGCTGGTGCCCGGCACCGCTTTGTCCTCGACGACAGCCCGCTTGCCGGTGTTATTGCCGGTGACTACGCCGGTTACCCGGTCGATCACGCCGTCGATGTATATCTCGCCATAGTTGTCCACGTTGGTCTCGAAAACCATTCGCCTTCCAGCGACCGAATCGCCGCGGACCCGGTCCGGCGTGGTGATGTGAAGGCGGTACCAGGCGAAAGTGAACCCCACCGATTTCCGATCCTGAAAGTCGGCGTCCTGATCCCACGATGAATCGTCGTAGTCTACGAGACGCGCCGGGCTGCCCAATATCTCGGCTACTAGTCCCTGGTTGGGTTCGCCTGGCACTAAGCCCATAGCGATCTTCCAACCGGTTGTGCCCAGAACTTGCAGGTCGTCTCTTTTCTCTAGGTCTAGGTTTACTCTTACCATGAAACGCTCTCCTTAATGATTAGCTGTCAGCTCTCAGCCTTCAGCTATCAAGGTCAACGGGTTTCGCTTACTTTAGATGAGTCGCGAAGAATTCCAGCGTGCGAGGCCAGGATTCGGCGGCGGCGCCTTCGTGGTGGCGGTCCGGGTTGGTGAAGTCCATGAAGGCGTGGCCTGCTCCCGCATATTCGAAGAACTGGTGATCCTTGCCCAAGCGGGTTAGCTCAGCGTCCAGTTTCACTCGGTCGTCCGGTGAGGGGTTGCCGTCGGTGGCGCCGAAGTGGAACATCATCGGGCAGTTAATGTTGCTTGTCAGGTCGAAGGGGGTCTGAGGGCCGTCGCCCCAAGGCAACATGATGTGGCCGCCGTAGTACGGGACGGTGGCTTTGAAAATCGGGTTGGTGGCGGCCATCAACCAGGCGATCCTGCCTCCCATGCAGAAACCGGTCATGCCGATGCGGTTGCTGTCCACGGCGGAGTTGCCTTCCAGGAAGCTGACCGCCGCATTGCAGTCCGCGATTATGTCGGCATCCTTTAGATAATTCAAACGTTCGATTCTGGGACCGTTCATCTGCTCGTCCGTATAACGGTGGAACAGGTCGGGCACCACCGCCACGTATCCCTCGGCGGCGAGACGGTCCGCCATCACCTTGTCGAACTCGTCCAGGCCCCCGATGTGAAAAGCTATTACCACTGCGGGGAAAGGGCCGGGCCCGCTGGGGATACTGGCGTACATGTCCATTTCGTGACCGTCGACGGTCAATTTATCCGTAAATGATGGCATCTATGTTTACCTCCGAAATTCTTGTCAAGATTTCAACGTTAACGCGAATTATTTTGTTGCTGCGACCCTCACCCCCCATCCTAACCTTCCCCCACAAGGGAGGAAGGGACATGTTCTCTGACCCTTACGAAGGGGGAGAGTTAGAGAGGGGGTCGTCCCGCTCGCATCACCAGCCTACCCTAAGCTACCGGCGCCCCTTTCAAGTGAGCTGCCAAGAACTGCAGCGTGCGGGGCCAGGCAATCTCCGCGCCATCCCGGTGATAACGCGCGCCGGTGTGGTCCGCGAAGCCATGGTCGGCGTCGGGATAGCTGAAGAACTGGTGGGGTTTGTCCAGGCGAGTCAATTCGGCGTCGAGCTTGGCCATGTCGTCTTGGGACGGGTTGGCGTCAATCTCGCCGAAGTGGAACAGCATCGGGCAGTTGATGTTGTCGGCTAGCTCTAATGGGGTTTGGACGCCGGCGCCTCTGGTCACCATGATGCTACCACCGTAGTAGGGCACCGTGGCCTTATAGTTGGGATTAGTGGCAGCGGCCAGCCAGGCGACTCGCCCGCCCATGCAGAATCCGACGATGCCGATGTGGTCATTATCCACCGCCGAATGGCCCAGCAGGAAGTCCATGGTGGCGTTGCAGTCGGCGATGACCTCCGGGTCGCTAATGGTTGCGCCTCGTTCGTACGGATCGGTGAGGTTAGGGTCGGTGATTCGGTGGAACAACTCGGGAGCGACGGCGGCATAACCCTCGGCAGCCAGCTTGTCGCATTGGTCTTTGATGAATTGATTAACGCCGCGGATGGTTTGAATAACGACCACGGCGGGGAAGGGGCCGGAGCCGCTGGGGACGCTGACGTAGGCTGGCATTTCTTGGCCGTCTACTTGAAGGGTTTCCATGAATGATGGCATGGCGATTCACCTCTAACAGGGGTTTGAATTACGCTTGGTGACCGGTCCAGGAAATTCTAGCAGAAAAGCAGACTGGCGACACCAGCCGGCGTCACGTCTTCCACCCCATCGCTTCACCCCAGGGCCGTGCCAAAAAGGCGTCTTGGTGCGTTCCCCATTGGAGCCATGCGGCGTTTATCTCTTGGGATTCCTCCTCGGTGATGATTCCGGACTCAACTGCCTGCCCAAGGACCGGCAAGCCAGCCATCTGCTCACTCAATCCCTGTGCGGACGGCCCGGAACTGTGGCAGTTGAGGGACGCTGCCATTATTACGTCTGAGAATCCGGATTCCCTCAGCATGGCCCCCAATCGCCCGCCCACATCAGGGTCCCCTCCGTTTGCGCGAAGCACTGCTGCGTACACCTCGAACCATCTTTTCAACTTGGGTTCCGGAGGATGAATAAGGTCCAGGTTGTGGACTCCTTGGCGGATTCCCAAAATACCGCCGTCTTTGAGTACCCTGTGGGATTCCCGGATCGCGTCGGCAGGATGAGTCAGATGAACGTACAATGCGTTGCTAAAAACCGCATCAAAGGAGTTGTCGGGAAACGGCAATTCATAGACACTGCCGACTTCAAAACGCACGTTGCCGATCCCCTTCTCGGTAGTCGATCCGCGAGCGCGATTGATTTGATCTTCACTGAAATCCATGCCGGTAATATTGATTGTTCGGTCCAGTTCCGCAAGACCAAGGGTTATCGTGCCAGGTCCGCATCCACAATCGAGCACCGTCATACCCGGCTTCAGATGTGGAATGAATGTTGCATACTGTGCCACCGACCTACTGCCCATCATGGTGGTAGCCGAGCCGTAGCCAAAACTATAGCGCACACCACCTGTTGGGGAGTTGTCCTGCTGTTCATCCGCTGGTTGGGACATCTAGGCCAGCCCTTCAGCCCGAATCGCAGCCATCGTGGTTTCGAAGGCAGCCAGCGTCTGGTCAACATCCTGTTCCGTATGGGTGGCGGAGACCAGGAAGGCGTCACGGCCCATGATGTCGACTCCCAGATTCTGGAGGCCACGCTTGAGGGCCGTCACCGCGGGTGAGGCCGTTGCTTCCTTGATCTGGCTATGGGGCATCGTGCAAAGCTCCCGGTCGCAACCGCAGTCGGCCAGCACGACGTGAATCATGGAAGCGATACCGTGGGCGTGGCCGGCCATCTCCATCTTTCCGAATATGTCGTTCAAGCCGACCTTTAGCCGCGCCGCCATGGCGTCGGCCTGCTGATTGATGGGTTGGCTGGCAATCATCTCCAGACAAGTGGCCCCGGCCACGGCGGATAAGGGGTTCCCGTTGAAGGTCCCCGGATGATATACGCGGTGGGTGTTGTCCCACTCCGGGTCGCCCCGGTGGGCAATCATGTCGATGATCTCGGCCTTGCCGCCCACTGCGCCGCCGGGCAAAGCCCCGGCAACAATCTTGGCCAAGGTGGTGAGGTCGGGGGTGACGCCGTACCGCACTTGAGCGCCGCCGGGGGATGCCCGGAACCCGGTGACTACTTCGTCGAAGATTAGCACCACACCGTGCTGGGCGGTCAGGTCTCGCAGTCCCTTCAGATAGTTGGGAGCATCGAAGGGCAATTGGCCGTAGTGGGCGCCGGTGGGTTCCAGAATTAGCGCGGCGACATCAGAGTCGCCGTTCAGTGCATCTTCCACGGCGTTCAGGTCGCCGGGTGGCACGATTATCATGCTTCCCCAACTGGCTACAGGAATCCCTGGCGCGGCGCGGTCGGAGCCAGCCATGGCGTAATCGTGCCAACCGTGGAAGTGGTCCTGGAGCTTGATGACTTTCTCTTTTCCGGTGTAGGCCCGCGCCAACCGCATGGCCATTAATGTAGCCTCAGTGCCCGAGCTATGGAAGCGGAGTTTCTCTATGGAAGGCACCAAGGCCTTGATGGCCCGCGCCCAACGAAGCTCTTCGTCGGTGGATGCACCCAAGTGGGTGCCCCGCAGGATCTGCGCGGCAACAGCCTCGGCAATCTCCGGGCGAGAGTGGCCCAAGAGCAAAGCGCCGTGGCCGGAAACGTAGTCGATGTACTCGTTGCCGTCCACATCCCATTTCCGAGGGCCAACGCCGTGGGTCATGAACAATGGGAACGGTTGGGCGTACCGGGTGTCGTGGGTCACGCCTCCCGGAAATAGAGTGGTGGATTCGTCGTACCTGCGCGCGGAGCCCGGATGTTTGGCGATGTACTCATCAAGGATTGTTGCCATGATTCCTCCCTTTGGGTTACTGCTGAATGAATGGGCCGATCTGGCTTTATAGATGCGGCCAGATCGGCACCCGAAAGTAAGCTCCAGGTATTTTAGCGTGTTGGTGGGGCTTGCGCCATCGGCATCATGGTTCTGCCGCCACCTCCTGTGTCAATTGGGGAGGTTTCTTGAGCAAGAAGAAGCAAAGACTGGCCACGGCGGCCAACCCGATGGCCGGCAGAAGGGCCAGGTCGAAATTCCCGTAATGATCGAAAGCCCAACCGGCGAACAC
>Ga0315304_1000076_pt1 | contig 9551 bp, 11 predicted proteins | sample CBN3_1000m_313_M_FD_204536 | JGI IMG/M metagenome (GOLD analysis project Ga0315304, IMG submission 204536) | Metatranscriptome of marine microbial communities from Western Arctic Ocean, Canada - CBN3_1000m_313 (Metagenome Metatranscriptome) | ecosystem: Environmental > Aquatic > Marine > Oceanic ...
CAGGAATTTGGGGGGCGGCTGCCCATCTCGCGGCCCAGATTATTGATGAAGGGTACGGAGGTGTAAATGGACTCCAGCATAGTCAGTAAGATTGACAAGTCCAGGACCTACGCGGAAGAGAAGGAAAGAGTAACCATCACTTCTCTACAAGCCAACTTCGATGGGAACCACAATTCCTATCACGTTACATTCGGCGAAGCCGGCTGGGATTGTCAGTGCCATTACTTCGACACCAGGGGCATATGCAGCCACACCATGGCCCTTGAGCGGATCCTTGAAGGTATGCTGGTAGAGCAAGAAAGACCTGCCACGACGGTCTAACCTTAAACCACCACCTGGCCAACGAGGAAAAACACGCATCTACTTATTCACGGCATTGACTCTGATCCGAATCGACAAGCCGATCTAGAGCAAGTATTGTCCGTTGAGGCTCTCCGGCTTAAAGTGATGCTACTGGGTCTGAAGATAGACGGGCCCGCGTCATGACATTCACCGGTCTACTGATACTGGCTCTCGGCTTGTTGTTCATGGCCGTGGCCATTGAACCCGCACTCCGCCGTTGGATGCGGCGCAAAGGAAATCGCGGCTTTGCGCGCACGTTCCTGCCTCCCGCGCTCCAATATCCCAAGTATCGGGCCTACTGGCTCGGTATGCTGGCGGCGGTAAGCGGCTACCAGATGTTCCGCGTCGCCCAACTCTGGCTGATCTACGAGATCACCGACTCCCCCTGGTTCTTGGGGTACGCAGGCGTCGCCAACGCCCTGCCCGGCATGTTATTCAACCTCTTTGGCGGCGTCTTCGCCGACAAATTGGACAAACGAATCCTCATCGTTGCACTCAGGCCACCACCGCCGGCCTCATATTCCTGCTAGCAACTCTCACACTATTCGACGTTGTGCAGTGGTGGCACATCTTGGTGGTGGCTTTCCTGGCGGGCGCCGTGGAAGCATTCGACACTCCGGCTCGTCAGGCGATATACCCCCACCTGATTGACCGCAAAGTCATGATGAGCGCAGTGGCAATGAACTCCGTTATCTGGCAGAGCACTCGGATCATCGCCCCGGCGATCGCCGGGTTCATCATTGACTTCATCAACACAGAAGCCGCTCTCTTTATCTCGGGGGCCGGGTTCTTTGTAATGTCGGTGGTTATGTTCTTCCTCCGCATCCCACCGATCCCTCGCGGTTCCCGGGGCAACGCCGCTCAGGACATGATGGAAGGCCTCCGCTTCATAAAGCGCAACTCCATATTCTCTTTCCTGATTAGCATGACCTTCTTCAACAGCTTCTTTGGCATGGCCTACATCATGCTCATGCCCGTCTTCGCGGTAGACATCCTGGACGTGGGAGCCCGAGGGCAGGGGTTACTGCTGGGCATCGGCGGGGTTGGGGCGCTGCTCACCACTCTATGGTTCGGGGCTCGCGGAAAAGTGGTGAACAAGGGGCTGTTCATCATCGGCGGAGCGGTGATTTTCGGACTGCTAGTAGCCGCCTTCGCAATGACCGCCGAGTACGTCGGATCGCTCTACCTGGGCATGGCGATAATGTTCTTCATGGGAGCCTGTAACTCCGGCTACATGATTTCCATCCAAAGCTCCCTACAGATGCTGGTACCGGACGGAATGAGAGGCCGGGTGATGGGTTTCTACGGCATGACCTGGAGCATCATGCCCTTGGGAGGGATGCAGGCCAGCGCCTTGGCCAGCATCACAACAACACCCATCGCGATTGCCATAGGGGGGCTGGCCGTGGCAGCCTTCGCCATCGGACCGGCGCTCCTCAACAGCGGCGTCCGCAATCTAGGGGCCCAGTTGCAGCCGCTAGAATCCGCCGAGGCCGAATCAAAACCGGCGACAAGCCTGTCCGCTTCCGGGGCGGAAAACTAGGCCACAGGATGCACGGCTGCTAGAATCAAATTTCTAAATCTTGAATGGATTTCTCCAATCCCCCTTTAACTCCTCTGGGTCAACCATGTCGATTAGCTTCAGAAACCAACGTGTAGGAGCGTTCGCAACCCAAGAGGTGGTACAATCGTTGACGAATGAATCTTCGCTTCTACGTCGATCCTATAACTGGTGAGCCACATATCTACAGCCATGGCGTCACTGAGAATGAAGTTGAAGATGTGATTCTGCGGCCAGGTGAGGAGCGGTGAGGTGATGAAGGCGCTCGTTTGGCAATCGGTCAGACACGACGTGGTAGGTACTTAAGGGTCGTTTATGTGCCTGACCATGATCCCGAAAGCATATTTGTCATCACAGCTTATGAATTAACAGGTAGGCCATTGACAGCATATCGAATGCGACGCCGCCGCGAGGACTGATTATGCCAACTCACAATTTTCCACATGGCTGGGATGAAGAGCGTGTGAGAAAAGTAATCGCACACTACGAGGAAATAACTGAAGACGAAGCAGTGGCGGAAGACGAGGCTGCTTTTGAAAACCGTACGCAGACCGTTATGACGGTCCCCAACGAACTAGTTCCCGCCGTTCGAGAATTGATCGCAAAACACGAGGCATGAGCCCTTGGGCGTTACAGCGGCGAGTGAAAATAAACCCGTCGAAAATTTGGTTTGTCTAATTCCATAGCTGAATCAAGCTAGGGAGCTTTATTTGGAATTCCTGGTTGTTGGATTGAACCACCGTACCGCACCTCTGGAGGTACGGGAAAAGATAACGCTGAACTCGGAGCAACTTCCTTCCGCTCTGTCGAACATGGCGGAATACGGGGTACCCGGCGTAATCGTCTCCACTTGTAATCGCTCCGAATTTTACGCATTGGACCTGGAAGACGGGTCAGACTCGCCTGCCGAGTGGGGCAAAGGTGAAAAGAGCATAAAAGATTTTTTGGTGGATTATTTCCAGATCCAGCTGGTGGACGTGGAAAGATACCTTTACCTTCACCGAGGCTCGGAATGTGTCAGCCATCTTTTCCGGGTAGCCGCCAGTCTGGATTCTATGATGCTGGGCGAAGACCAAATCATCGGCCAGGTGCGAGACGCCTTCGATACTGCGGTGCGGAGCGAAACCGTTACCGGGCCGTTGTTTCATCTCTTCCAGCAAGCTCTACGGGTAGGACGGAAGGTGCGCCGGGAGTCCGGCATCGGACAGAATGCCATGTCCGTCAGCCGGGCTTGCGTGGAACTGGCCGAGGGTGACTTGGGGGATCTGAGCGGTCTTAGAGCCATGGTGTTGGGTACGGGAGACGCCGGTGGCCTGGCAGCCAAGGGATTGCGCGCCTCCGGAGTGTCGGACATCACCGTGGTTAACCGTACCCATCATAGAGCGGTGGCGCTGGCCAAGACACTATCCGGTCAAGCGGTTCCCCTCCCGGAGATGCCTCAAGCCTTGAGGGAAACCGATCTTGTGGTAGCCTGTACCGGCTCACCCGAATATATATTGGGCGCCGACCTTGTCAGTAACGCCATGGCCTCCCGGCCCGACCGCCCCATGTTCCTGATAGACATCGCCGTACCCAGGGACATAGACCCGGCAGCGGGCTTGGTCAACAACGTCTTTCTACACGACGTGGACGACTTGGACCGGGTGGCTGAAGCCCGCCGTGTGGAGAGCGCCAATGAGGCGCAGCAGGCCGAAGGCTTAATCAGCAAGGAAACTGAAGGGTTTCTAGAGTGGCGTCTCGCCCAAGAAGCCCTGCCCACGGTGATTGCGCTGCGGGGCAAAGCAGATACCATCAGAGCGCAGGAACTGAAGAAGACCCTGCGGAAGATGAACCCGGCACTTTCTCCGGAGGATGCAGCGGCACTGGAAGCAATGACCCAAGCCATCGTAAAGAAGATTCTCCATGGTCCTACGGTATACCTGAAGGAACATCGCAATCCCAGCGACCTCCGTACGGCCCGGGAGATTTTCAAGCTTGGCGACAACGAATAGCTGATATGTCACTTGTGGAAAAATACGCTTTGCTACCCGACGATATCGATCGGGAAAGCCTTGTAATGGTGGAGGCTTCCCTTCCCAGTTCTATCTCGTTCAGCGGCAACGAGCGTTATGTGGTAAGCCGTATCGTCCGTGCCGAGGGCGACCCTCAGATAGCCTTGGACGTATCGTTCAGTCCCGGAGCAGTGGATCTGGGGATCAGCGCTCTTCGGGAAGGGGCCGAAGTGGTCACCGATGTCCGAATGGTGGAGATGGGTATATCCAAAGCGTTGCTCAAAAGCCTAAATATCGCCACCCAATGCCGCATAGACACCTCGGAAGTCGCGGCCCGCGCCCAAAAAGAGGGCACCACCCGCTCGGTAGCGGCCATGCGGGAACTGGCGCCCAATCTGAACGGATCAGTCGTAGCGGTGGGCAATGCCCCTACTGCATTGCTGGCGTTGCTGGACCTGGTCCAAGAAGGTAAAGTCTTGCCGAAATTAATCATAGGAATGCCTGTGGGATTCGTGGCCTGCGCCGAATCCAAAGTGGAGTTGGCAGCCGGTCCCACTCCCTACATCACGGTACACGGTAAGCGCGGCGGCAGTTCAGCCGCTGCGGCCACGGTAAACGCCCTGTTGTCGCTGATGACCACAGGAACGACGTCATGACCGGCGCCGCTGGAGACACCAACGGAGACAGCCAATGGGGTGTGGTATTCGTGGCCCACGGAAGCCAGCGTGGCGCCAGCCCCGAAGAGTGCTCTTGTTCTTGGCGATTGAACGGTTCCTCACGGCCCCCATGGTGCCTGGAGTGTCCCAGTACTCCGTTAGGCTTGCGGGACGCTGCGGACCGTCTCCAAACCTCATTAGGCGAACAACGGGCCGAGGTGGAGCTTTCGTGCTTGGAGTTTATCGAACCCCATCCCGACCAGTCCATCCGCAACTTGGCGGACCAGGGATTGCAGCAGGTAGTGGTCTTTCCTTACCTTCTGGGCCAAGGAAAGCATGTCACTTTGGAGATGGACGAGATTCTGGACGATGTCCGCACTAAGCTGCCGGGGCTGGGATTGTACCTGGCCGGTTCGCTAGGCCCCGACCCGCGTATGGCCGAAATTGTAGTCGAGCGGGTTCAGAGCTTAGGCCTACCCAACGCCTCTGAAGCTGCGGCACCTGGACCTACGGGTGTGCTTGTCGTCAAAGCAGGCACCAAGAACCAGTACGACGATTGTCTCTGGTTCCATGAACTCGGTCGAATTGTGGAGAATCGTTTAGGATTGGGCTATGCTGTAGCAGTAGCCCAGTCCCACTACGGAGACCCAACGGTGGACGATGCCGCCACCAGATTGGTGGAAGAACGTGGTGTCACCAGCATCGTGGTTGTCCCTTATCTGTTTTTCCCCGGTCTCATCCTCAAGAGAAACATATTGGGCGGCATGGACAGGATAGCTCAAGCGTACCCAACCGTACCATTAGCGGTGACGCCACCCCTATGCGTGGACGACCGGCTAGTGGCGGTTGCCGCAGACCGTATAAGGCAAGTTTGGGATCGAGTGGAGAACTAGGGTTCACCACCCGGTTTGATTGGATAGAACACGATGGTGGAAAGCGACTACAGTCGGCAAACGGTTAAGCGTGGAGGCATGCGCACCGGGTATACAACCGGGTCAAGCGCGGCAGCCGCAGCCAAAGCCGCCACTCAATCGCTGCTCACCGGCGAGCCAGTGCATCAATCGACCATCCAATTACCTATAGGCCGATCCGTTACGTTCGACATTCACCGTTGCCAACCCTCGGATGATGGAAGCAAGGTAACCTGCTCCGTTATCAAGGACGGAGGCGACGATCCCGACGCTACCCACGGAGCGGAGATTTGCGCCACGGTTTATCTCGATCCGGACGCAGGCTCTGGCGTGCGCATCACCGGCGGACCGGGCGTGGGTACGGTCACCCGCCCCGGCACTGGAATCGAGGTCGGTGAACCGGCCGTTACCCGGGTGCCCCGGCGCATGATCATCGAGTCTGTAACCGAATCAGCCACGGCTCACGGGCTCCCATTCGGAACCGGAATAATCGTGGAGATTTCCGTTCCCGGCGGAGAGGATATCGCGGAAAAAACCACCAACTCGCGCCTGGGTATCCTTGGAGGAATCTCCATCCTGGGCAGCACCGGCGTGGTCCAGCCGTTTTCCACCGCAGCGTGGCGGGCCAGCGCAAACCTGGCTGTCGACGTAGCGGCCACCAACAACCTGTCTCACCTTGTTCTGTCCACCGGCACTCAGAGCGAGGCATTCACCAAACAGATATTGGACCTGCCGGACATGGCCTACATCGAGGCTGGAATCTTCAGCGGCGCGTCGATGAAACGTTGCGTCATGCGGAACGTGAAGAGAGCAACCCACGCCGGCATGGTTGGCAAATTTTCTAAGATGGCCATGGGATATTTCGTGACCCACGTGGCCGGAAACCGAGTGGACACTGACTTCCTGGCTTCCGTGGCCGCCCAATGCGGCGCGACCGATGCCGTACAGGAAGAGATACGCCAGGCCGCCAGCGCTCGCCATTTTCAGGAATTGGCGCTCGCCAACGGTCTGGACTCGGTATTTACGTTGATATGCGAGATGGTCTGCGAAGAGAGCCGCAAATTACTGGGCAACGACGCCGATAAGCTGATTGTGGATAGCCTATGCTTCGATTTTGACGGGGCCCTTTTGGGGCAAGCCTCCACGTCTCCAGATGGAATACCGTTAACAGCCATCGCCGGAAGCCAGACCAATAATGGTTGAGAAAGTGAAGGCCGCATCACAGAGGGGCCTAGGACTTCCAGATGACGCCTTTGAGCAGCGCCGCCCGCTGCAGGGGCAAATCACCAAGCGGGAAGTGCGCGCTGTCAGCCTCTATTCCCTGGGTCTCAAGACCGACAGCGTGGTTTGGGATATCGGCGCAGGCACCGGGTCCATCTCGGCGGAAGCATCTATCATCGCCCGGGAAGGCACTGTGTACGCCGTGGAGCGCGACGAAGAGAGTTTGCCGCTGCTACAGCGCAACTTGGAGCGGTGGGGCTTGAAAAACGTTCAGGTTGTCACTAGCGAGGCGCCGCAGGCGCTGGAGGATCTGCCTGACCCCGACGCCGTATTCGTGGGAGGCAGTGGTGGCCGTCTGTCCGATATACTCGATGTAGCGATGAAACGGCTGAGAGACGGCGGTAGAATCGTGGTTAACCTGGCCGCCTTAGAGCGTACCCAAGAGGTGTACCATCGCTTCAAGTCGGCAGGTATGATTACCGACATGGTGATGGTGAACTCGTCTCGAGGAAAAGACATGCCCGACGGGACCGTCCGTTTGGAAGCCCTCAACCCGGTCTTCGTAGTGACCGCCCGGCGGGAAGGATAGCCCAATGACCACATCGGAAAGCAATTCAAGCTACGGGCGCTTCTATGGAGTGGGCGTAGGTCCCGGTGACCCGGAACTGCTCACGTTGAAAGCGCTCCGGATTCTTCGAGAAGTGCCGCTTATTTGCACACCTCGGTCCGTGACCAGCCAAGAAAGCTATGCCTTGGACATAGTCCGGGAATTCCTGGACGAGCAAAAGCAGGAAATCATCCGTATCCCTTTTCCCGTCGATGACGAAGCGGGAGCGGCGGCGGTCTGGCGGAGCGCTGCCGACACCATCGGAGGCCACCTTGCCCAGGGAAAGGACGTCGCTTTCATCACCGAAGGCGACCCCATGCTGTACAGCACCTTTTCCTACGTGTTGGACAGCATAACGTCCGGGTACCCAGACGTTACCGTGGAAATCATTCCCGGCGTTTCCTCAGTCATGGCGGCGGCGGCGAGTGCCGGCGTACCCTTGGTTACCCACGGCCAACGGTTGGTGATTCTGCCTGCAGTTTATGGCATCGACGATCTATCCGAAGCCATCGCCAACTACGATACGATTGTCCTCATGAAGGTAAATCGCACCCTGCTGCAGGCGCTGGCCAACCTGGAGCAGCTCGGCTTGGCGGGAAAGGGCATATACGTCCGCCGCGCCAGCACCGCCCGGGAAGAGGTGGTCAGGGATCTAACCAAGCTCTCCGAGGAAGACCTGGACTACTTCTCTCTTCTGATAATTAAGAGGTAAATACATGGCTCAGAGCCAAGGCAAGGTTTATATCGTTGGGGGCGGCCCCGGCGACCCGGAATTGCTAACATTGAAAGCCAAGTCGGTGATTGAGTCGGCTGACGTAATCATTTACGCCGACTCCCTTGTTCACCCGTCAATAGTGGACTTTGCCAAACCCGGCGCAGAGGTTCATGGCAGCAAGACCCTGAACCTGGGCGAGATAATGGACTTGACGGTGGCAGCGGTACGCCAGGGAAAGACGGTTGCGCGCATCCAGAGCGGGGACCCGTCGATATACGGTGCCATTCTGGAACAGATGCGTCTCTTGGAAGCGGAGCATATCGATTACGAAATCATACCGGGAGTAAGCTCTGCCTTCGCCGCAGCCGCCCGGCTTAAAGTAGAACTAACGGTCCCCGGCGGACCTCAGACAGTAATCATGACTCGGGCCGAAGGCCGGGTCTCCATGCCGGAAGGAGAGCAGCTGAAGGACCTGGCTGCACACGGCGCATCGTTGATCCTCTTTCTGAGCATCTCTCGGATGGTTTCCGTGGTTCGCCAGTTGATAGAGGCGGGTTATACCGAATCCACTCCGGTGGCCGTCGTTTACCGGGTTGGCTGGCCGGACGAGATTGTGATTCGGAGTACCCTTTCCGATATCGCTGCGAAAGTAAGAAACGCCAAATTCACCTTGCAGGCCCTGGTCATGGTAGGCGAAGCGATGGACCCGAACCTGATTCATCAAGTGCCCACCGCAGCCAATGGTGTCGCGTCCTCCCACCTCTACTCCAGCGACTACACCCACCTTTACCGCACCGGCGATGGGGAGTCTCCCGATGACGAGGAGGGAGGCGACGGCGGGGAGTGAAAACCCCGCTATGACCCACACAGCCATAGTCGCCATTTCCCGCAACGGCGCGATACTGGGCCGCAGACTCGCCAACGGACTGGCCAACGATCCAACCCTCTATCTGGACCGGCGCTTCATAGCTGAAGATGATAACGCGATAGCCTACGATCTGCCGGCCCGCCCTTTGGTACAAAGAGTTTTCCAAGAATACCAGCAGTTAGTGCTTTTTATGCCTGTTGGCGCAGCCGTAAGACTGCTGGCTCCCTGCTTGGACCACAAGCACACCGACCCGGCAGTTGTTTGCGTTGATGACGCTGGCCGATTCGCCGTTAGCTTAATATCGGGGCACATCGGCGGAGCCGACGCGTTAGCTCAGGAAGTGGCGTCCATCCTAGATGCCGTTCCCGTTGTAACCTCCGCTTCCCACGTAGCAGGCAGCCTCGCCGTGGACCTTCTGGGTCAGGAATTTGGCTGGAAGGTAGAGGCGGATCCCGAAACCGTCACCCGGGCTAGCGCCACCTCGGTCAACGGAGAATTGGTGGGCATCTACCAGGAAGCGGGAGAGACCGATTGGTGGCCCTCAGGACAGTCGTTACCCGGCAACGTCAATGTGTACCCATCCTTTCAGTCGCTTGCCGGTTCTCCAAGTGCCGCCGCCTTGATAATCACCGACCGATTGGCGCCTAACCACACCGAGGGCGTGACCTATTCAGCAGCG